>ERZ511473.163-NODE-163-length-157403-cov-14.624042_pt1 | contig 157403 bp, 147 predicted proteins | sample MGYA00374947_ERZ511473 | MGnify/ENA primary metagenome ERZ511473 (study PRJEB26303, sample SAMN06343854) | sediment metagenome | isolation source: hot spring sediment | place: Canada: British Columbia | collected 2012-09-26 ... | reverse complement strand
CCCCGGTCCCGCAGGTCCCGCAGCACCCGGCTCCATGTCTCCACCGACTCCCGCGCCCCCGGCTCCACGCTCACCACCACCTTCCGCCCGTCCACGCACCCCACGACCACCACCAGCACCGCCGCCTTCTCCTGCTCCAGCCCCGCCCGCACGTAGACCCCGTCCGCCCATAGGTACACCGGCTCCAGATCGTCCAGCCGCCGCCTCCGCCACGCCTCCCACTCCCCCTGCCACTGCTCCTTCAGCCGGGCGATGGTGCTCGGGGAAAGGGGAGCGTCCTCTCCCAGCAACCCTCGCAGGGCTAGGTCGAAGTCCCCCTCGCTCAGCCCGTGCAGGTACAGCCGCGAGCAACAGCTCTGAGACTGCCTTCGTGCGTCGGGCGAACAGGGGGAGGATGCGGCTTTCGAACCGCTGCTCCAAGCCCCGCACCCGCGGCCGCCGGACCTCCACCACCCCTACCGGGGTGCTCAGCTTCCGGGGCTTTCCGTACCCGTTCCGGTACCCCTGCACTCCACCCACCTCAGCCCGCCGCTGGTACCGCTCCCGCCCCAGAAACTCCCGCACCTCCTCCTCCAGCACCCGCTGGATCAGCCCCTGCACCTGCCCCCGAAGCCAGACGTGGAGCGTCTCCCAGGTGGGGATTGACGGCATGCCTTGCGTTGTGGTGCGCTCGTACATGGCGGTGTCCTCCCTCCTCGGGCCGCACAGCCCGTGGTTTTGCTCTCACCAGGAGGGTACACCGCCTCTCCAGTTTCCACACTTCCCGAGGGTACCTCCGCGCGCATCCTGATGGTCTGGGCCCACGACGGCCTCATTCCGCAGGCCCTTGGCGAGGTGCACCCGTCTCTGCACACCCCGTGGCGGGGGATCCTAGCCGTGTGCGCTGCATCGGAGGTGTTTTTAGTCCTCCTGTGCTACACGCCGTACCTCCACGTCGTGAGTAGCATATTGGCCCTCACCCTGTCTGCGTTGATGGTGTCAGTGAGCGCAGTCATCCTACCGATCCGCCGTCCTTACCTGAGTGCAGCCGAGTTCCCTTGCTTGCCCTTGGTGGGAGTCCTGGGCACGGCTAGTCTCGTGCTTGTAGATGGGTACTACCTGCTGGACCCACGGTACGGAGCCCGGAACGCGGAGTCTCTTCTCGCCGTTGGTGGCGTCCTCGCGTTGGGCCTAGCGTACTGGACGTGGAGGAGTTGGTGTCGGACACGATGAGCGTGCAGGTACACGTGGCCCCCCGCACTCCGGTCGACCGTCCGATGGCCACACTGACCGGCCGCTCACCTTGGAGCCGCGTGTGGCGCGATCCTACGGCGATGGCGGGGCTCCTGGTTGTGGCCGCGGTGGCAATCACTGCGCTTCTGGCGCCGGTGTTGGCACCCTACGACCCGTCGGCCCAGCACCCCGATGGCCTCACGGCGGATGGCCGTCCCCTTCCGCCCAGCGGCCGCTTCCTCTTGGGGACCGACCTCCTCGGCCGGGACCTCCTCTCCCGCATGGTGTACGGGGCTCGCGTCTCCCTCATGGTGGGGGTCGTCGCCAACGGTGCTGCGGTCGGCATCGGCGCCCTCCTGGGGATCGTGGCGGGATATGCGGGCGGCTGGGCGGGAGCCCTCTTCATGCGCCTCACGGACCTGATGATGGCCTTCCCCGCTCTGGTCCTGGCCATCGCGCTCGCGGCCATCCTGCGTCCGAGCCTGTGGATCGTGGCGCTCGTCATCGGACTGGTGAACTGGGTGTGGGTGGCCAGGGTGGTGTACAGCCAGACCCTCTCCCTGGCTCGCAAGGAGTTCGTAGAGGCGGCTCGGGCGCTCGGGGCGGCGGCGTCCCGGATCCTGTTCCGTCACCTCCTCCCTCACCTCGTGCCTACCCTCCTGGTGTGGGGGACCCTGGGGATCTCTACAACTGTCCTGTTCGAAGCCTCCCTCTCCTTCCTGGGAGTCGGGGTGCGTCCTCCTACGCCGAGCTGGGGTGGGATCATCAACGAGAGTCAGTCCTACTTCCTGGACGCGCCCTGGCTGGTGGCGTTCCCCGGTGCGGCGATCCTCCTGACGTCGCTCTCCTTCAACCTGGTGGGCGACGCGCTGAGGGACGCCCTGGATCCGAGACGAGGGGAACGGCCATGACACGGTATCTCGCGGGTCGGTTGCTCCAGAGCGTGTTCGTCCTCGTGGGTGTGACCCTGCTGACCTTCCTCCTCCTCTACGTGCTACCTGCCGACCCCGCCCAGATGATCGCGGGTCGCAGTGCCACACCCGAAACCGTGCAACGGATCCGGTCAGAGTTGGGCCTGGACCAGCCGCTGCCCGTTCAGTACGTGCGGTATGTCTCTCGATTGCTCCACGGCGACCTCGGCCGGTCCTATGCCCAGAAGGTGGAGGTGGCCGAGTTGCTGGCTTCGCGCCTGGGCCCAACCGCCATCCTCATGTTGTCGGGTATCGGGTTTGAGCTCCTCATGGGTCTCCCGGCAGGCGTGGCTGCGGCACTCCGCCAGGGCTCCCGGCTGGATCGACTCGTCATGGTCCTCGCCTTCGCGGGTGCGTCCGCACCGCAGTTCGCGGTGGGATTGTTGCTCCTGTACACGCTTGCCTTCCGGGCAGGCCTGTTCCCCTTGGGTGGCTACGGCTCGTGGGCTCACGTCGTCCTGCCGGCCTTCACCCTCGGGATCGCAGGAGCCGGGTGGTATGCCCGCGTGATCCGTTCATCCATGATCGACGTGCTGGGTCAAGAGTACGTACGGACCGCCCGGGCCAAGGGACTCCCAACTCGGCGTGTCGTACACAAACATATGCTGCGCAATGCCTTGATCCCCGTGGTGTCCATGGTCGGCCTGGACATCGGTACCTTCATGGGCGGAGTGGTCGTGGTGGAGTCCGTGTTCGGCTGGCCGGGGATCGGACAGCTGGCATGGCAGGCTATCCAGATCGTCGACATCCCCGTCATCTTGGGCGTGGTGACGACGTCGGCGTTGGCTATCCTGTTAGGAAATTTGCTCGCAGACATTTGCTACCCCCTCCTGGATCCGCGAATCCGATACAGCTGAAGAGAGGAGGTTGGAACATGGAGCGGCGGTGGATTCTCTACGTGGTGATCTGGCTGGTCGTAGCTGGGTTGGTCGTGCCCGCTGTGCCGGCGCCAACCCGTAACCAGGTGGTGGTCACGTTCAAGGACGACGTGAGTACCCTGGACCCGGCCATCGGCTACGACTGGCAGAACTGGTCCATCATCAAATCCATCTTCGACGGCCTGATGGACTACGCGCCGGGGACCACGAAGCTCGTACCGCACCTCGCAGAGTCCTATCAGGTGTCTGCGGACGGCCGCACGTATACATTCCGGCTGCGCCGTGGAGTAAAGTTCCACAACCGTCGCGAGGTGCGCGCTCAAGATTTCAAGTACTCCCTTGAACGTGTTCTGAACCCGAAGACGCAGAGTCCGGGCGCAGGATTTTTCATGGGGATCGTGGGCGCTGAGGAGTTCGTGAAGGGTCAGGCCAAGGAAGTGCGGGGGATTCAGGTGGTGGACCCCTACACCCTCCGGATCTCACTGAAGCAGCCCAACGCGGCATTCCTCCACACCATGGCCATCAACTTCAGTCACGTGGTGCCCCGCGAGGAGGTGGAGCGAGCCGGAGCGGACTTCGGCCATAAGCCGGTGGGAACCGGTGCGTTCCGCCTCAAGGAGTGGGTCCTCGGGCAACGCGTGGTGCTCGAGCGAAACCCGGACTACTTCCTGAAGGGACTGCCCCGGACGGACGAAATCGTGTTCCTCGTGGGTGTAGAGCCCAACGTGGCCCTCCTGCGGCTCCAGCGGGGAGAGGTGGACATCCTGGGGGATGGGATCCCGCCCGCCCGTTTCGTGCAGATCATGAACGACCCGAGGTGGCGAAGGCTGGTAGAGGTGGGAGACCAGCTCCACACGGGCTACGTGACGATCCAAGTCCAGATGCAGCCGTTCACGGACGTGCGGGTTCGCCGAGCCCTGAACATGGCCATCGACAAGCAACGGATCGTACGGATCATCAACAATCGCGCGGTGCCGGCGGTCCAAATCCTGCCACCCCTCATGGCAGGCTACGATGCCACCTACAGTGGCTATCCCTACGATCCACGGGCGGCCAAGCGGTTGCTCGCAGAGGCTGGGTACGCGAACGGCTTTGCCACAACGCTCTACGCGAATAACACGGACCCCAACCCCCGCATCGCCCAGGCGATCCAGCAAGACCTTGCCGCCATCGGCGTGCGCGCCGAGCTCAAGACGCTCGCGCAAAGCACCGTCATCGAGACTGCCGGACGCGGGCAGGCGCCACTCGTGTGGTCAGGCGGCATGGCCTGGATCGCAGATTACCCCGATCCGAACAACTTCTACTGGCCGATCCTCTCCTGCACTAGTGCCACCCCGGGTGGCTGGAACTGGGCTCGGTACTGCAACCGTGAGTTGGAGCGACAGGCTACGCAGGCCGATGCCCTGGTGCAACCGGGCCAGGAACGGCTCCGGGCCGAGCGCTACCGACAGATCTTCAGGCGGATCATGCAGGACGCCCCGTGGATCCCCATCTTCCACGAGCGGCGGTACACGATGCACTCTGACCGCGTCGGCGGCAAGAAGGGGATCTTCACCGACCCTGTGCACATCCCGGTGCACTACGACGAAGTGCAGGTGATCCGATGAGACATCGAACCGTCCACGGCGAGCACCATCACTTCGGGTGGGACCACAGCATCCCACCTGTGCTGCGTGTGGAGCCTGGCGAAACCGTGGAGTTTGAGGTCGTCGACGCCTCCGGAGGACAGCTCCACCCGGGCTCCACGGCCCAGGACGTGGCCCGGTTGGACTTCGGGCGTGTGAACCCGGTCACCGGCCCGGTGTGGGTGGAAGGGGCGGAGCCCGGGGACGCCCTGGTGGCGGAGATCCAGGAGCTGGAGCCCAGCGGCTGGGGCTGGACCGCCCTGGTGCCGGGGTTCGGGTTGCTGGCGGACCAGTTCCCAGATCCCTGGCTCCGAATCTCCCGGTACGATGCCCGCTGGGTGGAGTTTCTTCCCGGGATCCGGCTGCCTGTGCGGCCCTTTCCGGGGACCATCGGAGTCGCACCGGCCGCCCCGGGGCGCCATTCGGTGGTCCCACCCCGGGAGGTGGGCGGAAACATGGACATCCGCGACCTCACTGCGGGTACCACCCTGTACCTCCCAGTCCAGGTGCGGGGTGCCCTGTTCTCGGTGGGGGATACACACGCCGCGCAGGGCGATGGGGAGGTGTGCGGTACGGCCATTGAGTCGCCTATGCGGATCCGAATACGGTTCGACCTTCGGAGGGGAGCGGGCTTACGCCGGCCTCAGTTCACCATTCCGGGGCCGCCCACCCGACACATAGACGAGAAGGGGTACCACGTGACCACAGGGATCGCACCGGACCTCATGGTGGCGACCCAGGATGCGGTACGGGATATGATCGAGTACCTCGGACGGCAGTACAAGCTGGATCCGGCTGAGGCCTACGCCCTGTGCAGTGTGGCGTGCGACCTGCGGATCAGCGAGGTTGTGGACGTGCCCAACTGGGTCGTCTCCTTCTACCTGCCCCGCTCCATCTTCGTGTAGGCAGCGGTGCCCACACACCGCCCCCTACGGCCGGCGGACCAAGACGTAATCAGGGATCGCCCACTCCACGAGCGGGGAGCGATTCAGGGCCTCCACCACGTCCCACACGTCCTCCTGATCCTGCACCCGGACCACGTAGAACCCCGCCGGATCCACGGAGACCACCACGAGGTCCAGAGATCGGAGCAACCGCTCGATCTCCCTTGAGGGTACCCACGGGAAGAACCGGACCCGGACGTGTCCCGGCCGGAACACCTTCCGGTAGGCGGCGGCCTCGGCGCGGCCGGGTCCGATCCGGATCATCACCCGCGGCCGCGGCGTGTACAGGCGAATGGGGCCGACAACCCGCTCGGGCGGGAACAGCCCTTCCACCATGTACCAGCCGGGTGAGACCAAGCGGCCCTCGTTGTCCCGCTGGTCCCACCGCTCCCGGTACACCCGAGCCTCCCCAGGATCCAGGGTGAGGCTACCGAACACCTGGGCGAAGGCCTTATCGTGCGACCACTGCCAAACCAGCGTGCCGTCCTGCCTGGTCACGACGAAGTCGTAGCGCTGGCTTGTGGGGAACTGGAACGTAAGCGGAGAGGTCCCCCGGTTCCGCACCTCCAGAGTCATCTGGACAGACTCCCCCAGCGCATACGCCTCGCGGTCCACCGATAGGGTGAGCACCAGGTCCCCCCTCAGGACCTGGGCCGAAGGACCGGGAAAGCCGGCGGCCATCACGACGACGGCGGCCAACAGCGCGGTCCGCATCGAACGCCTCCGGAGAGGATCTCGCCTCCAGATACGCGGCGCACCCGCCTCAGGTTCACCCGTAGGTCCGGATCTTCAGCCGGGCGGCGTACTTCGCGCGGAGCCGCTCCAGCTTCGGCGCGATCACGAGCCGGCAGTACGGCTGGTCCGGGTTCCGGCGGTAGTAGTCGTGGTGGTAGGGCTCTGCAGGGTAGAAGTTCACGAAGGGGACCACTTCGGTGACGATGGGGTCGGGCCAGACGCGGTTCTGCTCCAGCTCTGCGATCAGCTGGCGTGCGACCCGCTCCTGTTCCGGGGTGTGGTAGAAGATGACGGACCGGTACTGGGGGCCGACGTCCGGACCCTGACGGTTCGGCGTCGTCGGGTCGTGGATCGTGAAGAAGACCTCCAGCAGCTCCCGGTACGAGATCCGGTCGGGATCGAAGGTGATCTGGACCGCCTCCGCGTGGCCCGTCGTGCCGGTGCACACCTGTTCGTAGGTGGGGTTCGGCACGTGACCCCCCGCATAGCCGGGCACCACCTCGAGGACTCCCTCCAGCTCGTCGAAGGCCGCTTCCACGCACCAGAAGCACCCGCCCCCAAGCGTCGCCCGCTCCGTCCGCTTCGGTTCCATCCGGACCTCCTTCCCGCGTCATCCCCTCTATTGTACGGGTGCGCGTCCGGCGGGCCGAGGGAGGGGAGCGGGGGGCGCCGCGCGGCGCCCCCCGGGGGCCGATCAGCGGAAGCGCTGGGGGAATTGCTTGACGATGGCATCAGAGAGGGGATCGGCGATCATCTGCATGTGGGCCATCGCCTTGCGCAGGTTGCCGTAGACGGCCGGTTGGTTGTTCGCCTTCTGCGCGTCGATGACGGCCTTGAGGGTGAGGATGTGCTCGCGGACGAGTTCGGCGACGGTGTCGGTGGGCAGGGTCTTGGTGGCGGAGTTGATGAAGGCGCCGAACTCGCGGGTGTAGTTCAGGAGGTCCTGGACGGCCTTGTCCTGCTTGGTCTTGTTGTTCGTGGCGAGTCCGGTGGTGTAGTCCACCACGAACCCGATGTGCTTCTTCCACAGCGGCCCAAACGCCCGCTCCGCATCCGGACCGTACACCGAACCCACGGCCCGGATCAGGTCGTCGGAGTTCGCATCCAGCTGCGCCGCCGCGGCCTGGAACTGGGCTTTGTTCCCCGACAGGGCCCCGAGCGTCGCACTGGCGGCGAGGGCGACGTGCTCGGTGAGCAGGTTATTCAGGGCGATCCGCAGGTCTCCGGCCTTCTCCCCGGGTGCGCCCGCACCGGGGAGGGCCAGAACCGCCACGAGGGCGAGGATCGCAATCGCATGTGTCACGTTCCGAACCATCCTTCCACCTCCATACGTGTTGTGTGAGTTCCGGATCGAGTCACTGGCGAGCTTCAGGGCGCGACGATCACCTCCCCCCGCATGTGCTCGTGCCGGGCGCAGAAGTAGGGGTACGTACCGGGCCGGTCGAAGGTGAAGGCAAAGGTGCTCCCCTTCCCCTCCAGACGTCCGTCGAAGAGACCCGTCGGCCGCTCGGGCACCCCGGACGTCACCGTATGGGTGACGTCGTCCTGGTTCGTCCAGACGACACGGGTCCCCACCTTCACCTCTAGGCGAGCCGGCTTGAACTGGAAGAGCTCCACCGTCACCTGCGCCTCGGGGGAGGCGGGGGCGGTGGATTGAGACGCCGCGGGCGCGACGCACGCGGACGCGAGCACGAGCAGGGCCGCATAGCCGACAAACGCTCTAGTGAAACGGACCATCGTCTCCTCCCTCCTGTGTTCACCCTGTTCTTCGCAGCGGCGGTACAGCCGGATTGCGAATCCGCAAGCAGAACTCCTGCGAAGGTCGGGGTAGGAAGGTGACGATGATCCATCCGAGATCGAACAGGAATCTCAGGACCGGCCGTCCAATCAAGGGCGCGGCCCATGTTCAGCCGACGGCTCAGGCGCACCTCCTCCCGCGGGGAGACGGACGAGGCTCTGCTCGGGCGCGTCCGGCAGAAAGACCCGGAGGCACTCGGGGCCCTTTAAGAGCGGTACGCCCGCCAGGTCTACGGCCTCGCCCTCGGCATGCTCCGGGACCCAGGGGCTGCGGAGGAGATCACCCAGGAGGTGTTCCTCAGCGTGTGGCAGAACGCCAGGACCTTCGATCCCTCGCGGGGCTCCTTCGCCGCGTGGGTAATGTCCTTGGCGCACCACAAGGCGGTGGACCGGCTCCGGCGCCTCCGGGTGCGGAGGACGGAGGCAGCCGACGAGACGACACCCGACGCCGTGGACGTGGTAGAGGAGGTAGTGCGGCTGCTGGAGAGCGAGCGGGTCCGCACGGCGCTCAAGACGCTCCCGCCGGGCCAGCGCGAGGTGATCGTCCTGGCCTACTACGGTGGGCTCACCCAGCGGGAGATCGCACAGCGGCTTGGGATCCCGCTCGGAACCGTGAAGACCCGCACGCGGGACGGACTCCTGCGCCTGCGGACGATTCTCAGCGCCGGTGGGGAGGAGCCGTGACGCCTGAGGATCGGGACCTCATCGCGGCCTATGCCCTGGACGCCCTCTCCCCGGAGGAGCGGGAGGCCGCAGAGGCGCTGCTCGCCCGCGACCCCGAGGCCCGGGCGGAGCTCGCCCACTTCCTGGAGGTGGCGGCAGAGCTTGGACGGGCGTTCCCCGCCTCCGAGCCGCCGCGGGAGCTCCGGGAGCGCATCATGGGCCGCCTGCAGCCTCGCGCCCGGCCGGAGGCCCGGTGGCAAGTGGCCTTTGCCCTCGCCGCCGCGGTGGCCGTCGTTCTGGGCGGCCTCGCGTACACCTTGTACGCGCGCCTTGTGGGCTTGGAGGTGCGCCTTGCCCGGCAGGAGCAGGTCCTCGCGCTACTGGCGAGTCCCACCGCGCGCGTTGCGACCCTCACCGGCCGCGTGCCGGGGAGTGTCCGGCTCGTCTACGACCCCCAGGGGAACCTGGGTGCCCTCGTCGTGCGCGACCTGCAGGACCCTGGTGCCGGGTTCGTCTACCAGCTCTGGCTCGTCACCGGGCAACGGGCCGACAGCGGCGGGGTGTTCCGGCCGGTACCCGGACAGTCCCTCGTGCTCCCGATCCAGGCCGACTTCCGCCGCTACGAGATCGTGGCGATCACGGTCGAGCGCGGCCCGCTTGGCGTTGCCCGGACCCAGAACCAGCCGGTGCTGGTCGGTCGGCTGTAGGCGCTTCTAATCGCCCGCTTCCCGCATGAACCGCTGCAGGGCCTCCACAAGGGCCTGGAGGTGCTTCACGACGTCCTTCGTGCTCGGGTACTCGCCGAGGCTCTGGAGTTCCTTGTGGATCCGCATGAGCTCCCGGTAGCAGGCGGAAGCGGCGTCCCTCACAACCGTGCGCGTCGCCATACGATCACCTCCCAAACAAAGCGATGTGGCCATGAAGGCCCGCCCCTTCTTCCATGATGCAGTCCCCGCGCAAGCACCGCAGTCGCTACACTTCAGGATGATGAACGGACACCAAGCCAAGCGCAGGCGGATCGCGCTCGCCTCCACCTCGCCCCAGCGGCGGGCAATCCTCAGGCAGTTGGGGATCCCCTTCGTGGTCCTGGCCCCCCGCTACGAGGAGAAGGACACGAAAGATCCGGTGGAGATGGTCCGGGCCCACGCCCGCGGGAAGGCCCGCTCGGTCCTCCGGGAGGCACGGGGTCGGCCGGTCCTCGGTGTGGACACCACGGTGGTGCTGGACGGAGGGGTCTACGGGAAGCCCGAAACCGAGGAGGAGGCCCGGCAGATGCTCACCGCCCTCGCGGGCCGTACCCACCTCGTGATCTCGGGCCTGTGCCTTGTAACCCCCGAGTGGGAGGAGCTCGGGCACGAGGTAACGCGCGTTGTGTTCCGGGTGCTCCTCCCGCGCGAAGTGGAGGCATACGTGCGGACGGGCGAGTGGCGGGGCCGGGCCGGGGGGTACGCGATCCAGGGTCGAGGCGCGGCGCTCGTGGAGCGGATCGAGGGCGACTACCTGAACGTCGTGGGCCTTCCGGCCGCCCTCCTCGTGCGGATCCTCGCGCACCGGTTCCCCGGGGTCTACGGGTACGGGTGATGTGGTAGAATCGGTCGGCCGTGGAGACGAAGGTCGGATTCCTGCAGCGCCTCCGGGAGGGTCTCGGTCGGACCCGCCGGGCGCTCGCCGAGCACCTCGAGGACCTGTTCGGCCAGCCGCCTGACGAGGCGTTCTTCGAGCGGCTGGAGGAGGCGTTTGTCCTGAGCGACGTGGGCCCGGACCTCGCTGCGGAGGTCGTCGGCGAGCTGCGCCGGCGGGCCCTGGCAGGCCTCCACCGGCCTGAAGATCTGCGTCGCGCCCTCCGGTCCATCCTCATGGACCAGCTCGGTCCGGCAGAACCCCTGCGCCTGGATCCGCCGCCCGCGGTCGTCCTGATCCTAGGGGTGAACGGGTCGGGCAAGACCACCACCGTCGGCAAGCTCGCCGCTAGGCTCTCCCAGGAGGGCCGGAAGGTCCTGGTGGCCGCGGCCGACACCTTCCGGGCCGCGGCGATCGACCAGCTGGAGATCTGGGCCCAGCGGGCCGGAGTCCCACTGGTCCGCCACCGGGAGGGCTCAGACCCCGCCGCCGTGGTGTACGACGCCCTGAGCGCGCTCCAGGCCCGGCACTACGACGTGCTCCTCGTGGACACCGCCGGCCGCCTCCACACGAAGGTGAACCTCATGGAGGAGCTCCGGAAGATCCGGCGGGTGATCGACCGCCATCTCCCGAACGGCTCCGTGGAGTCCCTCCTCGTGCTGGACGCCACCACCGGCCAGAACGCGCTCAGCCAGGCGCGCCTGTTCCGGGACGCCGTGCAGCTCACCGGGATCGTCCTCACGAAGCTCGACAGCACCGCGAAGGGCGGGGTGGTCCTCGCGATCCGCCGCCAGCTCAACCTCCCCGTGAAGCTCGTGGGGACCGGGGAGGGGGTCGCCGACCTCGGCCCCTTTGACCCTGAAGCGTTCGTGGACGCCCTCCTCCCCCAGGCGTAGGGAGGCGGTTGCGATGCGAGGCGGCGGCGTGGTAGGATCCCCTGTAAAGGGAATTTCCTTTACAGAGTGTGTTGTCGGTATGGAGCGGTTGCTGGCGGACCGGTTCGCGGTGATCCGCCTGTTTGACATCTACGCGCGGCTGCTCACGCCGCGGCAGCAGCGGCTGATCCGGATGTACTTCCACGAGGATCTGTCGCTGGGTGAGATCGCAGAGCACTTCGGCGTCACCCGCCAGGCGATCCACGACAGCATCCGGCGGTCGCTTGCGGAACTGTACCGGTACGAGGAGCTTTTGGGCTTGGCCCAGCAGTCGCGGGGGTACGAGCGAAGGCGGTTCGAGGCGCTCCGCCAGCTGGATGCCCTGGAGGACGAGATCCGGGCCCTGGGAGACGACGCGCGCGTCGAGCGGATGCTGGAGCGGATCGAACGGGTACGGGACCTCCTGTGAGTACGTACTACTTCACCCCTACACCCACCGTGCCCTCGCGTCCGAGGGAGGTCTTCTTGCGGGTCGGAGGCCGTCTGTACGTCTTTGAGACCGACCGCGGGGTGTTCAGCTACCGCGGGGTGGACCGGGGCACGCGCCTCCTCCTAGAGGCCCTCCACGTGCGGCCCACGGACGAGATCCTCGACGTGGGGTGCGGGTACGGGGTGATCGGGATCATGGCGGCCTCCCAGGCACCCCTGGGCCGGGCGGTCCTCGTGGACGTGAACGAGCGGGCGGTGGAGTTGAGCCGCCGCAACGCCGCGCGGGCGGGCCTCCGGAACGTGGAGGTGCGGCAGGGATCCCTCTACGAGCCGGTGGCGGGTGAGACCTTCGACCTCATCGTGACGAACCCGCCGATCCGGGCCGGTCGAGGGGTGGTGCGGGCGATCATCGAGGGTGCCCGGGCGCACCTGCGGCCTGGCGGCACCTTCTACCTGGTGGCGCGCACCGCCCAGGGTGCCAAGACCCTGGGCCGCCTGATCGCCCAGGTGTTCGGGAACGCGGAGGAGGTGGAACGGGGCGGCGGGTTCCGGGTCTATCGGGCCGTCAAGGCGGGAGGGACCGATGTTTGAGACCCTGCGCGACCGGTTGCAGGAGACCTTCCGGAGGATGGGCGGCCGCGGCGTGCTGCGGCCGGAGGACGTGGACACGGCCTTGCGGGAAGTGCGGCTGGCGCTCCTGGAGGCCGACGTCCACTTCCAAGTGGCCCGCGACTTCATCCAGCGCCTGCGGGAGCAGGCGCTGGGGCGCGAGGTGTGGCGGCACCTGAACCCGGCACAGCAGGTGATCCAGATCGTGTACGAGGAACTCGTGCGGCTACTGGGAAGCGAGCACCGGGAGCTTGTGCCATCCCCAAAGCCGCCCACCGTGGTCCTTCTGTGCGGTCTGCACGGGAGCGGCAAGACCACCACGACGGGGAAACTGAGCCTGCACCTCAAGAAGCGGGGCCGGCATCCGATCCTGGTGGCCGCCGATCTGCGACGGCCGGCGGCCACGAAGCAGCTCCAGGTGGTGGGTGCAGCAGCCGGCGTCCCGGTGTTCACTCTGGATACGAAGGACCCCGTGGAGGTCGTCACGCGGGCCATCGCCCACGCGCGGGGGAGCGGCCACGACTTCGTCCTCGTGGACACCGCCGGCCGCCTCCACGTGGACGCCTCCCTCATGGAGGAGCTGCGGCAGGTGCGGGAAGCCGCCCACCCCCATCACGTGCTCCTCGTGGTGGACGCCATGACCGGGCAGGAGGCGCTTTCGGTCGCCCGACAGTTCAACGAGCAGTTGGGGATCGACGGGATCGTCCTCACGAAGCTGGATGGGGATGCGCGGGGCGGTGCAGCGCTCTCGATCGTGGCGGTGACGGGTAAGCCGATCCTGTTCATAGGGACCGGGGAGAAGCTGGACGCCTTAGAACCCTTCCACCCGGACCGGATGGCCTCCCGGATCCTCGGGATGGGGGACGTGCTCACCCTGATCGAGAAGGCTCAGGAGGCCATGAGCGCCGAGCGCGCGGCGGAGCTGGAGCGCAAGCTGCGGCGGGCGGAGTTCACCCTGGAGGACTTCCGCCAACAGCTGCGGGAGGTACGGAAGATGGGCCCGCTCACCAGCCTCCTGGAGATGATCCCGGGCCTCGGCCAGGTGCGGGGGTGGAAGGAGCAGGTGGACGAGCGGGAGCTTCTGCGGATCGAGGCGATCATCAACTCCATGACCCCGGAGGAGCGGCAGAACCCCTCGATCCTGAACAGCAGCCGGAAGCGACGGATCGCCCGGGGGAGCGGGACCACCGTGCAGGACGTGAACCGGCTCCTCAAGCAGTTCGAGGAAGCCAAGCGCATGGTGCGGCAGCTTGAGGCCGCAGGCCGCCGGGCGGGCAAGATCCGGTGGCCGTTGTGAGGAGCAAAAACCAGTCGGAGCGAGAAGCTCCAGGAAGGAGGTCTCAGTGGCGGTCAAGATCCGGTTGATGCGGCTCGGCAAGCGCCACGAGCCGTTCTACCGCGTGGTGGTGGCCGACAGCCGCGCACCCCGCAGCGGGCGGTACATCGAGGCGATCGGGTACTACAACCCGCGCACCGATCCCTCGACGATCCACATCGACACCGAAAAGGCCCTGCAGTGGCTCGCAAAGGGAGCCCAGCCCACCGACGCGGCCCGGGTGTTGTTGGAGAAGACCGGCGTGCTGCGGATCTGGCAGGAGCAGAGGAAGCAGCGCCGGGCGGCCTCGTGAGATGCCGGACCTGCGGGCGCTCGTGGAGTACATCGTGCGCGGGATCGTGGATGCCCCTGAAGCCGTGCGGGTGGAGGAGGCCTCGGATGAAGGGGGGACCGTCCTGCGCGTCCATGTGGCGCCGGAGGACCGGGGAAAGGTGATCGGGCGGGGCGGCCGCACGGCCCGGGCCCTGCGCACCCTCGTGCGGGCGGCCGCCACCCGGAGTGGGGAGCGGGTGCAGGTAGAGATCGTGGAGGAGAGGACGCCATGAACTCGATCACGGTGATCCGACCGGTGGTGATCAAGGCGATCGTCACGGAGGCCTTCAAGGAGGGCTACAAGCGCGAGCTGCAGGAGGCGCTCCGGAGCGTGGAGGACCTCATCGGCCGGATCGACTCCCAGATCCGGCGCATGGAGCTGGAGCGGCAGATCACCCCGCAGAGCCGGGCCGTCCGCCAGCAGCTGGAGCTGGAGCGGTCGCGCCAGGAGGCCCTGCGGGCCGAACTCCAGGACCGGCTCCGGGAGGCCGAGCGGTTGGAGCTTGCGACGGAGTTCCCCCACGGCACGGTGGACGCCTTGGTGGAGGTGCAGGTCGGCGACAACCTCTTCCGGAAGCTCGCCCGAACCGAGATCGTCGTGAAGGACGGGATCGTGATGGAGATCCGGGATGGGGGATGAGGACGCTCCGGATCGGCGTGATCACAAGGCCCCACGGCCTGCGGGGCGAGGTGCGGGTTCTCCCGGACACGGACTTCCCCGACCGGTTTTTGCGGCTGCGGCAGGTCTTGGTCGGAGACCCGGCCCGCGCGGTGCCCTACGACGTGGAGGCCGTCCGGCCCCACGGCCGCTTCTTCCTCCTGAAGCTCCGGGGCGTGGACACCCTGGAGGCGGCCGAGGCGCTGCGGGGGGAGGAGCTCCACGTGCGGAGGGAGGAGGCGGTGGCGCTGCCCGAAGGACAGTTCTACGTGGCCGATATCCTGGGCCTTGAGGTGCGCACCGTGGAGGGCGAGGTACTGGGCCGGGTCCGCGAGGTCCTGCGGACCGGCGCGAACGACGTCTACGTAGTGGAGGGGGATGGCGAGATCCTCCTCCCGGCCATCGCCGACGTGGTCCAGGAGATCGACCCCAAGGCCGGCCGGATCACCGTGCGGCTCCTGCCGGGGCTGGTGGGTGGGTGATGCGGATCGACATCGTGACGATCTTCCCGGAGGCGTTCGTGCCGCTCCGGGTCGGGGTGCTAAAGCGGGCCCAGGAGCGCGGGGTGCTCGTGATCAAGGTCTGGAACCTCCGGGACTTCACCACGGACCGGCACCGCACGGTGGACGACTACCCCTACGGCGGAGGACCGGGGATGGTCATGAAGCCCGAACCGTTCTTCGGGGCGGTGGAGGCCATCGAGCGCGAGGCGAACAGCCGCGGCCGCATCCTCCTCACCTCTCCCCAGGGGCGGCGGTTCGACCAGCGGATGGCGTCCGAACTGGCGCGGGAGCCGCATCTTGTGATCCTGTGCGGCCGGTATGAGGGGGTGGATGAGCGGGTGGTGAGGGGTCTGGGTGCTGAGGAGGTTTCTATCGGCGACTACATCCTCACCGGCGGGGAGCTCGCGGCGATGGTGATCGTGGACGCCACCGCCCGGCTCGTGCCGGGCGTGGTGGGGGACGAGGCGTCCGTGCGGGAGGAGTCGTTCGCAAGTGGCCTCCTGGACTACCCCCACTACACCCGGCCCGCGGAGTTCCGCGGGATGCGGGTGCCCGAAGTACTGCTCTCGGGCGATCACCGGGCGATCGCCCGGTGGCGGCGGAAGGAAGCGCTGCGGCGCACGCTCCTCCGGAGGCCGGACCTCCTGGAGAGGGCCGAGCTCACCGAGGAGGATCGGCGGCTCCTGGAGGAGGTCCGCTCCGAGATGGAGCGGGTGCCCGCGCTATAATGACGAGGCGAAGGGCCGAGGAGCAGACCCATGAACAGGATCGAACTCGTCGAGCGGGCGCAGCAGAGATCGGACATCCCGGAGTTCGGGCCCGGTGACACCGTCCGGGTCCACACGAAGGTGCGCGAAGGTGGCCGGGAGCGGGTGCAGGTGTTCGAGGGCGTCGTGATCGCCCGCCGTGGCGGAGGGCTACGGGAGACGTTCACAGTCCGGCGGATCTCCCACGGGGTGGGCGTGGAGCGGATTTTTCCCCTGCACTCCCCGAACCTCGTGCGGATCGAGGTGGTGCGGCGGGGGCGGGTGCGGCGGGCGAAGCTCTACTACCTGCGGGAGAAGGTGGGTAAGGAGACGCGGATCAAGGAGAAGCGCTAGCCCGTGCTCCAGTTGGCCCTCATCCGGAACGAGATGAGCATCCCGGTCCTGATCCTCCTGGCCGCGGCGGCCCTCATCGTCCTGCGGCTTGCGGTCCGGGAACTTTACGGTCTTTCCCCGACCTTTCGGCGCACGGTCGTCGAGACGATCGACGCAGCACTGTTCGCTGTAGTCCTCGCGTTCTTCATCATCACCTTCGTGGTCCAGGCGTTCTTCATCCCCTCCGGCTCGATGGAACCGACCCTCCAGATTGGCGACCGGATCCTCGTGGCGAAGTTCTACTACCGAATTGCGCCGATCCAGCGAGGGGACGTGATCGTGTTCCGCTACCCCCTGAACCCCGGTAAGGACTTCGTGAAGCGCGTGGTGGGCCTTCCAGGCGACCGCGTGGAGCTGCGCCAGGGCGTCGTCTACGTGAACGGACAGGCCCGGCCCGACCTCACGCCCACCCGCGGGGACGCTTCCTGCGTCCAGAACTACGGGCCGAAGACCGTGACCCAGGGGCATCTCTTCGTCCTGGGGGACAACCGGTGCAACAGCGAGGACAGCCGGTTCTTCGGGCTGGTCCCGGTCCGGAACGTGGTGGGCCGGGCCGTCGTCGTGTACTGGCCGCCCCACCGGATCGGGCTCGTCCACTAGCCACAGGAACCCTGGAGCGCCGTCTGCGCCGCGCGGGGTACAGGATCTTGAGCGCCGTGGACGAGGCAGGCTGCGGCCCGCTGGCCGGACCTGTGGTGGCTGCCGCGGTCCAGACGAGCGGCCCCCTCCGGATCCCGGGAGTGGCGGACAGCAAGCGGCTCCCCCCCGGCCTCCGGGCGTCGCTCGCGGAGGAGATCACCCGGCAGGTGGACGCGTGGGCGGTGGGGGTCGCCTCGGTGGAGGAGATCGACACCCTGAACATCCGGAAGGCTGCGGCCCTCGCGATGGGGCGGGCGGTGGAGGCTCTGCCTCAGGCACCGGACCTCGTCCTGGTGGATGGCCCTTGGCCGATCCCCATCCCGTTCCCGCAGCGAACCGTGGTGAACGGTGACGCGCAGGTGGCCCTGGTGGCCGCCGCCTCCATCCTCGCGAAGGTGGAGCGCGACCGGATCATGGTCGAGCTGGACCGGCTCTACCCCGGCTACGGGTTCGCCCGGCACAAGGGGTACCCGACCCGGGAGCACCTCCTCGCCCTCGCGCGCCTGGGGCCCTCGCCGGTACACCGCCTGAGCTTCGCGCCCTTCCGAACCGGCCCGGACCCGCGTTCGTTCCGGTAGGGTGAACCGGAGGAAGATCGGGTCCGCTGCGGAAGACGCGGCGGCCGCGGCGCTGCGACGGCTGGGCTACCGCGTGCTGGACCGGAACGTGCAGTTCGCCTTCGGCGAGCTGGACCTCGTGTGCGAGCATGGTGGCGTGGTCGTGTTCGTGGAGGTGAAGGCGCGCTGTGGCCATGCGGCAGGCGATCCCTTCGAGGCGGTGACCCCGCACAAGCGCCGGCAGGTGGCGCGCCTTGCGGAAGCCTACCTCCAGCGGCGGCGCCTTTGGGCGCGTGCCTGCCGGTTCGACGTGGTGGCGGTCCAATTGGACCGGAACGGAACACCGCTCGCCGTCGAGGTGCTGCCCGACGCCTTCCGCCTCTAGGGCGCGACGAAACGCGAAGCCCGCGGAGTTCTACGGCACGAGGACGATCCGACCCACCACCGTTCCGGAGCGCACGCGCGCCAGCGCCTCGTTGACCCGCTCCAGGGGCATCCTCTCCACGCGCCACCGGATCCTCCCCTCCAGGGCGAGGGCCACGACCTCCCGGAGCTCCCCGAGGGATCCCCACACGGAGTTCGTGAGGTGCGCTTCCTGGGGAACGTGGTCCCACCCGAAGGGGAGCCGTCCTCCTGCCTCCCCTACCTGGACGAGGATCCCGCCCGGCTGGAGGGCCGATGTGCCCATGGCGAGGGTGCGGGAGGAGCCGACGAAGTCGAAGACCGCCCCGACCCGCGGGAGAGGGTCACCGGGCCGGAGCACCTCGTCTGCGCCCAGTTCCCTGGCCCACGAGAGCTTTTGGGGGACTCGGTCCACGGCCACCACCCGGGCGCCGGCCAGCAGCTTCAGGTACTGGATGGCGAACTGTCCCAACCCGCCCACGCCGATGACGAGGGCCACAGACCCCTCCCCAAGCCACGGGAGGGCCCGCCGGACCGCCCGGTAGGGAGTGACCCCGGCGTCGGCGAGGGGTGCCGCGTACGCCGGATCCAGGTCTCCCAGGGGGATGAGGTAGCGTCGGGAGGGGACCCACACCCACTCCGCGTACCCGCCGTCGTGGGTCCAGCCGGCGGCGGTCCACTCCCGGCACAGCTGCTCCTCGCCGCGGCTACACCACGAGCAGCGACCGCAGCCCCAGCTGGCGTACACGAGGACGTTCCCCACGCCTTCGGCCTCGCCTGCGATCTCGTGACCGAGGATGCGCGGGAGGCGCACGCTCCCGAACCGCCCTTCCGCGATGGAGATGTCGCTGTGGCACACCCCGGCCCCGCGGACCCGCACGACCACTGCACCGGTGCGAGCCCTGGGCCGCGGACGGTCCACAAGACGCAGGGGCCGCCCGAACCGGTGGAGAACTGCGGCCTTCACGGCTCAAGCGTACCCGAAGACCTCTCCGGCCTGAACGTCCCGGCAAGGGGTGTCAGATCTCATTCACGTTTCTCTGTGGCCGGACGCCGTCTTCGAGGAGCGGTCCCCTTCAGACGCTCTGGGAGAAGAGGCTCGCGGTCCGGAGATCAAAGCGGCCTAGAAGACCGTCCAGGTGGCGTTCGTCTGCGTCCCGGGACCTGTCAGAAAAAGCGCGCCCACAGCTTGACCGCCAGACCCAGGTTCGAGACGAGAAGGGCAGCGAGCGTGGGCAGGAGGGCGAGCCGCAGCCAGCGTCCCCATCCGATCGGGTGACCGAGCCGTTCCAGTGTGGTGTAGGCCACCACGTTGGCCGAGGCGCCGATCGGGGTCAGGTTGCCGCCGATGTCCGTGCCGAGGGATACCGCCCACACCATCAGGGAGAGGGCGGGTGCTCCGGCTTGCCGGGCGAGCTCTCCGATCACGTACCCCATGCTGAGCGCGAAGGGCACGTTGTCCACGATGGCCGAGGAGGCGGCTGAGAACCACATCAGGGTGGAGGCCAGACCCAGGTGCTGGTCCCGGAACACGTCGCCGATGACGCGGGCGAGTTCCCGAATGGCACCGGTCTTCTCAAGCCCTCCCACGATCGCAAACAGCCCGATGAGGAACAGGAAGACGTCGTAGTGTACCTTTCCGGCCACGCGCTTCGCCCGGTCCGGCAGCACCGCGAGGAGCGCAACAGCCGGCAACAGCGAGGCCAGCGGGGCGGTGACCGGAGGGAGACGGAGCGCGCGCTCCACAGACGAGTGGATGACCAGGAGGAAGACCGCGGTGCAGAACGCCGCAACGCCCACCCGGAACAGGCACGCATCCGTGATCGCCTGGAGGGGCTCGGGCGGGCAGAGCTCATCCAAATCCGAGCGTTCACCGGGGATCAGCTCTCCCCGGCAGAGCCAGAAGGCAACTCCGATCGCGCAGAGGAGGGCGAGCAGCGCAAGCGGGCCGTTGTGGACGGCGAAGTCGTTGAACGTGTACCCGTGCATCATGCCGAGGATGACGTTCGGGGGATCCCCGACCAGGGTGGCTGCGCCGCCGATGTTCGCGGTCACCACTTCCGCCACCACCATGGGAACCGGATCGAACCTCAAAAGCCGGCTCAGTTCGTATGTGAGGGTTGCGAAGAAGAGCATGACCGTGATGGAGTCCATAAAGGCGGCCAGAAGACCCGTTAGAAGGGGAAAGGCCACGAACAGCCGGAGCGGATGGTAGTCGAGCGCGCGGGCAATCACGAGGGCCAGCCAGGAGAAAAACCCTGCCTCGGAGAGGGCCGTCACGAGCACGAACATCCCGAACAGCAGCCCCAAAGTCTCCCAGTGGACGTAGCTCCGCAGTAGCTCCCCCGGACTCAGGATGTTCAATGCCAGCAACACCGCGGCCCCCGCGACCGCGGCCACGGTCCGATTGAGCTTCTCGAACGCGATGGCTGCGTACGTGATGAGGAACACCGAGATCGCGCCCACCATCGACGTCGTCATGCGGTCGCCTCCGCCGGGGGTAAAACGAAACGCCCCTGGCGGGCTAGCCCGCCAGGGGCGTCCTGGCCCCTTCCGGTCGCTTACCCTAGCCACTAGCCGATCCCGGCCCGGTTTGTCAAGACCCTCCTGGCTCTTCACCAAGTCCGCTACGAGAGGCCACGGGGCAGGCTTCGCACCGCACCACCGCTTCCCGAAAGCGTGCAGGACCCCGAAGTCCGTATGGAAGAGTCCGGATGCAGCGGGCGGTACCGCCCGGCTAGGTCTTGACCTTCCAGCGAGCTGGAAGTCGTAGGGTTCCCGTGGGAGGTGGTCGCGGTGAGTGCAGCCAGGCTCCACCTAAAGCTCGGCGGGATGCACTGCTCCCTGTGCGTGGAGTCCGTGCGCAGGGCGGTGTTGAGGCTTTCGGGCGTGCGGTCCGTGCACGTCTCCATCGCGCACCAGGAAGCCCTGGTGGAGTACGACCCCGCCCGCCTCACCCCCGAGGCGGTCACCGCGGCTCTCCAGGCGGTCGGGTTCACCGTGCACCCGCCTGACGAAGCGGACCGGTTCGCGGAAGAGGAACGGGAGCTCGCGCAGGCGCGGCGGCTGGCCTGGGTCGCAGCAGGGCTACTTGCGACCGCCTCGGCGCTCATGCTGACGTCCTCGTGGTGGGGGCCCACTCGGACGCGTGTCCTGGTGATGGGCCTTCTGGCCGGCTTTGCGGCCCTAGGACCTGCCCGTTGGGTCCTGCGCAACGCCTGGCAGTCCCTGCGCCGGGGCATCCTCAACCAGGACGTCCTGGCCGCAGCCGCAGCCCTCGCCGGGCTGGCGGGTGGCGTCGCAGGCCTCTGTGCCGCGGGCTTCCCAGCGGGCGAGTTCTTCGGGGCTGCGGTGTACGTGCTCGCGTTCCACCTGGTGGGCGGGTACCTATCGGTGCTCGTCCACGTGCGGGCTTCGCAGTCCGTGCGGAAGCTGTTGAGTTTGAACCCCAGCACCGCGTGGAGGCTGCGCCCGGACGGAGCGGAGGAGGAAGTGCCCGTAGACCAGCTGCGGCCGGGGGACTTGCTGCGGGTGCGGCCGGGAGAGCGCGTCCCCGCAGACGGCGCGGTCGTGGAGGGCGCTTCCGCGGTGGACGAGAGCCTGCTCACGGGAGAGCCCCTTCCCGTGGACAAGCTTCCGGGAGACGAGGTCGTAGGCGGATCCCTGAACCAGTGGGGCAGCCTCGTGGTCCGGGTGACCCGGGTGGGGGCCGACAGTTTCCTGCAGTCCGTGGCCCGGCACGTGGCGGAGGCGAGGGCCCTCAAGCCGGGCATCCTGCGGGTCGTGGACCGGGTGCTGCTCTGGTTCGTGCCCGCGGTGTTCGCGGCCGCTGCGGCGGGGTTTGTCCTGTGGACGGTGGGCGCATCGATCCTGACCGGCAGGCCCGATGCGGCGCGCGGGGTGTTTGCGGCCCTCAGCGTGCTCGTGATGGGCTATCCGTGCGCGCTCGGCATGGCCACCCCGCTCGCCATCGTGCGGGCCTCCGGGGAAGCCGCAGGGCGCGGGATCCTCATGCGGTCCGGGGAGGCGTTCCAGCTCCTCGGCCGGGTGGACACCTTCGTCTTCGACAAGACCGGGACCCTCACGGAGGGGAGGCCCCACCTCGTGGCCTGCTCCACCCGCGGCATGCCGGAAGAAGAAGTGTTACAGCTGGCCGCCAGCGCAGAACGACCCTCCGAGCACCCACTCGGCCGGGCCATCGTGGAGGGCGCCGAGGTGCGGGGGATCCCGTTGCTAGAGCCGGAGGAGTTCTCCGCCCGCCCCGGCCGCGGGGTGGCGGCGAAGGTCGGGGGGAGTCGGGTGCTGGTGGGCACGGACCGGTTCCTCGTGGAAGGCGGGGTGGACCCTTCCCCGTTCCGGGCGGCGGCTGCGGAGCTCCGGGAGGCGGGGCAGACCGCGGTGCTCGTGGCCGCAGACGGCGAGGCGGTGGCAGTACTGGGGATCGCGGATCGGCTCAAGCCCGATGCCGTCAGGACCGTCGGGGAGCTGCGCAGAAGGGGCCTGCGGGTGGTCCTCCTCACCGGCGACGACGAGCGCACCGCGCGGGCCGTGGCGGAGGAGGCGGGCATCGGGGAGGTGTTAAGCGAGGTGCTCCCGCAGCAGAAGGCGGATGTCGTTCGGGCGCTCCAGCGCGCGGGACGTCGGGTCGCCATGGTAGGCGACGGGATCAACGACGCGCCGGCCATCATGCAGGCGGACGTGGGAATCGCCGTCGGCACCGGAGCCGACGTGGCGGTGGAGAGCGCGGACGTGGTCCTGGTGGGGAAGCGGCTCGCAGCGGTGGTGGAAGCGGTGGAGCTCGCCAAGCGCAGCTCCCGCCTGACCGTGCAGAACGTGGTCCTGGCCCTCGCGTTTAACGGAGTGGGAGTCCTGGCGGCGGTATCGGGACTCGTCAGGCCGGTGTGGGCGATGCTGGCCATGGCGGCGAGCGTGAGCCTAGTGCTGGCTCGCTCTTTGGCCGGGCGTCTGTTGCCGCGGTCCGTGGAGGGAAAGACGAGGGGAAGGTCGGGGAGGTAGGGATGCCGCGGACGGTACAGGGTGGCGTGCGCATCGGGGTGCTGGCGCGGGAGTTCGGGCTCAACCCGAGGACCCTGCGGTACTACGAGGCGGTGGGCCTCTTGCGGCCCCACAGGTCGGCTTCCGGATACCGGATGTACGATGAGGGGGACCGGGAGCGGTTGCGGTTCGTGCTGTGTGCAAAACGGGCAGGGTTCACGCTGCGCGAGATGCTGGAGGTCGTGGAGCTGAGGGATCGAGGAGAGGTACCCTGCGGGCACGTCCGTCGCCAGCTCGAGCGCAAGCTCCAAGAGGTAGAAGCCCAGCTCCAGGCGCTGCAGGCGTTGCACGACGAGCTCCGGCGCCTGCGGCAGCGGGCCGCGCGTCGGACGAGCGGGATCCCGTGCGTCTGCCCGATCCTCGAGCGACCGCAGGACCGGGTCGATAGGCGTAGGCCCCAAGTTGTGTCCGCCCGCAATAAAGCGGAGGGCGGGGGTCGTCTTTCCCCGTAGGAGCCGGATACCACGGAGAGGGGGTGGGGGTCGTGGACGGCAAGAAGAGCCTGAACGGGGTAGATGTGGAGCGGCTGGTAGGGACCGTGGAGGCCATCAAGGCGAATCCGGGCCTTGCACGGTTCACGTTCCGGGCCACGAGCGAGTGGGTGGGCGGCGGCCGGTGCCGGACCAAGGTCCAGGGCTTCTACGGAGCCGGGCAGGAGGACACCTCGCGCACCAGGCCCTTCGTCCTGGAAGGGGACGAACCGCCCGTGCTGCTCGGCACGAACGCGGCGCCCAACGCGGTGGAAGCCGTCCTGCACGCCCTGGCGTCCTGCCTTGCGGTGGGGTTCGTCTACAACGCGGCCGCACGAGGCATCCGGGTGGACAGCCTGGAGTTCACGCTGGAAGGTGACGTCGACCTCCACGGCTTCCTGGGCCTGTCGGACCGGGTGCGGCCCGGGTATGAGGGGATCCGGGTGGCGTACCGCGTGAAGGCCGACGCGCCCCGGGACGAGATCGTCGCGCTGTGTGAGTACGTGCAGAGGACTTCCCCGGTGCTAGACATCCTCCGGAATGCGGTGCTGGTGACGGTGAGCCTGGAATCGTGAAGGGCGGGAGAGGGCGGAAGCCTGTTTGGCTGGAACTTCGGGCAGTTTCCGGGAAGACGGGACCCGCGGGCCATGCAGGCGGGGCGAGGCGGGGAGCCGGAGAGGGAGATGGCGGAGGCGGCGGGGCCTGCCCTGGGCTATGAGGAGTGCGTCCAGCCGCACCTGGATTACCTGTACGGTGTGGCGATCCGTCTGTGTGGGAACCGGACGGACGCGGAGGACCTCCTGCAGGACGCACTGCTGCGGGCCTTCCGGGCATTCGGAACCCTGAGGGATCGCGAGCACCCCCGCCGGTGGCTCACGCGGGTCCTCACGAGTGCCTTCTACGACCGCGTCCGGGTGGAGATGAACGACGCCCTGCACCGTTCGGTGGGGGAGGACTTCGACCTCTTCGACAAGATCGCCGAGGAGGACCCGTTTCCGTACTCCGATCGGGTGCACCTGGACTTCCTGGACCTGTTCGACGACGCACAGATCCTGCAGGTGCTCCAGGGGTTGCTCCCCCAGTACCGGGTGGCGGTGATCCTGGCCTACGTCTACGATTTCACGGCCAGGGAGATCGGAGCGATCAGCGGGAGGCCGGTTGGGACCGTCCTGAGCTGGCTTCACCGGGGACGCAAGCAACTGGAACGGGAGCTGTGGGAGTACGCGGTGAGCCACCATCTCATCGCCCGAGGGGAGGGCGACACGTGATCAGCTGCAGGGAGGCCGTGGCCCGGCTGTGGGCATACCTGGACCGCAACCTGGAGCGGCTGCAGGAAGAAGAACTGGAAGAGCACCTGGGCTTGTGCCGGCATTGCTGCGGGGAGCTGGAGTTCGCCCGCCACATTCGGGCCCTGCTCCGGCGATCGGGGGAGGCTGCCGCGCTGCCCGGGGAGACCCGCGCGAGGATCGAGGCGTTGATCCGTGAGCTGGGAGGGCAGAGATGAGTGATCACGTCCACGCAAGCCGGCACCCATCCATGGACCTGCTGGGTCAGGAGGCGATTCGCGATCTGGTCCGGGAGGCCTACCGGAACGTCGTGGGCACGGCGTCTCGGGCGGCGGAGCGTCTGTACGACCCCGAGCAGCTCGCGCAACTCCCCCGGGGTGCCGTCGAGCAGGCCCTGGGGGTCGGCAACCCCGTCCGGGCGGCGAGGCTGCGGCCGGGAGAGACGGTGATCGACCTGGGCTGCGGGGGTGGCATCGACACGATCCTCGCGGCGCAGCAGGTGGCACCCAGCGGGCGGGCCATCGGCCTGGACATGCTGCCCGAGATGCTGGAGGTGGCCGCACGGCACGCACACAAGGCCGGTGTCGCCAACGTGGAGTGGGTGCTCGGGGAGATCGAGGCGATCCCGCTGCCGCGAGCGAGCGTGGACGTGGCCCTGAGCAACGGGGTGATCAACCTCTCGCCCCGCAAGTCTCGGGTGTTCGCGGAGGTCTACCGGATCCTGAGGCCGGGCGGCCGGATGGTGGTGGCGGACATCGTGGTGGACGAGGACCTGCCGGCCGAGGTGATGACCAGTCCTGCGGCGTGGGCGGGTTGACTCTCGGGAGCCCTGGCGGAGCGTGTCTTCGTCAACAAGCTGCAGAAGGCCGGCTTCGTCGAGATCGAGCGGGGTGAGGTGCTGCCGTTCGGCGTGGACGAGTGCGAGCAGTACCCGTTGTTCACGCCGGAGCTCATCGCCCTCATGCGCCGGCTGATCCCTCCCGCACGGCAGTCTTCGGTGGCGCGGTCTGTGATCTTCCGCGCCCACAAACCGGGGGGCGATGTGAAAGCCAATTCCTCTGGGTCCGGCGCAGGCGGCTGACGCCGCGGAAGGCGAACCGGCGTGGGAAAGTGACGGCGACGGGTTACTCACGTGAAGGCGAATGGGTGGTCGGCTGAGCGTCTAGGGGAGGAGGGGAGAGCGATGGTGAACCGCAGGGAGTTCCTCAGAACGGTGAGCCTCGGGGCGTTGGCGGTGGGATCTGCGCCGGCCCTGGTTGACGTGGCCCGGGGTCTTGCGCTCGCGGAGGGGCAGCGGGGCGTGCGGTTTTTGGCCGTGAGCGCTGCAGGCACGGCACCTTTCAGCCTGCCGCAAGCCCCCCGTTTCCGCTCGTGGCCTCGGGCACCTGGAAAAGCCGCCTGCTCGTGGACTACCGGGAGCTCGGCACCTACGGGGGCCATGCGGCGGGGATCGGCGAGTTCGTGGTCGATCTCTACCGCGTAAAGCCGTGGGAGGCACCCCCGGTCCTTTCCGCCAGATCCCGCCCGCGGGCACGGGGTTGACGGTGTTCCTGCTGCCGGAGGTGCTCGGCTGACGCGGCGGGTCTCTCCACCGGCTCCGGGAGCCGGGCGATCGGAATGTAACGACCGCACGAAGGGCTGTGACGGTGTACCATCTTGGATGTGGCCGACAGCGCGGGTGTCCGCACCCTGAAGGGGGAGCTCCGGAATTGGATCTCGAAGGCCCGCGCGGCTGAGCCGGACAAGGACGGGAAAAGCCGCGCGATCCTCGAGCGGGTCTTGGCCCTCCCGGCCTTCCGGGATGCGCGGGCCGTCCAGTTCTACCTCGACACCGGGAGCGAGGTCCGCACCCGGAGCTTCATCCCGAGGGCCCTGGAGCTTGGCAAGAAGGTCGTCGTCCCGTACTGCACCCGGGACGAGCGGGGCGAGGAGGTCCTGGGGCTGTTCGCCCTTGAGGATCTCGACGAGCTCGAGCCGGGTGCCTTCCGGATCCTCGAACCAAAGGCCGCGCTGCGGGAGCGGCCGGCAAAGCAGTGGGACGTCCGGGACGTGGACCTCATCCTCGTGCCGGGTGTCGTCTTCGACCGTCGGGGCGGCCGGATCGGCCACGGGTGGGCCTACTACGACAAGCTGCTGCGTCTTGCCCGGCCCGATTGCTGGCTTGTGGGACTCGCCTACGAGTGCCAGGTGGTGGACGAGGTGCCCATGGGGCCTCAGGACGTCTACATGGACCTCGTCGTCACCGAGCAGAACGTCTACGAGGGACTGCGCCTTGCGACGCGCAGGAGGTGACCGTGACCGAGCGACACGACACCTCCACCCCCGCCCTGCGGGTGACCCTCCTGTACTGGGAGGGATGTCCCTCCCATGAGGAAGCCCTAAGCCGCCTCCGGGCGGTGCTCGAGGAGGAGGGTGTACGGGCCCAGGTGGAGATGGTGCGGGTGGACACGGAGGAGGAGGCAGAACGCTTGCGCTTCCCCGGCTCCCCCACGATCCTGGTGGAGGGCGAGGACATCGTCCCGTCCGCAGGCCCTTACCGCCTCACGTGCCGCGTCTACCGGTGGGAAGACGGCCGGATCTCGCCTCTTCCTTCCGCCGAGACGATCCGGCGCGCGGTCCGACGGGCCCTCGCCACCAAGACCAAGACCCAGTCAAGGAGGTGACTATGGCACGCATCCGGATCGGCGATCCCCTCATCCCATTCCGGCTTCCGGGCGTGGACGGCCGAATGCACGGGACCGACGACTACGCAGACACGCCCGTCCTCGTGGTCATCTTCAGCTGCAACCACTGCCCGTACGTGCAGGCGTGGGAGGACCGGATGATCGCGATCCAGCGGGACTACCTAGACCGCGGAGTCCAGTTCCTCGTCATCAACAGCAACGACCCCACCCAGTACCCCGAGGACAGCTTCGAGGAGATGCAGAAGCGGGCCCGCCTGAAGGGGTATCCCTTCCCGTACCTGTTTGACGAGACCCAGGAGGTGGCGCGGGCGTACGGTGCGGAGCGCACTCCCGAAGTGTTCGTCTTCGACCGGGACCGTCGGCTCCGCTACCACGGCGCCATCGACGACAACTACGAGGACCCATCCCGCGTGCGGGCCCACTACCTCCGGGATGCCTTGGATGCCCTCCTCGCTGGCGAGCCCGTCCCGGTAGAGGACACGCGGCCGGTAGGCTGTACGGTGAAGTGGCGCCGGTCGCCTCCCGGCGCTTGACGGAAGGCCCGCAAGGCCCCATCATCGGCTCCAGCGACGCCATGGAGCAAAAGACGCAAGACCTCCTGCTCGCACGGTTCCTCGGTGCACCGCCCGACCGTGTAGATCCGCGGGGGCTCGGCCCTCGGGGACTCCACCCGCCGGGAGCCGGGGAGGCCTTCGACTTCACCGTGGTGGAGCACCACGTGGTGTGGGCCGAAGGCGTGGAGCGCCTGTACGAGCAGGCCAAGGAGCGGCAGTGGAACGCAAGCCAGGACACGCCGTGGGAGCTCGGGCGTGGCGTTCCGGAGCCGCTTGAGCGGGCCCTGTGCACCGTCCTCACGTGGATGGTCCAGCAGGAGTTCGCCGCCTGGTACGTGCCGAGCAAGTTCATCGGCCGGATCCACCCTGCGTATCTCGAGCCTGTCCTGTTCCTTTCCACCCAGGTGGTGGACGAGGCGCGGCACGTGGAGGCCTTCACGAAGCGGCTGTTCCTGAACGGAGTCGGGTTCGTGGGGCACTACCCGGAGACCGAGGCGTCGCTGCGCGGCCTCATCCAGCAGGAGGAGTTCGACAAGGCCTCCTTCCTCCTGCACGTGCTGGGGGAGGGGACGTTCCTCGACCTTTTTGACTTCCTCCAGAAGGTGGCGCCCGATGAGGCGAGCCGCACCCTCTTCGTACGGTCCCACGAGGACGAGGCCCGGCACGTGGCCTACGGCGTGGGCCGGCTGCGGGTGCAGCTGGGCCGCCAGCCGGAAGCCGCGGAGCGGTTTGTCCAGGCCCTGGAGGAGCGGCTCGGCTTTGCCCGCGAAGTCTCCGGACTTCCCGAGCCGGTCCTGGAAGCCCTCGTGGTCCTCGCCGGCGGTGCCGAGAAGGGGCCGGCGTTCGGCCGGGGGATAGCCCGCGTGGCGGAGTTCCGGCACGAGATGTCCGAGAACCGCATCCGGCGGCTCATCAACTGTGGGTTCTCGGAGTCCATCGCCCGACACATCGACACCCTCCACGTCCGGGCCACGGGGAGCGCGATGTAGATGGAGGTGCGGGTCCGGTTTCCGGACGGGAGCGAGATCCGGGTGCCGCAGGGTACGACCCTCGCCGAGGTCGCACGGCTCCGGGGAGAGGAAGGAGCCCTCGCGGCGGTGGTGGACGGCGAGCCCAAGGACCTGGAGACCCGCCTCGAGCGGGACGCCACGGTGCGGTTCCTCTACTTCGAGGATCCCGAAGGCCGGGCGGTCTTCTGGCACTCCTCCGCCCACCTTCTGGCCCAGGCCGTCAAGGAACTCTTCCCGCAAGCCAAGCTCGCCATCGGGCCGCCCATCGAGGAGGGGTTCTACTACGACATCGACATCGGCCGGCCGTTTTCGCCCGAAGATCTGGGCAGGATCGAGGCAAAGATGGCCGAACTTGCCCGGCTCGACCAGAGGATCGAACGGATCGAGATCCCCCGAGAGGAGGCGATCCGGCTGTACACCGAGCTCGGCGAGACGTACAAGCTGGAGCTTCTGTCCGAGATCCCGGACGAGCGCGTCTCCTTCTACCGGCAGGACGGGTTCCTGGACATGTGCCGGGGCCCGCACATCCCGCGCACCGGCCTCATCAAGGCGATCAAGCTCCTGGGCACGAGCGGCGCCTACTGGCGGGGGGATGAGCGGCGGGCGCAGCTTGCCCGGATCTACGGGATCAGCTTCCCCACCGAGGCCCAGCTCCAGGACTACCTTCACCGTCTGGAGGAAGCCAAGCGCCGAGACCACCGCAGACTCGGCCGGGAACTGGAGCTCTTCAGCATCGAGGACGAGATCGGGCCCGGGCTCGTCCTGTGGCACCCGCGGGGGGCGATCGTCCGCCGGGAGATCGAGGAGTTCCTGCGGGGCGAGCTGGATGCCCGGGGCTACCAGTGGGTCTATACCCCCCACGTGGCCCGGGAGGCCCTGTGGGAGCAGAGCGGGCACATGAGCTGGTACCGGGAGAACATGTTCACCGGGATCGAGATCGAGGGGCAGCGCTACCTCGTGAAGCCCATGAACTGCCCCTTCCACATCATGATCTACAAGTCCAAGCACCACAGCTACCGCGATCTTCCGGTGCGGCTCGCGGAGTTCGGCACGGTGTACCGGTACGAGCGGTCCGGTGTGCTCCACGGGCTGTTGCGCGTCCGCATGATCACCCAGGACGACGCCCACATCTTCTGCAGGAACGACCAGATCGAGTCCGAGGTCCTGGACCTCTTAGACCTCGCCTTCGCGGTGCACGGGGCGTTCGGGTTTGACCGGTACGAGGTGATGCTCTCCGTCCGCGACCCGAAGACCCCCGAGAAGTACGCAGGACGGCCGGAGGTGTGGGACCACGCGGAGGCCGCCCTGGAAGCTGCCCTCCTCCGCCGGGGTGTCGCCTACACGCGGGCACCGGGGGAGGCGAACTTCTACGGCCCCAAGATCGACGTGTACTTCTTCGACGCCCTGGGACGGAAGTGGCAGCTCACCACGATCCAGCTCGACTTCACGCTGCCCGAGCGGTTCGGGCTGGAGTACGCGGGCGAGGATAACCGGCCGCATCGGCCCGTGATGATCCACCGGGCGATCCTCGGGTCGCTGGAACGCTTCTTCGGGATCCTCATCGAGCACTACGCCGGTGCCTTCCCCCTGTGGCTGGCACCGGAGCAGGTGCGCGTCCTGCCCATCGCCGACCGCCACCTCTCCTACGCCCGCGAGGTCGTCGAGCGCCTGCGCGGGGCGGGACTGCGGGCCGAGGTGGACGGACGGAACGAGAAGATCACGAAGAAGGTCCGCGACGCGCAGGTCTGGAAGGTCCCCTACATGCTCGTCGTGGGCGACCGCGAGGCTGAGGGCGGCACGGTGTCGGTGCGGCACCGCACCGGAGGCGACCTCGGACCCATGCCTCTGGAGACGTTCATCCAGCGGGCCCGGGCGGAAGTGACCTCTCGTACCGCATCCTAGTCTCTCCTCACGTGGGTACTGAACCGACGGCGGAACCCCACGCGCCACAGCTCGGTGAGGACGGTGCCCTGGAGGCGCTCGACGAACCCGTTGGTCCAGGCCTGGCTGACGTTGCCCAGGGTCTACGCCCGGGCGATCCCCGCAGGCGGAAGTCCTCCCCGTCACCCCATGAGAGGTTGGTGTCCAACGGGAAGGATCCATCATACGATCCTCTTCCGCTGTCAACAGAACTCCGAAACAGTTCATCCTAGACGTAGGCAGTAAGGCGGCCGGTCCAGCGGGCCCACTCCCAGTAGTATCTGAACACCAGAACGCCCGAGAGGATCCACAGCATGCTGCTACCCAGCAGATGGGGAACGATAGCCCATCCCTCCGTCAGGCCCCTGACAGCCCAGAATAGAGGTGAAAGCCTATTAGCTTGCCGGACAACCGCAAGCAGCTGATCGGGGGGAAAGAAAAACCCAGAGAAGAACAACAAATAAAAAGAGATGATTTCCGTTAGAGCTCCCACACGCTTGAACCGGAAAGACAGCCCCAGTAACACAATGGCCATCCCTCCAACCCCAATGAAGTTCAAGCATGCCAAACCGACCGCGGTAGGAGCCGCATGCAGTAGCGAGGGCAGCACGGACCGTATCGGCGTGGACAGGGCTGCAATCCCTAAGAAACCTAAGACCCAGGGAATCGAGAAGAGGACCTCCATTACCGCCACGCTGATGACAAAAACGGGAAAAGACGTGCGTGCAGTCAAAACCTGACCTAGCGTGCCCATATAAGCCTCCTCGACCACAATGTTTGCGGTCTTGGCAAGCAGGTGAGAGGTCAGATACCATATCACAAACCCATAGACCCGGGCGGTGGCTTCCACGGGCTCGCGAAGTGGCGTCGCATACATCGCAGCCATGAAGAACACGAACTTGATCACGAGGCCAACGAAGAAGTCAAAGGAGTAAGCTCGGTATTCAGCGAACTTCCTAATGGCGCTGGCTGCTATGGCTGCGCTGACGGAATTCAACATGACGTCCGGGCGATGGCCCGCATCATCTCCTCAAGGTCACGGCCGTCTGCTATTCCAGAGGCCCGAAGGGCATCCTTGGTCCCTGACCACGCAAGCCGGACCCTGTGAATCAGGTAGAATCGATCTCCTAGCACGTGAGCCAGGTGCATGTCGTGGGTTGTAAGAAGAATGCTGCACGCTGTTTTGTTATGCAAGAGGACGTCGATCACTTGAGCCTTGGCGTCCACATCCAATCCAAGGGTGGGCTCATCAAGAAAAAGCATGGGTGCCCCTTTAAGGAAGGCGGCAGCTAGGGCGAGCTTTTGCTTCATTCCTCGCGAGAGCATATGAGCAAGTACGTGGCGCTTTTCATACAGGCCAAACTCGCCGAGGAGGCGATCGATCTTTTCGCGGAGATAGAAAGCGGGAACGGCATTAAGGAGACCAGAATGCAGCAGGTTTTCCTCCACCGTCATATAGCCATAGATGTTTGAGGCTTCCTCAAAGACGGCTGCAATCTGCCTGCGCGCTAACCCAGGTTTAGCCAGGATGTCCTGACCATCGGCTAGGATCTTTCCCCGGTCCGGTTTCACCAAGCCGAGGACGCAGTTGAGCAAGGTGGTCTTCCCGGCGCCGTTCTGGCCAAGGATGACGACGAGCTCTCGCTCGGCTACTTCCAAAGAGACGTCTTCCAGCGCGAGTGTATTCGGGGGATAGACCTTGGTAAGATGCTGTATGTTCAGCTGCATGAAAGCAAAAGGGCCTACCGAGCACCTCAGGATATCCGCTCGCAGGTAGCGTACACGCCAACACGGGCTGGTGTCTAGGGTCCTGCAGGTAGCGGCTCGGGTGCGGGAATTTCTGGTGTCATGCCGGGTGTACCCGTCGCGGGGGAGCGTAATCCCTTCTTTGGCGATCACCCTAGCAGGGCGGACGAAAGCTGTCAATAGAGAACGTGCAGAAGCAGGATGAGCTGGCCCCGGTTTCGTGGACACCCTGACACTGGAGGTAACAGCCTCGGAGAGGAGCCCACGATGCCGAGGGGAGAGCGGAGCTGGATGCGGGGCTTCGGAGCGACGGGCTTGCGACCGCGGAGCGGGAGGAGTTGCGCCGGCTGCCTTCTTCGCTCAACCAGACCGTCCAAGCCGTAGAGGCGTTTGGGCAGGTAGCTGCGAGAGAGGGCCCATCACGTGGTGACCCGGATGTGCCGGGGGATGAGGGGCTCCCCCAGCGGGTACTACCCTGAGCGAGGGCGCGGGGTGAGTCGCAGACGGCGGGAGGATACGGTGCTATCGGAGCGGGTTCGGAGGACCTGGGAGGAGAGCGGCCGGACGTACGGGGTGCTGTGGGTGTGGGCGGAGCTAGGGGCCTGTGGGGTGCGGTGCAGCCGCAAGCCACTGAGCGCGGCTGATGCGGGAGGCGGGGCTGGTGGGGGCCTACCCCCGCAGGCGACGGAGGATGACCACTGTGCAGGACCCCCGGGCAGGTGTGGCTCCGGACCTGGTGGGACGGCAGTTCCGGGCGGAAGGCCCCGCTCGAGCTGTGGGTGGTGGCCTGGTCTGCGTACCCACGCAGGAAGGGGTGCTGTTTCCCCTGAATGCTTACGTTTTCAGGAACGGTCAGGTGTGTCTTGACCGGTAGCAACGCCTTGTATATCCGACTCGGGCGAGATCTGTGACGCGTTCCCGGCGATCTGGGGAGGGTGCCGTGAGCCAGCGGTCATCGAGGGCATCGGTCGCGTTGGAGGCCCTGGAGCGGGCCGCGCGGGATGACCCAGAGCACCTCCCGGAAGCCTTGAGTGAGGCAGGCCATCTCTGCCACCAGCTGGGGCTGCACCACGAGCTGTGGAAGCTAATGTCCGGCCTGCCGGAGGCTCTCCGGCAGGACGAGCGGGTGCTGTTCTGGCGGCTTACGTGCGCGGTACGGTTGGGCCGGGAGCATGAGGTCCGGGAGGAGGTGGAGGCCCACCTGGCCTCCCACGAGGCCCCGGAGCTGCGGGCCCTCTACGCCGGTACCCTGGCCCCCCTGGAGAGGTCGGCCGAGGAGGCCGAGCGGGCGTACCGGGCTGCCCGCACGCCCTATACCGCCTACCAGTACGGGATGCGCCTTGAGCTCGTGGACCGCGACCGGGCGGTGGACGTCCTGCGGGAGGCCGTGTGCCTGGCGGAGCAGGTCGGCCGTCCCTACGAACAGGTACGGAACGCCCAGGGTCTTGCGGTGGCCCTCCTGGGCGCGGGCCGGTACCTGGACGCGGAAGCCTGGGCGGCGTGGGCCCTGGAGCGGTTCGAGCGTCACGGGCTTCGCGACGTCCAGCGCTGGTTGAGTGTCGTGAATGACTGGACCTACGCCCGGATCCTCACGGGCCGCACGGCCGGGCTCGGGGAGCTGCTGGAGGCGGGCGAGCGGAAGCTCTCTCGCGCCTACCCAGGCCTGGCACGGCTGTACCGGTCCACTCTGGGTGACTACCACCTGAGCCGGGGAGATCCCGAGCGGGCGGCGGCGTACTACCGGCGCAACTGGGAGCAGGCTGGGCGGCGGGAAGTCGCGGCCTCGGCCCGTAGCCTCGTGCGGGCGCTCGTGGAGTTGGGGAGAATAGGCGAAGCTGTGGAGGTGGGAGAGCGGGTCTATCGGCTGTGCCGGGAGGAGTTCCTGGTGCACCGCAGGAACGCCTGCCTCGCCTACGGGATGGCGCTTGCCGCCCGCGATCCGGAACATGGGATTCCGCTCCTGCGCGAGGCGTACGAGGCCTACCGCGCACCCCTGCTGGCCTACCGGCTGGCCCAGGCTGCCCTCCATCTGGGACGCGCGTGCCTTCGGGTCGGAGACCGTGCGGTTGCCCAGGCGGCCTTGGAGGGAGCGCGGTGCGGGCTTGCGGAGCTCGCGGAGACCGGGCTCCGGCTGCTGGGAGGACCGCCGGAGGAGTTCTGCGAGGTGCTGGCCCTGCTCGAACCCCCCGGAGCCGCCGCGGTGGAGTTACGGCTGCTGGGCCGGTGCGAGGCCCGGGTGGCCGGCCGGTACGTGCGGCTCGAGCCGCGCCAGGCCGAGATCTTGGCGCTCCTTGCGCTGCACCCCCAGGGGCTAACCGGGGAGGAGCTTGCCCGGCGGATCTATGGGAACCGGGCCGGCGAGAACGCGGTGAAGGTCACGATCTCCAGGCTACGGGAGGCCGTGCCCTTGGCCTCCCGGCCCTACCGCATCGCTCTCCCGGTCCGAGCCGACTTTCAAGAACTGGAGCGGCTCCTCGAGCAGGGGGAGGTCCGTCGCGCAGTGGCACTGTACGCCGGTCCGCTCCTGCCCCACTCAGAGGTGAAGGAGATCGAGGAGGTACGGTGGGTGCTTGAGGCGAGGGTGCGGCGGGCGGTGCTTGCTGCTCGGGACCTGGAGGCGCTCTTGCTACTGGCCGAGCGATTACGGGACGACCTGGAACTATGGGAGGCCGCGCTGGAGGCCCTCCCGCCCGCCGACCCCCGCCGGCCGCTCGTCCGAACCCGGGTTCGGCGGCTTGGGGGAAGAGGCTAGCGGTCCTCGGAGGGCGCAGGCGGCCCGTTCGGGCTCTGTGCTCCGGAGTCGCCCCCGGCACCGGGATCGGCCCGGGCGGGGCCTGCCAGGAGCAGGGCGAGCAGCAGGACCACAAGCCAGCGCCGCATGGGGGACCCCATGGGGAAATCCTCGTGGTGGATTCTCGGGAGGGGAAGGTTAGGCCAGGCTTCGTAACCTTCAACCGGCTAATGTTGGATGTGGCACAGGCAGAATCACTCTTGCTCTTGCGCAGAAAGCTCGCGAAGTACACGGCATAGACGTCTCCCTGAAATGTTGCGCGTGGCGCGTGCAAAAGCCACAGAATGCAACGCTCACGTTTACTTTCACGAAGGAGACATGGTATCCTTGCCCTTTGAGGAGGGGACGTTCGATTGTGTGACGTGCATCCTCACAGGTGTTGCTGGAGCGGAGCTGAGGGCGTCCTCGGAGAGCTTTAGGCCGAGCGCGCTGGAAAGACTCTTCGCAGCCGCAGGTATGGTCACAACTTGCCTGAGCAGGATCATCTAAAGACAAAATGGGGCGCGTGTGGGGGTTGGCAATCGCCTCTTATGATGAGGAGCGTAGTGGTAGGGGGTGACGGCAGCTGTAGCGTATGGAGCAGCGGATTCCCTTGGAAGTTTGGCGGCACGACGTGAAGAACCGTCAGCAGTAACACTCGTGGGCGAGACGGCCGGTTTGCTGCTGGTCCGCGGGTTCGTGAGGGTGTTTGGAGCTTGCGCGCCAGAGTGGGGTGTACTGCACGGGTATGTTGGTGATGCGGCGCGCCATGCGGTGGCCGTCACACGCGCTTCCGGCTGCGGCGTTCGCGGAAGTCCTTGGTGCCACAGGGACAGGCGCTACGCCCGAACCGGCGCAGCACCGTGGAGGACATCCCAGGACTATTAGGGAGACTCGGTGGTGCCTCAGCAGCGGCTTTGGTCCCTTTTGGAGCGGTAGTCGGCACCGTGGTGCGCGGGCTGAGGTGGACTCCAGCTAAGGGCGAGCCCGCAGGGGGTGTACTGAGCTTCGGGTAAGTGGAGGAGCTCCGCACCTGTACTCTCCCAATACAATTACAATCTAGGAGTAGGGAAGTGGCCATATAGCGGGGAGGGTGCAGGAGGAATGGAACGCTACGATTTCGCCGCCATCGAAGAGCGGTGGGCGGAGGCGTGGGAGAGGGACCGTGCCTGGACTGTTCCACGGGTGCCCGGGGGGCCGAAGCAGTATGTCCTCGAGATGTTTCCCTATCCCTCAGGCGACATGCACGTGGGACACGTCCGGAACTTCACCATTGGAGACGCCATTGCCCGCTACCTGCGGATGCGCGGCTACGAGGTTCTCCATCCCTTCGGCTATGACGCGTTTGGACTCCCTGCCGAGAACGCCGCCATCCAGCACGGTGAGCACCCGCGGGAGTGGACCACCGTAAACATCGAACAGTTCACGGCTTCTTGCAAGCGCCTTGGCTTCTCCTACGACTGGAGCCGGATGCTCAAGACTTGCGATCCGGAGTACTACCGCTGGAACCAGTGGTTCTTCCTTCGCTTTTACGAACGGGGCCTGGCATACCGGAAGCTGGCCAAGGTGAAGTGGTGCCCTTCGTGCCAGACGGTACTGGCCGATGAGCAAACCGCCTCCGGCGGGTGCTGGCGTTGTGGATCGCCGCCTGAAGTCCGTGACCTTCCCCAGTGGTTCCTGCGGATCACCGCTTACGCAGATCGACTCCTGGAGGACATGGCAGGGCTCGAGTGGAGTGAGGCCGTCCTGCAGCAGCAACGGAACTGGATCGGCTGGTCGGAAGGGCTCCAGCTGCGCTTCCGGATCGTGGACCTGGACGAAGAGGTCCCGGTATTTACGACGCGGCCGGAGACTCTGTGGGGCGTCACGTTCCTGGCTCTGGCCCCCGAGCACCCGCTGGCCCGTCGGCTGGCGGAGCGAGCAGGCAAGCTGGAAGCCTATGAGGGGTTCCTGTCCACGGTCCGGCGCGTGTCTGAAATCGAACGGCTGGCCCTCGGAAAAGCAAAGCGGGTCTTTGACCTTGAAGCGTACGCGGTCCATCCGCTCAGCTCGCACCCGGTCCCCGTGGTCACGGCGGAGTGCGTCCTACTTGAGCACGGGACGGGAGCGGTCATGGGGGTGCCCGCACACGACCAGCGCGACTTCGAGTTGGCCCGCCAGCTCGGACTCCCCATCCGGGTCGTGGTGCAACCTCGGGACGGCGAGTCTCTCGACCCAGAGGCGATGAAGGTTGCCTTCGTTGGGGAGGGAGTGATGGTAGGTTCCGGCTGGATGGATGGCCTGCCTTCTGAGGAAGCACGCCGCCTCATCACGGCTGACCTGGTGCAGCGGGGGATGGGCCGGCGCGTGGTGCACTACCGCCTCCGGGACTGGCTCATTTCGAGGCAGCGGTACTGGGGAACGCCGATCCCCATCGTATACTGCCAGGGGTGCGGGGCCGTTCCCGTGCCCGACGACCAACTTCCTGTGCTCCTCCCCGAAGATGTGGATTACCGGCCCACGGGAGAGGCTGTCTCTCCGCTCGCTTCGGTGCGCTCGTGGGTGGAGACGACTTGTCCGGCCTGCGGAGGGCACGCTCAGCGGGAAACGGACACCATGGACACTTTCGTGGATTCCTCCTGGTACTTTCTCCGGTTCTGCGACCCACAGAATTCCCGTGCGCCGTTTGATCCTGAGCTGGCGGCGGCCTGGATGCCCGTGGACCAGTACATCGGCGGGGTTGAGCACGCGGTCCTCCACCTGATCTACGCTCGGTTCTTTACGAAGGTCCTCTTCGACATGAACTTGGTCCCGTGTGCGGAGCCATTTCGCCGCCTCTTGAACCACGGAATGATCACCATGGGTGGCAAGGCGATGTCCAAGTCACGGGGGAACGTAGTTGACCCCCGAGAAGTCGTGGCGCGCTTCGGTGCCGACGCGCTGCGGCTCTACGTCCTCTTCGCCGCTCCGCCCGAGCAGGACCACGAGTGGCCCCCAGAAGGCGCAGCCGCTGTCGCGGGCATGCACCGTTTCCTCCGCCGGGTGTGGCAGCTGGTGACCGGACACCTAGAAATCCTCCGACGGGGCGACGCACCCGAAGCCGGGACCACCCAGCGGCTGGCTGCGATTCACCGGCTCTTTGCTGCCATCACGAAGGACTACGAGCGGCACGCATTCAACACCGCCATCGCCAAGTTGATGGAGCTCTTCCAGGAGGTGCGCGCTGCGGCGCGGGCCGGGACCTGGGCCGAGTTCCGGGCAGGAACGACCATGCTCTTGCACGCCCTCGCGCCCATGGCCCCCTTCATCGCGGAGGAACTCTGGCAACGGATGGGCGGTGAGGGCTCCATCCACCGCCGCCCTTGGCCGCGGGTCGACCCGGAACTGGCCCGTGCGGCCAGGCAAACACTCGTGGTGCAGGTAAACGGTAGGGTCCGGGACCGCCTGGAGGTGGAGCCGGACATTACCGAGGAGGAAGCGGTGCGTCTCGCGCTCGCGTCGGACCGGGTGAAGCGGTCTTTGGGCAACAAGACGCCGGTCCGGATCGTCGCCCGCCCGCCCCGTTTCGTAAACGTAGTCCTGGAATGAGCCGCAGGCCGGCGTGACGATCATCAAGGCTCGAGGACTGCGCAAGGTTTATCCGCTGGTCCGGCGCGCGGGCAGCGGTTGGCGCCGGCTGCGCTCCTACCTCCGCCCACAGCGGGATGCGGTCGTGGCCGTCGCTGGCCTCGACTTGGAAGTGGAGGCCGGTGAGGCCGTGGCGTTCCTGGGTCCCAACGGCGCCGGGAAGTCCACCACGATCAAGATGCTGACGGGGATCCTCACGCCCACTGCCGGAGAGGCTGTGGTGTGTGGGTTCGTGCCTTGGCAGCAGCGCCAGCTGCTTGCCCGCCGCATCGGCACGCTCTTCGGACAGCGGAGCCAGATGTGGTTGCACCTCCCCCCCACCGATACCTTCGACCTGCTCGCCGCCATCTACGACCTCGACCGGAACGAGTACCGCGAGCGGCGCGAGGAGCTGGTGGCCCGCTTCGGGCTGGGGGACCTGCTGGACGTCCCCGTCCGCAAACTTTCCCTGGGAGAACGGATGCGGTGCGAACTGGCCGCAGCCTTGCTCCACCGCCCGGTGGTCCTTTTCCTCGACGAGCCGACCATCGGTCTAGATCCTCTGGCCAAGGCCAGCGTGCGTGACCTGATCCGGCAGGTCAACACGGAAGAGCGGGTGACAATCTTCCTCACCTCCCACGATGCTGGCGACGTGGAGCGGGTTTGCCGCCGGGCGGTCCTCATCGACCGCGGCCACCTGATCTTGGACCTGCCAGTCGAGGCTTTGCACCGCGTCATTCCGGAGCGCAGGAGGATCGTCGTTCACCTCGCCAGTCCGTGGAGAGGGATCGGGGTGGGAGGTGTGCGCGTGCAGCAACTCAGCCCTCACAGCGTGACGCTGGAGGTGGGCCCTGGCGATGCTTCCGTGGACACAGTGGTCGCCGAGCTGCTCCGCCACCATATGATCGAGGATTTGAGGATCGAGGCACCGCCCCTTGAGGACGTCATCGCCGAGCTGTACCGGAGGGGGGCGGCATTGGCGCCTGCGGGACATGGGCGGCACGGCTGAACGCGCTGCGGCACAGAAGCTGAGCGGGTGGCGGCGGCGGTCTCGGCCCTACGGGGAGCTTTTTCGGATCACCGCCCGGGAACGTTTGGCCTACCCCGCCGAACTCGTTACGGGGACGTTGCTCCTGGCTGTCATATTTGTCGTGTTCGTGTGGCCAGTAGCCTACGGCGACCGACCCAGCGTGGCCGGCCTTTCCCTGCGGGAGCTCTTGACCTACCTTGTGGTAACGGAAGCGATCATTATGGGTACGCCGCGGACTTGGCGAGCGATGCAGCATGACATCCGGTCCGGCGACGTTGCGATCACGTTGGCGCGACCGCTGGACTATTTGGGCTTCCACTTCGCCCAGTATCTTGGTGAGACGGCCGTGCGGGTTCCTTTGGCCTTCACGGTGGGTGGAGTCATCGTGTTCGCGCGGGTGGGCGGCCTGGCTGTGGATACCCGCATCCTACCGGTTGCGGTAGTCGTCTTGCTGCTCGCGCTCGTGCTGAACTTCCTCCTGGAAGCCCTCGTCGGCCTGGGAGCGTTCTGGAGCGAGGACGCCGGAGGGTACGCGGTGGTCGTGACGATGCTGAGGCTGTTGGCCGGTGGCGTGCTCCTGCCGCTGGAGTTGATGCCCGCGTGGGTTGCCCGGGTGGCCAGCTGGCTGCCATTTCCTTATATCGTCTACGGCCCGGCGCGGGTATTCGTTTCGGCCGATCCCCAGGTGGTTTCCCTCGTGCTGGTCGGACAGCTGACCTGGCTCCTCCTGCTAGGGGCTATCGTGCGCCTGCTGTACGGAGCGGTCCAGCGAAGAGTTTTCGTTCAGGGGGCTGAGGGAATGGGCAGTATCGGTTTCATCGCGACCTACTGGCGTGCGAACCTCGCTGCTCACGCGGAATACCGGTTCAGCTTCGTGATGCAGGCGGCGTCGATTGTTGTGAGTAACTCCACCTGGGTCGCGTTCTGGGCTCTGTTCTTCCAGCGATTCCCCGAGGTGCGCGGCTGGACCTTCAGGGACATGGTCGCCATGTGGTCGGTCGCCGCTGGAGGAGTTGGGCTGACGAACGTCTTGGGAGCCGGCGTCATGCTGTTGCCCCGGCTGATCGAGCAGGGAGGTCTCGACCTGTACCTCACCCACCCCAAACCGGTGCTCTTACACGTGCTGGTGAGCCGCATGAATCCGTTTGCCGTGGGAGACGTCCTCTGGGCGGGGGGAGCCTTCCTGCTCCTCTACCCATGGCGGCCGGCGGACCTCGCCGTGTTCGCGGCCCTCACCCTATGCGTGGCCGCCGTGGTGACGAGCGTGCTCACGATCTTCGGCTCAGCGGCTTTCTGGCTCGGACGCTCGCAGGGACTGCAAGAACAGACGTATGCGAGCCTGATCCAGTTTGCCACGTGGCCCCCGACGGCATACCCGGCCGAGGTGCGGCTGCTCTTGTACACCCTGCTGCCGGCGTTGCTCGTCGGCGCGGTGCCCGCCTGGGTGTTGCGCACGCATTCGTGGACGCTGCTCCTGTATCTGGTTTTGGCGAGTGGCCTCTTCGGGCTGCTCGCGGTGGTACTGTTCTCCCTCAGACTCCGCCGCTACGAGTCCGGGAATCGAGTGACGCTCTGGGACTGACCTGTAGACCCTCGTTGTGGTAGGGGGACGACAAGGACCGAGGTATGGCAGGTGAGCTTGTTGCCGTGAAGGCGGGCAGAGGCGAGGGGAGCAGGCGTACCGCGAGCTTCGGGCGGACGAGGCGGGGAATCTGCAGGAAAGGCACTTCCGGTTCCCCAACTGCCCGCGAGCCTGGGCTCAGTTCACCTCCGGGCTGGGTCAGGACGCCCGGGTGGCCCTCGAGGTAACCGGAAGTGCCTTCAGGGTCCACGATATTCTTGCCCCGCACGCGGAGCAAGAGCAAAAGGACGCGCTGCGCATCTTAAAACCTGCACTCCTAAGGGCTCGCAGGGCCTTCTCCGGAGGCCACGTGCGAAGCCGGCTCGATCGAGGCAAACCCTCGGACCCCGACAGACCCCGGAGTAGGCTCTTTGCACAAACATCGCGACGTGACCCCCTAGGATCCCTGCAGTGCGCACGTTCACTCCATAGACCCCGATGGAGGAACGCGTGCGGCGGCCTCTCGCGTGGTGCGGTGTCGCGCTCTTGGGCGGGATCGCGGCCGCGATCCTGTGGCACCCGCCCCTTCCCGCCCTCGCCTTAGCGCTCCTGGCGATCCTCTTCGCTCTCCCGCTGGTCCTCCACACCGCCGCGCGGAGCTGGGCGGTGCTCGGGCTCGTGGCCTGCACGGGTGCAAGCCTCTACCTCGCCGCTACAGCACCTCCAGCCCCCGACGACGCGGCGTCGCTCGTGGGCCGCGATGCGACGCTGGAAGGCCTCGTGGTGGCCGTGCGGGGCCGCGGCCGGTTCGTCCTGGCGGTGGAGCGTGCCGTAAAGTTCCCCGAGATCCGGCGGGGGCGGCTGGAAGTGCGCAGCGCGCGATCCCCGGTCGTGGAGGTCGGGGATCGGGTGCGCGTCCGCGGCACCGTGCGGCCCCTCCCGGAGCCCCGCAACCCGGGGGATCCGAGACCGACCCAGCGGGCCGGCCGATCCCGGATCGGAGGGCTCCTCGTCGCGGACCACGTAGAGGTCACGTCCCGGGGTACCGGCCTCCCCGTGCTCCGCGAGGCGGCGCGCGCCCGCGAAGCCCTCCGGCTTGTCTACCACGCGGTCCTCCCGCCGCCCTACGGCACGGTCCTGTCCGCCCTCGTCCTCGGCACCGAGGTGGAGGACGAGACGCTGGAGCGCGCCTTCCGGGATGCGGGCCTCGCCCATGTCCTCGTGGCCTCCGGCGCCCAGCTCGCCATCGTGGCGGCCGCGCTGTACGCCCTCCTGCGGCGGGCAAGACCCTGGGTGCGGGGGAGTGCGACCCTCGTGGGGATCTTCGCCTTTGCGCTCCTGAGCGGGTGGGAGCCCTCCATGGCCCGTGCACTGGTCATGGCGACGGTCGCGGTCGGTGCGACACTCCTCCGACGAGAGGCGGATCCCGTAACGGCCTTTGCCCTCGCCGCGGTCGTGTTGCTCGTCGCAAACCCGCTCCTCGTGGAGGACGTGGGGTGGCAACTCTCCTTCGCCGCCACCTGGGGCCTCATCGCCCTCGCCCCGCCCATCGCCGGACGCCTCGGCGGTCTTCCGCGGCGCGCCCGGGACTTGCTCTCCTCCACCATAGGCGCCCAGGCGGCGGTCCTCCCGTTCCTTCTCTGGCACTTCGGCCGCACCTCCCTGTTGAGCCTTCCGGCAAACCTCCTCGCCCTCCCCGCGGTCGGCGTCCTCGTTCCCCTGGGTCTTGTCATCGGCTTCCTCGGCGCGGTGTGGGCGCCGCTTGCGTGGCCTCTCGTTCCGTTCGCCGAGCTCATGTGCGGGTTCGTCGTGCTCGTGGCCCGGGCGGCTACGTCCGTTCCGGGTGCTTTCGTCGCCCTTCCCCCACCGCCCTGGTGGGCGATCCCCGCGAGCGTCCTCGCGCTGGGTGTCGGCGCACGCACGCTCCGTGGGGTGCGGCCGGTCGTATGGATCGCCCTCCTCGCGGCGGGGTGCGCCGCGTGGCAGGGGCTTTCGGTACACCCGGACCGGTTGCGCGTCACCTTCCTAGACGTGGGTCAGGGCGACAGCATCGTCGTGCGCACGCCCGGGGGTCGCACGATGGTGATCGACGGCGGGCCGGACGGATGGGCGACCGTACGGTTCCTCCGGCACGAAGGGGTGGGACGGATCGATCTTGTCGTCCTCAGCCATCCCCACGCCGACCACGTGGCAGGACTCCTCCCGCTCCTCGAGAACTTCGCGGTGGGAGGAGTGCTGGACGTGGGCTACCCGCACCCGACGCCGCCCTACCGCAGGTTCCTTGGGGCCGTCGCGGCGCGGGGCGTCCTGTACCACCGGGCCCGGCGGGGCCTGGAGGTGACGCTGGACGACGGCCTGAGGGTACGCGTGCTGTGGCCCGAAACGCAGTTCATCGCCGGTCGCTCCGGGGTGAACGAGAACTCCATCGTCCTGCGGCTCGTGCACCGGGAGATCGCGTTCCTCTTCCCCGGCGACGTGGAGGAGAACGCGGAGGCCGCCTTGGTCTCCTCCGGAGAAACCCTGCACGCAGACGTGTTGAAGGTTCCCCACCAAGGGAGTCGAACGAGCAGCACCGAACCCTTCCTCCGGGAGGTCCGTCCGCGGATCGCCGTCCTCTCGGTGGGACGGGCGAATCCCTTCGGACACCCGCACCCACGGACCCTCCGTCGGTACGACCACTTGGGCGTGCGGGTCTACCGGACGGATCGGGACGGTGCGGTGAGCGTGGCAAGTGATGGGAGGACACTATGGGTGCAGACGATGCGGCGCAGGTGACGCGTCGGGGCGTGGTGGACCGCATCGAGGAGGAGGTGGCGGTGGTCTTCCTGGAGGACGGACACGCCGCCTTTCTCCCCCGGACGATCCTGCCGCCGGGCAGTCGCGAGGGGATCGCCATCGAGCTCAGCGTGCGGCTGTGGCCACGGCGCCGGGAAGGACGTCCGCGCGCGGACGCGGGCCTATGACCGCAAGGCGGTCCTGGCGGGTGTTCGCCTTCCTCGGCGAGGAGGACCTGCTCGTCGAGGAAGCGATCGCCCAGGTCGTGGATGCCCACCTGCCCCCCGAGGAGCGCACCCTGGGGCTTGACCGACTGTATGCCGACGAGGTGGGGATCGACGAGATCCTCGTGCGGGCCGACACGCTCCCGTTCTTTGGCGGTGAACGCGTCGTGGTCGTCCGGAACGTGGATCGTCTTCCGGCCGCGTCCCAGGACCGGCTCGCCGCGTACCTGGAGGCCGGTCCTCCGCCCACTGTGCTCGTGCTCACCGCGACTGCGCTGGACCGCCGCAGGCGCCTGTATGCCGTGCTCAGGCGGGTGGCGGAGGTCCGGGAGTTCGGGCGGATGGACACTAAAGGGCTCGTGCGGGAGCTCACGCGGCGGGCACAGGGACTCGGAAAGCGCCTTGCGCCGGAGGCGGCGCAGGCCCTCGTGGGCCGGGCGGGTCCGTCCCTACGGGCGTTGGTCCACGAGCTCGGTAAGCTCGCGGCGTACGTGGGCGATCGCGCGGAGATCGGGCTCGAGGACGTCCTGGAGGCGGCGACGAGCGGAGCCGAGGTTTCGGTGTTCCGGTTGGTGGACGCCATCGCCGAGGGCGATACCCCGCAGGCCCTCCGGTGGCTCAATTCCCTGCTCACCACCGAGCACCCCGTCGGGCTCGTGGCCCTCATCGCCTCCCACTTCCGGGCGCTCCTGGTGACGCAGGCTCTCGGGTGCAGGGCTTCGCCGGAGCGGGTGCGTGCGGCACTGGGGAACCGTGCCTGGCAGTACCGGCACTACCTGGCGCAGCTGGACCGGATGGGGGACGCAGACCTCCCCGCGGCCTTCGAGGCGCTCCGGGAGGCGGACCTGGCGCTCAAGACCACGACCCTCCCGCCGCGCGTGGTCCTGGAGCGGCTTGTCGTACGGCTGGGCCGGCTCACGAGCTGGCCTTCCGGATCGCCCGCATGAGGCGCGACTTGCGGCGGGCCGCCGCGTTCGGGTGGAGGATCCCCTTCGATGCGGCCTTGTCGATCGCCTTCTGGGCCTCGCGCAGCGCTTCGGGCGTGCCCAGGGCCCGCGCCTTCTTGATGAGCGTCTTCACCTTCGACTTCCACGCCCGGTTGCGGAGCGTGCGCTTGAGGGTCTGACGCTGCCGCTTCAGGGCAGAACGGGTGCGCTTGGCCACTGCTCACCTCCACGAGAAATTCCGCGCGCATTGTACCATAGGGACCGTGCGATGACGGACGCCCGGACGCGCCGGATCACCCAGGCCGCAGCCCTCATGGCCGCGGCCGCGGTCACAAGCCGCCTCCTCGGCATCGTCCGGGAGGCGGTCGTGGCGGCGCTGTTCGGTGCGGGGGACGCGAAGGGTGCGTACGTGATCGCGTACTACGTGCCTTTCTTCGTACAGCGGCTGCTGTTGGGCGGTACCCTCAGCATCGTGTTCATCCCCACGATCACCCGCTACCTGAAGAGCGGGGACGAACGGGCGAGCAGGGAGGTCCTGTCGAACCTCACGGGTCTTGTGCTCGCCATCGGGATCGGGATGGTCCTCCTGGGCCAGGTCATCGCTCCATGGATCGTCCCGATCGCAGCCCCCGGGTTTCCGGCGCATCTCATCGCCCTCGCCACTTCCCTCACCCGGATCCTGTTCGTGGCGATGCTGTTCTTAGCCCTCTCGGTGTTCCTGACCGCCTACCTCCAGTCGTGCGAGCAGTTTGCGGTCCCGGCCTTCGCCCCGCTCCTCTTTAACCTGGCGATCATCGGAGGTGCGCTCCTGCTGGGCCCGCGCCTGGGGATCCATGGCCTCGCCGTGGCGTGGGTGGCGGGAACGGCCCTGCAGGCCGCAGTCCAACTCCCCGCCGCCCGCCGCGCGGGGCTGCGCCACCGTCCGACCCTGGACCTGCGGCACCCCGCGGTGCGGGAGGTGGCCCGCCTTGCGCTTCCGGCGATGCTTGGGCTTGCGGTGGTGGAGATCAACGCCTACGTGGACCGGTTTTTCGCGTCGTTCCTGCGACTTTCTGGCACGGTGAACGCGGTGGCCGCACTGGACTACGCCTACGAGGTCGTGCAGGCACCGGTGGGGTTCTTCGCCATCTCCATCGCCACCGCCATCTTCCCGATCTTGTCCCAGGACGCGGCAGAAGGAGACCTGGAAGGTCTGCGGCGCACCACGTCGCTGGGGCTTCGGGTTGCCATCTTCACCACCTTGCCCGTCCTGGCCCTCTACCTCGCCGTGCCGGACCTCCTCGTGCGGGTCCTCTTCGAACGGTTCGCCTTTACGCCCGAGGCAACCCGGGCCGTGGCCGGCGCGGTGGCGGCCTACGGTGCGGGGCTCGTGTCCATCGCGAGCTACTACGTGGTCACCCGCACCTACTACGCGCTGCACGACATGGCGACGCCGGTGCGGGTGGGCGCCCTCATGATCCCCACCAATGCCGTTCTGGACTGGCTCCTCATGCAGGTCTGGGGGCACGTGGGGATCGCGCTCGCGACATCCATCGTCACCACCCTGAACGTGGGGATCCTCCTGTGGCTTTTGCGGCGGCGACTCGGGACGATCCAGGGCCGACGGATCGGGCAGGCGGCGGCCCGCGCGGCGCTCGCCGCCTCAGGGGTGGGGCTCGTCGCCTGGGCTGCATCCTGGGCGCCGATCCAGACTCTAGGAGCGGGGATCGGCGCACGGCTGGCCATGGCGCTCCTCGCGGCGGGAGTCGCCTACCTGGGCGCAAGCGCCCTTCTCCGGTCCGAGGAACTCCACCTCGTGCTCGACCTCGTGCGCCGGCGGCCTCCCAAGGGCGCGCGGTTTGACCGCTCCGGAACACCGGTGCTACGGTGAACGTGGGAGTGTCTTGCACGTCCGGTGAGGTGAGCGTCGGGTGCTGGATCCCCGCAAGCGACGCATCCTCCAGGCGGTGGTCCATGAGCACATCCTCACCGCCGAGCCGGTGGGGTCCGCGACGTTGGCGCGCCGGTATGGGTTCGACGTGAGCCCGGCCACGATCCGGAACGAGCTCGCCGCCCTCACGGAGATGGGCTACCTGCACCAGCCCCACACCTCGGCCGGACGGGTGCCCACGGACCGGGCCTACCGGCTGTACGTGGACACGATGGTGCAGGAGGAGCGGATCCCGGTCGGCGAACGGCGGCGGATCCTCCGCACCTTGGCCGAGGCGGCCGACGAGGCCGAGCGGGCGGTGGAGCAGGCGGCCCACGAGCTCGCGATGCTCCTGGAGTACCCTTCGGTGGGCGCGGTGGCGGCCGCAGACCACCGCCGTTTCCGCCACCTCCACTTTGTGCCGCTCTCCGAAGGCCGGGCTGCCATCGTGATCGTGACGGACGCCGGCTCCATCGAGGGGGTCGTCTTCCAGCTCTCTGCACCGGTGAAGCCAGAGGAGTTGGAGCAGCTCTCCCGGTGGATGAGCGACCGGTTGCGCGGCTGTACCCTGGCGGAGATCCGGGCGGGCGCCATCGAGCGGATGGCCGCGGAGCGGCCGGACCTCGGGCCGCTCCTGCGCCGGATCCAGACTGCCCTCCAGACCTACCTCAGCACCCGGGCGCCGGGCCGGATCTTCGTGGAGGGCCACTCCAACCTGTTCAAGCAGCCCGAGTTCCAGGATGTCCGGCGCGCGCAGCCGGTTCTCTCCGCGCTGGACCGAGAGGAGGTCCTGTGGAGCGTGCTTACCCCGCTCGCCTCCGGCGTGCGGGTGACGATCGGTGCGGAGAACCCGGTGACCCAGATGCAGATGTGCAGCGTGGTCTCGGCCACCTACTGGGTCGGGGACCGGCCGGTGGGGGCGGTTGGTGTCGTCGGGCCGATGCGGATGCCCTACGGCCGCGTGATGGCCCTCGTGCGGACGCTCGCCTCCACCCTCAGCGTGGTCTTAAGCCGCGCCGCCGGGGAGCACTGAGAACGCCCCACAAGACGCGAAGCGTTCTGAGGGACCCCGGGGGGCCTTGCCGGAGGACCGGGCCCGGTCCTCCGGTTTATAGTTGAGGGGAGATGGCACGCGACTACTACGAGATCCTGAACGTGCCGCCGGACGCGACCCAGGAGGAGATCAAGCAGGCCTACCGCCGGCTCGCGCGGGAGTATCACCCGGATGTGCGGCGGGAGGACCCGGCGGCCGAGGAACGCTTCAAGGAGATCAACGAGGCCTACCAGGTCCTCAGCGACCCCGAGAAGCGGGCCCAGTACGACCGCATGCTCCGGGGCGGGCTCGAACCGATCCCGGAGGAGTTCGGGTTCCCGAGCCCCTTTGAGGACCTCTTCGACGCCTTCTTTGGCCGGGTGCGGACGGGCCCGGCCCGGGAGCCCGGGCCCGAGCGGGGCGCTGACCTCCGCGTGGACCTGGAGATCTCCCTGGAAGAGGCGGCCCACGGGACGGAGCGGACGATCGAGGTGACGCGCCTGGAGACCTGTCCGGCCTGCTTCGGCACCGGTGCCGAGCGGGGCGGAGGGCCCACCACCTGCCCCACCTGCGGCGGGACCGGGCAGACCCGCTTCTCCCAGCGCACCGTGTTCGGCACCTTCACTCAGATCACCACGTGCCGGCGGTGCGGCGGCCGCGGTCGGATCCTCCGGAACCCCTGCACCCGGTGTCGGGGCGCCGGCCGCGTGGAGACCACCCGCCAGCTCGTGGTGAGCGTGCCGGCCGGCGTCGAGGACGGGTCGCGGCTGCGCCTTGTGGGCGAGGGCGAGGCAGGCCGGCGGGGCGGTCCCCGGGGCGACCTCTACGTGGTCGTCCGCTTAGCCCCTCACCCGGTGTTCGAGCGAAGGGGGCTTGACCTCTTCTGCACCGTGCCCATCTCCATGACCCAGGCCGCTCTGGGTGATGAGGTGGAGATCCCTACCCTCGACGGCCCGCAGCCCGTGACGGTCCCGGCCGGGACCCAGCCGGGTGCCGTGCTCACCCTCAAGGGCAAGGGGATGCCCTCCCTGGACGGTCGGCGCGGCGACCTCCACGTGCGGTTCGAAGTCCAGATCCCCAAGCACCTGAGCCGGGAGGAGCGGAGGGTGCTACTGGAGTTCGCGCGGCTACGGGGCGAGCGGATCAAGCCGTCCCGCCGCCTCCTGGACCAGGTGAAGGACCTCCTCTCGTGAGGTGGCTGGAGGTCTCGGTCCTCACCTCCAGGGAGGCCGCCGAGGCCGTGGCCGCCGTCCTCCTGGAGCTCCGGTCAGGCTACGCCGAGGAGGAGACCCCGCGCGGGGTGATACTCCGGGCGTACCTCTGGGACGGGGAAGCGGCCTCCTCCCAGATCGAGACGATCCGCCGACGCATCCGAAGCCTGCCCGCCTTCGGCCTTGATCCCGGCCCGGCCGAAGTCACCGTGCGGGCGGTGGAGGACGAGGACTGGGCGGAGGCGTGGAAGACCCACTTCCACTCCTTCCGGGTCGGCCCCTTCCGGATCCGGCCGCCCTGGGAGTCGGTGAAATGCGGCGAGGACGAGATGGAGATCGTTCTGAACCCCGGCATGGCCTTCGGAACCGGACTCCACGAGTCCACGCGGCTGTGCCTGCACGCCCTCTCGGACTATGTGCGGGGCGGGGAGACCGTGCTGGACATCGGCACGGGATCGGGGATCCTGGCTATCGCCGCCGCCAAGCTCGGCGCGGACCGGGTCATCGCGGTGGACAACGATCCCGTGAGCTGTGCGGTGGCCGAAGAGAACGTGCGGCACAACGGGGTCCGGGTAGAAGTGCGCTGCGCGGATCTCTTCGAGTGGAGTCCCGAGCGGGCGGACGTGATCACGATGAACATCACCGCGCCGGTGGTGGCAAGAGCCCTCGGGCCGGCCCGTGCCCACCTCCGGTCGGCCGGGGTCCTCATCGTCTCGGGGTTCGTGGACGCGGACGTCCCTGAGCTCCTGGCGCGGGCGGAAGACGTCGGGTTCCTGTGCGACCGGCTCCTGGCCCAGGCCGAGTGGCGCGCCCTCGTGTTCGTCGCACCCTGACGTGCACCGGCTGCTCGTTCACCCAGACCCCCAAGATCCGGAGACGTTCCGGCTCGATCCGCGACAATCCCGCCACGCGCGATTGAGCCTGCGGCTTCGGCCGGGCGATGTGTTCATCGCCTTCGACGGGCGCGGACGGGAGTGGGAGGCCGAGGTCGTCTGTACCTCTCCTGTGGTAGTGGCCCGCCTCCTGCGGCCGCGGCCGGGGATCGTGCCACCGCACCGGCTCACCCTCTACCAGGGGATGCCCAAGTCGGACAAGATGGACACGATCGTGCGGATGGGCACAGAACTCGGCATCGGCCGGTTCGTGCCGGTGCTCATGGAGCGGTCGGTGAAGAGGGGAGGCCGGGTGGACCGGTGGCGGCGCATCGCCGAGGAGGCCGCAAAGCAGTGCCGCCGCGCCGACGTGCCGGACGTTCAGGACCCGCTCCCGTTCGCGGACGCCGTGGCGGAGTTCTCCGGCCACGGGCGGCGGCTGTTCCTGTGGGAGGGCGGAGGCCGCCCGCTCCTTGTAGCCCTGGGTGCGCCGGCCCAAGACCCGGACATCGGCGTGTTCGTGGGGCCGGAGGGTGGGTTCGCACCGGAGGAGGTGAACGCCTTAACACCCCGCGCGGAGGCGGTGACGCTCGGCCCCCTCGTGCTCCGGACGGAAACCGCAGGGATCGCCGCGGCCGCAGTCCTCCTCGCGTGGGCGACCGGTCGGGAGGGATGATCTCCATGCGGTTCTCGTTGGGGCTCATCGCGATCCTCGCGGCGCTCCTCGCTGTACCTCCGGTGGAGGCCCAGCGGGTGTACCTCGTGGCGGCGGCTGGCGATGTGGCGTGCGATCCCCAAGAGCGCAGCTGGTGCCGGGATGAGGCCACCGCAGAGCTCCTGGAGGGTGCGGACCTCGTGCTCATGCTGGGCGACGGGCAGTACCGGGACGGCGCCCTGTGGAAGTACCGGACGGCTTACCACCGCACCTGGGGCCGGTACAAGTCCATTACCCGGCCGGTTCCCGGAAACCACGAGTATGGAACACCCGGTGGATCCGGCTACTTCGCCTACTTCGGGGCGGCGGCGGGCCCTGCGGGGAGCGGCTACTACAGCTTCGACCTCGGCCCCTGGCACCTGGTCGCCCTGAACTCCAACTGCTGGGCGGTGGGCGGGTGCGGACCCGGCTCTCCTCAGCACCGGTGGCTTGCGGCGGATCTCGCCGCGCGTCCCGGTCGGTGTACCCTCGCCTTCTGGCACCATCCCCTCTACACCGCCGGCCGCTATGCGGGCTTCCCGGAGGTGCGGCCCTTCTGGGAGCTCCTGCACGCGGCCGGGGCCGACGTCGTCCTGAACGGCCATGACCACAACTACCAGCGGTACGCGCCCATGGATCCGCAGGGGCGGCGGGATCCCCGGGGGATCCGGGAGTTCGTGGTGGGAACCGGCGGCCGGAGCCTCTACCGGCTGCGGCCGGACCCGCTCGCAACGCGGGAGGCAGCCACGGACCGGACCTTCGGCGTCCTGCGGCTGCGGCTGGAGCCCGGGGGGTACGCGTGGGAGTTCATCGCGGTCTCCGGTGCGGCGTTCACGGACCGCGGATCCGGTCGGTGCCACGGGTGAGCGAGGTCCAGCACGCGGTGATCCTCATCGCAGCGGGGCTAGTGGCGGGGGCGGTGAACGCCATCGCCGGCGGCGGTACGCTGATCTCCTTCCCTACCCTCGTGTGGCTCGGCCGGGATCCGGTCCTCGCCAACGCCACGAACGCCGTGGCATTGTGGCCCGGAAGCCTTGCAGGTGCGTGGGGGTTCCGACGGGAGCTACGGGGCAGCGGCGGTTGGATCCGCCTGCTCCTTCTGCCCACGCTCCTTGGCGGTGCGTTCGGCGCGTGGCTCCTCCTCCACACGCCGGTCCGCACGTTCCGCGCCATCGTCCCGTTCCTCATCCTGGGCGCAGCCCTCCTGTTGGCCGCCCGAGGCCGGATCCGATCCCTGCTCCCCAAGCGGTCCTCCCTGGGCGTGGCTATCGCGCTCCAGTTCGCCATCGGGGTGTACGTGGGCTACTTCGGCGCAGGCACCGGCATCCTCGTCCTCACGACGCTGGGACTTTTGGGCCTAGACGACATCCACCAGATGAACGGGATCAAGGGGATCCTCACCGCCGCCGGGAACGGGGTCGCGGCAGCCTACTTCCTCCTCTCGGGGGCGGTCCTCTGGCCGGACGTGGTATGGGTGGCTATTGGAGCCGTCGCCGGCGGGTATGCCTCGGCCGGGGTCGCCCGGTGGCTGGGCCGGGCGTTCGTGGAACGGACCGTGGTCGTCGTGGCGTTCGCCGTGGCGCTCGCCCTCCTCCTCCGATGATCAGCCGGACGCTTTACGCCCTCCTCGTAGGGCTCCTCGGGGTCGTCCTCAGCACACCGGCTGCCGCGCGCCCAAGACCGGTGCCGCGACTTGCCCTGTGGATCGAGCCCGGCGCGAACCTGCCCGCCCTGAGCACGGTGGAGGGCGTGCGCCGGGTGCTGGACCGCGTCAGGGCGGCCGGGTTAGACACCGTGGTCTTCGAGGCGAAGAACGCGTGGGGATTCGTGACCTACCCGAGTTCCTTTGCACCGGTCTTGAACCGCGCCCAGGTCCCCCGCACGGCTCCTCCCAGCTACCCGCCACCTGCCACCTGGCTTGCGCCGGACTACGACCTCCTCGGTACGGTACTCCGGGAGGCGCGCGTCCGGGGCCTTCGGGTCCACGCCGCGGTGAACACCTTCTCTGAGGGGCTTGCGGCGGAGCGGGCCGGGCCGGTCTTCGAGCGGACGGACTGGACGGCGGTGGCCTACGTGGCGACACGGTCCGTCACCGCACCCGACGGCACGTCCTACGACCTCGCGGGTGCTGACGTCGTGCGCTTTGCAGACCAGCTCGTCCTCTACACCCGGCGAAGCGGCGAGGCCGCCCCCACGAGCCGGTACGGGGTGGAAGTCGTGGTGGTCCGGGGACAGGTGGTGGGGGTGCGGGACCGCGCCGGGACCGAGCCGGATCCCGGTCCCGCGCCGATCCCGGCCGCCGGCTACGTGCTCGCCGGACACGGACGGGCGGCGGAGTGGCTCCGCCACTCCTTGCCTGTGGGCTCCCGGGTGCAGATCGGTCCGGTGCGCGTGCGGATGGTGCCGGGTTACGAGCGCAGCCCCTTCGCCTTCGTGAACCCCGGGCACCCCGAGGTCCGGCTCTACGAGCTCGCCGTCCTCCACGAGCTCCTCGAGCGCTACGACCTGGACGGCGTGGTCCTGGACCGTACCCGCTACGAGGATCTCACCCAGGACTTCTCGGAATCGAGCCGCCGCGCCTTCGAGGAGCACTTGAAGCATCCGGTCGGCCGCTGGCCCGAGGACGTCTACCGGTACGTGCCGCAAGGCGAGTGGGTGGCGCGGGAGCCCGGGCCGCTGTACCGGACGTGGCTGGCGTTCCGCGCCCGCACGGTCCGGTCCTACGTCCTCTCGGCCGCCCGCCTAGTCCGCGCCCTCCGGCCGGAGATCAGCGTAGGGATGTACGTAGGCGGGTGGTACCCCACCTCCTATGAGGAGGGCGTGAACTGGGCCCACCCCTCGGTGCGGCCGCCCTACCCCTGGGTGGGCGAGCAGTGGGTGCGGGCGGGGCTTGCGCCGCTCGTGGACTACCTCATGGTGGGCCTCTACTACCGGCCGGTCACGGTGTGGGAGGCGCTGCGAAGGGGCACGAACCCCGTCTACAGCGTGGAGGGAGGGTGGAGGCTAGCGAGGTCCCTCGTCACGGACGAGGTGCCCGTGGTCGCCTCTCTGTTCCTCCCCCACTACGCGGGGGATCCGGAACGGCTGCGGCAGGCGATCCGGGTGGTCCATGGCGCGGCGGGCGTCATGCTCTTCGACCTCGTCTACCTCACAGACGACCTGTGGGCCCTGCTGTCCGGACGGTAGCGCGGTTGCGCCGGATTACATCAGCTGGTATAGTCAGCTAGAACCTGGGCCATTAATGCTCTCCGGGAGGGAGCGATGGCGACGCACGGAACGCCCGACCACACGAGGACCCCAGAGGTTCCCCGTCTTTCCCCCGGGCTGCATAATGATACAATACTGAGCATGAACATGCAGACCGCGTGGCTTGCCCTCGAAGACGGCCTCGTCCTCCGCGGGGTGTCCGTCGGCGCGGAGGGGGTGTGTGGAGGAGAGGTCGTGTTCACCACGAGCATGACCGGCTATCCCGAGGTCCTCACCGACCCCTCCTACGCCGGCCAGATCGTCGTGATGAGCTTCCCCATGATCGGCACCTACGGGATCGCGCCGGAGTGGCTGGAGTCCCGCCGGCCGTTCGTCCGTGGGTTCGTGGTGCGGGAGGCGAGCCCCTACACGAGCCACTGGCACGGCCGCCTCACGCTCTCCGAGTACCTCCGCAGGCACGGCGTGGTGGGGATCGGGGGTGTGGACACCCGCCGGATCGTCCGGCACCTCCGGACCCATGGCCTGCGCCGGGGCGTGATCGCGACGGGGGAGCAGGACCCCCATACCCTGGTCGCCCGGGCCCGGGCCCTGCCGGACCTCTCGGAGGAGGACGTGGTGGCCGAGGTGGTGCCGGAGGAGCCGACCGTTCTTCCGGGGCCGGGGCCCCGGGTGGCGGTGCTGGACTGCGGCCTGAAGCGGGGGATCGTCCGGGAGCTCGTGGCCCGCGGGTGCGAGGTGATCGTGCTCCCCGGTACTGCGCGGCTCTCCGACGTCTTGGCCCTTCGGCCGGCCGGCCTCGTGGTGGGGAACGGCCCGGGCGATCCCGCGCGCCTGGACGTCTTCGCCCGCGAGCTAAGCACGCTGTGGGGTCGGGTGCCGATCTTCGGGATCTGTCTTGGGCACCAGCTCCTGGCCCGCGCCGCCGGGGCCCGCACTTTCAAGCTCCCCTTCGGCCACCGCGGGTCCAACCACCCGGTGCGGGAGGTGGAATCGGGCCGCGTCCGGATCACGACCCAGAACCACAGCTACGCGGTGGACGAGGCGAGCCTTGCGGGCACGGGGTTTCGGGTCACCCACCGCAACCTCCACGACGGCACGGTGGAGGGGATGCGGCACGAGACCCTCCCGGTCTGGTCGGTGCAGTTCCATCCGGAGGCTTCTCCCGGCCCTCAAGACGCCCGCGACCTCTTCGACCGGTTCTGTGCCGAAGTGCGGGTCGGAGTCGGGTAGATGCCGCGGCGACCCGAGCTCAAGAAGGTCCTGGTGATCGGCTCCGGCCCCATCACGATCGGGCAGGCCGCGGAGTTCGACTACTCCGGCTCCCAGGCCTGCCGCGCCCTGGCGGAGGAGGGCGTAGAGGTCGTCCTCGTGAACAGCAACCCCGCCACGATCATGACGGACCCTGAAGTGGCGGACCGGATCTACATCGAGCCCCTGACACCCGAGTTCGTGGCCCGGGTCCTTGAGGCCGAACGGCCCCAAGGGCTGTTGCCGACCCTCGGCGGACAGACCGGCCTCAACCTGGCCGCGGCCCTGGACCGCATGGGGGTTCTTCGGGAGCTCGGGGTAGAGGTTCTCGGCACGCCGCTCTCGGCGATCCACAAGGGCGAGGACCGGGAGCTCTTCCGGGCGGAGATGCAGCGGATCGGACAGCCCGTCCCCGAGAGCACCGTCGCCTCCACGCCGGAGGAGGCGGTGGACTTCGCCGCAGCTCTGGGGGACGCCGAGGTGGTGATCCGGCCGGCCTTCACGCTGGGCGGCACCGGAGGGGGGCTTGCGCGCGGCCGGGAGGCGGTGCGGGAGGCGGCCGCGCGCGGGATCCGCACAAGCCCCATCGGGCAGGTGCTCGTGGAGCGGTCGGTGGCCGGGTGGAAGGAGATCGAGTACGAGATCCTCCGGGACGCAGACGACACCTGCCTTTCCATCTGCAACATGGAGAACGTCGACCCCATGGGAGTGCACACCGGGGACAGCATCGTGGTTGCACCAAGCCTCACCCTCTCCGACCGCGAGCACCAGATGCTCCGGAGCGCGGCCTTCGCGATCGTGCGGGCGCTCGGCGTGGAAGGTGGCTGCAACGTCCAGTTCGCGCTGGACCCGCAGTCCGAGCGGTACTACGTGATCGAGGTGAACCCGAGATTGTCGCGCAGCAGTGCGCTGGCGAGCAAGGCCACCGGCTACCCCATCGCGCGGGTGGCGGCGAAGATCGCCCTCGGCTACCGGCTGTGGGAGATCCAGAACCCCATCACCCGCGGCACCGCCTGCTTCGAACCTGCCCTGGACTACGTCGTGCTGAAGATCCCGCGGTGGCCCTTCGACAAGTTCGGGGAGGCCGATCGGCGGATCAGCACCCAGATGAAGTCCACGGGCGAAGTGATGGCGATCGGCCGCACGTTCACCGAGGCGCTCCTCAAGGCGGCGCGGTCGGTGGAGTCCAACAACCGCGGGCTCTGGCACCCCGCCCTGGCGCGGCTTGGCGACGAGGCGTTGTGGGAGCGGGTGCGCACCCCCTGCGATGAACGGCTGTGGGCGGTGGCGGAGCTGTTGCGCCGGGGCGCCTCGTCCGAAGAGCTCGCCGCGGCCTCCCGGATCGACCCCTTCTTCGTCTGGGAGATCGCCCGGATCGTGGAGACCGAGCGCACCTTGGGTCAACGACGGGACGAGGAGACCCTGCGGGCGGCGAAGCGGATCGGGTTGGGTGACCCGGAGATCGCGCGGGTGTGGGGCTGTCCGGAGGAGGAAGTGCGCGCGGCCCGAGAAGCCCTTGGGATCCGGCCGGTCTACAAGCTCGTGGACACCTGCGCGGGTGAGTTTCCGGCCGCCACCCCCTACTACTACAGCACCTACGAGGAGGAGGACGAGGCCGAAGCCGACCCGCGGCCGTGCGCGGTGGTGTTGGGCTCCGGGCCCATCCGGATCGGGCAGGGGATCGAGTTCGACTACAGCACCGTCCACGCAGTCCGCTCCCTGCGGGAGGCCGGCGTACGGGCCGTGGTCGTGAACAACAACCCGGAGACCGTGAGTACCGACTTCGACATCTCCGACCGCCTGTACTTCGAGCCCCTCTCGGTGGAGGACGTGCTCCACGTGGTCTGTAAGGAGCGGCCCCTGGGCGTGCTCGTGCAGTTCGGGGGGCAGACCGCCCTGAACCTGGCGGCGCCGCTCGCGCGGGCCGGGGTCCCCATCCTCGGGACTGCTGTGGAGAGCCTGGACATCTCCGAGGACCGGCAGAAGTTCTACCGGCTCCTGGACGGATTGGGGATCCCGCACCCCGAAGGTGGTGCGGTGCGGTCGGTCAAGGAGGCCGAGCACCTCGCCGCGCGGCTCGGCTTTCCGCTCGTCGTGCGGCCCTCCTACGTGCTGGGCGGCCGCGGGATGCGGATCGTCCATGACCCTGGAGAGCTCACGGAGGTGGTGGCCGCTGCCCTCGCACTGGACCCCGACCGTCCGGTGCTCGTAGACGCCTACCTGCGGGGCCAGGAGCTGGAGGTGGACGCGGTCGGGGACGGGACGAACCTGCTCCTCCCGGGGATCATGGAGCACGTGGAGCCCGCAGGCGTCCACTCCGGGGACAGCATCGCCATCTTTCCCGCCCCGAACGTCCTGCCCGAAGTCGCCGACCGGATCACAGAGATCCTCCAGAAGCTAAACCGGGCCCTTGCGGTGTGCGGGTTCCTAAACGTGCAGTTCGTGGTCCACGGCTACCGCGTCTACGTCCTGGAGGCGAACCTGCGCGCAAGCCGCACCGTGCCCTTCATCAGCAAGGTGTTGGGGGTGCCGCTCGTCCAGATCGCCACCCGCGTGATGCTCGGAACGAACCTCGCCGAGTTGGGATACCCGGGTGTGTATCGCTTCCCGCACCCGCGCCGGGTGGGCGTGAAGGTCCCGGTGTTCTCCTCCGAGAAGCTCGCCGGTGCTGAGGTCGCTCTGGGCCCCGAGATGCGCTCCACCGGAGAGGTGATGGGGATCGACCGCTCCCTGGGCGCGGCCCTCTACAAGGGGTTCGTCGCGGCTCAGTTCACGGTACCACCCCGGGGTGTGGCGTTGCTCTCGGTGGCCGCCCGCGCGCGGCGCGGGGTACTCCCGCTGGCGCGGCGTCTGGTGGCCCTGGGTCTTGACCTCCTCGCGACACCCGGCACGGCCGCAGCCCTCCAGGCGGCCGGCATCCCGTGCCGGCCGGTGACCCACGGGGAGGCGGTGCAGGCAATCCGGCGCGGGGAGGTGGGACTCGTGGTGAACGTGCCCACCGTCGGGCACGATCCCCGGCGGTGGGGGTTCCGGATCCGACGGGAGGCGGTGGAACGTCGAGTCCCCTGCCTCACCACCCTGGAGACCGCAAGTGCCTTCTGCGATGTGCTCGCGGCCCTCACCTCCGGACTGCTCGTCGCCCCCGCACCCATGGCCGGCCCCGCGTCCCTCCACTAAGGGCACCCGCAAGAGCGCACCGCTTGACACCGGTCTTGTTGACACCGGTCTTGCAGCTCTATGCAGTTCCATGTATCGTTATGCTATGATTCGGGCAAGCGTGGCCGGGGCGTCGGGGTACACGGGTGGGGAGCTCGTGCGGTGGCTGGTGCGCCACCCGGAGGTCCGGCTCGTGCACCTGGTGGCCGGCCAACACAAGGGCCAGCGGATGGAGCAGGTGTTCCCGCACCTGCGCGATGTTCTGCCCCACGTCCTGGAGGCCGCCGACTGGTCGAAGCTGGGTCAGGACTCCGACGTGGTGTTCTGCGCCCTCCCCCACGGCGCGGCCCTAGAGGTCGTCCCCGAGATCCTCCGGGCCGGCGCACGGGTCGTAGATCTGGGTCCGGACTTCCGGTTGCGTGACCCCGACCAGTACGCGCGGTGGTACGGCCGGCTCCACACGGCTCCAGACCTCCTGGAGCGGGCGGTCTACGGCCTCCCGGAGCTACATCGTGCCCGCCTGCGGGAGAGTGAGCTTGTGGCCGTTCCCGGATGCTACCCGACCGCGGCGGTGCTGGCCCTGGAGCCGCTCCTGCGGAGCGGCAAGACTGAAGGCCCTGTAGTCATAGACGCCAAGTCCGGCGTCTCGGGTGCCGGCCGGAGCCCGTCCCTCGGCACGCACTTCTCGGAAGTGAACGAGAACGTCCGTCCCTACAACGTGGCTTGCCACCGCCACATCCCCGAGATGGAGCAGGTCCTCCGGGATGCGGGCCATCCGGTGTCGGTGTGCTTTGTGCCGCACCTCGTGCCCATGACCCGGGGGATCCTGGCGACCTGTTATGTGCGGCTGCAAGAACCCCTCGCGCAGGAGGCGGCAGTCGACCTGTACCGGGAGGCGTACGACCCGGAGCCGTTCGTGCGGGTGCTCACAGACTCCTTGCCCGAGACGAAGGCCACCTACGGCTCCAACTTCTGCGACGTGACGGTGCGCGTGGACCTAGAGCGCGGGGTGGCGGTCGCGCTCGGTGCCCTCGACAACCTGGGCAAGGGTGCGGCGACACAGGCGATCCAGTGCATGAACCTGATGTTCGGGCGGCCGGAGACCGAAGGCCTCCTCCAGCCGCCCCTCTACCCCTAGGAGGATGCGGTGATCGAGCGGGTCGAGGGTGACGTGACGAGCCCTTTGGGCTTCCTCGCCGCGGGCGTGCACTGCGGAATCAAGCCCCACCGCCGCGACCTCGCCCTCATCGTCTCGGAGGTGCCCGCGAGCGCGGCAGGGCTGTTCACGACGAACCGCGTGAAGGCGGCGCCGGTGCGCTACTGCGAGGAGGTGATCCGGGCTGGCATGGCCCAGGCGATCGTCGTGAACAGCGGGAACGCGAACGCCTGCACCGGGCCGCAGGGCCTCCGCGACGCCTACGAGATGGCAGAACTCACGGCCCGCTCACTCGGGATCCCCCGCTCCTTGGTCCTGGTTTGCTCTACCGGCGTGATCGGCACCCCGCTCCCGATGGACGCCCTCCGCCGGGGGATCCCGCTCGCCGCGCGCGCCCTGGAGCGGGACGGGAAGGCCGCGGCCGAGGCGATCCTCACCACCGACGCCTTCCCCAAGGTCGCGGCGGCCCGCGTGCACCTCCCCGACGGCGTCGTCACGGTGGGCGGGATGGCCAAGGGCGCGGGGATGATCCATCCGCAGCTTGCGACGACCCTCGCCTTCCTCACGACGGACGCGGCCCTGTCTTCCGGGCGGCTCCGCGAGGCGCTCGAAAGAGCCGCCGACGCCTCCTTCAACCGGATCACGGTGGACGGTGATACGAGCACGAACGACAGCCTCATCGCCCTGGCCAACGGACGGTCAGGCCGGTCGTGCGAGGAGGGTGAGGCGTTCTGGGCGTTCACGGAGGCCCTCACGTGGGTCGCGCAGGAGCTCGCGAAGATGGTCGTGCGGGACGGAGAGGGGGCCGAGCGGCTTGTGCGGGTCGAGGTCACGGGGGCGCAGGACGACTCCGAAGCCCGCAGGGCCGCGTACGCGGTGGCCACCTCCCTCCTCGTGAAGACGATGCTCCACGGCGCAGAACCCAACTGGGGCCGGGTCCTCGCCGCGGTGGGCCGGGCCGGCGTGGAGATGGACGAGGCGAGCACCCGGATCTGGTTCGGCCCGGTGGAGGTGGTGCGGGACGGGGTGGGCAACAAGGAGGTGCTCGAGGCCGCGGCCGAAGCCCTCCGCCAGCCTGAAGTGACGATCCGGGTCGACCTCGGGGTGGGGAGCGGAGCGTGGCACGTGTGGACGTGCGATCTCGGCGAGACCTACGTACGGATCAACGGGAGCTACATCACCTGAAGGGGTGAAGAGGTGCAGGTCCTCCCCTTGACCTCCCCTGCCATCGGTGTCTCGCTGGCCCAGGCCCTCCGCTACGTGGCGGCCTGGAGAGAGCGGATCGTGGTCGTGAAGTTCGGCGGGAGCGTGCTCGATGCGAACGAGCTGGGCACGTTGCCCGAGGACCTCGTCCTCCTCCAGAGGGCCGGCGTCCGGCCGGTTCTCGTGCACGGCGGAGGCCCCGAGATCACCCGCACCCTGGAGAGGATGGGGAAGGCGAGCCGGTTCATCAACGGGCTGCGGGTGACGGACGCCGAGACGATGGAGGTCGTGGAGATGGTCCTGGCCGGCCGCGTGAACAAGCACCTGGTAACCCTCATCCAGCAGGCCGGCGGCCGGGCCGTGGGACTGTCGGGCAAGGACGCCCGCCTGTTGCAGGCCCGCAGGCACGCGTCCGAGGACCTGGGGTTCGTGGGCGAGGTGGAGAGGGTGGAGCCGGAGATCGTGCACGTGCTGCTCGGTGCCGGGTTCGTCCCGGTGGTCGCCTCGCTGGGGTTCGGTCCGGACGGCGTGAGCTACAACCTGAACGCCGACACCGCAGCTGCCGCCCTCGCCGCAGGACTGCGGGCCCACAAGCTGATCCTCCTCACGGACGTGCCCGGCGTGTACCGGGAGGTGGAAGGGCGGCGGGAGCTCATCTCCGAGCTCACGCCGGAGCAGGCGCGGGCGCTATTGAGCTCAGGGGTGGTCTCCCGCGGGATGATCCCCAAGGTGGAGGCATGTCTGGCGGCCTTGGAGGGCGGGGTGCCGAGCGCCCACATCATCGGCACGGAGACCCCCCACGGCCTTTTGGTGGAGCTCTTCACGGAGACCGGGATCGGCACCATGATCCGTAACCCGGAGGCATAGATGGATCATCCCACGACGTTCGCGTGGACCGATCGGTACGTGTTCCGTACGTACCGGCGCGCGCCGGTGGCGTTCGCCCGAGGGCAGGGCGTGCGCTTGTGGGACCTGGACGGAAAGGAGTACCTGGACTTCGTGGCTGGGATCGCCACCTCGAGCCTGGGCCACGCCCATCCGGCCCTCGTGCGGGCGTTGTGCGAACAGGCCTCCCGCTACATCCACGTCTCCAACCTCTACCACATCCCCGAGCAGGCCCGGGCCGCCAAGCGGCTTACTGACGTAAGCGGCCTCGATCGCGCCTTCTTCTGCAACAGCGGGGCCGAGGCGGTGGAGGCGGCCATCAAGCTGGCCCGGCGGTGGGGCCGGGCCGTGCGCGGGCCGGACGCGTACGAGATCGTCGTCATGGAGGGGAGCTTCCACGGTCGTACGCTGGGGGCGCTGGCGGCCACGGGCAACCGCCGGTACTGGGAGGGGTTCGAGCCGCTGCCCGCCGGGTTCCGGTTCGTCCCCTACGACGACCTCCAAGCCGTCTCCGACGCCCTCAGCGAACGCACCTGCGCGGTGCTCGTGGAACCGGTGCAGGGCGAAAACGGGGTCATCGTACCTTCGCCCGGCTACCTCCGCGGGCTTGCTTCCCTGTGCCACGACCGCGGGGTCCTCCTCGTGCTGGACGAGGTCCAGACCGGGATCGGCAGGACGGGCCGGATGTTCGCCTACGAGCACGAGGGGATCCGGCCTGATGTGGTGGCCCTGGCTAAGGGGCTCGGCGGAGGTGTCCCGATCGGCGCCGTCCTGGCCCGGGAGGAGGTGGCTTGTCAGCTCGGGCCCGGCGACCATGGGAGCACCTTCGGCGGGAACGCCCTCGCCTGTGTGGCGGCCTGTGCGGTGCTGGACGTGGTAGCCGGGGAGGGCTTCCTGGAGCACGTGCGGCGCGTCGGCCGGCACCTCCTGGCGGGGCTCCGGGCAGTTGCGGAGCGCCGGCCGATCGTCGAGGCCGTGCGGGGAATGGGGCTTTTGGTCGCGGCCGACCTCACGGTGGAAGCCGGACCGGTGGTCGAGGCGGCGTTGCGGCGTGGGCTGCTCGTGAACGCGGTGCGTCCGAAGACCGTGCGGCTGAGCCCGCCCCTTGTGGTGACGGAGGCGGAAGTGGACGAAGCCCTCAGGCGCTTTGAAGAGAGCCTCGAGGACGTCCGGACCCACGTGTCGGAGGACAGGAGTCGGTCAGGGTGAGAGGTGCGGGATGAGGGTTCAGAAGGTGGCCCTTGCCTACTCGGGGGGACTGGACACCTCGGTGGCGATCCCCTGGCTCCGAGAGACCTACGGGTGCGAGGTCGTGGCGGTGGTGGCCGACGTAGGGCAGCGGGAGGACTTCGAGGCGATCCGACAGAAGGCCCTCCACAGCGGGGCCGCAACCTGCCACGTGGTGGACGTGCGGGAGGAGTTCGCCCGCGACTACTGCTTCCGGGCCCTGCGGGCAGGTGCGCTCTACGAGGGACGGTACCTGCTGGGCACGGCCCTCGCGCGGCCCCTCATCGCGAAGGTGCAGGTGGAGGTGGCCCGGGCGACGGGCTGCGACGCGCTGGCCCACGGGTGTACCGGAAAGGGGAATGACCAGGTGCGGTTCGAGCTGGCGTACCGGGCGCTCGCACCGGAGATGCGGATCATCGCGCCGTGGCGGGAGTGGACGCTGCGGTCGCGGGAGGACGAACTCCGCTACGCGGCCCAGCACGGAATCCCCGTCCCCGTCACGGAGGAGAAGCCCTACAGTGTTGACCAGAACCTCTGGCACACCTCCTATGAGGGTGGCGTCCTCGAGGATCCGGCCCACCCGCCGCCGGAGGACTTGTTCCAGCTCACCACAGATCCCCGCCGCTCGCCGGAGGCCCCGCAGCGGGTGGAGATCGCCTTCGAGCGGGGGTTCCCGGTGGCCGTGGACGGCGTGCGAATGAGCCCGGCGCAGCTCGTTCAGCACCTGAACGACGTGGCCAGCGCCCACGGGGTCGGCCGGGTGGACATGGTGGAGAACCGCCTTGTGGGGATGAAAAGCCGCGGTGTCTACGAGACGCCCGCCGGAACCGTGCTCCACATCGCCCTGCGGGACCTCGAGGCCGTCACGTTGGACCGGGACACGGTGCGGTTCAAGGAGTCCATTGCCCAGCGGTACGCCGAGCTCGTGTACTACGGCCTGTGGTACTCGCCCCTCCGCGCCTCCCTCGACGCGTTCTTGGAGTCCTCCCACCGGTACGTCACCGGGACCGTCACCGTGGAGCTCTACAAGGGGCACTGCTGGGCGATCGCCCGCTCCTCGCCCCACAGCCTGTACCGCCAGGACCTCGCCACCTTCGGTGCCGATGCCGTCTACGACCACCGCGACGCCACGGGGTTCATCCGGCTGTGGGGGCTTCCGACCCAGGTCTACGCGGCGGTGCACCCCGAGGACGTGGGGCTCCCCGAACGGCCGGCGTAGCGGGATGGAGGGGGCCGGACGGCCTGCGGGGATGTGGGGCGGGCGGTTCGGGGAGCCCCCGGATCCGGCCATCCGCGCGTTCACCCGTTCTTTCCCCTTCGACCGCCGTCTCGCAAAGCACGACCTCATCGGAAGCCTCGCCCACGCCCGCATGCTCCTGGAAGCGGGGATCCTGGACCGCATGAGTGGGACGGCGATCCTCACGGGTCTGGGGGAGATCCTGAAGGACGTAGAGTCCGGTGCGCTCCTTGTGGACGGGGAGGACGAGGACGTCCACTCCTGGATCGAACGGGTCCTCACCGAGCGGATCGGGGAGGAGGCCCGTCGGCTCCACACCGCCCGCAGCCGCAACGACCAGGTCGCCACGGCCCTGCGCCTGTACCTGCGCGAGTCGGTGGAAGGTCTTGTGGGTGAGCTCCTCTTGCTCCTCGAGGCCTGGCTCCAGGAAGCCGCCCGACACCGCACGACGCTGCTTCCCGGCTACACCCACCTCCAGCGGGCCCAGCCCACGACCCTCGCCCACCACCTCCTGGCCCACGTGTGGGCGCTGTTGGCGGACGCCGACCGCCTGATCCGGGTGCACCGGAAGAGCGGGCTCTCACCGCTGGGGGCCGGGGCCCTGGCCGGCTCGCCGCACCCCATCCGGCCGGAGCGGACCGCAGAGCTCCTCGGCTTCGAAGGGGTCGTGCCGAACAGCATGCACGCCGTTGCCGACCGCGACTTCGTCCTGGAGGCGCTGTTCGCCTTCGCCCTCCTCCAGGTCCACCTCTCGCGCTGGGCCGAGGAGGTGATCCTGTGGACGACCTCGGAGTTCGCCTTCGCGTCGCTATTAGATTCCGTGGCCGGCGGCAGCAGCCTCATGCCCCAGAAGAAGAACCCCGAGGCCGCAGAGCTCATCCGGGCGAAGGCCGGCCGGACGATCGGATCGCTCGCCGCGTTCCTCACCGTGGTGAAAGGACTCCCGCTCACCTACCACAGCGACCTGCAGGAAGATAAAGAGGCGCTCTTCGACGCCCTGGACACCGTAGCCGGGTCCTTGCGGGCCGCCCTCGCCCTGAGCCGCGGGATCCGCTACGATCCGGATCGGATGCGGGCGGCGCTTAGCGGCGGGTTCCTCACGGCCACGGACCTGGCCGACTACCTGGTCCGGAAGGGCGTTCCGTTCCGGACCGCCCACGAGCAAGTGGGCCGGGCCGTGCGGGAGGCCGAAGCACGCGGGTGCGAGCTGTGGGAGCTCCCGCTGGACGTCCTGCGGGCGTGCTGTCCGGAGGCTGGCTCCGAGATCTACGATGTCCTCTCGCCCGAAGCGTCCGTGCGCAGCCGCAGGACCTTCGGTGGGCCATCGCCCGAGCGGGTGGAAGAGCAACTGCGGCGTGCGGAGGAGGAGGTGGGGGAGGTGCGGCGGTGGCTTGGGCGATGCGAGAGCCCCCCCATCTACCGGGCGTACCTTGCGGGAAGACTCCTAGCGAACGAGCTGTGACGCGGCACAGGCGGGAGCGGACGATTCTGGAGATCGTGCGGTCGCGTCCGGTGGCGACCCAGGCGGAGCTCGTGCGGGAGCTGCGGCGACGGGGCCTTGAGGTGACGCAGGCCACGGTGTCCCGGGACATCCGGCGCTTGGGCCTCGTGAAGGTCACGGGTCCGGACGGGGTGGCCCACTACGCCCCCCCCGATGCCCTGAGCACGACCCCTCCGCCCGCGGCCTGGGAGGAGATGGCGGCAGCCTTCCGGGCGTTCGTGACGGACCTGGACCAGGGGGATGCGATCCTCCTCGTGAAGACCCTGAGCGGCCGGGCGAACGCCGTCGCGGTGGCCATCGACCAGGCCCGGATCCCGGAGGTGGCCGGAACCGTGGCAGGTGATGACACGATCCTCGTGGTGGTCCGGCGTCCTGCGGACCGTCCCAAGGTCCTCCGAACCTTCCGGGCCCTCCTAGGCCGCCCGTGACTTGATAGAATCCACACGCATGGGCACATGGAGGCTCCTGAAGGCAGAGCACCTTCCCCGTCGGGCGCTCCTGTTCGGTGCGCTGGTCCTGGCACTGGCCGCGGTGGGATCGTTGGAGTCGGTGCTCCCGCGGGTCCCGCTGCGGGCCGGCATGGTCAGCCCCTATGACGTCACAGCGCCCCGCACCGTCGAGTACGTGGACCGCGAGCGGACAGAGCGGCTCCGGGAGGAGGCGGCCGCCGCGGCCCACCCCGTCTACCGTCTGGACCCGGTGGCCACGCGGGAGGCCGAGCAGACGGTGCGGACCCTCATCGAGTCAATCCTCGCCGTCCGGGCGCGTCGGCCCGGTGACCTCGAACTCCGCACGCGGCTGGTGAGCCTCGGGCTCGGGGGGGATGCGCTGCGCGCCGCCGAGCGCCTGGACCGCACGACCCTTCTCCGGGTGCGGGACGCGGCCCTTGTGGCCCTTGCCGGCGTGATGCGGGAGGGGGTGTGGCCGGAAGGAATCGTGGCCGCGCGGATGCGCGTGCGGGATCGGATCCGCGCCCTTCCTCTTGATTCGCCCTCCCTAGCCCTTGCCGAGTGGCTCGCGGAGCGGGCGGTGCGGCCCAACCTGTTCGTGGACGCGCTTCAGACGAGGCGCCAGCGGGAAGCGGCCCGCGCCTCGGTGGAGCCGGTACGGGAGCGCATCCTCAAAGGCGAGGTGATCGTCCGGCGGGGTGAGGTGGTCACCGAGGATCAGGTGCGGAAGCTCGCAGCCCTCGGGCTCGTCGCCCAGCCCGTGAACTGGCCGCGCGTGGCCGGGACGGCCCTCCTCATGGCCCTCCTCGTGGCGGTAGGAGCAGGGTACCTCTGGCGCTTCCAGCCGGAGGTGTGGTCGGACGACCGAAGGCTCGTGCTCATTGCCCTCCTCGCCCTCCTCGGTGCCCTCGGCACCCGGATCGTCGCGACGCGGCTGTCGGCTTTCCTGGTCCCCGTGGCCGGAATCACGATGCTCCTCTCGATCCTCCTGAACCCGCGCCTGGCCTCCTTTGCGGGTGGGGCGCTCGCGATCCTAACCGGTGTGGTGGGCGGGAACGACCTCCGGTTCGGGGTCGTGGCCTACGTCGGGAGTCTTGCCGGGGTGTACGCGATCCGCCGGATCCGGCATCGGTCGGACCTGGCCTATGCCGGGTTGCTCGTGGCCGGTGCAAACGTGCTGGCGGTGGCCGCGGTGGACCTCATCGCCGGTGTGCCGCTCGTGGAACTCGTGCAGGACGCGGGATGGGGGGCCCTCAACGGGGTCCTCTCCGGCGTGCTCGCGGTCGGCGCCCTTCCGTACCTGGAGGACCTCTTCGGCCTCGTCACGCCGATCAAGCTCCTCGAGCTCAGCGACCCGAGCCACCCCCTTCTCCGCCGGCTGCAGCTCGAAGCACCCGGGACCTACCACCACACCGTGATGGTGGCGAACCTGGCGGAGGCGGCCGCGGAAGCCGTCGGTGCGAACGCACTGTTGGTCCGGGTGGGCACCTACTACCACGACATCGGGAAGCTCCGGCGGCCCGCCTTCTTCGTGGAGAACCAGTTGGGGACCCGCAACCCCCACGATCGCCTGCCGCCCAGCCTGAGCGCCCTCGCCATCGCGTCCCACGTGCGGGAGGGGCTCGAGCTGGCACGGCAGTACCGTCTCCCGAAGGCGGTGGCGGACTTCATCCCCGAGCACCACGGCACGAGCCTCATCCGGTACTTCTACCACCGGGCCATAGAGCGCGGCGGAGGGCCCGTGGACGAGGAGACCTACCGCTACGAGGGACCCAAACCCCGCTCCCGGGAGACCGCCATCGTCATGCTGGCGGACACCGTGGAAGCGGCCGTGCGGGCCCTTGCGAACCCCACGCCGAACCGGATCGAGGAAGTCGTCCGCCGGATGATCCGCGAGCGGCTGGAGGACGGGCAACTGGACGAGTGCGACCTCACCTTCCGCGACCTGGAGCGGATCGCCGAGACGTTCACCCGGATCCTCGTGAGTATGTTCCACCCGCGGATCGAGTACCCGGAGGTGAGCCTTGAGGCGCACCGCGCGCAGCGTCGTGGTGGTGCGGGACGCGCAGGGCAAGCACCGCGTTGACCGATCCCGGATTCGGCGGGCCGTGCGGGCGACCCTCACCCACGAGGGGGTGGCTGACCCGGTGGAGGTGAGCGTGGTCCTCACCGACGACAAGGGGATCCGGGCACTGAACCGGGCCTACCGCGGAGAGGACCGGGCCACGGACGTGCTCGCCTTCCCTCAAGCCGGTTCTCCGGAGCGGCCTCAGATGCTGGGCGACGTGGTGATCTCGGTAGAGCGCGCCGCCACCCAGGCCCGGAAGGCCGGATGGAGCCTCCAGGAGGAGCTGGAACTCTTGGCGGTGCACGGCACCCTCCACCTCCTGGGGTACGAGGACGAGGAAGACGCCGCACGGGCCCGCATGTGGCAGCGGCAGGAGGAGATCCTCCGGCGGCTCGCGCGACGGAGGGGACGCCTTGGCCCGTCCGTTCCGTGAGGCGCTGCGCGCTGCGGCGGCCGGCTTCGCGTACGCCGTCCGGACCCAGCGGAACCTCCGGGTCCAGCTCGCCCTCGCGGCTCTCGTCTTCTTGGTGGGCGCGCTGCTGGAGCTCGGTCCCGTGGAGGTGGCGGTGGTGGTCGGACTCGGAGGGCTCGTAGTCGCTGCCGAACTCGTGAACACGAGCATCGAAGCCCTCGTGGACCTCGTGGCCCCGGACCATCGGGCGCACGCGGGCGTGGTGAAGGACGTGGCGGCAGCCGCGGTCCTCGTCTGCGCCTTCGGCGCCGCGGCGGGCGGGGCGGCGGTGCTCGGACCTGCGCTCCTTGTGCGCCTCGGGCTATCCAACCGCTGGCCCACACCCGCTGTACTCGCGGGTGCGGCGGTTGCATGCGCGGCGCTCCTCGTCCGGTTGCGGGGACGCTGAAAGGAAACGATATCAGGGTCTGAGTCCTTCAGGAGGGCACAAGATATGGACATCGGCGTCGGACTGGATGCCACCCTGAACCTCTCGCTCCAGGAACAGGCGGTGCTCTCCGCGGAAGCCGTCCGCCTCGGCTATACGAGCGTCTGGACCCCTGAGGGCACGGGGCATGACGCCTTCCAGCTCTGTGTCCTGCGCTGGGCTGGTAGCCGTGCGGCGCAACCCGAAGGTGTCCTGACGGGGATCGCCGTCTCACCGGTCGCGCTGCGTACACCGGTGGCTCTTGCGATGAGCGCTGGCACGCTCGGTGAGCTCACCGGCGGCCGCTTCATCCTCGGGATTGGTGCGGGCGGCGTCTACCAGGCACGCTACCGCCGCTCGCTCGGCCTCGCACGGTTCTCCAGTCTTGCGCTCATGCGCGATTACCTCGTCACGCTCCGCGCCCTCCTGGCTGGCGAACGGGTGAGCTACGAGGGCCACGCCATCCGGCTCCACGGTGTTCAGCTGGGGATCCGACCGCCGCACACGCCCGTGTACCTCGGTGCCCTCGGTCCTGAGATGCTGCGCCTGGGCGGCGAGCTGGCCGACGGCGTGGTGCTGAACTGGTGCACGGCCGAGCAGGTGGCCTGGAGCCGGGATCGTGTTGCCGAAGGTGCGGCACGCGCCGGCCGGGACCCGGCCACGGTCAAGGTCATCGAGTACATCCGCGTGTGTGTGGACGAAGATCCGGATCGAGCCCGGCGGGCGTTCGCGCGGGCGGTGCTGGCCTATGCCCTCGGGGCGCAAGTACCGAGGGCGCGCGAGCGCCGCCTGGGGTACCGCGCCCACTTCGAACGCATGGGCTTTGGGGAAGCGCTGGCCCGCCTCGACGGGATGCGCCAGCGCGGCGCCTCCAGTGAGGAACTCGTGGATGCCTTCCCCACCGATCTGCTCCAGCGCGTCGGCTACTACGGACCGGCTGCGGGCGCCGCCGAGGCCTTCCGGCGCCTGGCTCAGGGGCTGGATCTGGCGATCGTGCGCGTCGTCGCCGCCCGGCCCGGCATCGAGGCGGTGCGTGCGGTCATGCATGCCTGCAGGCCCGATCGGGTCCTGTAACGCACTCACAAACGAGAGCGCCGGAATCGGACGGATGCCACTCGTCACCAACCACCACTTCGCTATCCGGTGCACACGATCAGGCGGGTGGTGCCCGAGCTGGTCGCCCAGGCCTTCGGGGCTGCGGACGAGTAGTAGCCCCGGTAGCGGATCGGGACGGTGGCCGCTCGGGACTATGGATCGATCGGTACGATCCCGGTCCGGTAGGTCCGTGCGGGATGTGACGAGGAGGTCGGCGGTGTGATTCCAAAACTGAAGATGAATCCGAGGAGGCCTGAATGACCATACGGATCATGAGCGATAACCGGCCCGTGGAGCTGGACGCCCCGCTGACGGAGAATCTCGTCAGAGAGGAGATCCGCCGCTACGAAAATGGACCCTCCCGGGCCGTGACCCTCTATCTCTGGTTCCAGACGCGGGAACGGCGGGCGATCATCCGTCTGACCGATCGGGTGCGCCAGGCGGTGCGGGAGAGCGGGATCCGTGAAGGCTTCGTACTGGTCAGCGCGATGCACATCACGGCGGCCGTTTATGTGAATGACCATGAAGAGGGCATCATGCAGGATATGATCGAACTGCTGGACCGCTTGGCGCCCTTCCGACCGGATTACCGGCATCACCGCACCGGTGAGGATAACGCGGATGCCCATCTGAAGAGCCTGCTCCTCCATCACGAAGTGATCGTGCCGGTTACAAACGGGGATCTGGATCTGGGGCCCTGGCAGGAGATCTTTTACGCAGAGTTCGACGGCCAGCGCCACAAGCGGGTTCTGGTGAAGGTCGTAGGGGTCCTGTAGGGAGGGGATCGCCCTGATGCGGACCTTGTGGACGAACTCCCTCCGACGTTTCCAGGGCTGCCTCTTCCGCTCAAACGGACTATGCTAAAACCCACTTTTGATGGTCCAGACCTCATAGTCGTAGACTCTGCGATATTCCCATCCTGAAGTAAACTGGGAAACCTTTTCCACTTGCCTGCAGAGTGGATATGGTGCATCCGTTGGCGAACCCATGTTTGACCGCTGCGGCGGTCAGGGCTTCGCCGAATCCTCGACCCCTCGCTTCAGGAATAGTTCCAACGCAGTAGATCCCAACTACCCTGCCCGAAATAAAGGCATTTGAGGTGCAGGCCGGGTTTCCATTGCTGACCCCAAGGAAATAGGTTAGACCTGGAACTTGCAACGCGTTCTCGGTCAAAAGAGGGCTCATTGAGCCGGGCTGAAGTCCGAAACTCTTTTTGCAGTACGCTTACCCACGCGGCGAGACGGTCGATGCTGGAAACTACCTCGATCGTAAGGTCGGAAGGTTGTTCCTTGAACTTCGCATTTTTCCTTGCTGACGACCATTTCAGATAGTATACCTCTAGCAGTGCCTTTTGTATGCTCTAATGCGGTTTTAAAAAGAGACTCCGCTCCGGGTGAAACGGTAAAGGACCACTCGTGGCGGGCACGGTAGAAGGCTTTGATATTTTCGAGTAGATTGTCGCTGAGGGGCGTATGTGCGTTTAAGTAGGCAGTGTTGAATAAGGTAAGTTGCAGGGGGCTTTTGATCAGATGACGCCGGAGATGTTTTTCACTTCACCGCGAGCAAGCTCTGCGACCGCTTGAATTGCACCGACGAAATTCGCTGTAAGCTCCGGCTCGGTGGGGATGATGGGAGCCCCCTTGAGGGATTCTGCTTGTAGTTTAAAATCTCTATAGGCTATCGTCCTCCGTGGTGTCAAGGGATGGGTGAGGCGGGGTGCGGGTCCTACGGTGAGGTTGTGCGGGCGAGGCTGAGTAGCCCGCAAACGAGCAGGCCGACCCCGGCGGCGCGGGCGAGGTTCGGGCCGGCCGGGAGGACCTTCTCCGCAAGATCGAGGGCAGTCAGGGCTGCCATTGCCGCCAGATTCATGAGCCCGAGGGGGAACAGGACCAGGAACAGCACCCAGCAGCAGCCGAGGCAGAAGGCACCGTGCTCGAGGCCCATGCGGAGCGCCCCGAGAGGCCCGTCGCGCCAGGAGCCGAGCACGAAGCCGAGCGGACTCCGGCACTTCCCCAGACACGCGTGCTTGAGGGGCGAGGACTGGTAGAGTCCGGCCACCACCAGCAGCACGCCTGCGGCAGCCGGCCCGTGGAACGAGACCCCCGTGGCCCCGAGCAGCTCCCGGACTCCCAGGGCCACGGCACCGAACGCGATCCACACCACCAGGTACCCCCCGAGGAAGACCCACGTGGGTACGGCGACCCGGTCCTGTTTCCGCCTGCCCGCCTGGATCCGGTCGAAGGTGAGCAGCACCGGAAGCGCGGACGGGAGCATCATGGCCACCATCATGACGGCCCAACTTCCGAGGAACAGGAGGGGCCCCATCTTCATATCGCCCGCGCGGGTGGCCTGCCACACTACCACTGCCCAGGCGGCGACGGCCATCAAAAGCGACGCCGCGACGGTCGCTGTGCGGCCCCGCAGAAGCGTGGAGCTCTCGGTCACGGACCCGCCCACCGGAACGCCGCGTAGTCCGCGTTTTTGCCCACGTGGTCCCATCGGAGGCCGTGGTCCGTATAGCGGCTCACCACGCCAGCGGCCTGGACGGTCTCGGAGAACAGGGGGTGCGCGTTGCGCTTCACGATCTCTTCCTCCGGATTCGCACCGGGCACCGCCTGCACGACGGCCTCCAGGATCCCGCCGATGCGGGCGCTGCGCTTGCGGCCCTCGTTCCGGTACTCGATGGGGACCACCTTGACCCCCAGGTTCTTCGTGATGAGGGGTACCACGGCGCTGAGGGGTCCTCCGGCGCTCCCTGAGAAGATGGCCCCCAGGGCCTCCTGCTGAGCAGCGGAGGCGCGGGCGTCCAGGTAGGCGGCCACGGTCCAGTCTCCCTGGGCCATGGGACCGGGAGTGTGGATCGCGACGACGGCGTTCAGCCCGGCAAGCGGCGTCCCGCCGTAGCTCCCCTCCGTGAGGTGGAACACCAGGTACACGTTGCAGTGGCCCTGGTCCGGCCGCGCCTGCATGAGGCCCAGGGGCGAGACCTCGCAGGGGCAGACCACATCGCACGAGCAGTTCTCGAAGTACTCACCGGAGATCTCCCAGCGGGGTGCTTCACTCATCGCTCCACCTCCGTGTGTGGTGTCTCGTGTTGCGACGGCCTGTTCTCCTCCCGGGCTGGAGCAGGCGCGACCCGTCCTCACCGCACCGCCCGGGCCAGCGCGTACGCGGCCTCGCGCGCCGCACCCCACACCGCCGCGGCCGCGCTCCGACCGGACCGTTTCCTCTGCCTCGTCTTCTCCGCCAGCCGGGCCCTGCGGGCGGCTTCCGCGTCCGCGAGCTCCTGCTTCGTGCGCTGCTGCGCCAGCTCGAGGAGCAACCACCAGTGCATCATCCTACCCTCCGGTCTGCCCTCCTCGCCGGCGGCTCCTACGCGGGCCGGCCGGCCACGCCGAGCTGCTGGTGCAGCAGGCCGGTGTCGAAGTACTCGCGCTGCGCGAGGATCTTGCCGTCCTGCACTTCCACCACGCTGCACACTGGGATCTCGATTCTCCGGCCCGTGGGCGCGACGCCCATGAGCTCCCCTCGGTGGGTAGTGCGGGCGGTGAACTCGGTAACCACCACGCCATCCCCCACGGCGTGCAGGCGGGTGACGCCAGGCTGAGATCAGGGAACGCGGCCGTGTCCGTCTGGGCGACCGCGACGCCCGCCTCGGGCCCCTCCAGGTGCTGACCGTCGGAGCCCGCGTATGAGTACCTGGGGTGGAGCAGCCCGCAGATTCCCTCGAAATCACGGCGAAAGACGGCTTCCAGGTACTCCCCCATGGCGCCGGTCGCATCGCGCATCGCGCTTCTCTCCTCCCTCTCTGTGGTCAGACCTCCTCGTGCGAAGGGAAAGATGGCCCCGGGGCCCTAGGGGGCGGCGGGGAAGAGCTTGGGGTGGGCTTCCACGACCAGCCAGCGGTCGCCCACCCGGCGCATGACCTGGACGGCGTGTCCCCGAAGCAGGGTCCCCCCGGGGAGGCGGATCTGGATCCCGCCTTGCCAGACGGCGATCTCTGGGGAGAGCATGCGTACCGTCCCCTGTTCCTGCTGGACGGTGGCCCCTGCCATGCGCTCCTGCAGGAGGTGTCGGAAGGCCGCGGCGATTTGCCCGCGGCCGTGCTGGACGTCCCCGAACGCGCCCACCCGAACCGCGTCCTCGGTGAAGAAGGCGGCGAGGGTGTCGGCGTCCGCGGCGTTCCACGCGCGGGAGAACGCCTCGATCTCCCGGTGGATGGCCTGTTCATCCTGAGAGGGTATCGTGACCTCCTCTACGGCGGCGTTCCTTCAGGGTACTGTGCGGGCCGGCCGGTGGATATAAAATCGGTCACGGCCAAGGTGTGAACGACCGCACTTCCCCGCCTAGGCCAGCCGGACGTTCTGCTTCGACCGGAAGAAGTTCGTCGGCTGCATCAGACCCTGCGGTGGGGCCAGCAGGTTGGCCTCATCGTTAAAGACCTTCGCCACCAGCGGGTCGCCTTGCGCCACCCGGTGCAGTCCCGCCAGGGTTGCCCTGGACGACGACCACCGCCTGTTCGCTGCGCCGGTCGCCGCTGTGCGGGTAGGGGACGTCGATCCTCAGGTAGATGATGCTGCCCCACTTCGCCTGGTCTGGCTTTGTGATGCTCGTACTCATTGCGCTTCACTCTCTAGTTCATTTTGCCGGTTCATGTGGCTCAAGAGGAGCGTAGGCCGAGCCAGCCAAAGATGATCTCCGGCAGTAGGGCGAGAGTTGGTATCCAAAAGATCGGTGGAAGGTCGCCGAACCGAATGGAGATGCCAGCGTTCAAGTAGGGCTTGAAAATAAGGAACCAGTAAGGGAGAACGGCCAGCCCCGCCAGGACGAGGGTTCCGAACGCCCACACTTGATGTTGGCGAAGGCCGAACCATGCAAGAGAAACGATAAAGATGCCTATTATGACGAGTGATCCGCCAGCGTTGGTCAGGAATAGCGTGCGGAACATTGCCAGCTCGTTGTTCCTATCCAGCAGTTCAGACGGCGCCGCTCCAAATAGCTGGCTATCGGTTTGCTGCGAGATGAAGATGGCACTACGTCCGAATGCCGAGTTGACAAAGATCGGTGTAGTGACATTGGACGTGAGTGGAGGATCCTCCTTTGGGTGCCTAGTCGATAAGACTGTAGCGGGTGCCGGGGCGGGCTGCAGTGACAGGGGTCACCGGGAGGAGGTGAACTGCGTCACAAGTCTGCGCGGAAGGCTTCAGAGGGGCAGCGGCCTGAACAGCTACGTGACACCGGCCGGCCTTCGTGGTATGCTTGCACGAGCTGGGTGGTGCAGGCGGACCAGCCGGCGGGGTGGGGCGATGAAGGGCAAGGCGGAGGTCTGCCTGACCTGCCAGCGGCTGCTTCCCGCGACCGTGAGATTCTGTCCCCACTGCGGGGCGGCCCAGCCGGCCGCCCTGGCTGAGTGGTCCGTCTCCGGCCGCCGGGTGGTCAGCGTGGTGCTCGCCGACCCCACGGCCAGCGTGACGGCCCATGACCCGCCAAATCCCCAGGACGCACACGAGCTGCTCAGCCGGTTCTACGGCCTAGCACGCCAGGTAGTGGAACGGTGCGGGGTTCGGGCGTCTGGCCTCCTCGGGATGCTGGCGGTGTTCGGTGTGCAGGACGCAGACCGAGAGGAGCCGGACCGGACAGCGCCGGCCAGGGCCGGGCGTCAGGGTACAGCCTGCGACGCCGACCTGGCGCAGCTCCCGCTTTTCGCCGGGTGGACCGTTGAGGAGCTCGCCCCGTTGGTGGGTGCCGCGCAGCGACGTTTCTACAGCCGGGGCGACGTGATCTTCCGGGAAGGGGATGCCTCTACGGGCGTATACCTGGTGGAGCAAGGGTGGGTTAGGGTGGGCTTCACGTCCCTGGACGGGAAGGAGCAGACCCTGGCTGTGCTGGGCCCAGGCGAGGTCGTGGGGGAAATCCCCGTGCTGGAAGGCGGCGTACGCTCGGCCGACGCAGTGGCACACGAGAACTCCGTGGTGGTGTTCGTCGCCCGCGAGGAGTTGGTGGGTTGGCTGCGGCGCCACCCCGAGACGGCCCTTCGGCTGATCCAGCTGCAGGACCACAGGCTGCAGGCCGCCAACCTGCAGGTCCGTGATGTCGCCTTCCTTAACGTGCGGGGCCGGCTCGCGCGCGTGTTGCTGGAGCTCGCCGGCCCGCAACACGGACATCGCTCCGGAGGTGTGCTCTCCCTGCGGCTGCGCCAGGCGGAGCTCGCCCACATGGTCGCCGCGACGCGGGAGAGCGTGAACCGGTGGCTGAGGTGGTTCGAACGGGCCGGCATCCTCCGCCGGGAACGAGACCGGATCCGGGTATTAGAACCGGACCGGCTGCGACGGGAGCTGGGCTGATCCCGGAAGGCTCCGCGCACCCCCAGTCGTGCGTGCTGCTCAGCGTGCGCCGACCGCCTCCTCACGGCCCGGCGGAAGGCGCGGGGGTCCACCGCGGGGTGCCGGTACAGCTCGGGCACAACCCTCTTCGAGATATGCCGGCGCACGGGCGGGGTGGACGAGTCCGCCGGACACCCTGTTCCCGACGTCTAGGTTCTGGGCGTGGCTGCGCTCCAGCCCATGTTTGGTTGACCGGGACCGGAAACCGCATGGTTGGACCGTCCCTGTTCAGGCGACTTCATTACACGACTCCGGGAGGGCACCTCCCGTGCGCAGTGTCAGGGTCGATGAGGAGCGTACTCATCCCCTCGATCGGTTGAGGAGGGGTGGCCCCTTTCGGGCCTGTGAATCCGCGGACAGATTTCCAGAGGGAGCAGTATGCAGCGCCAGCGGGTCAAAGACAGCATCGAATGCTGGATTGCCCGGAGGTTGTCAGGGTCAGGTGGTCGGTGGGAAATTCTTCTTCTACACGTTCCTCCGGTGCCGGATGCCCCGGATGGTTTCTGGCAGCCCGTAACAGGCGGGATCGAGTCGGGGGAGACGGCGGCGGATGCCTGCTGCCGGGAGGTGTGGGAGGAGACGGGGATTGCCCTTGACCCGGCCGGGTTGATCCCGATCCACGATGGCATGGAGTTTGACCTGGGCGATCTGATGGTGCGGAAGGCCCTCTTCCTTGCGGTCGTCAAGGGGGATGAAGTGCGCATTGCAGAGGACGAGCACGACGGGTTCGGTTGGGTGCCTGCGGATCAGGTGAGCAGCAGGCTGCACTGGGAGAGTAACCGGAGGACCTGGGCAAAGGTGCTGGCGATGCTCCTCGATCGGTTGAGGACACCTGACCTCCCATGCTAGAATGGAGGCCGAATGCGCGACAGATCACCGGGTCCAGGCACCGGGTGAACCGGACCGGTGGACGGAGCTCTGGAGGAGTGATGCGCCGTGCCAGGGCTCCGTGACCCGGATCGGGAAGGAGCAGAGGGGGGAACGGTTCCGAGTTGGACGACTCAGGCAGTTTGATCCAGTACGTCCTGCTGGGCGTCCTGGTCCTGCTCTCCGCCTTCTTCTCCCTCGCCGAGGTCGCCCTCCTCGCCTCGAGCCGACGGCGGCTCCGGGAGCTGGCCGACGGGGGATCATTGCGTGCCTCCGTGGCCGTCCGGCTCCTGGAGGACCCGTCGCGCCTAGTGAGCACGCTCCTGGTGGGGAACACGGCTGCGGATCTCGGAGCCGCCGTCGTGGCCACGCGCCTGGCGATCACACGGTTCGGCCTCGGTTGGGGCGAGGTCATAGCGTTTCTGGGTGCAACCGTCACGGTGCTCGTCCTGGCGGAGATCGTCCCCAAGGCGATCGCTTCCCGCTACCGGGAGCCGGTGGCGCTGTGGTGTGCGATCCCGGTCCACCTCCTCATGTTCTTCCTGGGACCCTTAAGCGCCGTCCTCTCCCGCCTCGCGTACGCGGTTGGCTGGCCGTTCGGGGCCCAGGTTCCCCTGGACCACCCGATGCTCACCCAGGAGGACCTGCGCCTGTTGGTGGAGGCGAGTGAGGCGAACGGCCCGCTGGAGGCCGGGGAACGGGAGATGATCTCCTCCATCTTCGAGATCCGGGAGACGATCGTCCGGGAGATCATGGTGCCTCGGGTGGACATCAAGGCAGTCCCGACGGACGCGACACTCATGCAGATCATCGACCTCGTCCTCCGCGAGGGCCACTCGCGCTTCCCCGTCTACCGGGAGACGATCGACCAGGTCGTCGGGGTCGTGTACGTGAAGGACCTGTTCCGGTACATCCGGGAAGGCCGCACCGACGTCACCGCCGAGCAGATCATGCGGCCGGCGCACTTCGTGCCCGAGACGAAGCGGGTGGACGAACTCTTCCGGGAGATGCGCCAGAGCAACGTGCACCTCGCCATCGTCGTGGACGAGTACGGCGGGACGGCAGGACTCGTGACGATCGAGGATGTGCTGGAGGAGATCGTCGGCGAGATCCGGGACGAGTACGACGTGGAGGAAGCCCCGCCCCTCGTGCGGCTGGACGAGCACACCGCCCTCGTGGACGCCCGGATGCACCTAGAAGAGGTGAACGAGGCGCTGGGGATCACCCTGCCCACCGACGAGGTGGACACGGTGGGTGGCCTCGTCTACAGCCGCCTCGGTCACGTGCCGACCCAGGGCGAGGAGGTCACCGTGAACGGCGTGCGCATCCGGGTGGAGGAGCTAGAGGGTCAGCGGATCTCCCGCGTGCGGATCCAGCGGATCACACCCCAAACCGCCGCCCGGACGTAGGATGCCCGGCCTTCTGGACCCCCGCACCGCAGCCCGGCTCCTCCAGGCGGCGCGCGAGGCCCGTCGGTACGCCTACGCCCCCTACTCCCGCTTCCGGGTGGGCGCTGCGGTCCTGACCCACGATGGCTCCGTGTACACCGGATGCAACGTGGAGAACGGGTCCTACGGGCTTTCGGTGTGCGCCGAGCGGGTGGCAGTCCAGAAGGCCGTATCCAGCGGTCACCGTCGGATCGTCGCGGTCGCGGTGGCCGGCCGTGTCCGCACGACGCTCATGCCCTGCGGCGCCTGCCGTCAGGTGCTCGTGGAGTTCGGCACGCGGTTCGTGGTGACCTCGGACCGCGGCGGCGCGCGGGTACACCGGCTCCAGGACCTCCTCCCGCAGGCCTTCCTCCGGCCCGAATGAGCGAGTTCCGCTCGGGGTTCGTGGCCCTCCTGGGCCCTCCGAACGCCGGCAAGTCCACCCTCACGAACGCCCTCGTGGGCGCGAAGGTCGCCATCACGACGCCGGTGCCCCAGACCACGCGCTTCGCCATCCGGGGGGTGGTCCACCGGCCGGGCGCCCAGATCGTGCTCGTGGACACCCCCGGAGTCCACGAGCCCCGCCACCGGCTGGGCGAGCATATGATGCGTACGGTGCGCACCGCGCTCCAGGAGGCCGACGTGGTCCTCCTCGTGCTGGACGCCGCCCGACCGGTCGGCCCGGAGTCGGAGATGGCCCTGGAACTCGCCCGCGCAAGCGGTAGACCGGTCGTGGTGGCCCTGAACAAGTGCGACCAGGCCTCGCCAGAGATCCTCGCTGCGCGGGAGGCGTGGGTGCGGGAGGTGCTGCCAGAAGCCGCAATCGTGCGCACGAGCGCCCTGCTGGGGGAGGGGCTCGAGCAACTCGTCGCACAGATCATCGAGCGGCTTCCGGCCGGGCCCCCGTACTTCGAGGAGGACGATGTGACCGATCAGCCCGTCCAGCGCCTCGTGGCCGAGATCATCCGGGAGAAGGCGATGGAGCTCGTGCGCGAGGAAGTTCCCCACTCCATCGGAGTGGAGATCGAGGCGTTCGAGCCGAGAGACGACCAGCTCACCTACATCCGGGCGACCCTGCACGTGGAGAGGGCATCCCACAAGCCGATCCTCGTGGGCAAGGGCGGCCGGATGATCCGGGAGATCGGCCGGGCCGCCCGCCGGGAGATCGAAGCGCTGCTGGGCACCCGCGTCTACCTCGACCTGTGGGTGAAGGTGAGCGAGGACTGGCGGGAGAACGAGCGGATGATCCGGACCCTGTACCCGTCGTGACGTAGAATGAAGATCGTGGAGATCCGATGGAAGGGGGTGGCCTGATGACCCAGGATCTGCGGGCACTCACCGTCGAGGAGGTCGCACGGCGGCTTGGCACTCCGGGGTTCTAAGTATTCGATAACAACAACCGCAGGCGCTGGGCCCAAGGGCACGTCCCAGGTGCCAGGCACCTGGACCCGTCGGCCTTCACCGAGCAGGACCTCCCGGCAGACCGGGACGCCACGCTCGTGTTCTACTGCTCGGGTCCGAGCTGAACGGCCTGTCACCGAGCGGCCCGTCTGGCCATCCAGATGGGGTACCGGAACGTGTACATCATGCCGGAGGGTATCACCGGCTGGATCGCGTCCGGCAAGCCCGTGGAGCGCGAGGAGGTCGCCTCGTAGTGTCCGAGTTCCGTATGGTTACCGACCTGCCGCCGCGGGGGGATCAGCCCAAGGCCATCGAGGAGCTGGTCCAGAGCCTGCGGGCCGGCCACAAGTACACCACCTTGCTTGGGGTCACGGGGAGCGGGAAGAGCGTGGTCCCCCAGACCTCTGTGCTCGTCCGGATCGCCGGACACATCCGTCTGGTGGAGATCGGGCCCCTCGTGGAGCGGCTCATGGCCCAGGCCCCCGAGCGGGTGCGGCAGGAAGGGGACACCGAGGTCCTCGACCTGGGCGATGCGGATGGAGCGCTGGAGGCCTTCAGCTTCGATCCCCGAACGGGACGCCCGTCGTGGAAGCGGGTGCTGCAGGTCCTCCGCCACCGGAGTCCGGAGGCCCTCTGGAGGGTGACCACGGCGTGCGGGTGTGAGGTGACGGTCACCGGCGATCACAACTTCTTCGCCCTCCGGAACGGCCGCCTCACGTTGCTCCGGACCCAGGAGTTACGGCCGGAAGACTTCCTCCCGCGCCCCCGAAGGCTCCCGGAGCCCACTGCGCCCCTCCAGCGCCTTTCGCTTTTGGAGGCGCTGACGAACTCACGGAACGTCTACGTGCAGGTGGAGGGCGTCTTCGTCGGGTGGAAGGGCCACGCGGACCAACTTGTAGGGGTCCTCCCCGCGTCCAAACGCTCGGCCCTCCTGCAGGGGGAGCGACTTTCGCCGGCGCAGTACCGGACTCCGGTGGAGATCGCTCCTGAACTTAGCGCTGCCTGGCTTGGGACCAGGCACCGGAAGGTTCAGGTTCCTCCCACCCTCGAGCTGGATGCGGGCCTATTGCGCCTGATCGGGTTCTACGTCGCCGAGGGGCACAGCGAGGACAACTACTTCATCCTCTCCTCCGCGGATCCGGAAGTAACATCAGACTTCCTCAGAACGCTCAAGGCCCTGGGACTCCGGTGGTACCGGGCGGCCGGAACCTGCGACTACCGGGTCTGGTCTGCCTTCTGGAGCCGGTTGCTCGCGGAGTGGTGCGGCCCAGACGCCGGATCGAAGCGACTCCCGCCTTTCTGGCCGGAACTCTCGAACGAGCAGTTGGGGGAGTTGCTGCGCGCCTACTTCACGGCGGACGGCGGCCTCGAGGGGGCCCGGGTGACCGCGACCACATCCAGTCACCGGCTCGCCTCGGACCTTGCCTATGCACTCCTCCGGTTCGGGATCGTGGCCCGGATCCGGCGCCGGCGGAGGCGCGCGCCCGGCTGGCAGGCCCACAGGATCTACTGGACCGTAACCATCTCAGGCCAGGACGCGCTTCGGACGTTCCACAAGGCCATCGGCTTCTTCACCTCGGAGAAGAGCGCGCGGCTTTTCGCCTTCGTGAGTAAGACGGCGAACAGGAACGTGGATGTCGTCCCCTGGAATGGACGCACCCTGAGGGCGGTGCGGGAAGCATTGGGGCTCACGCAGGCCCAGATGGCGGTCCGGGTAGGGTGCTGCCGCGCTCTCGTCTCCCTCTGGGAGCACGGCCACCGGTTCCCTTCCCGGTCCCTAGCAGAGCGGGTGGTGGCCCTGCTTTGGAGCATCGCGGTGGATCAGGAGAACCTCTCGGCCCTGCGGACACTGCAGGAACTGGAAGCGGCCCTCCCGCTGTTTTGGACGCCGGTTCGATCGCTGGAGCGGGTACCGGGGACGGGCTTCGTCTACGACCTCGCGGTGGAGGGCGACGAGACGTTCCTTGGGGGCGATGGGGGAGTGTTCGTCCACAACACGTACACCATGGCCCGCGTGATCGAGCGGATGGGGCGGCCGACCCTCGTGATCGCCCACAACAAGACGCTCGCCGCCCAGCTCTACAGCGAGTTCCGAGAGTTCTTCCCCCACAACGCGGTCCGCTACTTCGTCTCCTACTACGACTACTACCAGCCGGAGGCCTACGTGCCCCAGCACGACCTCTACATCGCGAAGGACGCCAGCATCAACGACGAGATCGACCGGCTGCGGCACGCCACCACGAAGGCCCTCATGGAGCGGCGCGACGTGATCGTGGTCGCCTCCGTCTCCTGCATCTACGGGTTAGGCCGGCCGGAGGACTACCGAGAGGTCATGCTCGTCCTCCGCCGGGGGGAGGTGCGCACGCGCGAAGAGATCCTGCGGCGGCTCGTGGACATCCAGTACGAGCGGAACGACATCGACTTCGCCCGAGGACGGTTCCGGGTGCGGGGGGATGTGATCGAGGTCTTCCCGAGCTACGAGGACCGGGCGGTTCGCATCGAACTGTTTGGCGATGCAGTGGACCGGATCCTGGAGCTCGATCCCCTCACCGGTGAGGTCCTCGAGGAGAAGGATGCGGTGGCGATCTGGCCCGCCAAGCACTGGGTTACCACGGAGGACCGGCTCGAGCGGGCCCTCCGGAGCATCGAGGAGGAGCTTCGGGAGCGGGTGGCGTGGTTCCGCTCGCAGGGGAAACTCCTGGAAGCCCAGCGCCTGGAGTTCCGCACCCGCTACGACATGGAGCTGTTGCGGGAGACCGGGTACTGTCCCGGGATCGAGAACTACTCACGCCACCTAGACGGCCGCGCACCGGGCGAGCGGCCCGGGTGTCTACTGGACTACTTCCCCCGCGACTTCCTCATGTTCATCGACGAGTCCCACGTCACGGTCCCCCAGATCAAGGGGATGCACGAGGGGGACCGGGCGCGGAAGAAGAACCTCGTGGACTACGGATGGCGGCTCCCCTCCGCCTACGACAACCGGCCGCTCCGGTGGGACGAGTTCGAGGGGTTGATCCACCAGTGCGTGTTCGTCTCGGCCACCCCGGGACCGTTCGAGCTGGAGGTCTCCTCCCGGGTCGTGGAGCAGATCGTGCGGCCGACGGGCCTGGTGGACCCCCACGTGGAGGTGCGGCCGGCCCGGGGACAGGTGGACGACCTCCTGGCGGAGATCCGGGCCCAGGTGGAGCGGGGCGAGCGCACCCTCGTCACGACCCTCACGAAGCGCATGGCCGAGGACCTCACGGCCTACCTTCAGGAGATGGGCCTCAAGGTCCACTACCTCCACTCGGAGATCGACACCCTGGAGCGGGCGAAGATCCTCAAGGATCTGCGGCTGGGCACCTATGACGTGCTCGTGGGGATCAATCTCCTGCGGGAGGGGCTGGACCTCCCGGAGGTGTCCCTCGTGGCGATCCTGGACGCCGACCGCGAGGGCTACCTGCGCAGTGAGACGGCCCTCATCCAGACCATGGGCCGGGCGGCCCGTCACGTCTCCGGCCGGGTGATCCTCTACGCGGACGAGGTCACAGACTCCATGCGCCGGGCCATCGAGGAGACGAACCGCCGCCGGGCGATCCAGCTCCGGTACAACGAGGAGCACGGGATCACCCCCCAGTCCGTGCAGAAACCCATCCGCGACCTCATCGACCTGCCGGAGGTGGCGGAGGAGCCGGCGCCCTACGTGCCGAAGTCCGCAGAAGTCCTCACGGCCGAGGAGCTCATCCAGCTCGTGGAGCGCCAGGGCGCGACAGTGCCCTGGGACGTCGCGCGTCTTCTCTTGCTCTCGCCGGAGGAGCTCGAGGCGACCATCGGTCGGCTCGAGGGCGAGATGCGGCGGGCCGCGGCGAACCTGGAGTTCGAGAAGGCAGCCAGACTGCGGGACCAGATCGCAGAGCTCAAGAAGGGCCTCGGCGAACCCTTCTTCAGGCCGGTCGCAAGGCGCAACGGTCCACAGGCACCAGGGAGCCCAAGGAGGGGTCGGCGCGGGCGCCGGAGGTAGGAGCCGTGCGGGTGGAGCGGTTGAACCACGTTCACATCACGGGGCCGCCGGGGTGCGAGTCCAAGGCCCGGTGGTTCTACGGGGAGCTGTTGGGCCTCCGGGAGATCCCTAAGCCCGCTCCTCTGCGCGAGCGCGGCGGGGTGTGGTTCCAGGTGGCCAACTGCGAGATCCATGTAGGGATCGAGGACCCTGCCGCCCTCGTCCGGTCCCGCCGGCACATCTGTCTTGAGGTGGACGATCTCGACGAGGCCCGGGTGATCCTGCTGGGAAACGGGATCGCGGTCCAGGACCTGCCGCCCCGGCCCGGGGTGCGCCGGTTCTTCTGCCGGGACCCCTTCGGCAACCAGATCGAGTTCATGTCGAGCGACGACGCCGTGCAGTGGTCACAGACCCTGGAGGAAGCACTCTCCCTGGCTGAATGAGAGAGGGGATCCTGTTGCCATGCCGCTGGATCGGATCATCGTACGTGGTGCGCGCGAGCACAACCTGAAGAACATCACCGTCGAGCTCCCCCGCGACAAGCTTGTGGTCTTCACCGGGATCTCGGGGTCGGGGAAGTCCACCTTGGCCTTCGACACGATCTACGCCGAGGGCCAGCGCCGGTACGTGGAGTCGCTCTCCGCTTACGCCCGGCAGTTCCTGGGCCTCATGGAGAAGCCGGACGTGGACGCCATCGAGGGGCTTTCGCCCGCGGTGTCCATCGACCAGAAAGGGGCCCCCCGGAACCCCCGCTCCACCGTGGGCACCGTCACCGAGATCTACGACTACCTGCGGCTGCTCTTTGCCCGCATCGGACAGCCCCACTGCCCGGTCTGCGACCGGCCCATCAGCCGGCAGACGCCCGAGCAGATCGCCGACCGCGTCCTCTCCCTGCCGGAGGGCACGCGGATCTACGTGCTGGGGCCGGTCGTTCGCGGCCGGAAGGGCGAGTACCGGCAGCTCTTCGAGGACCTGCGCAAGCAGGGCTTCGTCCGCGTGCGGGTGGACGGTGTCCTCTACGAGCTCGGCGAGGAGATCCAGCTAGACAAGAACCGCAAGCACGACATCGAGGTCGTGGTGGACCGCCTCGTCACGAGGCCCGAGATCCGCTCACGCCTCCACGACTCCCTCGAGACCGCGCTCAAGCTTGGCCAGGGCCTCGTGTACGTGTGGCGGGAGACGGAAGGCGGCCGGGGCGAGCAGATGGTGTTCTCTACGGCCTTTGCCTGCCCGGACCACGGGACGACCCTGCCGGAGATCGAGCCCCGCATCTTCTCCTTCAACAGCCCCTACGGCGCCTGCTCCGCCTGCTCGGGGCTGGGGTTCCGGCAGGAGATCGACCCGGACCTCGTGCTGGACATGGACAAGTCCCTGGCCGACGGGGCCGTCGTGCCCTGGGCGGCCTCCTCGAGCGAGTACTACGACCAGGTGCTCCGCGCTCTGGCCTCCGCCTACGGCGTGGACACGAAGACCCCCCTCCGGAAGCTCCCCAAGCCCTTCATCCGGGCGCTCCTCTACGGATCGGACCAGCCGATCCGCGTGCGCTACCACAACCGCTACGGCGTCCTGCGGGTCTACGACACGTACTTCGAAGGCGTCGTCCACCATCTGGAGCGCCGCTACCGGGAGACGGACTCCGAGTCCATGAAGGAGGAGATCGAGAAGTACATGAGCACGAGCCCCTGCCCGGAGTGCAAGGGCACGCGGCTGCGGCGAGCCAGCCTCGCGGTGCGGGTGGGTGGGAAGAACATCGCGGAGGTCACCGCCCTCACCGTGCGGCAGTGCCTGGAGTTCTTCCGGGACCTCCGGTTGAGTGAGCGCGAAGCCCTGATCGCGGAGGGCATCCTGAAGGAGGTCCGGGCGCGGCTGGGGTTCCTCGTGAACGTGGGGCTCGATTACCTCACGCTGGACCGCACCGCGAACACTCTCTCGGGCGGGGAGGCCCAGCGCATCCGGCTGGCGACCCAGATCGGCTCCGGCCTGATGGGGGTCCTGTACGTGCTGGACGAGCCCAGCGTAGGGCTCCACCAGCGCGACAACCACCGGCTCATCGAGACCCTCAAGCGGTTGAGGGATCTGGGGAACACGATCATCGTGGTGGAGCACGACGAGGACACGATCCGGGCGGCGGACTGGATCGTGGACATCGGGCCCGGAGCCGGTGCCCAGGGTGGCGAGATCGTCGTCTCGGGAACCCTCGCGGACGTCATCCGGGAGCCCCGCTCCCTCACGGGCCAGTACCTCTCCGGGGCCCGGAGGATCCCCCTACCGTCCCGCCGCCGCAAGCCCAAGGGCGGCTGGATTGTCGTGCGGGGCGCGCGGGAGCACAACCTGAAGAACATCGACGTGCGCGTTCCGCTGGGCGTGTTCGTTTGCGTCACGGGGGTGTCGGGCTCCGGCAAGTCCACGCTCGTGGACGACATCCTCTACCGGGCCCTCGCCCAGCGGGTGATGGGCGCCCGCGTGCGGCCCGGCGACCACGATGGGATCGAGGGCGCCCACCTGATCGACAAGGTGATCAACATCGACCAGTCGCCCATCGGCCGCACGCCCCGCAGCAACCCTGCGACGTACACGAAGACCTTCGACCTGATCCGGGAGCTCTTCAGCCAGACGCCGGAGGCGCGGATGCGCGGGTATAGACCCGGCCGGTTCTCCTTCAACGTGCGCGGCGGACGCTGCGAGGCGTGTGAGGGCGATGGGATCGTGCGGATCGAGATGCACTTCCTCCCGGACGTCTACGTGCCCTGCGAGGTATGCAAGGGCAAGCGGTACAACCGGGAAACCTTGCAGGTCCTCTACAAGGGGAAGAGTATCGCGGACGTGCTCGAGATGACCGTGGACGAGGCGCTGGAGTTCTTCGGCGCGATCCCGCGCCTCCGGCACAAGCTCCAGACCCTGCACGACGTGGGGTTGGGCTACATCAAGTTGGGCCAGCCCGCCACGACGCTGTCGGGCGGGGAGGCCCAGCGTGTGAAGCTCGCCGCGGAGCTGTCCCGGCGGGACACCGGCCGCACCCTCTACATCCTCGACGAGCCTACTGTGGGACTCCACTTCGCGGACGTGGAGCGCCTGCTCCAGGTCCTGCACCGGCTCGTGGATGCGGGGAACACCGTGGTCGTCATCGAGCATAACCTGGACGTGATCAAGACCGCGGACTGGATCATCGACCTAGGCCCGGAAGGAGGGGATCTTGGAGGGCGGGTGATCGCGGAGGGGACCCCGGAGGAGGTCGCGGCCCAGGACCACTCCTACACCGGCCAGTTCCTCCGGAAGGTGCTGGATCCACGGAAGGTAGAAGCGGCGCGGGCCCTCCGCCACAGCCGGGACGGCGCGCACGATGCTCCGGCGGAGGTCATCTCCGGCGTGCCGTCCGCCCGGTTCTAGGGGCACTCAAGGACGCTCGGTGCGTTGTCGGGAAAGGGGGAGGGAAGGATGCAGCGCCTGGACCCGATGCAGCTGCGCCGCACGATCAATCCGGATGAACTGGGGATCGCACGTGTGGACGAGGTGAGGCCGCTAGAGGGAATCGTCGGGCAGCCGCGGGCCGTGGCGTCGCTGCGGTTCGGACTGGGGATCCGGGATCAAGGGTTCAACGTGTTCGTCGCCGGACCTCCGGGCCTGGGGAAGATGACCGCGGTGCGCTCCTTCCTGGAGGAGGCCGCGCGGGACCGGCCGACTCCACCCGACTGGTGCTACGTGAACAACTTCACCGACCCCTACCAACCGAGGGCCTGTCGGCTGCCTGCCGGCCGCGGACGGGAGTTCCAGCACGACATGCGGTCCCTCATCACGCGCGTCCGGCGGGAGATTCCAAAGGCCTTCGAGAGCGAGGAGTACGGCGCCCGCCGCGACGAGATCCTCAAGGGCCTGGAGCGCCAGCGGTCCGAGGCGTTCGAGCAGCTCGGGCAACGGGCGTCCCAGGCAGGGTTCGCGCTCCAACCGACGCCCATCGGGATCGTCCTGGTGCCGGTCCTCGGTGGACGGCCCCTCTCGGACGCCGAGCTCCAGGCCCTGCCGCCGGCGGCGCGGGAGGAGCTCCAGCGGCGAAGAGAGGTGCTGCAGGAGGAGCTGAAAGCCGTCCTGAAGCGGGTCCGGGCGCTGGAGCGCGAGGCGGAGGAGAAGGTGCGGGAGCTGGACCGGTCCATCGTCCTCCACGTGGTGGGTGGCCTCATCGAGGACCTCATGGAGAAGTACGCGGACTGCTCCGACGTGGTGGAGCACCTGCGGGCGGTCCAGCAGGACATCGTCCACAACCTCGAGTTCTTCAAGGCACCTCCCGAGGGCGGACCTCCACCCCTCGGGATGCCGATGCCGCCCGTGCCGTTCGCGATCCCGTGGATCCGGGAGCTCTTCCTGCGGCGGTACGACGTGAACCTGCTCGTGGACAACAGCCAGCAGCAGGGAGCGCCCGTCGTGGTGGAGCTCAACCCAAGCTACACGAACCTCTTCGGAAAGGTGGAAAAGGAGGCCCAGTTCGGCGCCCTCTACACCGACTTCACGATGATCAAGCCCGGCGCTTTGCACCGCGCCAACGGGGGCTACCTCGTGATCCCCGTGGAGGACCTCCTGCGGAACCCCCTGAGCTGGGACGGCCTCAAGCGGGCGTTGCGCGCAGGAGAGGTGGAGATCGAGGACTTGGTGGAGCGGCTGGGACTCGTGGCCGCCAAGACGCTGCGGCCGCAGCCCGTTCCCCTCTCGGTGAAGGTGGTCCTCGTCGGCCATCCGCTCTGGTACTTCTTGCTCCACGCCCTGGACGAGGAGTTCGCAGGGCTCTTCAAGGTGCGGGCCGACTTCGACACCCAGATGCCCTTCGACGCCGACCACGTGCGGAGCGTGCTCGCCTTCGCCAGCAAGGTGTGCCGGGAGGAGGCGCTGCGCCCGCTCGACGCGGGTGCCGCGGCGAAGCTGTTGGAGCACAGCCTGCGGCTTGCGGACGACCAGGAGAAGCTCTCGGCCCGATTCGGGGCCCTGAGCGACGTGATCAGGGAGGCGAACTACTGGGCGGGACAGGACGGTACGGACCACATCACCGCGGATCACGTTCAGAAGGCCCTGACGTCGCGGGTCTACCGGGCGAACCTGATTGAGGAGCGGATAAGGGAACTCATCGCCCGCGGCATCCTCCTCGTGGACACCGACGGCGAGGCCGTGGGACAGGTGAACGGGCTCTCGGTGATCCAACTGGGGGACTACGCCTTCGGACGGCCGAGTCGGATCACCGCCAGTGTGGCGCCTGGTCGAGAGGGGATCATCGATATCGAGCGGCAGGTGCGGCTGGGTGGCCCCATCCACAGCAAGGGCGTCCTCATCCTGAGCGGCTACGTCGCCCAGCGCTACGCCCAGGACAAACCCCTCACCCTCGCTGCCCGGCTCGTGTTCGAGCAGAGCTACGAGATGGTGGAAGGTGACAGTGCCTCTGCCGCAGAACTCTTCGCGCTCCTCTCCGCCCTGAGCGGGCTTGCGATCCGCCAGGGAATCGCGGTCACGGGATCCGTCAACCAGCACGGGCAGATCCAGGCGGTGGGCGGGGTGAACCAGAAGATCGAGGGGTTCTTCGACGTCTGCCGGGTCAAGGGGTTTACGGGGAACCAGGGGGTAATCATCCCCGCGAGCAACGTGAAGCACCTCATGCTCCGGGAGGACGTGGTGGAAGCCGTCCGCGAGGGCCGCTTCCATATCTGGGCCATCGAGACCGTGGACGAGGGCATGACGCTCCTCACGGGAGTCCCGGCTGGCGAGCGGGGGCCCGACGGTCGGTTCCCCGAAGGGACGGTGAACGCGCGGGTGGACCGGCGGCTGCGGGAGTTCGCCGAGCGGGTGCGGGAGGCCCCGCCGGCGGCGGAGGCGAAGGCCCGCGAGGAAGACCACCTCCAGCGGGAGCCTGAAGACGGTTGACCCCTCACCGTCGGCGCATCCGCGGGTCCAGGACGTCGCGCAGGCCGTCGCCCAGCAGGTTGAACCCCGTCACCGCCAGCAGGATGGCCATCCCCGGAAATGTGGGCACCCACCACTGGGTGGTGATGTAGTCCCGGCCCTCGCTCACCATGACTCCCCACTCCGGCGTGGGCGGCTGGGCCCCGAACCCGATGAAGGACAGCCCGGCCGCAGTGAGGATCGCCTCCCCCATGTGGAACGAGGCCTGGACCACGAGGGGGGAGAGGACGTTGGGCAGGACGTGGCGGCCGAGGATGCGGGGTTCGGGAGCGCCCATGGCCCGGGCCGCCACCACGAACTCCTCCTCCCGAAGCCGGAGCACCTGGCCCCGCGCGAGGCGGGCGTACACAGGCCAGGTCACGGCGGCGATCGCGATCATCGCGTGGAACAGGTTCGGCCCCAGTGCCGCGGCGATGGCCATGGCGAGGATCAGGGCCGGGAACGCGAAGAAGATCTCCGTCACCCGCATCAGCACGTCGTCCACCCACCCACCCGCGTACCCCGCCACGAGCCCTACGGTGCTTCCGAGGCTGCCTGCCAGGCCCGCGACCACAAGGCCTACGGTGAGGGAGATGCGAGCGCCGTAGAGCAGGCGGCTTGCGATGTCGCGGCCCAGTTGGTCGGTCCCCAGCGGGTGTCCGGGAGAGGGCGGCGCTAGGCGATGGGCGAGGTCTTGGGCCTCCGGAGGAGAGGGTGCCAGGAGCGGGGCCGCAAGCGCGGCCAGGGCCAGCAGCGCCACGACGCCCGCACCGGCCGCCGCGAGGCGGTTGCGGCGCAGGAGGTCACCCATACCGGATGCGCGGGTCCACTAGGAGGTAGCCGAGGTCCACCAGGAGGTTCAGGAGCGGATAGATCACCGCGCTCAAGAGTGTGACGCCCATCACCGCGGGGAAGTCCAGGCTCACGGCGGACGCCGTGGCGTACCGGCCCAGCCCGGGCCAGGAGAAGACCGTCTCCGTGAGCACGGCACCGGAGAGGAGGTTGCCGAAGGAGATCCCGACCACCGTGAGGATGGGCGGGAGAGCGTTGCACAGCGCGTGGACGAGCAGCACCCGGCCCTCCGGGAGCCCCTTCGCCCGTGCAGTCCGCACGTAGTCCTGGCGCAGGACCTCCAGCATCGCCGACCGCGTCATCCGGGCGACGACGGCGGTGGAGAAAGTTCCCAGCGCCAGGGCGGGCAGAACGAGATGGGCAAGGGCGTTCCCCAGAGCATCCCACCGTCCGGCGAGAAGGCTGTCCAGAACGAGAAGTCCGGTCCGGTCCGGCGGAGGTGCGATGTGGACGTCCAGGCGGCCCGGGCCCGGAAGCCAGCCCAGCCGGTAGTAGAAGAGGCCCAAAAGCACAAGTCCCAACCAGAACACCGGCATCGAGGCACCCACCAGGGCCACGAGCCGGGCGAGGTGATCGAAGGGCCGGTCCTGGCACACGGCCGAGAGCACGCCGGCCGGGAGCCCGATGGCCAGGGACACAAGCCAGGCCGCAGACGCGAGCTCGATGGTGGCGGGGAAAAACTCCCGCAGGTCCTCCGCCACCGGCCGGCGGGTTCGGATGGAGAGTCCCAGGTCCCCGCGCAAAAGCCCGCGGACGTAGATCGCGTACTGCGCGGGGAGGGGCCGATCCAGGCCGTACTGCCGCCGGAAAGCCCGGATCTGGTCTTCGCGGGCGTGCTCGCCCAAAGCGGCGAGCACGGGATCTGCCGGGATCACGTGGGAGATGAAGAACGTGAGGGCCGAGACCCCGGCCAACACCACGAGGATGGCGAGCAGGCGTCGAAGGACGTAGCGGGCCATGGGAGAGGCGGGCCGGAGGATCTTCCTCCGGCCCGCAGCGCTTCGTTACTTCGTGACGGTCCGGAACTCGGCGTACCCCATGGGGTTCCAGACAAACCCCCGGACATCGCTGCGGACGCCGAGCACGAGCGTAGGCTGGTAGAGGACCGCGTAAGGGCCCTCATGGAGGACCTTTTCGGTGATCTGCCGGTACAGGGCCCGCCGGCGGTCCGGGTTCGTCTCCAGCGCCGCTTGCTTCGCCAGGCGCGCCAGGGCCTCGTCCCGGTACTGGTTGCGCCAAGCGATGGATTTCGCCTCGTAATCTGTGAACGGCGTCACGTTTCCGTCAGGATCGGGGAAGTCCGGTCCCCACAGGATGAGCACCATCTGCCCCTTCTGGGCCCGGTAGACGTTCAACAGCTCGGCCTGGGTGGTCTGGCGCACGGTGACGCGGATGCCCGACTTCCCAAGATCCGCCTGTAGCTTCGCCCCCAGATCCGCCCAGTTCACGCCGCCGGGCGCGGCACCCGTGGGCGTGAGGAGTTCCACCGAGAATCCGTCCGGGAACCCGGCCTCCACGAGGAGCTGTCGGGCGCGGGATGAGTCCTGGCGGAACGAGGTCGCGGGGTTGTGGCCGAACAGCCCCGCCGGGATGATCGTCTGGACCTTCTGGGCGTTTCCCCGCAAAAGCCCCTGCACGATCCCGTCGTAGTCGATGCTCCAGCGCACCGCCTCCCGCACCTTCGGGTTGTCCAGGGGCTTGTGCCCCACGTTCATTCCCACGTATACGAGCAGTAGGGTACGGCCCCGCTGAATCCGCACGCCCGGGCGGTTCCCCAGTTCCCGGGCCTGCTCCGGCGTCAGGTCGTTCGCGATATCGGCGTCCGCGCGTTCCAGCATGAACTTCTGGTTGCTTGACTCAGGCACGTGTCGGATCACGATCCGCGAGATTCGAGGTCTTGGGCCCCAGTAGTTGGGGTTCGCCACGAGCACGACCTGGGACTCCGGCTCCCACCGCTCCACGACGTAGGGACCTGTACCGGCCGAGTGATCCCTGAGCCACGCCTCGCCCCGGTCCTGACCGCTCTGGTGGGAGGCCACCTCATCGGGGTCCACGACCCCGCCCACGGAGAAGGCGAGGATCGAGAGGAACGCCTGCGGGCTACTGGACTTGGGGAGCGTGAACTCCACGGTCCTGGTGTCTGGGGCGCGGACGCTTGCTTCATGTAAGCCCGCGATGTCCTTGAACAGAAAGGCCGGCGGCTTGTTCAGGGCGATCACCCGCTGCACGGAAAAGACCACGGCGCGCGCCTCCAGCGGCCGTCCGGTGCTGAACCGCACGCCCGGCCGCAAATGTCCCCACGACCGCACAGACCAGAAGCACGACCGTTCCCCATCGGTGCATCCGCGTCACCTCCTGCGTGGAATCGAGGGGATGGTTCCAGGTGTAGGCGGAAAGTCCTCTCGGATCAGCGCGAGGCGGCCGCCCGGGCGAACGTGCCCATGCGGCGCGCGGCCTCGGCGAGGACCTCGGGCGGCTGGACGAGGGCGATCCGCACGTAGCCCCACCCGCCTGGCCCGAAGCCCTGGCCCGGGGAGACCGCGACCCCGGTCCGGCGCACCAACTCCACCGAGAAGAGTACGTCGTCGGTGCCCTCCGGAAGCCGCACCCACAGGTACATGGTGGCCCTGGGCGCTCTCACCTCCCACCCGGAATCCCGCAGCGTGCCCACCAGGGCATCCCGGCGTGCGCGGAAGACCTCCACGTCCCGGCGTACGCGCTCGGCCGGAAGGGATAAGGCCATGGCCCCCGCGCGGAGGATCCCCAGGTACTGGTTGAAGTCGATGGGCGCCTTCACGGCCTCGAGCGCGGCGATCGCGTCGGCGTTCCCGAGGGCAAACCCCAACCGGAAGGCGCCCATGTGGTAGGACTTGGAGAGGCTGAAGAGCTCCACCACCCGTTCCCTGGCACCGGGGAGCGCGAGGGGGGAAGGGGCGGATCCCTCGAACACCATGTCCACGTACGGGTTGTCGTGGACCAAGAGCAGATCGTATCGCTCCGCGAACCGCAGCGCCTCCTCGAAGAAGGCCTCTGTGGCCACCGCGGCCGTAGGGTTGTTGGGGTAGTTCAGGACGAGCACGCGGGCCCGACGGGCCACTTCCTCCGGAACGGCTCCGAGATCGGGCAGGTAGTCTTCCTGCAGCGGGATGGGCCACGGTTCAAGCCCGGCCACCGCCGCTGCGCCCCAGTAGGACGGGTAGGCCACCGCCGGAATCAGGATCCCATCGCCGGGGTCTGCCACCGCCCACAGAAGGTGCGCGAGCCCTTCTTGTGATCCAATGAGGGCGAGGGCCTCCCGGTCCGGATCGAAGGCGACCCCGAACCGTCTCGCGTACCACCGGGTGGCGCTCTCCAGGAACGGCCGGGTGTCGGACCGCAGGCAGTAGCGGTGGGTCGTCCGGTCGAGGATCGCCTCCCGCAGGACCTCCAAGAGCTCCTCCGGCGGAGAGAGGTCGCTACTGCCCAGCGAGAGGTCGATCACCTCTCCGCCTGCTTCGCGCACCCGCCGCTTCTCCCGGTCCATGAGGTGGAAGACCGATTCGGGCATCGCCCGTACGCGCGCGGAAGCCCAGCGGTTCATGGACACCTCCTGCTGTGTCAAGCGTAGGGCACCGAGCAAAACCCCTCAGAGCCAGGCAGCATCTCCGGTACTGAGCGGGGTCCCCACAGAAAGGCAAAGCCCACCTGTGGGGTGCTCTTAGTCTACCGGACAGTCCGACCCCGCGGGAGGAACGTCTCGGCAAATCCCTCGGCCTCAAACCGCACCCCACGACCTGCCACGCGGCCCGTCACGTGGTAGCGGCCCCGCATCTGGAGGAAAAGCAGGCTTTGGACGGGTGACAGCACCGTGTCGCGCACGGTGATCTCCACGGCCAGCCGATCCCCTGCGTCGTTGGCCGCCCGGTACCGGAGCCGGCCGGGGAGGCGCATGGACCCTTGAGACCGCCACCGGTCTAGCTCGGGGATCGTTCCCCGCATCGTCGCAAGGAGCCCCGGCCTACTGGGATGCTGGGCGTACAGCGCGAGGAACGTCTCGCGGCCCGGAAGTTCGGGGTGGCGGACGAGCCCGGTGAGGAGGGCGTACTGCGGCGTGCTCGCCGTCCCCCACTCCCACGTCACCCGCGCCCAGTTCCCCCAGTTGTGGTCGTGGTAGGCGACCCCGCGGATGGAGGTCGTGCGGTCGAATGCGCGGATCCGGCCCGTGATGGTCCCCCGGAGGATGGGGACCACGTACCCCGATCGAACATTCTTGGACCGCCACTCCACCGGCGGGAACACCCAGGCTGGCTGCTCCGACCGCACGACGAGATCGGCCGCAAAGGCAGTCCGCCGGAGCCGGATGTGGTACGCACCGCCCCGCAGGTCCACCCGGTGGGGACCGGCCGCAAACGCCGGCTCCGACCGCGTTCCCTCCGGAAGCATCGCCCCTGCGTGGGACTCGGTCCACCGGATCAGCCGATCCCCCAGGCGCACCGTGACGGCCACGGTGGCCCTTCTTTGACCGTCGGCGGCGAAGGTGAGGTAGCCGTAGGGGCCTGCGGGATCCATGAAGTTGAAGTACCACCACTCGGCCCACGACGGACCGCTTGGGGCGTGGAACTGGTCCATCTCTACTAGCTCTACGCGCGGATCTGGCCGGAGCCACGCCCGGTCCTGGGGCGTGTCCTCCCAGCCGGGGACCGCCAGAGCGCTGCGGGTGCGGTGGGCGGCCGACGGCAGGATGCCAGCGGCCTTCGCCGGATACACCTTTCCCCGTACCCGGATGTACACGAGCCGGTCCGTGACTTCCGGGGAGACCGAGGCGATCGTGTCCGCGTACCGAGGTCCCAGCAGGATCTGCCGGGCCAGGGCCCGGGCGTTGGGGATCTCCAGGAACATCCCGGTCGCCGCACCCACCTTGAGGACCTCCGGATCGATCCCTTCTGGCAGGAGCACGAGGTCTCCGCCTGCCACCACGTCCCGATCCTGTGCCTGCTGGAGGAGGGCATCGCCCACGGCAAGGAGGGCCACCATGACTCCTACGCCGAGCCCGTAGCCCAGGAGAAGGAGCACGGTGCGCCGGGGACGGCGGAAGAGGGTGCGGGAGGCGATGAGGAGCGCGCTCACGTGAGCCGTCCGTCCCGGATCGTGAGGACGTGTTCTGCGAGGGACGCGAGCTCGGGGTTATGGGTCACGACCACAACGGCCACGCCGTCTGCGTGGATCCTCGCAAAGAGCCGCCCGATCTCCCGACCTGTCTGCTGGTCCAGCTCACCGGTGGGCTCGTCGGCCAGGAGCAACGCCGGGCCGTTGGCGAGCGCCCGCGCGATGGCGCCCCGCTGCATCTCACCGCCCGAGAGCTGGCCGGGCAGGTGGTGGCGGCGGTGCTGGAGTCCCACATAGGCGAGCAGCCGATCCACCCGCTCCCGCCGCTCCCGAGCGGGCACCCCTGCCTCCAGCATGGGGAGCATCACGTTCTCCTCGAGCGTGAGCATCGGGAGGAGGAAGAAGCGCTGGAAGACGAACCCCACCCGCCGGAGGCGCAGCCGCGCGAGGTGCGCATCTCCGAGGCGGTGGGTGGGCTGCCCGAAGAGGAGGACCTCACCGGAGGTCGGGAGGTCCACACCGCCCATGAGGTGCAACAGCGTCGATTTGCCGCTCCCGGAAGGCCCCACGACGGCGAGGAAGCAGCCGGGCTCCACCGCGAGCGACACCCCCCGCAGGGCGTGCACCTCGGTGCCGTCCAGCCGGTAGACCCGGCGCACGTCCCTTAGCTCCACGACCGGTGCCATCACAACACCTCCCGGTGGAGGGTGGCGGCGATCTGGAGGGTCCCCGCCACCCAGGCGGGGTAGGCGGCACCCAGGGTCCCGGCTGCAAGGAGCAGTGCCACGGTGCGGATGGCTGCCTGGGCGGTCGGCACGAAGAACCGTAGGTCCTGAGGAACGCCCGGCATCGCCCGGAGGATCGCGTCCAGCGGACCGCTGAGCAAGAGCCCCACGCCCAGGGCGAGCGGCATGCTCACCCCCGCCACCACGGCTCCCTCCAGGAGGACGAGGAGCACAAGGCGCGCCCGCGCAAGCCCGATGGCCCGCAACGCTGCCAGTTCTGCCAGCCGGCCGCCGAGCTGCAGCGTGAGGACGGTGCCCACAAGGAGGACTGCGACCACAAGGCTCACCCCGCTCAGGATCGCCGAGAAGTGGTCGAAGTAGCGGAGCTGTGTCCGTACGGCCCGCAGCAGGCTGGGGATCGAGAGCGCCTGGACGTCGGGGAACGTGCGGTCCACCCACGCCCGCACGACCTCAGGATCCGTTCCCCGCCGCACCTTCACGACGAGGAACGACGCGCCGTCCTGGACACCCACAAGGCTCTGGAGGGCATCCAGGGGCGCGGCCAGCGTGCGCTGGCCGCGCAGGTCGAAGGGGAACTCGCCGAAGCCCACCACGCGCAGGGCGATGGCCGAGGACGGCGCACCGGTCTGCGGGTCCACACGGGAGGCGAGGATCACCCGCTCCCCGATCCGGAGCCCCAACGTGCGACTGAGCGCCGCGTTCACCACGAGGCCGCCCTCCGCTCCCGTCCCGTCCTCCACGCGGACGATCCCGGCGACCTCCGGCCGGAGCCCGTAGGCCACCGCGGTCACCCGACGTCCTCGGGCGGACACGTAGACCTGGGTCGCGATCATGGGACTCGCCCACAGGACGCCGGGATGAGAGGCGATGCGGGTCGCAAGACGCGAGGCGTTCGGGATCAGGAAGTCGCTGGAGAGCGGCAGCACACCCCGGGGCACCACCCGGATCTCGTACCCCAGTCGTCCCAGGACGGCCGCGAAGCTCGTCGTAAGCCCTTCTCCCAGCATCGTCATATCGAAGAGGAGCGCTCCCGAGACCACCACGCCCGTCACGAGGAGGAGGGTACGGGTCCTGTGGCGCCGCAGGGAGCGTCGGGCGAGGAACCAGACCACTACCGTCCCACCTGATCCAGCGGGGATTCCCGCAGTAGCCGCACCGCAACGGCTCCACCGGCCACGATCCCCAGGACCACGCCGAGGACCGAGGTGACGAGCACGGTCTGGAGTGTGAGGACCGCGAACTGGAGCTCGGTCTGGAAGAGGATCCGGTAGTAGGCGTTGATGGCCGCCACGAGCCCTGCACCGATGAGTAGGCCGGTGAGGGTACCGAGGACGGAGATGCCGGAGGCGATCCCGAGGACCGCCAGGGCGATCGTCCGGTGCGGGATCCCCACCAGCCGCAGCGCGCCCACTTCCCTCCGCATCTCGCTCGTCCGCAGCCCGGTGACCGCCACGAGGAAGATCCCGCCTGCGAGGAGCGTGACGACGGCGATGGCCTTGTGGAACCGGGAGACCACCACGAAGGTCTGGGAGGTGAAGCGGACGAGATCTTGGGCGGTGTAGGCGTCGAAGGACGACGTCGCCGCGGCGAGGTCGTCCCGCACCCGTGCCCCATCGGCCCCCGGCCGGAGCCGCACGACCACGCGGTCCACCGCATCACGGCGTCCGGTGAGGGACTCCAGGAAGGGGAGCCGGAAGACCACGCGCAGCTCGCCCCGCGCCACATCCGCCGGGTGCTCGGAGGGGCTCCACACGACCGCGACCCGCACGGGACGGCCGGTGCGCATGGCGGGATCCGTGCCCACCTCGATCCGGTCCCCCGGCCGCAACCCCAGCCGCCTGGCCGTGCGCTCGGGAAGGGCTGCCTCCTCCGGTGAAGCCCCGAGGGCCCCGAAGGTCACCAGGAGGACAGCGAGGACGAACCGCATCACGCCCCCATGATAGGCCGCTTGGCGGACCCGCGCACGCCACCGCACCGGGCTCGCCTGCTACAATCGTCGCATGAATCCCCGCTTCCACCCGATGGTGGCGCGCTGGTTCCGGGAGCGGTTCGGGGAGCCCACCCCGGCCCAGGCGATGGGCTGGCCTCCCATCGCCGAAGGCCGCGACACCCTGATCGCCGCCCCCACCGGCTCCGGCAAGACCCTCGCCGCCTTCCTCTGGTCCCTCAATGAGCTGCTCTCCCGCGGGCTCCTCCCGGACGAGACGATCGTGGTGTACGTTTCGCCCCTTCGAGCTCTGAGCAACGACATCCGGAAAAACCTCCAAGAGCCCCTCGAGGAGATCCGTGCCTTGGGGGCACGGGAAGGCACATGGGTCCCGGAGGTGCGCGTCGAGGTGCGGACCGGCGACACCCTGCCCCGGGACCGCGACCGGATGGCGCGGCGTCCGCCCCACATCCTCGTCACGACGCCCGAATCCCTCTACATCCTCCTCACCGCAGAACGGAGCCGTCGGTTCCTGCGCACGGTGCGCACGGTGATCGTGGACGAGATCCACGCCATCGCCCAGGACAAGAGGGGCGCCCACCTGGCGCTCTCGCTGGAGCGCCTTGACCTCCTGGTCGGCCGGCGATGCCAGCGGATCGGGCTCAGCGCCACGGCCCGCCCCCTCGAGGAGATCGCGCAGCTCCTGGTGGGCGCCGATCGCAGGAGGCCCGACGGACGTCCGGAGTGCGCCATCGTGGACGTGGGCTGGCAACGCCCGTGGAACCTCTCCATCTGGGTTCCGTCCCAGCCGCTGGGTCCGGTGGCAACCCACGAGGTGTGGGGGGAAGTGTACGACCGGATCGCAGATCTCGTGGGCCAGCACCGCACGACCCTCGTGTTCGTGAGCACCCGCCGGCTCGCGGAACGGGTTGCCCATCGCCTTACCGCGCGGCTGGGCGAAGGCCGCGTCGCCTCCCACCACGGGAGCCTCGCCCGCGCGGTGCGCCTGGACGCCGAGCAGCGGCTGAAGAACGGCGAGCTTCCGGTCGTGGTGGCCACCGCGTCGCTGGAACTGGGGATCGACATCGGACACGTGGACCTTGTCTGTCACGTGGGCGCACCACGGTCGCTGGGAACGCTCCTCCAGCGGGTCGGCCGGTCCGGGCACGGGATCGAACGGGAGCCCAAAGGCGTCCTGTTTCCCCTGACCCGGGATGAGCTCGTGCAGTGCGCGGCGGCGGTGCGGGCCGTGCGGGCGGGTGTCCTCGACAGCTTGATCCTCCCCGAAAAGCCGCTGGACGTCCTGGCCCAGCAGATCGTCGCCATGGCCGCGACAGGCCCCATCCCGGAGGAGGAGGTGTGGGCTGCGGTCCGGCGCGCCTATCCGTACCGTGATCTCAGCCGTCGGGAGTTCGACCAGGTGCTGGAGATGCTTGCCGAAGGGGTCTCCGCCCGCCGGGGACGGGCAGGTGCACTTCTGCACCGCGACCGGGTTCTCGGGACCGTGCGGGCCCGGCGGGGTGCGCGGCTGTTGGCGATCACGTGCGGCGGGGCGATCCCCGAGACCTTCGACTTCGACGTGATCGAGGAGCCCGACGAGAAGCTCGTCGGCCGCCTGAACGAAGACTTCGCCATCGAGTCCCAGGCCGGCGACGTCTTCCTCCTCGGGAACACCTCCTGGAGGGTGCGCCGGGTGGAGTCCGGCGGCCGCGTGCGGGTGGAGAACGCCCACGGAGCTGCTCCGACGATCCCCTTCTGGCTCGGGGAGGCGCCGGCCCGCACCTGGGAGCTCTCGCAGGCGGTCTCCGACCTGCGGCAGGAGCTCTCCGAGCGCAGCGCCGACCGCGAGGCAGCGATCGCGTGGCTCCTCGGAGAAACAAGCGTGGACCGGGCGGGCGCGGAGCAGCTGGTGGACTACGTGCGGGAGACGCTGGCCGTGCTCGGCTGTGTGCCGACCCAGGACCGGATCGTGGCCGAGCGGTTCTTCGATGAGGCCGGCGGAATGCAGCTCGTGCTCCACACGCCCTTCGGCGCCCGGGTGAACCGCGCGTGGGGGCTTGCGTTGCGCAAGCGCTTCTGCCTCACCTTCGACTTCGAGCTCCAAGCCGCGGCCACCGACGACGGGATCGTCCTTTCGCTGGGCGAGCAGCACAGCTTCCCGTTGGAGGCGATCTTCTCCTTCGTGCGAACCGCGACGGTGGAGAAGGACCTGCTCCAGGCGACACTGCAAGCGCCCATCTTCACCACGCGCTGGCGGCAGAACGCGACCCGCGCACTCCTCGTTCCCCGCCAACGGGGCGGAAGGCGGGTACCGCCCCAGATCCAGCGGATGCGGGCCGAGGACCTCCTGAGCGCGGTCTTTCCCGAGCAGGTGGGTTGCCAGGACAACCGCACCGGCCCCATCACCCCACCCGATCACCCGCTCGTACACGAGACGATCGCGAACTGCCTGTATGAGTTCATGGACTTGGCGCGCCTGCGGGAGATCGTGGCGCGGATCGAGCGGGGCGAGATCCGCACGGTGGCCGTGGAGACCCCGCAGCCGTCTGCAATGTCCCACGAGATCCTCAACGCGAACCCCTACACCTTCCTGGACGATGCGCCCCTGGAGGAGCGACGGGCCCGGGCCGTACAGCTCAGGAGGGTCGATCCTGAGTTGGCCAGAGGTCCCGGGGCCCTGGACCCGCAGGCCATCGAGGAGGTGTGCCAGCAGGCCCATCCGGACATCCGCGACCCCGACGAGCTCCACGACCACCTCCTCACCCTCGTGGCTTTGCCGGTCGAGGAGGTCGGTCCCTGGGCCGCCTTCGCCGATGCCCTCGTCCGGCACGGGCGGGCCACGGTGGTCCAGGCAGGACCGCACCGGATGTACGTGGCCACTGAACGCGTGCCGTTCGCGCGGGCGATCTGGCCGGATGCGGCGGTAGATCCGCCGGTACAGCCTCCCGCAGGACTCCCTGAACCGGTGCGGGACGAGGCGGTGCGGGCCCTCGTGCAGGGCTGGGTGCAGCACACAGGACCCACCACGGTCTGTTCCCTCGCGGAGCGGCTGGGCCTTCAGGCGGGAGACGTGGCCGTCGCCCTCGCCGCGCTGGAAGGCTACGGGGTCGTGCTGCGGGGGCACTTCACGCCGGGGATCCGGGAGGAAGAGTGGTGCGAGCGCCGGCTCCTCGCGCGGATCCACCGGCTCACGGTCGGTCGGCTGCGGCAGGAGATCGAGCCGGTGAGTGCGGCCGACTTCGTGCGCTTCCTGTTCCGCTGGCAGCACGTGCAGCCTGGAACGCAGCTCCACGGCCGAGACGGCGTGCTGCAGGTCATCGCGCAACTGGAAGGTCTCGAGCTCCCTGCGCCCGCGTGGGAGGAGTGGGTGCTCCCGGCGCGGGTGCACGCCTACAACCCGTCGGACCTGGATGCCCTGTGCCTATCGGGTATCGTGGCGTGGGGGCGGGTGGCGCCGGGTGGTGCCGAACCTGACGAGCGCCGACGGGCCGGCGTCGGGCGCTCCACGCCCCTCGCCTTCCTCCTCCGGGAGGACCTCGACGCGTACGTCCAGCGACCCTCAGCGGTACGGCTTTCGGGTGCGGCTCAGGACGTGTTCCGCTTCCTGGAGGCCCATGGTGCCTCGTTCCTCTCCGACATCGCCCGCGGCACCCGACGGCTGCCGTCCCAGGTGGAGGAGGCCCTGTGGGAACTCGTGTGTGCCGGTCTCGTGACGGGCGACGGCGTCGCCGGACTCCGACACCTCCTGGCGCGGCCGAAGGTACGTCGTCGGTTGCGGGCCCTTCCGGGCGGGCTGCACCGGAGGACCCTTCCGGCGGGCCGGTGGGCTCTGTGGCAGCCCAGGGCCGAGGTGGACGAACGGGAGCGGGTCGAGCGGATCGCACAGCACCTCCTCCGCCGGTACGGCGTCGTGTTCCGGGAGGTGCTGGCCCGGGAGCGGACCGCACCACCCTGGCGGGTCCTCGTACCCGTCTACCGGCGGTGGGAGATGCAGGGCAAGATCCGGGGCGGCCGGTTCGTCTCGGGGTTCGTGGGGGAACAGTTCGCGCGACCTGAGGCGGTGGAGGCGCTGCGGGCGGTGCGGCGCACGCCGGCTGAACCGGAGGTCGTGGTCGTTTCCGCCGCGGACCCGCTGAACCTAGTGGGGGTGCTCGTGCCGGGCGAACGGATCCCGCCCCACGCACGGCGCGGGATCGTGTTCCGGGGCGGGGTCCCGGTGGACGTAGCACCCCTAGGCGTCCTCCTGCGGCGTCTCAGCCCCGTCATGCTCGCACGGGCGTAGTGACCCACAACCCATGGGCCGGCTCGTCTGGACCTTCGTCCGGGCGCTGCTCCTTCCGGGGGCGGCGTTTGTCCTGTTCCTCGCCGGAATGGCGACCGGCTATGCGCGGTTGGAGTCGATTCCGATCCTTGAGGCCGTCTACTGGGTCTTCCATCCGTACGCCATGGAGGTCCACGGGCCTCTCCGACCGGAGACCCGGATACTGGGGATCCTCGCGTATGGAGGTCTGTTCTTCTTTCAGGTGTGGTTCGCCGAGCGGGTACTCGTCACCCTCTTTACCCACCGACGGACGGAGGCGTGGATGGAACTCAAGAACATCATTCAGGTGGACAGCCTGCGCGACCACGTGATCGTGGTGGGCTACGGACAGGTGGGCCGGACGATCGTCCAGCGCCTGCAGGCATCCCGCATCCCCTTCGCCCTGGTGGAGCGGGATGAGGGGCTGTACCGGGAGCTCGTGAAGGAGGGGATCCCGGCCGTCCACGGCGATGCCCGGCGTCGGGACGTGCTCCTCCAGGCGGGGATCGAGCGGGCCCGGATCCTCTGCGCCGTGATCGACAACGATGCCGACAACCTGTACATCACGGTGACCGCCAGGATGCTGAACCCGGGTATTTGGATCGTGAGCCGGGCGGGCAATCTGCGCTACGCAGACGCGATGCATGGGGCCGGGGCCAACGACGTGATCGTGCCGGAGTACGAGGGCGGGCTCGCGGCGTCGCGGCTCATCGAGGGTCGGATGGAGGCGAATCGGCTCAAGCGTTGATCCCCTCGCCTGCCGGAAGGTCGGACGGGCGCCCCACTCCCCGCGCTAGAATGGGGGCGGTGGAGCGGATCCAGAACCTCGAGGAGAAGCTGCGGGCCCTCCCGCACCAGCCCGGCGTGTACCTCCTGCGGGACCAGGCCGGCCGGGTGATCTACGTCGGTAAGGCCGCCTCCCTGCGCAATCGGGTGCGCAGCTACTTCCAGGATCCCATGGCGGTGGACTCCCCCCGCATCCGCCACCTGATGACGAAGGTGTTCGATTTCGACGTCGTCGCGTGTGCGAACGAGGTCGAGGCCCTCATCCTCGAGACGAACCTGATCAAGCAGCACCGGCCGAAGTACAACGTGCGGATGGCCGACGACAAGGCCTACCCCTACATCAAGATCACGAACGAGCCCTATCCCAAGATCGTGATGACCCGGAAGGTAGCCCGGGACGGCGCCCGGTATTTCGGCCCCTATCCTTACCACGAACCGAAACTCGTGGGCCGCACGATCCGCACGGTCCGTAAGCTCTTCAAGCTGCGCAGCTGCACGATCGAGATCGACCGGAGCCTTCCGCGGCCGTGCCTGGACCATGCCATCGGGCTTTGCAGCGCCCCCTGCGTCGCGTGGGGCGCCAGCCAGGAGGAGTACGCCGAGCAGGTGCGCCAGGCCGTGCTGTTCCTGGAGGGGAAGGAGCAGGCCCTGCTGGAAGGACTCCGCCAGAGGATGCGGGAGGCTGCCGAGGGCCTGGAGTTCGAGCGCGCGGCGGCCCTGCGGGACCAGATCCTGGCCATCGAGGCGATCCAGGAGCGACAGCGCACGGCCGGTCCGGGACTCGAGGACCGAGACGTGGTGGCGGTCTACGCCGACGGGGACGACGCCTGTGCCCAGGTGTTCTTCGTGCGCGGAGGACGCCTTGTGGGCCAGGAGCACTTCTTCCTCACCGGTGCCTGCGGGCACGCGACGGCCGAAGTACTCCACACCTTCCTCCAGCAGTTCTACGGGTTCGCCACAGGGGTACCCGAGGAAGTGCTCATCCCCGAGCCGGTGGAGGACCAGTCGGTGATTGAGCAGTGGCTCGCTGAGCGCCGCGGGGGGCCGGTGGCGGTGGTGGTCCCGCAGCGCGGGGAGAAGCGACGGCTCGTGGAGATGGCCCGGGAGAACGCGCGGCTCCATCTGGAGCAGGAGCGGGTGCGCCTCGCGGGCCGGGAGGGGGCGTCGGTGCGGGCGTTGCAGCAGGTGCTGGAGCTTCCTGAAGTACCCTTCCGGATCGAGGGGTACGACGTCTCAAACCTCCAGCACGGCGAAGCCGTTGCCTCGATGGTAACCTTCGAGGGCGGCCGACCCAAGAAGGACGCCTACCGCCGTTTCCGGATCAAGTACACACCGGGGCCCAACGACTACGCGATGCTCCAGGAGGCGTTGCGGCGACGGTTCGAGCACGCCCGCGAGGAGCAGGAGAAGCTGGACCGTGATGAGCTCGCAAAGCCCAAGTGGTCGGTGCTCCCGGACCTCATCCTGATCGACGGCGGCCGGGGCCAGCTGAACGCGGCCCTCGAAGTGCTCTTCGAGGTGAACCAGCCGATCCCGGTGGTGGCCCTTGCCAAGCGGGAGGAGCTCGTGTTCCACCCCGACCGGCCGGAGCCCCTAAGGCTGCCGAAGGACTCGGCCGCGCTGCAATTGCTCCAGCGGGTGCGGGACGAGGCCCACCGTTTTGCGAACGCCTACCACCAGAAGCTCCGCAGCCGGCGGATCGTCTACTCGGTGCTGGACGAGATCCCGGGGATCGGTGAACGGCGCAAGCGCGAACTCATCCGGCACTTCGGCTCGGTGCGCCGGATCCGGGAGGCCACCGAGGAGGAGGTGGCCGCGGTGGTGGGACCAAAGGTCGCCCGGAAGGTGCTGGAGTTCCTCCGGAGCCGCGAGCTCCCGTCCTACAAGGCAGAGGTCGTGCGCTAGGATCCTCGCACCGTCACGCCGAGGGGGCGCATGCGTCTGAATGACTGGATCGTGCTCATGAGCCTGGGCCTCATCTGGGGCACTTCGTACCTGTTCATCAAGATCGCCGTCCAACAGTTCCCTCCGCCGACTTTGGTCGTGATCCGGCTCGGGCTCGCATCGGTGGTCCTGGTGCCGGTCGTCCTCCTTCGGAGACATCCCTTTCCGCGCGACCCTCGGACGTGGGGACGGCTCGTGTTCCTCGGCGCGGTGAACTCGGCGGTCCCCATCGGGCTCATCGCGTGGGGCGAACAGTTCATCACGAGTGCCGCCGCCTCGATCCTGAACGCTACGACCCCTCTGTGGTCCGTGCTCTTCGTCTCCCTCCTCGGCGAGGAGTCGCTGGGCTGGGTGCGGGCGGCCGGGGTGGCCGTGGGGTTCGGGGGCGTCACCATCCTCCTTGGGCTCAGCCCCGAGGAACTCGGACGCGCGAACCTCCTCGGGAGCCTCGCCGTGATCTTGGCCTCGGCTCTGTACGCGGCCGGGATGCTCTACGCGCGGCGGCTCGGCTCACTGGACCCCGTGGTCCTCTCCGTGGGTTCCCTCGCAGGTGGCGCCCTCTCCCTCCTGCCCTTCGCGCTCGCCGCTGGGGTACCCGCGCGCCCAAGCCCTGCAGCGCTCGGATCGCTGCTCGCGCTGTCGCTAGTGGGTACGGCGGTGGCATACCTGCTGTACTTCTACCTCGTTCTGAACGTCGGTGCTACCTCTGAACGCCCGTGCGGGTGGAGGTGACGGAGGCGCACGCTTACAACTGGGCCGAGGTTCCGGGGGATGGTGAACGATGGCCACCAGCACCGTACCCGCGGTACCGCAGCGCCCTGACGGACTGCCTGAAACTCGCTCTCCTGCGCGGGCTCGTGCCAGGGACCCGACGCCAGGGTAGGGGCACGGTCTTTACCGGTGAGGGCGGCGGCCCGGCCCCCCTGCGGCGGCTCCTGCCGGAACGCGCTGGACGGGATGTGGACGTGCAGGGTGTTTGACCTGGGGCGGAGGGCTTTCGGACGGTGCACGCACGCCGAGCCGTCGGGGTGCTCCCGCGACCGTAGGGCACTTCTGCGTTGCGAATTCACCCACAGGGGGTGGCACAGATGGAGGTCCGACGAGTCGGGACGCAGCATTCCACGAAAGGGTCGGAGGAGTACTTCACGGGCCATGTGCGGATCGACCCGCTCTTTGAGGCGCCCGCTCCGGCCCGCGTGCGGGTCGTGAGCGTGACCTTTGAGCCGGGCGCCCGCACCGCCTGGCACACCCATCCCCTCGGTCAACTCCTCATCGTCGTCAGCGGGTGCGGATGGGTGCAGAGTGAGGGCGGACCGAAGGTGGAGGTGCGACCGGGGGATGTGATCTGGTTCGCCCGGGCGAGAAGCACTGGCATGGTGCCACCGCCAGCACCGCCATGACCCACATCGCCATCCACGAGACTGTGGAGGGTTTGCAACTGCTGATGAGTTTATGGAAATATGACCCGCTTTATGGTATACGCTTCCCATAAAGCTCTCCGACTGGGCACGGGCCAACGGTATTTCGTACAAAACCGCCTGGCTGTGGTGGAAGCGGGGCAAGCTCCCGGTACCTGCCCGCCAGACGCCGACGGGCACCATCCTGGTGGACGTACCGGAGCGGAAGGATACCGCGGCGGTGCTGTACGCCCGCGTCTCCTCCGCCGACCAGAAGGCTGATCTCGACCGCCAGGTGGCGCGGCTAGCGGCGTTCGCGGCGGAGAAGGGGATCCAGGTGGCGAAGGTGGTCGCCGAGGTGGGAAGCGGGCTAGAGGGCCACCGCAAGGGCCTGATCTCGGTGCTGCGCTCACCCGAGTACGGCATCATCGTCGTGGAGCACCGGGACCGGCTTGCGCGGTTCGGGTCGGAGTACATCGAAGCCGCGCTTGCCGCGTCGGGGAGGCGGCTGATCGTGATGGAGCCGGACGAGGTGAAGGACGACTTGGTGCAGGACATGATCGACGCCCTAGCTAGCGCTTGCCGCCGGCTGTACGGGCGGCGCTCCGCCAGGCGGCGAGCGGAGAGGGCGGTGAAGGCGGCTTGCGAGCCATGATCGTGCATCAGGCCTACCGCTTCGCCCTCGACCCGTCCCCGCGGGCCGAGCAGGCGCTGGCCTCGCATGTGGGTGCCCGGCGCTTCGCCTTCAACTGGGGGCTGGCGCTGGTGAAGGCACGGCTGGAGGCCCGCAAGCGGGGCGAGGACGTGGAGGTCCCCTGGACGCTTCCTGCCTTGCGGCGGGAATGGAACCGGGCCAAGGAGACCGTCGCCCCGTGGTGGCGGGAGAACTCAAAGGAGGCGTACTCGTCCGGGCTTGCGGGCCTGGCCGATGCCCTCAAGAACTGGTCCGACAGCCGCAAGGGCCGGCGCAAGGGCCGCCGGATGGGCTTTCCCCGCTTCCGGAAGAAGGGCCGGGGTCGGGAGTCGGTGTGTTTCACCACCGGCCCGATCCGGGTGGACGACAAGAGCCACGTCGTCCTGCCGCGGATCGGGCGGGTGCGGACGCACGAGCCGACGACGGCGCTTTTGGGGAGGATCGAGGCGGGAACGGCCCGCATCCTGCGTGCCACGGTGTCCCGTGAAGGCGGGAGGTGGTTCGTGAGCTTTACCTGCGAGGTGGAGCGCGAACCGAAGGCCCCAAGGTTTCCGGACGCCGTGGTGGGCGTGGACGCCGGGCTGCGGCACCTAGCCGTCCTCTCGACGGGCGAGCGGGTGGTAAACCCGCGTCCGCTCAAGGCTGCGTTGCGCAGGATCGCCCGGCTGAACCGGGAACTGGCGCGACGGAAGCCGGGGAGCCGGAACCGCGAGGAGAGCGGGCGGAGGCTTGCCCGTGCCCACGCCCGCGCGGCGAACATCCGGCGGGACGCCTGGCACAAGCTCACCACGCGGCTGGCGCGAACCTACGGCACCATCGTGGTGGAGCGGCTCTGCGTGGCGGGGCTGATGCGAAGCCGCCGCCTGACGCGGGCCGTTGCGGACGCTGCACCGGCCGAACTCCGCAGGCAGCTTGTCTACAAGTGCGTGTGGTACGGATCGCGCCTTGTGGAGGCGGACAGGTTCTGGCCGAGCAGCAAGACGTGCTCCCGCTGCGGAGCGGTGAAGGAGAAGCTGCCCCTGTGGGAGCGGGTGTTCCGGTGCGACGCCTGCGGCTTCGTCCTGGACCGGGACGAAAACGCGGCGCGGAACCTTGCGGCCCTTGTGGCCGCCGTCGCCGGGAGTGGACCGGAGACGTTAAACGCCCGTGGACGGGACGTAAGACCTGCTCGTTGGGGCGGGCGGTCCCGGATGAAGCGGGAAGCCGGCAGCGCTCCAGGCGCGTAAGGCCGGCGCCTCCGCCCGGCAACGGGTGGATGTCGGGAACAGTTTTCTACGTTCTCGGCAACGGACGAGGAGTACCTAGGGAGGACCGGATGAGGGTCCACCCACCCTCCGAATGATCCGGTCCACGACCGGTTCAGGCGGGGGTACAGGAAAGACTGGTATCCCCGCCGCAATGGGGGGTAGCATGGGCTGTGGGAGCGCCTCCGGGATCCGCCGGGCCGGAAGCGCCTGGAGGGATGGGAATGCGCAAGCCGGAGGCCACGGCCCGACTACCTGCTTTGCCTATCCCCCTGATTGGACGCGCTCAGGAGCTTCGGGAAGTGCAGGGTCTCCTGCTCCGGCCCAACGTGCGGCTCCTCACCCTCACGGGACCCCCGGGTGTAGGGAAGACGCGCATCGCGCTGGAGGTCGCGCGCACCGCATGCGATGCGTTCCCGGACGGCGTGCACTTCGTAGACCTCTCACCCCTCACCGACGTGGATCACGTCGTGCCGGTGCTCGCCCGCTCGCTGGGGGTGGCGACCGGACGCGAGCCGATGCGAACCCGCATGGCCTGGGCGCTCCGCGACCGCCGGGTGCTCCTGGTCCTGGACACCTTCGATCACGTACTGGAGGCCGCGGCGGAGGTCGCCGCACTCCTGGACCAGACCACCGGTCTAATGGTCCTCGCGACGAGTCGCGAAGCGCTGCGCCTCCGGTGGGAACATGGAGTGGTCGTCTCGCCCCTGCGGGTCCCAGACCTCGCACGCCTGCCCCCTCCGCGACGCCTGGCACGGGTGCCAGCCGTGGCCCTCCTCCTGGACTGCGTCCGTCAGGCTAGCCCGCAGTTCAGGATGACCGAGGCGAATGCCGAGGCGGTTGCCCGCCTCTGTGTCCACCTGGACGGCTTGCCCCTGGCCCTTGAGCTGGCCGCACCCGCGGTCAGGGCGTTGGGCCCTGAAGCGGTCGTTGAGCGGCTGGACCGCCGTCTCTCGATCCTCACTCGGTCCGCGCGGGATCTCCTGCCCCGCCACCGGACAATGCGGGCGGCCATCGGCTGGAGCTACGCCCTGCTCGCACCTCCGGAGCAGCTCGTCTTCCAGCGGTTGGGTGTGTTCGTGGGCGGGTGGACCCTCGAGATGGGGGCCGCGGTGTGCGATCTCCCGACGGGGATCGTGGTGGATGCGCTGAGCCGGCTCGTGGACAAGAACCTCGTCCGCCGCGAGAGTCCTCCCGACGGCGGACGGTTCCGGATGCTGGAGACGGTGCGGGAATTCGCACGGGAGTGGCTCGCGGCCTCCGGCGAGCTCGCGGACACCTATCGGCGCGCGGCGATCCACTTCGCGGACCTCGCCGAGCAAGCCGAGCGGGCGCTACAGGGACCGCAGCAGGACGCATGGCTCGAGCGGCTCGAGGTTGACCACGCGAACCTTCAAGGGATGCTCCGGTGGTGCCAGGGAGCAGGGGAGACCGTCACTCTTCGCCGTCTCGCCGCAGCCCTGTGGCGCCCGTGGGACGTCCGGGGCTCCTGGGCGGAGGGCAGGGCCTGGCTCTCGGCGGCCCTCAGCGCGGACGACGTTGCCCCGGCGGAGCGTGCCCGGCTCTTGCACGGCCTTGGGGTCCTGAGTTGGCGACTCGGGGATCACGCAACGGCTGCGGCGTCAGCGGAGGAGGCAGAGACCCTTGCCCGAAAGGCCGGCGACCTCTCCCTGGCTGCCCAGGCGCTTCGGACGGCCGCCTTCGTGGCGCTGGACCGCTCCGAGAGCGCGCGGGCTCGGGAGTTGGCGAGCCGTAGTCTAGAGCTCTCCCGCCAGATCCAAGACCGGCACGGGTGCTCGTCCGCCCTACGCCTACTCGGGTTTGCGGCGCTGGAGCGGTGCGCCTTTACCGAGGCTGCTGAGCCGTTCGCCGAGAGCCTGCGTCTTGCCCGCCAGCTCGGCGATACCCGCGGGATCGCGTGGTCCCTGTACGGGCTTGGCGTGGTGGCCCTGGCGTCCGGGGCACGCGACGCGGACGAGGTTACCTCCCCCCCGACCGTGTGCTCCGACGTTCCTGAAGTCACCCGTGCCAACTCCCTGGGGAGGGAGTGCCTGGAGCTGTGCTCGAGGCTCGGGGACCAGAACGGCGTGGCCCAGGCCCTCACGTTGCTCGCACGGGTGCAGGCGAGTCGGGGGAAGTCCACAAAGGCCCACGAACGGTACCGAGAGGCATTCGCCATCCGCCGCGCGTTGGGAGAGCCTGCGGCGGTGGGGTCGCTCCTGGTGGAGCTGGCCGTTCTCGCCCAGGCCTGCAGGAGTGACGCGGAGGCCGCCCGGCTCTACCGAGAGGCCCTCAACGAGTTCCGCCACGGAGCCCACCCGCTCGGCACCGCCCACGCTGCGGAGGGGCTGGCTGTGCTTGCTTCACAGGCCGGACAGGCGCGGGTCGCAGCCCACCTGCTGGGCTTCGCCGGCGCCCTCTATGAGGCCATCGGAGTGCCCCAAGGCCACGTTCGGATCCCCGGGATGCCGCGGCTCGACCAGGTTCACAAGGCCGAGGAGAACACTCGAAAGGCACTGGGACCCGAGGGCTACGCCGCAGCCCATGCGGAGGGAACCGGCCTGCCCCTCGAAGTGGTCGCCGCGGAAGCCTCCGCGGTGAACCCGGTGCAGAGTGCGCGCAGGGGGCAGGGCGCGGATCGTGCTCTGACGCCCCGCGAGCGGGATGTGGCGGCTCTCGTGGCCCAGGGTCTTTCGAACCGCGAGATCGCCGCGCACCTGGGCGTCTCCGAGCGTACGGTGGACACGCACGTCATCCACATCCTGAACCGGCTGGGGTTCCGGTCCCGTACCCAGATCGCGGTCTGGGTAGCTGAACAGGGCACTCCCTCCCTCCGCTGAGAGGACGTCGTTGAGTCCTGCCCGTGAATCCGGGCCGCATCCGCCCTTTCACGGATGGCACCTCACCCGCTGCCGATTACCTTCAGGGAGACACTTCGCATAGGGAGGCAGGAGATGGTGCGGTGGGCTTTCCTGTTGGCGTCCGTTGCGGCGCTCATCCTGGTGGCGCCGCCCGGAGTGGGCGCCCAGTCCAGGACGTGGACCGTGATCGCAGGTGGGATTACGCCTGATGGTGCAGTATGGTCGAATGCGTTCTACCCGCGGGTGCTGGACATCAGCGTGGGGGATACCGTCAAGTGGCGGTTCGAGGGGTTCCACAACGTGGCGTTCGCGGGCGGCGGGCCGCTGCCACCCCTCGTGGTCATGGAGGGGAAGTCCGTGTACATGAACCCGCAGGTGGCCTTCCCTGTGGGCCCGCAAGCCTACGACGGGTCCGGCTACCGCAACTCCGGGATGCCGCCGGAAGACCCAAAGGGCTGGGCGCAGTTCCAGTACGCGCTGCGGTTCACGAAGCCCGGCGTGTACACCTACAGCTGCATCGTCCACGGGCCGGCCATGTCCGGGACGATCCGGGTGCATCCGCGGGGTACACGACCGTTGCAGGATCCTGGGGCTAGCCTGCAGCGGGGGCGGAGGGAGCAGCAGGCCACCCTCGCGGCTGGGAAGCGCGCCTGGGCGGGTCTTCGGCCGATGGTCTCGGGGAGGACTGTCCGCGTATCGCTCCTGGGCGACGCGCAGCGGGGCTACTCCCTGATGCGCTACACGCGAGCGCCGCTGGTGGTGCGGCGAGGCACCACCGTGACCTGGGAAATGCGTGACCCCTTCGAGGTCCACACGGTGACCTTCGTGGGAGGGGTGGTGCCGCCCTTCGTGGTGCCGCAGCCCCAAAATGGGGGGCCACCGAGGCTCCTCCTCAACCCTAAGGTGGTCGTCCCGACAGGCGAGCGCGTGCATCAGCCCGGTTACGTGAACTCCGGGATCCTGGCCCCCTTGGGGGCTCCTGGCGTGCACACGTACAGCCTGCGGTTCGACCGACCGGGCACCTACACGTACTGGTGCCCCATCCACGCGGCCCTGGGGATGAAGGGCACGATCGTGGTGAGGTAGCGGGCATCGTACCTGTTCGAGGCGCCGAGCGCGGCCGACGTGGAGGCTACCTGCCGGGCCGCGCTCCGCACTCCGCTGGAGGATCCGGATCGCGGTAGCGAGCCTTGATCGGTGGGGTGGGGGACCTGTATCCTCCTGGAAGCAGGGGCAGGGAGGAGCGGAATGCCAGAGGTCGGGGATCGGGCACCAGAGTTCACGGCGATGGACGACAGCGGAAAGCTCGTCTCGCTCTCGGATTTCCGGGGCAAGAAGGTCGTCCTCTACTTCTACCCGAAGGACGACACACCCGGTTGCACGCGGGAGGCCTGTTACTTCCGCGACAGCTTCTCTCGCCTGCTGGAACGCGGTGCCGTGGTCCTGGGCGTGAGCACGGACAGCGTGGAGTCCCACCGCCGTTTCAAGGAGAAGTACAACCTGCCTTTCCCGTTGCTCAGTGACCCGGACCGGAAGATCGTCACGGCCTACGGCGTCTGGAACCGGAAGAGCCTTGCGGGCCGGTTGGGCTTCGGGGTGGAGCGGACCACCTTCGTGATCGACGAAGAGGGCGTGATCACCCATATCTTCCGGAAGGTGAAGGTGGACGGGCACGTAGACGAAGTGCTCGCCGCGCTGGGTGAACCTGCCGCGCGGGCCTAACTCCTACGTGCGGACCTGGCCCTGCCCCAGGGCGACGAACTTCGTCGTCGTGAGCTCGCGCACGCCCATGGGGCCGTAGGCGTGGAGCTTCGTGGTACTGATCCCGATCTCCGCGCCGAGCCCCAGCTGGAACCCGTCGTTGAACCGGGTGCTCGCGTTCACGAGGACCAACGAGGCATCCACCTCCCGCAGGAACCGCATCGCCCGGTCGTGGTTCTGCGTCACGATGGCCTCGGTGTGCCGGGAACCGTAGCGCGCGATGTGCGCGAGGGCTTCCTCCAGGGAGTCCACGACCCGTACGGCGAGCACGAGGTCTAAGTACTCGGCCGTCCAGTCCTCCTCGGTGGCGGGTTCGATCTCGGGCAGGATCGCGCGGGTGCGCGGGCAGCCGCGCAGGGTCACCCGCAGCTGCCGCATCGCCTCCGCCATGGGCGGGAGGAAGCCTTGGGCGATGCGCCCGTGCGCGAGCACCTTCTCGAGGGCGTTGCAGGTGGCCGGGCGCTGGGCCTTACTGTTCACCGCGATCCGCACCGCCATCTCCACATCCGCGTCCTCATCCACGTAGAGGTGGTTGACGCCCTTCGCGTGGGCCAGCACCGGGATCCGCGCGTGCGCCTGGACGAACCGGATGAGCTCCTCACCGCCCCGGGGGATCAGTACGTCAAGGAGGCCTTCCATCCGGCACATCTCTAAGACGGCCTGCCGGTCGGTGGTGGGCACGAGCTGTACCGCATCTTCCGGGAGGCCGGACTCCGCGAGGGCATCTCGGAGGAGCGCGACGAGGGCCGTGTTGCTCCGCTGGGCCTCCCTGCCGCCCCGCAGGAGGATGGCGTTCCCGGCCTTCACCGCGAGCGCGCTCGCCTCCACGGTGGCAGTGGGCCGCGCCTCGTAGATCAGGCCGATCACGCCCAGCGGCACGCGCATCCGGCCGACCCACAGCCCGTTGGGCCGTACAGTGAGGTGCTCGATCTCCCCCACGGGGTCGGGCATCGCCGCGATCTGGCGGAGACCCGCCACCAAGTCGTCCCGCATCCGGTCCGCAAGGCGCAGCCGGTCGCGCTTCGCCTCCGAGAGGTCGTGCGCTTCCTGGAGGTCCTGTCGGTTCGCCTCGAGGACCTCCGCCCACCCCTCCTCCAGGCGGTCCGCCATGCGGAGGATCGCCCGCTGCTTTGCGTCGGGTGAAGCGCTGCGCAGTAGCCGGGCGGCGTGTCTGGCCCGCTCTCCCATCCTCCGGATCTCGCTTACGACGTCGATCATGCCCTCCTCGCCTCCTCTTCGGCCTCCAGGTCACCGCTCAAGACGAAGTGGTCGCGGTGGATCACCTCGTCGGAGTGCCGGTACCCCAGGCGCGATTCGATCTCACGGGTTCTGGCGCCCTTGATCCGCTCGATCTCCGGTGCGCTGTAGTTCACCAACCCTACGCCCACGAGGCGGCCCTCGGGGTCCAGGCAGCGCACCGGATCGCCGACTCCGAAGCTCCCGCGCACCGCACGGATGCCGGCCGGTAGGAGGGAAGCCCCTTCTTCCCGTAGGGCCCGCGCCGCCCCCGCATCCAGCACGAGCTCGCCCACCGGTTTTGGGAGCTGGTACAGCCATAGTTTACGACCTGTGTACCGCCGCCGACCGCTCCAGAACAGGGTCCCGACGGCCTCCCCAGCGAGGGCAGCCCGCAGCACCCCCGGTCGCCGACCCGGGAGAAGGAGCATGGGGATCCCTGCGGCCAACGCCTTCTCCGCGGCCAGTAGCTTGCTGCGCATCCCGCCGGTCCCTACCTCTCCCGGTCCGGCGCCTGCCCGGGCCACTAGGTCCCGGTCGATCCGTTCCACGTGTCGGATGGGACGGGCGTCCGGATGGGTACGCGGGTCGCGGTCGTAGAGGGCTTCCACGTCCGAGAGGAGCACGAGCAGGTCGGCGCCCACGAGCGTGGCGATGAGGACCGAGAGGTGGTCGTTGTCGCCGAAGGTGAGCTCTTCCACTGCCACGGTGTCGTTCTCGTTCACCACCGGCAGGACCCTCCAGCGGAGGAGCGTCTCCAGGGTGTGCCGGGCGTTTAGGAAGCGGGCGCGGTCCGTGAGATCCGATGCGGTGAGGAGGACCTGGGCCACGGTGAGCCCGTGGGCGCTGAAGGCGGCCTCCCACGCCCGCATGAGGAGGGGCTGACCGACCGCGGCCGCCGCCTGCTTGGCCGGGATCGTGGTGGGCCGGCCCGCAAGCCCCATCCGGGCCACCCCGGAGGCCACCGCGCCGGAGGAGACCAGAACCACCTCGCGGCCTTCGGCGCGCAGCTCGGCCATCTCCGCGGCGAGCCGGTGGAGAGAAGAGGGATCGAGGCCGTGGGGGCCTGTGATGAGGGCACTTCCGACCTTCACCACGAGCCGCCTGGAACCGGCCGGGTCGTACCGGAGGCGTTCGGAGCCGACCATACGGAATCCGGACTAGGAACCCGGTTCCAGGATATCACCGGGCCTTCGGCCCCGAGCGGGCAGCAGGACCGGAAGCCCGGCCGTAAGGGCCAGGGAGCTCAGGAGGAGCCAACTCATCCCGAACCGCACGGGCTCTCCGCCCGACCACTGACCTGTGAGGTTCCCGAGGATGCTCGCCATGAGGCTGCTCACAAACCCTACGACGCTCGCGGCGAACCCCGCGACCCGTCCCAGGGGCGCGAGCGCAAGGCTCACCGCGTTGGGAAAGACAAGCCCCACGCCGAAGATCACAAGGCTCACGTGCGCCCACAGGGTGATCGGCGTTCGGTCCACGGCGGCGTGGAGCGGGAACGAACCGCCCAGCAGCGCCAGGAGGACGAGGGCCATGAGCAGGAACCGCCGCAATCCGAGGCGCACCACGAGAAGCCCGGTCAGCCCCAGGGAGAGGCTCTGGACGACCCCGGTGGCCCCGAAGGCCAAGGCAAAGGCGGTGTTGGAGAGGCCGAGGTGGGTCTTGTACAGTTGGGCAGAACTCACGAGGTAGCCGTAGAGCATCCCGTAACTGAACCCGAGGACGAGGGTCGCAGCGAGGGGTTCCCGGGTGCGGAACAGGAGAGCTGCTGCGTCACGGAGCGGCCCAAGCCCAAAGGGACGCCGGCGCTCGAGCGGGAGTGTTTCCTCAAGGCGGCCCCATGCCCACACCCAAAGCCCAAGCGCCAACGACCCGAGGAACGTGAACACCGCCCGCCACCCCCACCGGAGGAGGAGGGCCCCCACCGAGGGCGCGATCACCGGTGCCACGAGGAAGACCATCTGGACGAACGCCATCGCCCGAGCCATCCCCGCGCCCTCCGCCCGGTCACGGAGCACCGCAGTACAGACGCTCCGCATCCCGGCACCGAAGAACCCCTGGACAAGGCGCAGGGCCACGAGCCAGGGGAACGACCCCGCGAAGGGGAGGACGAAACCCAGGGTGGCGAATGACCCAAGGGCCCCCAGCAGCACGCGCCGCCGCCCGACACTGTCGCTCACCGGGCCGAAGACGAGCTGCCCGAAGGCGAACCCGAAGAAGTACGTCCCAACCACGAGCTGGGCCCGGGTCTGGGGCACACCGTACTCCCAGGCGATCGCCTCAAGCCCCGGGAGGATCGTGTCTACGCCGAAGGCACCGAGCGCCATGAGGAGACCCAGGAGAACCGTCCGTTCCACAGAACGCACGGTTCCCAGTGTACGACGGAGCGAGCAGGGAGATGGACCGGGTCCGTCCAAGATGAAATGCCTGAGTCGAGGAGAGGGGAGTATGGTGAGTACGGCGCACGTGGACACCTTCGTCCTGGACCACCTCCCGCCGCGGGAGGAGTGGCCTGAACTCCTGTTCGACCTGCCGGAACTCCACTACCCGGAGCGGCTGAACTGCGCAAGGGAGCTCCTGGACCGCATCGCCCTCACCGAACCCCATCGGCCCTGTGTGCGGGCTCCTGGCATCGTGTGGACGTACGAGGAGCTTGCAGAGCACGCCAACCGGATCGCCCACGTCCTCGTGCAGGACATGGGCCTTGTGCCGGGGAACCGCGTGCTCCTCCGGGCTCCCAACACCCCGATGCTCGTGGCCGCCTGGTTTGCCGTCCTGAAGGCCGGCGGGGTCGTCGTGACGACGATGCCGCTACTGCGGGCCCGGGAGCTCGTGCCGATCGTCGAGAAGGCCCAGATCACCCACGCCCTGGCCGACGGACGCCTCGCGGAGGAGCTGGAGGAGGCGCGCAAGGCCCGTCCGGTCCTCCAGCACGTCCTGTACTGGGGAGAGGGCGGAGATCTCGAGCGCCGTGCGGCAGGAAAGCCGACGCGCTTTGACGCGGTGGACACCGCCTCCCAGGACCCGTGTCTAGTGGCCTTCACCTCCGGGACTACGGGTCAGCCCAAGGGCTGCGTGCACGTCCACCGGGATATTCTGGCCATCTGCGACACCTTCGGGAAGTACGTCCTGCGGGCCGGCCCCGACGACCTCTTTGCCGGAAGTCCGCCGCTCGCCTTCACGTACGGACTGGGTGGGCTCGTCACCTTCCCGATGCGGATCGGCGCGTCCTCCCTCCTCCTGGAGCGGGGCGCGCCGGACGTGCTGCTCCAGGCGGCGGCGGAGTTCGGGGCGAGGGTCCTGTTCACCTCGCCGACGGCCTACAGAGCCATGCTCCCCTTGTGGGCCCAGCACCGGCCCCGCGCGCTCTACAAGTGCGTCTCCGCCGGAGAGCCCCTTCCGGCCGCGACCCGGCTCGCGTGGCGGGAGGCAACCGGGATCGAGATCATCGACGGCCTCGGGACCACCGAGATGCTCCACATCTTCGTCTCCCACCGGGAGGAAGAGGCCCGTCCGGGTGCGATCGGTCGGGCCGTCCCCGGCTACCGGGTGTGCATCCTGGGAGAGGGGGGGAAGACGCTTCCGCCCAGGCAGATCGGGCGCCTCGCGGTCCGGGGCCCCACGGGGTGCCGGTACTTGGCGGACGTCCGGCAGCGAGAGTATGTGCAGCACGGCTGGAACGTCACGGGAGATGCGTGCTGGATGGACGAGGATGGATACGTCCACTACGTCGCCCGCACGGACGACCTGATCATCTCGGCCGGATACAACATCGCCCCGCTGGAGGTTGAGGAAGTTCTCCTGGAGCACCCCGCGGTGGCCGAGTGCGGAGTCGTTGGGGCTCCGGATCCGGAGCGGGGGCAGATCGTGAAGGCGTACGTGGTCCTCCGACCGGGGTATGCCCCTTCTATAGCGCTCGTGCGGGAGTTGCAGGAGTTCGTGAAGGGACGGATCGCGCCGTACAAGTACCCGAGGGCCATCGAGTTCTGCGAGCAGCTGCCGCGGACGCTCACGGGGAAGCTCCAGCGCCACGTGCTCCGCAAGCGTGCCGCGATCGGCTCGTAAGGTACAGACCACACCGGAAGGAGGGAGAGAGATGATCCGCCGCTGGCTCGCTGGGATCGCCGCAGGGGTCCTTGCACTTGTTGTGCTCCCTGCGGGCGCACAGCCCCGCACGATCAAGATCGGGTTCGTGAGTACCCTCTCGGGCGGAGGGGCGGCCCTGGGTCAAGACGTCCTGGACGGGTTCAACCTAGCCCTGCGGCACCTGAATCACCGCCTGGGAGGCCTACCGGTGGAGGTGATCGTGGCGGACGACCAGCTGAACCCGGACGTGGCCCGCACGGCCGTCGATCGCATGCTCCGACGGGACCGGGTGGACTTCGTGACCGGCATCATCTTCTCCAACGTCCTCCTCGCCGTCGGCGACCTCGTCTTCGAGAACCAGACCTTCTACATCAGCCCCAACGCCGGTCCCTCGGAGTATGCGGGCGAACAGTGCAACCAGTTCTTCATCAACGTCGCCTGGCAGAACGACAACCTCCACGAGGCGATGGGTCACTACGCCCAACTCAAGGGGTACGAGACCCTGTTCATCCTGGCTCCCAACTACCCGGCTGGCCGCGATGCCCTCACGGGGTTCAAGCGCTTCTATAAGGGACGCGTGATCGCGGAGGTCTACACGCGGTTGGGGCAGCTGGACTACTCCGCCGAGATCGCCCAGATCCGCGCCGCCCGGCCTAAGGCCGTGTACGCCTTCTACCCGGGAGCCATGGGGGTGAACTTCATCAAGCAGTACGCGGAAGCCGGCCTCATGCAGCAGATCCCGCTACTGTTGCCCGGCTTTTCTGCGGACGCGGATGTGATCCGCGCGGTCGGCAAGCCGATGGTCGGGGTGTTCAACAGCTCCCACTGGGCCCTGGAGCTCTTCAACCCCATCAACCGGCGGTTCGTGGAGGACTTCCGCAGGACGTACAACCGGATCCCGGCCCTCTACGCGGCCCAGGGCTACGATGCCGCCCTCGCCCTAGACCACGGCCTGCGGGCGGTGGGCGGGGACCTCGGCCGGAAGGCGGAGTTCCGGCGGGCCATCCTGTTAGGCTTTGATACCACCCGAGGACGCGTGCGGTTCAATAAGAACGGCTACCCGGTCCAGAACTACTACCTGCGGCAGGTGGTCGAGCTCCCCAACGGGGAGATCCTGAACCGCCTGCGGGGCACCATCTTCCGGAACCACGGTGACGCCTACGTGTCCCGGTGTCGGCTGCCGGACGTGAGGCCGTGACAGGGAGGTCCGGACGCGGGGACGATGCCGCCTGAGCTGCCTGCCTCCTTAGTCCTGGAGCAACTCCTGAATGGGCTGCAGTTCGGGCTCATGCTGTTCCTGCTCGCTACGGGCCTCACCCTGGTGTTGGGGATCATGGACGTGGTGAACCTCGCCCACGGATCGCTGTACATGATCGGAGCCTACCTGGCGGCCACGCTCATCCCGCATACCGGCTCCTTCTGGGCCGGTGCGCTGCTCGCGGTGCTCGCCACGGCCCTCCTCGGGGTCCTCCTGGAAGTCTCGGTCCTGCGGCAGCTGTACTCGCGCGACCACCTCACCCAGGTGCTGGCCACCTTCGCCCTCATCCTGGTGTTCAACGAGGGGGTCCGGATGATCTGGGGTCCGCAGGCCCTGCTCCTCTCCGTGCCGCCAGAACTCTCCCGTCCGGTGCGGCTGTTTGCCGCGCTCAGCTACTCCGCCTACCGCCTCACGATCATCGGCGTCGGCCTCGCCCTCGCCGCTCTCCTCTTCTTGCTCATCCATCGTACGCGGCTTGGGATGTGGGTGCGGGCAGGGGCGTCGAACCGGGCGATGGCCCAGGCCATGGGCGTCCCCATCCGGCAGGTGTTCACCCTCGTGTTCGGGGTAGGCGCAGGGCTGTGCGCGGTGGCAGGGGCACTCTTAGGTCCCATCCTCGCGGTCCAGGTGGGGATGGGCGAGCACATCCTGATCCTCGCCTTCGTGGTCATCGTCATCGGAGGGATCGGATCGGTAAAGGGGGCGCTCGTAGGCTCGCTCCTCGTGGGCATCGTGGATACGGCAGGCCGCGCGTTCCTCCCGATGCTCCTGGTGCGTCTGGCACCGCCGGAAGTTGCCTCAAACCTGGGTCCTGCCCTCGCCTCGGTCCTCATCTACCTCCTCATGGCCCTCATCCTCTTCATCCGGCCCGAGGGCCTGTTCCCGGCCCGCGCGTAGGATGGCATCCACGAGGCGTACCGCCATCGCACCCGACTTCGCCCGCCGCCCGAGCGCCGTCCCGGAGGCGATGCCGACCCTCCGGCACCGAACAGGACTCCTCCTCCTGCTGGCCGGGTTCATCCTGTTCCCGCTCGTCGCGCAGACCTGGCGGCTGGAGTTCTACCTCGGGCTCCTCACACGGGCGCTGATCCTCGCCCTGGCCGCAAGCGGCCTGAACCTCGCCCTCGGGTACGGAGGCCTCTTGAGCTTCGGGCACGCCACGTACTTCGGCTTGGGCGCGTACACCGTGGCCGTCCTGGCCCGGGAGGGCGTGCGCTCGGCCTGGGTCGTGTGGCCCGTAGGCGTGCTCCTTGTGGCCCTCGTGGCCTTGGGCGTGGGGAGCGTGTCGCTGCGCACCCGCGGCCTTTCCTTCATCATGATCACCCTGGCCTTCGCGCAGATGTTCTACTACGGGGTGATCTCGTTCAAGCAGTACGGCGGTGAGGATGGGCTGCGTGCTCTCCGGACGGACTTCGGCGTCTCATTGGGAGATGTGGGGGTCTATTACCTGAGCCTCGCCTGCCTCGTACTGTGTCTTGCGCTGCTCTGGCGGATCGTGCACGCCCGGTTCGGCCGGGCGCTGCGGGCGACCCGCGACAACGAGTCCCGGGCCGCGGCCGTGGGGTTCCCCGTGTACTCCATCCGGCTTGCGGCCTTCGTCCTCTCAGGCGCCATCACCGGTCTAGCGGGCGTGCTCATGGTGCACCACACCCAGTACGCCTCCCCCGGGATGCTCGGCTGGCCCCAGTCCGGCCACCTGATGCTCATGGTGATCCTGGGCGGTGTGGGGAACTTCTGGGGTGGGGTCCTGGGCGCCTTCGCGATGGTGGCCCTGGAAGAGGTCTTCCACAGCGTGACGATCCACTGGCAGATGGGGGTGGGGCTCGTGCTCCTGGCCACGGTCCTCCTGGCGCCCCGGGGGATCGCGGGGATCCTGGAGGGGAGACCGCGGTGAGCCTGCTCCAGGTCCGGGGCCTCACGAAGCGGTTCGGCGGACTCACCGCTCTCTTCCGCTGCGACCTCGAGGTGCAGCCCGGGGAGGTGCACGCCCTCATCGGACCCAACGGCGCCGGCAAGACCACCCTGATCAACCTGGTGGCCGGCGCCCTACAGCCCACGGAAGGACGCATCCTCTTCGATGGCCTGGACGTAACGAGGACTCCACCCCACGAGCGGGCGCTATTGGGGATCGGGCGGACGTTCCAGATCACGAACCTGTTCGGCCATGACACCGTCCTCGACAACCTCGCCCTGGCGGTCCAGGCTCGCTCGGGAAGCCCGTTCCGGTTCTGGTACCCCGTCCACCGGGAGAGGTGGATCTTTGAGGAGGCGCGCAGGTTCGCAGAGCGGGTGGGTCTTCTGGATCGCCTGGGCGTCCAGGCGGCCGCCCTCTCCCATGGCGAGCAGCGGCAGCTGGAGGTAGGCGTTGCCCTGGCGGGCCGGCCGAAGCTGCTCCTCCTGGACGAGCCCACCTCCGGGATGAGTCAGGAAGAGTCCCACCGCATGGTGGACCTCATCCGGAGCCTGCGGGGAGAAGTCGCGATCCTCCTCGTGGAGCACGACATGGACGTCGTGTTCCGCGTGGCAGACCGGATCACGGTGCTCGTCGAAGGGCGGGTACTCGCCTCCGGCACCCCGGGGGAGGTGCGCACGAACCCCGACGTTCACCGTGCCTACCTGGGCGAGGCCGAAGGCCGGCGCTTGATGAGGCGCGGCAGGCCGCGCCTTCCGGAGGGGCGTCCGGCCCTCCTGCGGGTCGAGGGGCTCAAGACTTTCTACGGTGCAAGCCAGGTCCTCTTTGGCATCGACCTCCAAGTGCCGGCGGGTTCAGTCGTCACGCTCCTGGGCCGGAACGGGATGGGGAAGACCACCACGGTGCGCTCCATCCTGGGCCTCGTTCCCCCGCGGGCGGGGCGGATCGTCTTCCAGGGAAGGAACGTGGCGGGCTGGCCGCCCGAGCGGATCGCGGCCCTGGGGATTGCGCTCGTGCCGGAAGGCCGGCAGATCTTCCCGAACCTCACGGTGCGGGAGAACCTCATTGCGTTTGGGGCGAACCGGAGCGGGAGGGATGACCCGTGGCAGCTGGACCGGGTGCTCCACCTCTTCCCGCGGCTGCGGGCGCGGCTGGGCCACCTGGGCTGTCAGCTCTCCGGCGGCGAGCAGCAGATGCTCGCCATCGGCCGCGCCCTCATGACGAACCCCCACCTCCTGATCCTCGACGAGGCCACGGAAGGGCTCGCGCCGGCCCTGCGGGAGGAGATCTGGGGGTGTCTTCAAACTCTGAGCGAGGGGGGACAGACGATCCTCCTCATCGACAAGTACGTGGACCGCCTGCTGGACCTGGCTCACTACCACTTCATCCTGGAGCGCGGGCGTGTCGTCTGGGAAGGTCCCTCGGAGGCGCTGCGGGCCGACCCGACCCTGTGGCAGCGGTACCTGAGCGTGTGAGCCAGACCAGGAGCCACCGTGCGCCCGGCGAACTCCTCCTTATGACACCCGGAGGTGGAACATGACCGTCCTTACCCAGCTCCTCGCAGACCTCGCATCCGGTGCGGTGGACGTCGTGGACCTCACGTCCCCCCTCTGGGAGCACACACCGGTGATCCATCTGCCGCCGCCCTTCGCGAACACGAAGCGATTCTCCCGAACGGTGGTGAGCCGGTACGACGAGCGGGGCCCAGCGTGGTTCTGGCACGACCTGGAGCTAGGCGAGCACGTGGGTACACACTTCGACGCGCCCATCCACTGGATCACGGGCCGAGACGGCTTGGACGTCGCCTCCATCCCACTCCGCCACCTCATCGCCCCCGCCGTGGTGATCGACAAGCGGGCCGAGTGTGCCCAGAACCCGGACTTCCTCCTGGAGGTGGACCACGTCGAGGCGTGGCAGCGGGAGCACGGTCCGCTCCCGGAAGGCGGGTGGCTCCTGTTCCGGACCGGATGGAGCGAGCGGGCCCAGGACGAGGCGGCGTTCAGTAACCGCGACGCCCAAGGCTCCCACACGCCCGGGGTGTCGGTGGCGTGCGCCCGGTGGCTCGCCCAGCAGACACCCATCGTCGGGATCGGCGTGGAGACTGTCGGCACCGACGCGGGCATGGCGGCCCGGTTCGATCCGCCCTTCCCCGTGCACCACTACTTCCTGGGTGCGGGGAAGTATGGGATCACGCAGCTCCGTCAGCTCGACCGGCTCCCGCCCACCGGGAGCCTCCTCGTCGTGGCACCGCTCCCCATCGTGGGCGGGACAGGGAGCCCGACGCGGGTGCTGGCGCTGGTGCCCCGCTCGGGGGGGATTCCGGGATGAGGCGCGTGTCCGACGCCGTGGCCTCCACGCTCGCGCACCTGGGCGTGCGGTGCTTCTTCGGACTCGTGGGGAGCGGCAACTTCCACGTGACCCGGGCGTTGTGCGCCCACGGCGCCCGGTTCATCGCGGCCCGCCACGAGGGCGGGGCGATCACCATGGCCGACGCCTACGCCCGGCTCACCGGGGAGGTGGGCGTGTGCTCGGTCCACCAGGGGCCAGGGCTCACGAACACCCTGACCGGGCTCGCGGAGGCTGCCAAGGGGCGCACGCCGCTTCTCGTCCTGGCGGCTGACGTCGCGGCCTCCGCGATCACCTCGAACTTCCGGATCGATCAGGCCCAGCTGGCCTCCGGGGTCGGAGCACTCTTCGAGCGGCTCCATACTCCCCAGTCGGCGGTCGCCGACACCGTGCGGGCCTGGAGCCGGGCCCGCGTCGAACGCCGGCCGGTGGTGCTCGGTATACCGCTCGATGTACAGGGTGCGCCCGCACCGCCGGATCCGCCCCTTTTGTCCCTTCCGGTACTCCGGCCCGTGCGGCCGAGCGCGGAGGCGGTCCGGGAGGTGGTGGGAGCGATCCGCAGGGCGAAGCGTCCGTTGATTCTGGCCGGACGGGGTGCGGTCCTCTCCGGGGCCGGGGAGGCGCTCCGGCAGCTCGCCGACCGGATCGGGGCGCTGCTTGGCACCACGGCCATGGCCCACGGGCTGTTTGCCGGTCACCCCTGGAACCTCGGAGTCTCCGGTGGGTTTGTCTCGCCGGTGGCAGCCCGGCTGATCCGGGAGGCCGACCTCGTGCTGGCCTTCGGCGCCTCCCTGAACATGTGGACCACCCGCCACGGCACGCTGCTTGGTCCGGAGGCGACCGTCGTCCAGGTGGACTGTGAGCCGGAGGCGATCGCACGGCACCACCGGGTGGACATCGCCGTGGTAGGCGATGCGCGGGAGACCGCCCTTGCCCTCCTGGAGGAAACCCAAGGACTTGCGCCGGCGCCGTGGCGGACGCCCAGGCTGGAGGAGGAGATCCGGTCCGGGAGCTGGCGGCACGTGCCCTACGAGGACGCGGGGGACGGGACGCACATCGACCCGCGGACCCTCTCCATCGCCCTGGACGAGATCCTGCCCACCGATCGGGTGGTGGCGACCGACTCCGGCCACTTCATGGGGTTCCCGGTGATGTACCTGCGCGTCCCGGATGCGCGGGGGTTCGTGTTCACGCAGGCGTTCCAGTCCGTGGGGCTAGGGCTTGCCACGGCCATCGGGGCCGCGCTGGGCGCGCCGGACCGGGTGACGGTGGCGGCCCTCGGTGACGGTGGGGCGCTCATGGGGCTTTCGGAGCTGGAGACCGTCGCGCGCCTGGGGCTTCGGATGCTCATCGTGGTGTACAACGACGCGGCCTACGGTGCGGAGGTGCACCACTTCAAGCCCGAGGGCGCGGATCTGGACCTGGTACGCTTCCCCGACGTGGACTTCGCGTCCCTGGGCCGCGCCGTCGGGATGCGGGCGGCCACGGTGCGGCAGGTAGCGGACCTCGCCACCGTCCGGGAGTGGGTCGCCTCAGGGCCGGAGGGGCCGATGCTCGTGGACGCGAAGGTGGCTCCGACCGTCGTCGCGGAGTGGCTGGAGGAGGCATTCAAGGGTCACTGATGGACGGGGTGACTCTGGCTGGGCGGGTGGCGTTCGTCACGGGCGGCGGGAGAGGGGTGGGTCGGGCCTGCGCGCTGGAGCTGGCACGGAGGGGTGCGGCGGTGGCGGTGGCCGCGCGCACCGAGGAGCAGGTGGAGGCCGTCGCCCGGGAGATCGAACGGCTGGGCGGCCGGGCCATGGGGTGCGTGTGCGACGTGACCGTTCGCGCGGAGGTCACCGACGCGGTGGCCCGGGCCCGGGATCGCCTAGGCCCCGTGACGGTCCTCGTGGCCGCGGCCGGGTTCGCCCACAGCGCCCCCTTCCACGAGATCACCGAGGAGGATTGGGAACGCCACCTGCGGACGAACACGACGGGCGCGTTCTACGCGATCCAGGCGACCCTCCCCGACATGCTCCGGGCCGGATGGGGCCGGATCGTGGCCATCGCCTCGGTTGCCGCGAAGGCCGCCTCGCGCTACATCGCCGCCTACACCACGTCCAAGCACGCCCTCCTCGGTCTGATCCGGTCCGTGGCGCTGGAGTACGCAGAGCGGGGGATCACCGCCAACGCCGTGTGCCCCGGCTACCTGGACACCGACATGACCGCCCAGAACATCGCCCGCATGAGCGCCCGCACCGGCCGCCCACCGGAGGAGATCCGGCGGATCCTGGAAGGGCTGAGCCCGCAGAAGCGCCTGTTCACCGTGGAGGAAGTTTCCCATCTCGTCGCGTTCCTCTGCACGGACGCAGCTCGGGGGATCAACGGGCAGGGGATCATGCTGGATGGGGGCATGGTGCTGTCCTAGGGTTCATAGAACGCTCCGTGTTTTGTGGGGTGCCCTGAGGAGGTGAGGGACGTTGGTAACCTATGAGGACGTGCCGAACCGGTTCAACGTGACCCGCTACTTCCTCGACCGCCACCTGGAAGAGGGACACGAAACGCGGGTAGCCCTCTACTGCCAGGACCGCGCGGTGACCTACGGGGAGCTTGTGCGCCTTGTGAACCGGGTGGGCCACGTGTTGCGGGAACTGGGTGTGGAGCCCGAGCACCGGGTGCTGCTCGCCCTCTCAGACGGGGTGGAGTTCGTGGCCACGTGGTACGCGGCGCTGAAGATCGGCGCAGTCTCCGCCGAGGTCTACACGTTCCTGCACTCCCACGACTACGCCTACTACCTGGACTACGTCCGGCCCCGGGTGGTCGTCACAGACTCGGTCACGCATGAAAGGATGCGGGAGGCGGCCCGGGAGGTGGGCTTCCGGGGTCGGCTGTTGGCCGTGGGCGTGGAGGAGCTGGAGAGCGGGGAAGCAAGCTTCGACCGGATGGTGGCGGAAGCCCCGGACGAACTCCAAGGAGAGGATACCTCGAAGGACGACTTCGCCCTGTGGAAGTTCACAACAGGCACGACGGGCCGGCCCAAGGCTGTGGTCCACTGCCACTACGCGCCCTACCTAAGCTTCTGGAACTATGCCCAGGAGGTGATCCGCTACACGCCGGACGACGTGGTCCTCCCGGTGCCCAAGCTCTTCTTCGGGTACGCCCGCGACTGCACGGCCCTGTTCCCCTTCGGGGTAGGGGCCGCGGGAATCGTGTTCCCCGAGCGCAGCACCCCGGAGCGCCTCTTCCAGCTCATCGAGCGCTACCGCCCTACGATCCTCGTTCAAGTCCCTACCATGATCAACGCCATGGTGAGCCACCCGGACGCCGACCGCCATGACCTCTCGTGCGTGCGGCTTGCCACGTCGGCCGGAGAAGCCCTCCCGGCCGAGCTGTACCACCGGTGGAAGGCGAAGTTCGGGGTGGAGGTCCTGGAGGGAATCGGATCTTCAGAGCTCTACCACATCTACATCTCCAACCGAGCGGGGGAGGTGCGGCCGGGCAGCGTGGGCCGTCCATGCCCGGGCTACCGGGCGGAGGTACGCGACCCCGACGGGAACCGCCTCCCGCGGGGCGAGGTGGGGGAGCTCTGGGTGTGGGGCGAGACTGCCGCACTCCTGTACTGGAAAGACCGGGCGAAGTCCGCGCGCACCTTCTGGGGCCACTGGGTACGCACCGGGGATCTCTTCCGGGAGGACGAAGAGGGGTACTTCTGGTACCAGGGGCGGGCGGACGACCTCATGAAGGTGGGCGGGATCTGGGTGGCGCCCTTGGAGATCGAGGAGTGCCTGCTGCGCCATCCACTCGTGGCCGAGTGCGCGGTGGTCCCCTACACCGCGGAAGGGCTCATGCTTCCGCGGGCCTACGTGGTCCTCCGCGACCCCCGCGAGGCGACACCGGACCTCGTCCGCGCGTTGCAGGACCACGTGCGGTCGCACTTAAGCCCCCACAAGTACCCCCGGGACGTGCGGTTCGTCGAGAGTCTGCCGCGTACACCCTCCGGCAAGGTGGACCGCAGGCGGCTGCGGGAGGGCGTCTGATGCGGGTTGGGATCGGGCTTCCCAGCGGTATTCCCGGCGTGCGGGGCGAGTTCGTCGTGCGGTGGGCCGAGCGGGCGGAGGTGGGACCCTTCAGTAGCCTCGCGGTGATCGACCGGGTTGCCTACGACAGCTATGATCCCTTGATCGCCCTCGCCGCTGCCGCACCGGTGACGCGGCGCCTCCGGCTTGTCACCGCGATCCTCGTGGCACCCCTCCGGAACACCGTGCTCCTCGCCAAGGAGGCCGCCTCCTTGGACCAGCTCTCCGGCGGCCGGCTCGTGCTCGGGTTCGGGGTGGGAGCCCGCGAGGAGGACTATGACGTGGCCGAGGCGGACCACCGGGGAAGGGGCGCGCGCCTGGCGGAGCAGCTGCGGCGGCTGCGCCGGATCTGGGAGGAGGGGAGGGTAGGTCCACCGCCTGCGCAACCCGGAGGCCCACCGTTCCTCGTGGGTGGGTTCACCGACGAGGCCTTCCAGCGGGCGGCCCGCTACGCCCAGGGCTTTTTCCACGGCGGGGGACCGCCCCGGGCCTTCGTGCGGGCCGCGGAGAACGCCCGCATCGCCTGGGTGGAGGCAGGTAGGCCGGGAAGGCCGGAGCTGTGGAGCCAGGCCTACTTTGCTCTGGGGGAAGATGCCGTCGAGCGCGGGATCCAGTACATGCGCCACTACTACGCGTTCACCGGGCCGCTCGTGAACCGCATCGTCGGTAACCTGCTCACCACCCGGCAGGCCGTGGTGCAGTTCGTGGAGGCGTATGCGGAGGCCGGGTGCGATGAGCTCGTCCTGATGCCTGCGGTCCCCGAACTGGATCAGATCGACCGCCTCGCCGAGGCCCTCCCATGCGGATCGTGATCGTGGGCGGCGGACCCGCAGGCCTGTACCTGGCGCTCCTGCTGAAGAAGGCGGACCAAGACCACGAGGTCATCGTCTTCGAGCGCAACCCGCCCGATGCCACCTATGGGTGGGGAGTCGTGTTCAGCGACCGCACCCTCGCGGAGTTCCGGGAGGCCGACCCACCCACCTACCAGGCGATCACGGACCGGTTCGTGCTGTGGGACGCGATCGACGTCTTCGTCCACGGAGAACGGATCCGGTGCGGCGGGCACGTGTTCGCTGGGATCGCCCGAACGGCCCTTCTACAAATCCTCCAGCGGCGGTGCACAGAACTAGGGGTACAGATGCACTTCCGGGCGGAGGTGCAGAAGCCCGAAGATCTCCCACCCCACGACCTCCTGGTGGGTGCCGACGGCGTGCACAGCACAGTCCGCTCGTGGTACGCGGACGTCTTCCGGCCGCGGGTCACCCTGGGCCGCGCCCGGTACATCTGGCTTGGCACCCGTCGCGCCTTCGGGGCGTTCACCTTCGTCTTCCAAAGGACCGAGTGGGGGCTGTTCCAGGCGCACGCCTACCCGTACGAGGGGGACCTGAGTACATTCATCGTGGAGTGCGGGGAGCCTGCCTGGCGGGGAGCCGGGTTCCACGAGGCCGACGAAGGACAGACCCTGCGCCGGTGCGAGGCGATCTTCGCCGACGTCCTGCGGGGCGAGAGGTTGCTTTCGAACAACTCTCGCTGGATCCAGTTTCCCACCCTGCGCACCGCCACCTGGCACTTCGGCCGGGTCGTCCTCGTGGGCGATGCGGCCCATACGGCCCACTTCTCCATCGGATCGGGCACAAAGCTCGCCATGGAGGACGCCATCGCGCTCGCCACTGCCCTCAAGACCCACGAGGATCTGGAGGCGGCCCTCGGTGCCTACGAAGCGGAGCGCAGGCCGGTGGTGGAGGCCTTCCAGCGGGCGGCGGCCGCAAGCCAGCGGGTGTTTGAGACCACGGACCGCTCCATCCGCCTCCCGCCCCACCAGTTCGCCTTCCACCTCCTCACCCGGAGCGGCCGCATCTCCTACGACGACCTGCGGCTGCGTGACCCGCAGTTCGTCGAGCAGGTTGAGGTGCGCCTGGCCAGAGACTCCGGTGCACGTCTCCCTCCACCGCCCGCCTACCTGCCCTTCGTGGTCCGGGACCTGTGGGTGGAGAACCGCATCGTCCTGCGCCCCCATGCCGCCTGCGGGGCACGGAAGGGGATGCCGACGGATGCGCACCGGGATCTGCTTGGCGCACTTGCCGCCTGTGGGGCAGGCCTCGTCCTCACGGAGATCCTCGCGGTCTTGCCGGAAGGGCGGATCACCCCGGAGGATGCGGGGTTGTGGGAATCCGCCCAGGCCGAGGGGTGGGCGCGGATCGTGGAGGCCGTGCATGCCGCAGGGGCCCGGATCGGAGCGGTGCTGGGACACGCGGGCCGACGCGGGGCCACCCGGCCGCGCCGGTTCGGCCTGGACGTCCCGCTTCCGGAGCCGTGGACGCTCCTCGCCCCGAGTCCGATCCCCTACCTGCCCGACGGTCCGGTCCCGAAGGCGATGGACCGGGCCGACATGGATGCGGTACGCGCCGCCTACGTGCGGAGCGCCCATCTCGCCCACAGGGCGGGGTTCGACCTGATCCACCTGCACTACGGGTGCGGCTACCTCATGGCGAGCTTCCTGTCGCCTCTTACGAACCGCCGGGAGGACGCGTACGGGGGAACGCTGGAGAACCGGCTGCGGTTCCCCCTCGAGGTGTTCTGCGCCGTCCGGGAGGCGTGGTCCGGGCCCCTGGGTGTGGTGCTCCCGGCCTCAGACCGACTGCGGGGCGGGCTCGGGGAAGGGGAGGCCCTGGCCGCCGGCCGGGCGTTCCGGGACGCCGGGTGCGACCTCGTGGAGGTCAGCGCGGGCCAGACGGTCCCTGACGACGACCCCACCTACGGGCGCGGGTATCTCGTGCCGTACGGCGACGCGGTCCGGAACGGAGTGGGTGTACCGGTACTCGTGGGCGGAGGACTTCGGACGATCAGTGACGCGAACGTGCTCGTCGCCTCCGGCCGCGCAGACCTCGTGGTCCTGGACCTCCGGGTGTAGCCGCACAAGGCGCGCCGACCTCCGACGCTTGGGGGTCCGATGAGCGGAGCCCAGTCCCCGCGCGGCGTTTTGACTTCACCCCAATCTCACCCGCCGTAGCAGGACGGCGTTCACGGCCACGGCCACCGTGGACAGGCTCATGAGGAGGGCCCCTACTGCCGGTGAGAGGAGTACGCCGAACCGGTACGCTACGCCGGCCGCGAGCGGGATCGCCACCACGTTGTAGCCCGTGGCCCACAGCAGGTTCTGCACCATCTTCCCGTACGTGGCCTCACCAAGACGCAGCACGCGTACTGCGTCTAGGGGATCGTTCTCCACGAGCACCACGTCGGCCGATTCGATGGCCACGTTCGTCCCGGCACCGATCGCGATCCCGAGATCCGCTTCCACCAAGGCCGGCGCGTCGTTGATCCCATCCCCCACGAAGGCCACGGGACCCTCCGCCCGGAGCGTGCGGACGATGCGGGCCTTGTCCTGCGGGAGCACTCGGGCGAAGAAGCGATCGATGCCGAGGTGCTGGGCGACCGTACGGGCGACGGCCTCGGCGTCGCCTGTCACCATCACCACGCGCCGTCCCATGGCGTGCAGGGCCCGCACGGCCTCCCGGGCGCTCTCCCGCACCCGGTCCGCCAGTGCGAGCAGTGCAGAGATCCGCTGCGGGTCCATGAGGGCTACCACGCTCTCGCCCCGCGCCTCGGCCTCCCGAAGCCCCTCCCGGAGCCGCTCGGTGGGGGCCAGGAGCCCGAGTTCAGCGGCCCACTCCGGTCGGCCCACCCGGTACACCCGGCCGTTCCAGGTGCCCTCAATCCCCTTGCCCGGGACGGCCCGCACGTTCTGGGCCGGCTCCACAGGAAGGTCCCTCGTCCGGGCCGCCTCCACGATGGCCTGGGCAAAGGGGTGCTCGGAGGCCGCCTCCAGGGCCGCGGCGATGCGCAGGACTTCGGCTTCGTCGATACCATCGGCGTACACCGCGCGCACCCTGAGCTGGCCCTCGGTGAGGGTCCCGGTCTTGTCGAAGGCCACGGTGCGGATGTCCCGCGCCCGCTCGAAGGCCTCGCGGTTGCGGATGAGGATCCCGTGGCGGGCCGCCAGTGCAGTGGCGTTCACGATCACGAGGGGGATCGCAAGCCCCAACGCGTGCGGACACGCGATGACGAGTACGGTCACAGCCCGCTCGACCGCGAAGGCGGACGGCGTCCGCCCAACAAGCCACAGTCCAAAGGTGGCGCTGCCCGCAGCGACGGCAGTGTACGTGAGCCACGCCGCGGCTCGGTCCGCCAGGGCCTGGTAGTGGCTGCGGGCCGCCTGGGCTTCCTGTACGAGCCGGGCGATCTGGCTCAGGGTCGTTTGCTCTCCGGTCCGCAGGACCTGTACCCGGAGCGCTCCCTCCCCGTTTACCGAGCCCGCCACGACCTCCGACCCCGGTTCTTTGAGCACCGGACGGGACTCGCCCGTCAGGAACGCTTCGTTCACGTGACTGGTGCCTTCGATGACGACGCCGTCGGCGGGCACCTGCTCTCCGGGCCGCACTAAGACCATGTCCCCCCGCCGCAGGAACTCCACCGGGACGTCCTCCACTTCTCCGTCCCGCACGCGGTGGGCCACCGGCGGGAGAAGGGAGGCCAGATGCTCCAGGGCCCGGCTTGCACCCTGTACAGCACGCATCTCGATCCAGTGGCCGAGCAGCATGACGACGACCAAGGTGGCGAGTTCCCAGTAGAAGGGCTCTCCGGGAAGGCCAAAGGTCACAGCGAGGCTGTAGACGTAGGCAACCGTGGTGGCGAGCGCCACGAGCGTCATCATGCCCGGCGAGCGCCCCGACACCTCCCGCACCGCCCCCTGGATGAAGGGCCCCGCGCCGTAGACATAGACGACGCTCGCGAGCACGGGCGCCACCCACTCCGATCCGGGGAACCGCAGGGGCGGAAGCCCAAGCCACGCCCGCACGTGTCCCGAGAGAAGCAGGATGGGTACCGTGAGCGCACCGCACACCCAGAACCGATCGCGGAACATCTCCGGGGTGTGCCCCGCGTGCCGGTCGTGCGCGTGTGGCGCCCGGTGCGCTTGGGGTGGCGGGTGGACGTGCGCGGGGTGGTCGTGCACGGGATCTCTTCGGCCGGTGCGTACAGTGCAAACTGGGCGGGTGCTCCTACGCCGCCACGGGGTAACCCACCCGCTCCAGGGCCTGCTTCAGGAGCTCCTCGTTGAAGGCGCCCTCTTCGAAGACAACCCGGACCTCCTTCGTCGTGGGGTCCGCGTGTACGGACCGCACGCCGGGGACGGTGCGGGCGGCCTGCTCCACCGTGGTCGCGCACCCGCCGCAGTGCATCTTGGGAACGCGGTAGACCTTCTCCATGATCCACCTCCTCTACGGGTTGAAGCGCCTGAGTCGCAGGCTGTTGGACACGACTGTGACCGAGCTCAGGGCCATGGCCGCGGCCGCGAACACCGGGTTTAGGAGCACGCCGAAGAACGGGTACAGCGCGCCGGCCGCGACCGGGATGAGGGCCACGTTGTACGCGAAGGCCCAGAAGAGGTTCTGGCGGATCGTGCGCAAGGTGGCGCGGCTGAGCCGGATCGCCCGCACGATCCCCCACAGGTCATCCCCCACAAGCACGATGTCCGCGGCCTCCATGGCCACATCGGTCCCCGCCCCGATGGCGATCCCAAGGTCGGCCTGGGCCAAAGCCGGCGCGTCGTTGATCCCATCCCCCACGAAGGCCACCCGGTAGCCCTCGGACTGCAGCCGCCGTACCTCTTCCACCTTCTGGTGCGGGAGGATCTCGCTCAGCACCCGGTCAACCCCCAGCTGCCGCGCGATGGCCTCGGCGGTGCGGCGGGTATCCCCGGTGAGGATTGCCACCTGTAGCCCCATGCGTCGGAGTTCCTCGATCACCTCCCGCGCGTGGGGCTTGAGCGTGTCCGCCACCGCCAGGACTCCGGCCGCTACACCGTCCACGGCCACGGCCATCGGTGTTCTGCCCTCCTGGCTGAGGCGGTCCACCACTTCCAGGAGGCCGTTCGGGGGAACCCCGCGCTCCCGGAGGAGGCGCAGGGTCCCTACGATCACGCTGCGTCCCTCGACCCGGGCGACGATCCCGCCTCCGGGGACGGCCTCAAAGGCTTGGAGATCGGCGAGCGCGATCCCCCTTGCCCGGGCGGCCTCTACCACCGCCTGTCCGATGGGGTGTTCACTCCCGCGCTCTGCAGAGCCGGCCCACCGAAGGAGGTCTACCTCCGAAAACCCGTTCACGGGGTGCGCGTCCGTAAGGGTGGGTCTGCCGCGGGTGAGAGTACCGGTTTTGTCGAGGACCACCACCTGGACGCGGCCGGCGGCCTCCAGGGCCTCGCCGCCCTTGATGAGGACGCCGAGCTCTGCGCCCTTTCCGGTACCCACGAGGATCGCGGTCGGTGTCGCAAGGCCCAGGGCGCAGGGGCAGGCGATGATGAGGACCGCGATGAAGTTCGCAAGCGCGAACGTCACAGAAGGCTGCGGTCCCCAGATCCACCACACGAGGAAGGTGAGGGTGGCAACGATGATCACCGCGGGCACGAAGACCGCGCTGATCCTGTCTGCGAGGCGCTGGACCGGCGCCTTACGGGTCTGAGCTTCCTCCACGAGTCGGATGATCTGGCTCAGGGTGGTATCCTTCCCCACCCGGGTGGCCCGGAACTGGAATGCCCCCATCCGGTTTAGGGTCCCGCCGATGACTAGGTCCCCGGGCCCTTTGTCTACGGGCACGCTCTCGCCCGTGACCATGGACTCGTCCACCGCCGAGTACCCCTCCAGGACCACCCCGTCTACCGGGATCCGCTCACCCGGCCGCACGACCACAATGTCCCCCACCTGGACCTCCTCGGCGGGGATCTCCACCTCCTCGCCGTTCCGCACGACTCGGGCCGTCTGCGGGGCGAGGGCCATGAGGCGGCGGATGGCCTCGGAGGCCCGCCCCTTGGCCCGGGCCTCCAGGAACCGCCCGAGGAGGATCAGGGTGACGATGATCGCCGCGGTCTCGTAGTACACCTCAGGAGCAAGGCCCGCCCGGGTGAAGGCGTGCGGGAGGAACGTGGCGACGACGCTGTAGGCGTAGGCGGCAGAAGTCCCCAGCGCGATCAGGGTGTTCATGTCGGCGGTCCGGTGTTGCACTGCCGCCCAGGCACCTCGGTAGAACCGGAGACCGGCCCAGAACTGGACGGGCGTCGCGAGGAGGAGTTGCAGGAAGGGGGAAGACAGCCACCCGGGAATCCACGGCACGTGGACGCCGAACATCTTCGGGATGGACCCCAAGACGATCGGGAGCGTGAAGGCGCACGCCACGAGGAACCGGGTACGGAGGTCCCCTAGCTCCTGCTCCCGCGCCTGCCGCTCCGTGTCCCGGACCTCGGACTCCTCAACAGGCTCGTAACCCGCCTGCCGGACCGCCCTGAAGAGATCGCGCGGGGTGACCGTTCCCGGGATGTAGGTCACCGTGGCCCGTTCGGTGGCCAGGTTCACGCTGACGTCCAGCACGCCGGGGACCGAGCGCAAGGCCTCTTCCACCCGTGCGACGCACGAGGCACAGCTCATCCCCTGCACGCCGAAGGAAGTCCGCTCGGTGCGCACATCATACCCGCGCTCCCGCACGGCCTTCACGATCTGGTCCACCGTTCGGCCGCTCATCCCCATCCTCCCGCTTCGAAGACCTCGATGAGCTCCCCGATCACCCGCTCCCGCTCCCGAGGGTTGTCCGACCGGATGGCGGTCGTGACGCAGTGGTTCAGGTGGCGCTCAAGGAGCATCGCGTTCACCTTGTTCAAGGCGCTCTGCACGGCCTTGGTCTGCTTGAGGACGTCGATGCAGTATGCGTCCTCCTCCACCATCCGGATGATCCCGCCCAGGTGCCCCTCGATGCTGCGCAGCCGCGCCAGGATCTTCTGCTTGGCCTGCGGATCCAACCCGCGCACCGTCCTCGTAGCCATTCCCGCTCCTCCTACCCTCCCCCTATGGGGAGGGGTCTGGATCCAGCATACCACCGCAGGAGCGGGGCGTCAACTGAGTCTAGGGCTCTTGGAGGAGCCGGGCGATGTAGCCCTCCAGCCTCTTCGTCCCCTCTTCGCCGACGAACGGACCGGCGTGGACCTCTAGGATGTGTCCTGAGCGCATGAGGAAAACGGTGGTGGGAAGCCCTACGATTCGGTACCGCGAGAGGACTGTGCCGTCCTCGTCCATCACGGAGGGGAAGGTCACGCCGAGCTTGCGCACGAAGGCCTTCGCCTGCTGAGGCCGGTCCAAGACGTTCACCCCAAGGAAGTGGACCCGGCCTCGGTAGCGTTGGGCGGCGCTCTCTAGGATCGGCATCTCCAGCCGACACGGCACACACCAGGAGGCCCAGAAGTTCATCACCACGGGCTTCCCCCGCAGCTCGGCGAGGGCGAGCTCGCGGCCGTCTAGGGTTTCCAGGATGAAGTCCGGGGCGGGCGGACGGGCCTGCGCCTGGAGGGGTATCGGACGGATGCGCGCGACCGAAGGCGTGCGCTCCTGCGCCTGCTGCCACAGCCAGGCGGCCGCGATCCAGGCCAGGGTGATCAGGAGGAGCCATCCGAGGCGCCGCATGGTCTCACCGCAGGGCGTCCCACCAGTATCCCGCGATGAACACGCCCGCACCGACGAGGAAGGCCGCGGCGAGCCGGTGGACGAAGGGGACCAAAGCCCGCACCCAGCGTGCGATGGCGGCCTCAAACAGGGCTGTGCCCAACAGCACGGCCGCAAGCACTGTGCCCATCCCAAGGGCGTAGCCGATGAACCGGCTGATGGCGGCAACGAGATCCCCGGAGGCCATGGCACTCCCCACCACCGCGAGGAACACCGGGAGAGTGCAGGCGAGGGAACACACGCCGTATGCCACTCCAAACCCGAAGAAGGAGCGCAGATTCAGGTCAGGCTGAACCTGCACGCGGGTAGCGCTCAAGATCCCAAGCTCCCGACCGGTGAGGGCAAGCCAGGTGCCGAGTACTGTAAGCCCAAGACCGACGGCAAGCCCCCCATAGGGGAACGCCTGAGCCAGGGCGTAGCCGCCTGTCCCGATCACGAGGCCTGCACTCCCGAAGAGCAGGACGAACCCCAGGGTGGCCATAAGGCCCAGCGCGAGGGCGCGGGCCGCCCGTCCTCCCACAGGCCCCGCAGCGGATCCCGAGCGGGTGAGAACGTAGGCCGCCAGGGACGGCAGGAGCAGGACGCCACAGGGGTTCACCGCGGCCACCATGCCGGCCGCAAACGCGTACCCGAAGGGGAGCCAACCGGCGAGGGCAGACAGCTGCCCCTGCGCCCCGTAGGCCACCCGCGTGGAGGAGAGCAGCACACTCCCGAGAACGAGCCCGAGGAGCACGGACCCGACACCGGCAGCCTCTATGCGCCCCCGGCGTGGGGAAGCCACAGGATGCCTCACGGCACCGACCTCCGGAGGTCGGCGAGGAGCCGTCCCAGTTCGCGCGCGGTGATGGGACCGATCCACCGCCGCACGAGCCGTCCCTGCCGGTCGATGAAGTACGTCTCAGGGATCCCGGTCACTCCGAACTCGATGAGGATCCTGCCGTTGGGGTCGGGACCATTAGGATAGGTGATCGTGTAGGCGCGCAGGAACTCCCGTGCCGTGGAGACTGCATCCCACACGTTCACGCCCACGAAGACCACCCCGTGTCCCCGCAGGCGCTGCCACACCGCTTCCAGCTCCGGTGCCTCCTCCCGGCAGGGTGGGCACCACGAGGCCCAGAAGTTCACTACGACCCACAGGCCCCGCTCGTCCTCCAGGCGCAGGGTCCCGCCGTCGAAGAGATGAAGCGTGAACGGAGGCGCCGGCCGCACCCGGATTGACCCCGCGCGGCCCTCGGTGTTCACCGCAAGCCCTCCGCGGCCAGGGCCCTGTCCACGGAGGAGCGCGGAGGAGAGCAACGTGGTAAGCGCGGCGACGGTCCCGAGGACCAGGACGACGAGGACCCACCTCCTGCTCGGAGCTATGACCCCGGATGCGTGATCCCGCGCCGGTTCGGTCATCCCCACCGAGTTACTCGATCTCCCGCTCTCGCTGCAGTCCCCACATCATGAGGTACAGGGTAGCCCCAGCGGCACCGAAGGCCCCAAAACCGGCTCCGCCCGGACGACGCTACCCTGCGCGTATCGCAAGCCACCTCAGTGAATCCCATTCCAAATCACCTCCCGAGGTTTATGCGGGTCCAAGTTGGCAGTACAGGGGAAGAACCCCTGCGGCCGTGGCGAGGATGTGGGGCACCGCCCGTATGGCGGCCACCAGGATCCCCCCCGCAAGGACCGTTCCTCCCGCTGTAGAAGCCCGCCCGGTCCGACCTTCAAGGAGACGGGCCAAGCGTTCCTCCAAGACCCGTGCCGGCGTAGGACCGAACGCGGTCAGCGCATCGGGCGCGCCCAAAGCGTGGCGGGCGACCGTGGCGAGAGCCGAGGCGAGGGGGAGCGGGCGGCGCGTGATCTCCACCGCGAGCGCATCGGCCGTGAGCTCCTCCTCGGCTTCGAGCACTCCAAGAGCGTACCAGGCGGACGGGAGGTACCAGGTGGCATCCCGGAGCAACCGCGCGACCCAGAGGACCTGAGGAGCGCGCCGGGCGAGGTGCGCGAGCTCGTGGCTCAATACGGCCTGGAGCTCCTCGGGGTCGAGGTGTTCTACGAGCCAACGGGACACCACCACCGTCGGCCGATGGAGCCAGCCGGCGGCGGAGAGGGGGGATGCGCTTTCGAGGATCGATAGCTCCGGAGCTGGAAGGTGGAAGCGTAGGGCGAGGGCTCGGAGGCTTGAGCGGATCTGCGGGTCCTCAAGCGGCGGACAGGTGCGCAGGATCCGCTGAGCTGTGTAGATCCGGGCTACGTTCACCACCACGGCCCCAGCCGCGCTTCCCCACACGACGGCGAGCAACCCCACGGTCGCCAGGCGATCCCAGCCCACAAACGCCGCGCAGGTACTCCAGAACCTAGGGATCACGTGCGCGGTGGCAAGGGCGAGGACGAAGGCCGGAAGGCCCAGGCCCACCAGGGCCGTCGGACGGCGCCCGCCCACCGGAAGCCACCGGAGGATCCAGGCGGTTCCCCCGCCCACGAGGGCGGCAACGACGAAGGCAGTGAGCAGGAACTGCGCGTGCGTCATTGTCCTGTGCGGCGACGCCTTGCCTCCTCGGTGAGGCGCAGAAGCCGAGCCCGGGTCTTGGGATCCGCGAGCTCCTGCAGGCGCTCTGCGGCCACCCCGCCGAAGTTCGCCAGCAGCCGCTCCAGCACCCGGCCCACGAACCGGTGGATGAACGCCTCCCGGTCGAGGGTGGCCCGGTACACGTAGGCAGGTTCGCGGCGCTCCGCGGCGAGGAGGCCCTTACGGGCCAGGCGTGCCATGGTGTTCATCACCGTGGTGTAGGCGATCCGGCGACGCGGGTACAGCGCCTCGAAGACCTCCCGCACCGTGACCCCTTCATCCGGGGACCGGGACCAGATGAGCTCCATGATCTCCGCCTCAAGATCCCCTAGGGCCGCCCGGATCCCGGGCCGATCCAGGCGCAGGGTGGTGATCTCGGGGCCCTTGGGCCCGGTCACGGCGCCAAGACCCTTCCTCCCGACACGAGGGTGTGGAGCGTCTTTCCTACCACGTCGGGTTCGAAGGGATCCACCGCGAGGCCGTGGATGTGCGGCTCGGAGATCTCCCGAACTCCCGCACGAACCCCACTCCCAACGGCCTGATATGCAAGCCATCCGCCCGCGGCGAGGAGGACACTGATCCGGAGGGCCCACCAGGTCGTGGCTCTCCTTGCTGTTCTCCCTCCTCTCTGCGAGCTCGCCATCACATGCCTTCCAGACACGCCGTCATCCCGTCGCGGCTTGTAATCTACCATAAACGATCGTACGATCTCAATAGGTGGTAAGGGCCTGAAACCGGCAGATGTCCGTGGGAAGATCAACCTGCCTCCTCGCCATCGTCCTCGGCGGTCTGCTCGTGGGGCATGCACAGACCGCTCCGATGTCCTCCTTCCGGACGGTCCGTCTTGTGGCGAGCCCGATCCGGTGGGAACTCGCACCCGGCCGGCGCGTCGTGGCCTGGGCCTACAACGGACAGGTTCCGGGGCCGATCCTCCGCGTCCGGGCAGGTGAAGGCGTCCGGATCGTCGTGGAGAACCGCCTGCCGGAGGCCACGGCGGTCCACTGGCATGGTGTGGACGTGCCGTTCCCGATGGACGGTGTACCGGGCGTTACCCAAGCGGCCATCGCGCCGGGTGGGAGGTTCGTGTACGCGTTCCCCGCACACCCGGCCGGCACGCGCTGGTACCACACCCATGCGGACGAGGTCGGCCAGCTGGACCGAGGACTCCACGGCCCGTTCGTCGTCGATCCACAAGGGGAGCGGCCCGCCGACCGGGAGTACGTGCTCGTGCTGGGAAGCTGGGTAACCGGGCAGGGGCGCCCCGTCCGTCCATCCCTGCCGGATGGGATGATGCAGGGCATGCGGGAGCGGATGGGGATCGCCGGGCCACCGTACGACACCTTCACGGTGAACGGGAAGGCCTTTCCGGCCACCCCACCCCTCCGCGTGCGGAGGGGGGAACGCGTGCGGCTGAGGATCCTCAACGCAAGCGGCCACGCCCACTTCACCCTGCGGCTGGATGGTCACCGGATGCGGGTGACCCACACGGACGGGAACCCCCTTCAGGAGCCCGTCGAGGTGGACGTCCTGCCCATGGCGCCCGCGGAGCGCTACGATGTGGAGGTCGTGGCTGACCGGCCCGGGACGTGGGCGCTGCACGACACGACCCCGGAGGTGGCTGCAGCCGGCCTCCGGGTCCAGGTGGTCTACGAGGGGTACGAGAGGGCGCCGCCTTCACCTGATCCGCGCCCGGAAAGCTCCCTGCGTCGCTGGACCTACAGGCTCGGAAGAGGAGTGAACACCATCCCACGTCCTACTTCCGGTCGGGTCCTGCGGTACGATCTCGTCCTGGGCTGGGGGATGATGATGGCCCCCGACCGCTGGACCATCAACGGACGGGCGTATCCGGATACTGCACCCCTTCGGGTGCGGTTTGGTGACCTCGTCCGCCTGCGGATTTCCAACATGAGCCCGGACTCCCACCCGATCCACCTGCACGGGCACTCCTTCCGGGTACTGTCTTGGAACGGCACGGCGTTCCCGGCCCCCCTCATCAAGGACACGGTGGATGTCCCCTCCATGGGAGAAGTGGAACTGGAGTTCGTCGCGCGCAACCCCGGCCGGTGGCTAATGCACTGCCACAAAGTGCTCCACATGCACGGCGGGATGGCCACCCTGGTCGTGTACGAGTGACGCAGGGCCTCCTGGGAGCCGAGTTTGACAGTCCCGAGGTACACGCAGGGGCAGGGGAGGCGTAAATGCCTGATTTCGGGGCTCTCGGCGTGCGGACACGCGGAAGGATGTACGCACACGGTTGAGCCGTTCCAGCATGAGTGCCGAGGTACCCTCGGAAGGTAGCGGGGATCACCCCGGAGCCGCCTTGTTTGATGGGCTCACGGTGATGCGGGTATACTGAGGCCGGATTTCTTCAGGGGAAGGGCTGGCAAGGCTTGAAGTGCGGCGCCAGAAGCTGACCTACGAGGAGTTCCTGCAGTGGTGCGACGAGGACACGTGGGCGGAGTGGATGGGGAGGTCAGGGCCTGACCTGGTACAAGAGCCGTTGCCGGCGATGCTGGATGTGCTGCGCGAGCTGGGGTCGGTCTGAGGGGCCGCAGGGAGGGGATGACCGTGCAACTGGTTAGGCGCTTGTTCACCGTGGCCGACTACCACAAGATGGCCGAGGCGGGCATCCTGGGCGAAGATGACCGGGTGGAGCTCCTGAATGGGGAGATCGTGGCGATGAGTCCCATCGGCAGCAGACATGCGGCGTGCGTGGACCGACTCACGCAGTACTTGGTTGTGCGAGTGGCTGGTCGCGCCATCGTCCGTGTCCAGAACCCCATCCGCCTGGGGGAGCACTCGGAGCCCCAGCCGGATGTGGCCCTGCTCAAGCCCCGCCCTGATTTCTATGCCGAGGCCCACCCCGGCCCGGAGGATGTGCTGCTGGTCGTGGAGGTGGCCGAAACGTCGGCGGCCGTTGACCGGGAGGTGAAGGTGCCCCTGTACGCCCGCTTCGGGGTTCCGGAGGTCTGGCTGGCGGATCTGGCCGGGGAGCAGATCGAGGTGTTCCGGCAGCCCTCTGCCCAGGGGTACCGGGAGCTCCGCGTGCTCCGACGGGGCGACTCCCTGGCCCCCATACTCCTTGCGGACCTTCTGCTCCCCGTAGACGCCGTCCTGGACTAGACCACCCCAGAAATCGCGCAACAGACACCGGGGTGGTCTAGCCGATCCCCGCAAGGCCCAGGAGCAGGAGTGCCAGGACCGATGCGGTGAGGAGTACGAACGTCCAGTCCCCCTGGACCGCGAACAGGACTGCGGTCATCGCCACGCGGACCACCGGCGTCAAGATCAGGAGGAGCAGCCCCAGTTGGAGGATCGAGACCGGATCCCCCCGAGCAAGGCCGTGACGGAGGGAGGTGGGGGTCACCACGGTGGCGGTGTGGCCCGTGGTGTTGCCGAGCGCCGGATGCGGACCGGCCGATCGAGCCCCGAAGAGGGAGAGGAGGAGTCCGAGGAGGATCACCGCACTCGCCACGGTCACGCCGACCCGCAGGACCTGCGCAATCCAGACCTCCACCGGGTGACCGCCGACGGAGGGGAAGACGTTCGGCCGCTCGTCCATCACAGCCCCCGCGCGAGCATCTGGACCGCCACGAGCGCCAGCACCGGGAGGAAGATCCAGCGGACCGTCCGGTTGCTGAAGCCGGTCAGTAGCCTCGCGCCGACCGTGGCCCCCACGAGGGCCCCGAGCGCCACCGGCCCCGCCACGAGGGGCGGCACCTCCCCCCGCCAGAAGTAGATCCCGGCACTCGCGGCCGCCGTGACCCCGATCATAAAGTTGCTTGTGGCCGTAGACACCTTCATGGGGAGCCGCATGGCCGCATCCATGGCGAGCACCTTGAGGGCGCCGGAACCGATCCCCAGGAGTCCTGAGATCACGCCGGCTATGTACATCATCCCGAAGCCCACGGGGACGCGGCTGACTTCATAGTTAACCATGCGGCCGCTGGGGTAGTCCGGATACGTGCTCCCCAGCCGGAGCCGCGATGCGAGCGGGTCCGGGGCCACGTCGCGGGGGAGCTCTTCGGTGAGCCTTCCGGCCGTGGGCAGGATCGAGAAGAGGAGCACCAACCCGAACAGGATGAAGAGCACCCGGGTGTGGACGTGGGGGGCCAAAAGTGCCCCCGTGAACGCACCCAGGGAGGTCGCCAGCTCCAGGAGCACGCCGACCCGCAGGTTCGTCAGGTGGTCGCGGACGTACGAGGCCGCCGCGCCGCTGGAGGTGGCGATCACCGCCACGATGCTCGCCCCCACCGCGGGACGGATGTCCATCCCGAACCCCACCGTGAGGAGCGGCACGATGAGAACCCCGCCTCCGAGACCGCTCAGGGAGCCGAGAAGCCCAGCGCCTACGGCCGCCCCGAAGAGCTCGAGGACGAACCGCTCGGTCCCTAGCATGGATGCTTCCTCCGGACAGAAGCCCCGCGGCCCGCTGCACGGGGTCCGGCCGGTGCGGCGAGGAGGTCGATCTCCGGACCTTCGAGCCGCACCCGGAAGCGGTAGCGGTCGCCGCGGATCACGCTCCGGCGCAGTTCCACCGGCCGGCCGTCGGGTTCGGCGTACCCGGTCCGCTCCACCAGGAAGGCGGGAGAGCCGACCGCTAGACCGAGCAGCACCGCGTCCGGGTGCTCGAGGGTGACGGGCCGGAGGGTCTCCTCGGCGTACGCAACGACGATGCCGCAATACTCCCTGAGCAGGTCGTACAGTGCCTCGCGCTCCAGCTGCCGAAGGGGCAACCGGGCACCGCACGCCGCCGGGAGGAACACCGTCTCCACCACGAAGGGCTCTCCATCCACGAGCCGGAGCCGGGTGAGCTCGTAGACGAGGCCGTCCGACCGACCCTCCAGGAGCGGAGAGGCATCGGGGTCCACTGTGATCCGGTAGCCCAGCAGGCGCGAGGACGGCAGTCGTCCCTGGCTGAGCAGCGTCCGCACGAAGCTATAGAGACCCCCAAGCGGCTGCTCTACGTAGGGCTCGGCGATGAAGGTGCCGACCCCCCGCCGCCGGACGACAAGGCCCCGCCGGGCGAGGCTCGTGAGGGCTTGGTGGACGGTCTGCCGGCTCACCCGCAGGCGCTGGGCCAGTTCAGGCTCCGGGGGCAGCGCGCTTCCAGGCACCACTGCGCCCCGACGGATCGCCTCGGCCAACCGGTTCGCCAGCCGCTCATAGCGGGGAACCCGGCCTTCCGCCTCCAGGGCCGAGGCGAGATCGTCCAGAAGCCCTTCAACCGATCTGTCTGCCATAACTCTAGACTTTGGACAAATATAGGACATATAGGGCAGGGTTGCAAGGGAAGAGCCGGTCTACCGGAGCGTGAGGAAGGCCCGCTGGAGCTTGGTGAGGGCGGGACGGGCGTGGGGGTTGCCGGCGAGCTCCTCCCGCAGACACTGCTCGAGCCCTGCCCGCAGGAGATCCAGTGCCACCCGATCCAGCGCGGCCCGGGCGGCACCCAGCTGCTGGGCCACCTCCGTGCAGCTCCGGCCCTCCTCGAGCATCCGCACGAGCCCCCGCACCTGCCCTTCGATGCGCCGCAGCCGGGCCACGAGGAGTTCCCGCGTCTGCTCGTCCAGTACGAGGGGTGTCCTCCGAGGCCGCCTCACGGGTTGCCTCCGGCGTGGAGCCCCAAGGGGATCAGAGAGCCGTTCAACAGGACGTCATACGTGAGGCGGGCAGTAGCCCGCAGCATGCCGACTACCGGGCAGTACCGCTCCTGGGAGAGGGTGACCGCCCGAACTGCCTGCTCCGGCTTGAGGTCCTCGCCGCTCAGGTGGTAGCGCAGGTGGATCGCCGTGAACACCCTCGGATGATCCGTTGCCCGCTCGGCCTCCACCTCGATCCGGAGTCCCGCAAGCGGTGCCCGCATCTTCCGGAGGATGGCTACGACGTCCATCCCCGTGCACCCGGCGAGGGCGATGAGGACCGTTTCCATGGGTGCAGGCCCCGCACCGCTCCCGCCGTGCTCTGGGCTCGCGTCCATCACCCACCGCTCCCCCGCACGGAACTGCATCCCGCCCTGCCAGGCTACTTCAGTACGCATCGGTCGTCCCTTACGCCGCTGCAGGGTTCGTGGTCATCTTGAGGAGCCCTTGGACGAACTCTTCTTCAGGAACGGCCCCCTCGAACGCGACGGTCTCGTTGATCACCACCTTGGGGACGCCGATGATCTGGTAGCGGTCTACGAGGTCGGGGAACTCGGAGACTTCGACCACCTCGGTCCGCACATGCGAAGACGCCACGGCCGCCGCACAGGCGAGCCGTGCGATGTGGGGACAGTAGGGGCAGGTGGGCGTGACGAACACCTGGAGGTGGATGCTGCCCGAAAGACCCGCAAGCTGGGCGCGTGCCGTGGGGCTCAGCCGCGGCTCCCCGCGGGAGACCATGATCAGGGCATCGACGAGCGTGGCGAACTCGAAGCCGGCGGGGATCCCGTAGAACCGCACCCGGGCATCTCCATCCCGGGCGAGGAGGATCGCAGGGATCCGTTCGACGCCGAGCTCCCGCGCACGCTCGGGCTCGGCCAGGAGGCTGCGAACCTCGAGCCGGATCCGGGGATCGAGGGCGGCGAGCTCGCGGAGGAGTTCTTCCGTGGGCCCGCACGTCGGGCAGGGGTGTCCGGGGACCTCAAGGCCGCCTGCGGCCGCCGTGAACAGCACGAGGCGCACAGGCTCTGCGAGCTCGTCCGCTAGGCGCGTACGTAGGCTCACCCGGTCTTCCGGCCGGATCCAGCCCATACGGTTCCTCCTCCACTGGATTCGATACTGGGTAGAGTATAAAGCCAGAACCCTACCCCCGCAACGTCCGGTTCGTCATTTTCCGGTCGGCTTACCCTCTTGCCACGGCTCGCCGGTCGTCATATACTATACCCAGTACCCTATGTGGGAGGGGGTCCTGGGTGCAGGCCCGACCGCACATTCCGACCGTAGACGCGCGAACCTTGAAGGAGTGGCTCGCACAGGGCCGAGCCCTGCACCTGCTGGACGTCCGGACCCCGGAGGAGTTCGCCGCGTGGCGCATCCCCACGAGTCAGAACCTCCCCCTGGAGAGGCTCCTCGCCGGCGAAGGCGTCAACTCGATCCCCCGTGACCGCGCCGTAGTCACGATCTGCGCCCACGGTACACGCGCACGGCAGGCAGCAGAGCACCTCCTGGGATCTGGGATCCCCGCGTACGTCCTGTCCGGAGGGATGGCCGCGTGGAACACCGTGTACGAGCGAGTGGAGCTCGTGGGCGCGCTCCCGGACGGAAGCCGGGTCATGCAGGTACGGCGGCTCGGGAAGGGGTGTATCTCGTACGTGATCGCGTCGGACGGCGAGGCGGCCGTCGTGGATCCCACCTGCCACGTCGAGCACGTTTTGGCTGTTGCTCACGAGCTCGGTGTACGGATCACGCACATCCTGGACACCCACCAGCACGCCGACCACGTCTCCGGCGCGAGGCGGCTACAGGCGGAAACCGGCGCAACCCTCCATCTGAGTCCGCAGGAGGGGTACACCTTCTCAAGGTTTGAGCCTCTCGTAGAGGGGAGGGAGATCCGGGTCGGGTCCACCTGTCTGCAGCCGATCCATGCACCGGGCCATACCCTGGGGAGCATGCTTATCCAGGTAGGTGGCCGGCTGCTCCTGAGCGGGGATACCCTGTTCGTGGAGGGGGTGGGACGGCCAGACCTGCGGGACCGGGCCGAAGAGTTCGCAAAGCTCCTGTACCGGACGTACCGGACCGTCCTTGCCGCGCTCCCCGACTCCCTCCTCGTCCTTCCAGGTCACGGGGATCCGGAGGCGTCCCTGCGGTTCGGTGAGCCCCTCGCAGCGCGCCTGGATGAGCTCAAGCGTCGGATCTGGCTATTCCGGGCCGACCGGGAGACGTTCGTCCGGTACGTGGTGGAGCGTGTTCCACAGCGCCCGCCGAACACCCGGTTCATCCTCCAGCGGAACCGGGAGGGCGTGGTCTGTAACCCTGAGGAGACCGATGGCCTGGAAGAGGGGCCAAACCGCTGTGCAGTTCCTGCAGCACCGAGCATCCCCGGGAGGTGAGCCTTATGGTCCAGTCCCGCTACGCGATCCGCACGACCCTCCCGCTCCCCTTTGACGAGGCGGTGCGCGAGGTCACCGAACGGTTGCGGGAGGAGGGGTTCGGCGTACTCACCGAGATCGATGTGCGGCGGACGATGAAGGAGAAGCTAGGGGCAGAGTTCCGAGAGTACGTGATCCTCGGCGCATGCAACCCGCACCTCGCCCATCAGGCCTTCGCCGCCGAGCTGGAGATTGGGATCCTGCTGCCGTGTAACGTGATCGTCTACAGAGACGATGGAGGATCGGCCGTGGCCGTGATGGACCCGATTGCTGCGCTCGAGATCACAGGGAACGATCGGCTGCGACCCATCGCCGAAGAGGCTCGGGCCCGCCTCGAGCGCGTCCTCGAGCGGTTGGAGTCCGACCATCCACCGGCAAGGCCCTCTTAAACAGGTGCCCCAAACGGACCGTTCTTTGGGCTGTTCTCAGAACCGTGCGTTTAGGATCCGTGTCCCGCGGGGCATTGGAGCCGGCCCGTCCGGCTCAAAGGTGATGCCCAAGCCTTCGTAGGCCTTGACGTCTGTCTCCAGTCGGTAGCGCAGGAGGCCAATCCCAGCAGCGTCGATCTGCAGGATGCCCACGCTCCGTCGCCGCGCTCCCTGCTGTAGCCACGCTTGGTAGACCGCTCGTTGTGCAGGAGGTCGGAGGCCGGTGACGAGGATGACGAGCTCTGTTTGGCCGTCGAGCGGACGAACGACGACCATTCCCTTCACCTGTGGTGTGCGCATGTTGACGGGAAGAAGCGGGACCACCCGGGCGGATTGGGACCATAGTGTGACGATCAGCTGGCGGTGGAGCGCAAGACTCTCCTGCACCGCTGCAACCTCGCGACGAAGCTGCCAGAGAGAGACGGTGGACCATCCCAGCAGGCCGAGGATAGCAAGACAAGCTGCACCGAGCCCGGCCCACGACAGTCTTGCCCTCCAGGAAATCCGGGCTAGATCCCGGAGGATCCGGCTGCGGATTTCTTCTGGCGGTGAGATCGGCGTCAGCGCCTCAGGGAGGAGGGTGACCGCATCTAGACTGAGGCGGAAGCGCTCCCGGCACACCTCGCAGGTCGCAAGGTGGCGCTCGACCCTCCCTGTCTCCTCGGGCGATAGCGCACCGACGGCCAACAACTCGACATCGGGGTGTTCCACGGGTTCCCTCCCCTCGTACTACGTGGGTTCTGGGCTGTTGGATGACACCTCAATCCTCCAAAAGGACCCTCCGGAGCGCCCGCACGGCCTCCCGGATCCGGCTCTTTACAGATCCTAGGGGCATTTCAAGACGCGCTGAGATCTCCCGGTGAGTGAGGCCTCGGAAGTACGCGAGGATGAGCACCTCTCGATGCTTGTCGGAAAGACTCCAAAGGGCATTCCGGACCCGCACCTGCAGGTCGGAGGCAAGCACTTGTGCCTCCGGATCGCCGAGGCTTCGTTGCAGGTCAGGGACCTCGAAGGACTCAGCGTGCCTGCTGCGCCGCACGATATCAAGAGCGCGGTTGCGGACGATCGTGAGTAGCCACGCTCGCACGCTTCCCCGACTCGAGTCGTAAGTCCCCGCCTGGATCCAGACCCTCAGGAAGGCATCGTGGACAACATCTTCCGCGAGCCCCCTGTCGCGTAGGATCGCAAGGGCGAGAGTGAACGCTGTCGTGGCATACCGATCGTACAGGAGACCCAAGGCTGCACGGCTGCCCCGTCGGATCCCGCCAAGTAAGGCCTCATCGCTGGGTTCGCCCCAGGAGGCCTTGTCCCCGAATTCTTCATTCCGTTGATCCACAAGGCCCCTCCGTCCGTATTATCGGTGAATCCGGGAGGTGAGAGGAGGTCGTGATGCGACATCTCGGTGTGCTGTGCTGTGGACTTATGCTCGTGATCGGGAGTGCCACACTTGCCATTTCCCCCGGATCTGCGGGGACGGGCGGCCCGCGGATCTATGCAGGCCTTGTCGTGCCAGATAAGCCGTTCCCATTCCTGCCCGCTGCGATGCCGCGGGCGAGAGGCCTTCTCATCCTGGATAAGGGACCTTCCGTAGACCGCCTTACGCTTCGCGTGGAAGGGCTTCCTCCAAACAGCCGCCACACGGTATTCACCTGCGAGAAGCCCATCGCGCCCTTTGGCGTGTGCAGCTACCTCGGCGACATCATCGTGGACGGTCGGGGGCGGGGAACCCAAGAGTTCGTTGTTGCCGCCTCAGCGGCGTTCGCGCTGGACGTAACGGGTGCTCCCAACCTACGCCTGCCCCCCACTCGGATGACGCACGTCGTGCTGTGGTTCGGTAGCCCGCAGGACCAAGCCTTTGCTTTTCAGGGCCGCGCGTTGCCCCCGGGAATCCCGCCGAGCGGCCCCGTGACGCCGTTCGACAGGGACAGGGAAGCGGGTGCTGTCTCACTCACGACCGGCTTGGATCCAGATACTCCGGGTCCACTGGCGAGGTAGCCGGCGTGTGGCACGGATCTTTCGTCGTCTTGATCCTCCTCGCCGTGTGCATAGTGAGCCCAGGAGCGAAGGCTCAGGAGCCGAACGTCGTGGCATTCACGGCCAGTGAGTTCCGGTGGGACCCAGGCGAGGTCGCCACTCGCCCCGGGCCAGTGACCTTCCGGGTCACGAACGCCGGACAGCTCGAGCACGTCTTCCTCGTTCAAGACTCGACGGGTCGAGCGATCGTAACGATCCCGGTCCTGCTGCCCGGGCGCACGGAGGAGGTGATGGCCACGGTGAGCTCTGGACCCTACACGATCTTGTGTACTCTTGCGGGCCATGCGGAAGCTGGGATGATCGCGCGTCTCATCGTTTTGGCAGCGCCTTGATGAGGAGGGAGTGGCATGCCGGACCGGGGCGAGACCGAGCATAGCCCAGGCGATCAAACAGGGTGGGGGGATACGGAAACATCCCAGGGCGGCCTTTCGCGGCGCGGGTTCCTGCGCACCCTCTTGGGTGGTGTTGGAGCTACGTGCCTTGGAGGGCTGGGGTCTCCTGTGGCCCGCGCGCAGCCGGCTCCGCTCGTACTCAAGCCGACTCCACCAGAGTTCTTCTACAACCATGGGAGCAACAGCGAGATGCGGTGGGAGGTCATGGCGAACCGGGGCTATCTCGTCCCCAACGAGTTTTTCTTCGTCCGGAACCACACGCGAACGCCGCGCGTCGACCCTGGGACGTGGAGGCTGCGGGTGGAGGGATCCGGTGTCGGGCGCCCTCGGGCGTTCACGTACGACGAGATCCTCAATATGCCGGCGGTCTCCGTGATCCGGTTCATTGAGTGTGCGGGGAACGGCCGGAGCTTCTTCGAAGTGGCGTACGGGCGCCGGGCGCAGGGAACCCAGTGGAAGCTTGGTGCGATCGGTGTTGCCGAGTGGACGGGAGTGCCACTGCGGGAGGTGCTGGAGCGGGTGGGGTTGAAGCGGACTGCGCGCGACGTGATGCCGGAAGGACTCGACGATTTGCGCGTCCGGCGTCCGATTCCCATCGAAAAGGCCTTGGCGGAGGACACACTGCTCGTGTACGCGATGAACGGAGATGTGCTGCCGCCTGACCACGGGTTCCCGGTGCGCCTGCTGGTACCGGGCTGGATCGGTGTGGCGAACATCAAGTGGGTCGGACGGATTGAGGTTTCGGAGACGCCCCTCTACTCCCCCTGGAATACGGAGAGCTACGTACTGATCGAGCCGGAGTATCGGCCCAGTCCGCCCGCCCTCGGTCCCACTCTCACCGTCCAGAACCTCAAGAGCGCGTTTGAGCTGCCCTGGGACGGTGAGATCCCGGCTGGTCGTCGGTTGCTGAGGGGGCGGTCGTGGTCCGGTCATGGTCGCATCGTGCGGGTGGAAGTGAGCTTTGACCGGGGGATCAGTTGGCAACCGGCACAGTTGCGTGATCCAAACATCCCACAGGCCTGGGTTCGGTGGGAGGTCGAGTGGGACGCCCGCCCAGGGCAGTACAGCCTGCGTGCGCGGGCAACCGATGAACGCGGGAACGGGCAACCGGCCTCCGTGCCCTTCAACGAGCAAGGCTACCTGTAGGGGCGGTCGTGGGACACCCGATTTCCGTAAGGTAGCCATGCGTGGGATCCTCGTCCTGTTGGGTTCGATCGCTCTGCTGGCCGTGGGAGGGCTTGGGACGGAGAGCTCGGTTCCGCTACGATCGTGTGCACGCTTCCCGGACACCGAGAGGCAGGGATGGTCGCGAAGCTGACGGTGAAGCCGTGAGGTCAGAGGGGAGTGGAAGGGGAGAACGAGCACGCCAGCAGGATCGGGAGGAGGAGGGCAACGAGAATCTACAGGTCTCGTACGAGGGCAAGCTCGGGCGTAGGACCGAAGACCCGCCGGTACACGTCCTCCCCGTGGCTCGTGGCAAGGGGTTCCCCCACCCGGATGCGGTAGGTCCGGGTGCCATCCGGAAGGCGCTCGGCGCGGAGGAAGAGGACCCCATTCAGCCCCTGGAAGGAGCGGCTCAACTCGAATAGGTGGGTCACGAAGAACACCCGCACGCCTCGCTCTGTGAGGGCCCGGACGATCTGCCGGGCGATCTCGGAGCCCTCCCGTTCGTTCGTAGAGGTGAAGGCCTCGTTCACGAGGAGCACAGAGTCCGGACGGATCCGGTCGACGAGCTCGCTCATCCGGCAGAGCTCCTCGTCGAGCTTTCCCCGCTCCATCCTGGTGTCCTCCCCGCGGGGGAAGTGCGTGAAAAGGCCACGGCATAGGCTCGCGCCGTACTGCTCCGCCGGGACGAACAAGCCGGCCTGCATCATGAGCTGGGCGATCCCGAGACTCCGCAAGAACGTGGTCTTGCCCCCCGAGTTGGGTCCGGTAATGAACACGAGGAGGGTGCCGTCCGCCTCCAGGTCGTTGGGGGCCACGGGCCCGTTCAGGGTGAGGGCGAGTCCAGGGTCGTAAAGGCCCCGGAAGGCGAGCCGGTGCTCGTGGGGCGGGTAGGGGGTCGGCATGCAGGTAGGGTACCCGGCGTGCGAGAGCGCCTCGTGGAGATTCAGGCAACCCACGTAGAAGGCGAGCTCCGCCCGGAGCATCAGAAAGAAGTCACGGACGTGGTCGGCGGCCTGCCCAAGGCTATGAGCCGCGGAGGCGATGGCGCGGTCGCGGAGCTCTCCGAGTGCCCGGGCACCGGCCTCGTCGCGGGGATGGACCTCGAATCGGAAAACAGCGGGCTTCGGGTCGAAGAGTGCCCGCCAGCGGTCAATCCAGCTTTGATGCGATCTGCTGACCCGGTGCAGGAAGTAGCGGGTGCCCTTGTTCGCCTGGCCCAGCTGGGCGCTCAGGAGGACGCCATGGGGGAACGTCAGCTCGTGGAGGTGCGCTTCTACTTCGTTCAGGTACGCACCGCCGAGGTTCTCCTGCACCATGGCGAAAAAGACCCTCCACCCCTCGGCGGAGAAGCGGTGGCAGCACCGGTCGGCCAGGCTCAAGAGCCCTCTTAGGGAGCCCGACAGCTTGCGGAGGGTCTCCACGGACTCCCGGAGCACCCAGTCCGGGTAGCGGGAGAGTACGCCCGAGTAACTCTGCCGGAGTTGCCGGATTGCCTCCACCACGAGGCCGTACAGTTCGCGGACGACGTCCGGGTGATCGAGGCAGTCCTGGAGGACGGCCTGACGGTAGCGGATCGCCTCGAGATCGGCCCATGTGCCTTCCAGCAGGACCCGGCGGCTCACTTCGAAGATCCAGTCGTCCTCCTGCGCCATCGTCTCGAGGAGCGGGAGGAGGCCGAGGTCAGAGAGGAGGTCATCCGCGTTCCACGGGAGGCCTGCCCGGGGGTCGAAGCCCTCAGGCCGGTAGGATCGGGACCCGGTGCGCCGCGCGGAGCGCTCCGCGGCCGCCTGCTTCGCCCACTGCCAGGGGAACTCCGTGTGGGGGTGGAGGAGACGGGCCTTCATGGCCGGATGCGCTCGCGGACCTGCTCGTAGGTGAGGCCGTACTTCTTCGCGAGGGCCAGGGCATAGGCGAGTCCGTCGGCCCGCCGACGGACGACCCGGTAGGTACGCTCCTGAGGGTCGTGGGGACAGACCAAGGCGACCATGCTCACCACCGTTTCCCCCAGCCGGCTCAGCTCGTCCAGGAACGTCACCCAGACGCACAGCACATCGAGCTCCACAAGCGCGGAGGCGATCCGCTGGCTCAGGGAGAGGGCATCCTGGAGGGTCGTGGAGGAGAAGATCTCGTTGATGATCACGATGCTCCGTGGTGTCGCCGAGCGCAGGATCTCCCGGATCCGGAGAAGGTCGTCCTCCAGTCTGCCGTGGAGGTCTGTGGCGAGTTCGGCGCGCTGGAAGTGGGTGAAGATCCGATCAGGGAGCGGCAGGTGTGCCTCCCGTCCGGGCACGGGGAGCCCCAGGGAGGCGAGGAAGTGGAGCTGGCCAAAGGCCCGGGCGAACGTGGTCTTGCCTCCCTGGTTGGGGCCGGTGACCACGAGGATCCGCTCGGGGTCCTTCAAGGAGAGGTCGTTGCAGACTGGAAGGGATCCCTGGCGGACGAGCTTGTGGGCCAGGGCGAGGTCGAAGACCGCATCGGCCGAGACCTCCTTACCCGTCTCGCTCACCTCTGGGTAGCAGAAGGGAAGGCCAGCCCGTCGCAGCGGGGCGATGAACTCCAGGTAGGCGAGGTAGAACTGCACCTCCCGGTCGAAGGCGACGACGCGGGGGTCCAGGAAGTGGCGGTGCGCGGTGCAGAAGCGATAGATCCGGGAGAAGAGATCGGCGTGAATCTCAACGACACCGTCGAGGATGCGGGCCTCCACGTGGTTCATCTCGGGCCAGTCCGGAAAAGAGAAGCGGTACTCTTTGCCCTCCGTCTGGCGGAAGCGCTGGAAGGTGCGCGCGATCTCCTTGCTGTAATCAGGCTCGCCGGCATAGGGGCGGACCTCGACCCGAAGCCCCCGGAGGAAGACGGTATACCGGAGGGAGGCGAGCTCACGCTGCAACGCCTCAGCCTGTTCTGCGAGTGCCCGAAAGGCCTGAGAAGCGACGTAGGCCCGGAGGTCGTCGCAGAAGGCCACAAGCCCCCGGGAGCGGAGAAAGGCTTCACTCAGCACTTGGGCGAGCCGGTGGACGGCCTGGCCGTAGTGAGCGACCGCGTCCAGAACCCAGCGCTCCCTCTGCCGGTCATAGGTGGCCTTCTCTGCAGAGGAGAGGTTGGCGCGGACGGTGCGCATGGCGGTACTGAAGGCGGCGATCTCGCTTCGGAGAGAGGGGTCTTCGAGATCCTGCAGGACCTCCTGGCGGAAGACGATGGCCCTGGTACTCATAAGGGGCGTGTAGAAGAGCGGCTTCAGGTCGTACTCCTCCCTTCCGGCGGTGACGGCGTCCACGATCTGGTCGAGGAGGAGATCCCGGAAGAAGGGCGGGGGCTCAAGCTGGAGGGGCGGCCTGGGCTCGTCGGGCGGGAACAGGATGCTGTACGGTTCAGTCATCAGTGGACCACCATGACGGGACAGTGGGCGTAGCGCAGGACGCGCTCGGAGACTGACCCCAGCATCCAGCGCTGCACAGGGGTGAGCCCGCGCCGACCCAGCACGATCAGGTCGAACCCTTCCTCCCGGGCCACCCGCACGAGGGTATCGGCGGGATGACCGGCCTGGATGCGGGTCTCCAGGGACACCCCCGCCCTGCGCGCCTCCGCCCGGGCCCAGCGGAAGGCCTCCGCGAGCGGGCCCTGCGCCTCCGCGAGGGCCGCATTTACCTCGGCTTCCAGTTCCGCGAACTCCGGGGGCCGCACGACGGCCAGAGCCGTGACCGCCGCACCGTACCGCTGTGCGAGGTCCAGCGCCGCCTGCAGCGCCTTCCGGGCTGCGGGAGAGCCGTCAAATCCGACGAGCACCTTCCCGAACACTAATCACCTCCGAAGGCAGGAGTCGTCTGGGCCTCCGCGGCGCGCGCCACGTGGTGGCGGGGGAGGAAGAACCGGTTCGCGACCCAGGTAGGGACCACGGCACTCGCGATGACCGCGGCTACGAGGAGGGAGTACTGGGATCGCGTGATGATCCGGTGGGTGAGCCCGTACAGGGACGAGATGGTCCCGAAGGTGAGACCGGTGGACATCAGGAGGGTCGTGTACATGGCCTCGTCCGGGGCGTACCGGTACCACCGGGTGAGGGGGAAGATCCCGACGAACTTGGTCGTGACCTTCGCGGCGAGCAGGACGAGGAAGGGTCCGAAGCCCGCCAGGAGGGCGGGCACCTGCACGAACGAGCCGGCCCGGATGAAGTAGACGGGTGTCAGGAGCCCGAAGGTCAAGGTCCGGAGCCGCCGAAGCAGCCCGTAGTCCCTTCCCACGACTCCGGCCAGGGCCATCCCGATGAGGTAGGCGGGCAACACCGCCTCCGATCCGGACCACGCCGCAAGGCCGCCCAGCAGAAAGAGGGCAAGGAGCAAAAACTTGGCCTCAACCTCCGCGGTGCGTCCTCCGTAGCGCCGGAAGAAGGGGCCGGTGGCCCAGACCAAGGCCACAAGCCCGGTCGTGAGGGCGGCGACGAAAACCGCGGTGCGGGCGGTGAACGGGGCGAACAGCAGGCCGAGGGCGATCACGGTGCCGAGGTCGTTGATGAAGCAACCACTCAGGATCACCTTGCCGAACTCGGTCCGGTTCAAGTCGAGCTCCAGGAGCACCGCGTACACCACGGCCACGGAGGTGGTAGACAGGGCCACCCCTGCAAGCCAGCTCGCGCGGGGGTCCCACCCCAGGAGCAAGCGGGCCGCCCCCGCCGCGCCCAGGAACGGAGCCGCAAACCCCACGAGGCCCAGGGCCGTGCTCTCCCGCCACCTTCTGCGGAAGGCCTCCGGTTCCAGCTCAGCGCCCGCCAGGAAGGTCAGAACCACCGAGCCCGTGCCGGCCAGGAACGTCACCCACCCCTCCTGGCTGCCAAGGGCATGAGACCGACCGAACGTATCCAGGAGTACCTGTGCGGCAACGCCCACGAGGATCTCCGTGAGGGCCACCGAGACGCGCAACCAGGTGCCCAGCAGGGTTGCCAGGAGTGCCAGCGCAAACCACAACGCCGCGGTGAACCATACCTGCTCCATCAGGCCGCCGTCCTCCTCTCGGGTAGAGGCCCAAAACAAATGGCCCCTACCCACAACTTGGGTAGGAGCCATCAGCCTCATCCCGAGGCGGTTTAGGCGGACTCCATCGCCTTCACGGGAACTCTATCCGTCGCGCACCCTCCGGTCAAGGGTGGTGAC
>ERZ511473.161-NODE-161-length-157949-cov-29.187361_pt1 | contig 157949 bp, 114 predicted proteins | sample MGYA00374947_ERZ511473 | MGnify/ENA primary metagenome ERZ511473 (study PRJEB26303, sample SAMN06343854) | sediment metagenome | isolation source: hot spring sediment | place: Canada: British Columbia | collected 2012-09-26 ... | reverse complement strand
AAACGCACGTGCAGGGATGATTACGCCCAGGTTCAGACAGCATCGTCGCACGCAGCACCAGGAGCGGCGGGTGTCAGTCCACCGTGTGTCGCGCTGACGCACTTGCAAGGGCGCTTCCGCCACTGTTGGGGAGACTGCCGACCGGTGCGTTGGCGAACGCTGTTGCGTGTGGCGACGAACAACGCACGGGGGCTGATGCCCCCCGCTCTTGGAGTTGGACTGAGCGCCAAGATTTACTCGCCTGCTGCGTCACTTCTGAATGTGCCGACGATGGCATGGCCATTTGGGATTCGGTGCAGCCCTGGAGTCGGGTATTTGCAACTTGGACACCCCAGCGGCGGTCTGCTAATTTAGAAGCGTCGGGTGCCAGCATCGGCAAAGGCCAGGCTGACGAGCAGGGAATCGTTACGACCGCAAAACTGCACCACGGGGATTGAGCCATGTGCTATGAGAACCTGTTGCGTCAAATGCTGGTGCATGTGCTGGTAATGCTGTTGTGGGGAATTCAGGCGATTCGTGCGGAAGAAGCGTCGCCGGGCACCGTTCGGTTTGCCCGCACGCCGGATATTTCCCCGGACGGTCGCTGGGTGGCGTTCAGTTATCTGGGCGACATCTGGATAGTTTCAGCAGAAGGAGGTGTGGCGAGGCAAATCACGACTCACGAGGCGCACGAGATCAACCCGGTGTTCAGCCCGGATGGCCGCTGGCTGGCCTTCAGTTCGAATCGCTACGGCAGTTACGATGTATTCGTGGTCAGTGTGGAAGGTGGTCCGCCCAGGCGACTCACCTTCGATTCGGCCCACGAACTGGTCAACGACTGGACACCGGATGGGCGATATATCCTGTTTTCGACGCGTCGCACGCCGCAGTTCCCACCGTTACCGGAAATGTATCTGGTGCCGGTCGAAGGCGGCCGCGAGCGGCGCCTCCCTCTTGACGAGGGCCGCGACGGCGTGTTTCGCCCGGACGGTCTGGAACTCGCGTACATCCGTGGGCCCGGACTATGGTATCGCAAAGGGTATCGAGGCTCGGCCAACGACGACATCTGGATTTGCCGCGCCGATGGCACGCATCATCGTCGCCTGACCAGTTTCAACGGTCAGGACGGTTCGCCGATGTGGTCGGCAGATGGGCGATGGATTTACTACGTGTCGGAAGAAAGCGGCGTGAGCAACATTTTCCGACGCAGCGCTGATGGCACGGGCCCGTCCGTGCAGATCACGCACCACACCTCCGAAGGCGTGCGTCGGGCACGCATTTCCCGCAATGGGGAATGGATCGTTTACGAGTGCGGCTTCGAGCTGTACCGGCTGCATGTAAGCGAGGCCAATCCCCAACCGCAGCGGATAGCGATCGTGGCGCGGGCTGACCTGGCCAGCAATCCCGAGGTCTATCGCACCTTCACGCAAGGGATCAGCGAATACGCACTGGCCCCGAATGAACAACACCTGGCCATCGTAGTGCACGGGGAAATCTTCCTGGTGCCGGTCAGCGGGGGCAAAGCACGCAATGTCAGCAACAGCCCGGCTCACGACCGAGAGCCGGTCTGGTCGCCGGATAACAAGGCTATCGCTTTTATCTCCGACCGCGACGGTGAGGAAAACGTTTACCTAATCGAATCGGCTGAGCCGCCCGGTGCTGAACTCGGCCAGGCCCGGCAGTATCGGATTCGGCGAGTGACGCACCATGCAGGACCGGAATCGGGGATTTCTTTTTCGCCGGACGGTAAGAAGCTGGCCGTCCTGCGCCATGGCACGCTCTGGGTAATGGATCGCGACGGTGCCAACGCCAAAGTCCTGGTGCCACAGCCGCGCGTCATCGAATACAGCTGGTCGCCGGACGGCTCCTGGATTGTTTATTCGCGGATGGACGCCCATTTTGCCAGCGATCTCTACCTCATTCCCGCGGAAGGTGGCCAGCCGGTCAACATTACCCGCTATGCGACCCGCAATTTCGGTATCTCGTGGAGTCAGGATGGCCGATTACTCTGCTTCATCAGTCAGCGTCGGCAGGACCTGGACGTGTTTGTGATGCAGTTACAAAAACCAGCCAGCGACAGCACGAACCGGCGTGCAGAGAGTACCGCAAAATTGGCCAATCCGCTCGACAAAATCCTGGACCAACCCGGACGGGGTCGGCTGGTAATTGATCTGGACGACATCCACCTGCGTGTACAGCGAGTGACGGCCATGAGCAGCGATGAATCGGAAGCGGTGATCCGTCCGGATGGTCGTTACGTCGCTTTCCGATCCAACGCGCTGGCGGCCAACGACCTGTGGCTGGCGAGCGTAAACGGGGAGCAGATTTTCCGCCTGACCGTAGGCAACGTCCATCCCCGCCAGATCACCTGGAGGCGGACGGGGGCGATTCTGTTTCTGGATGAATTCGGTGCGTTACGGAGTACGCGGCCAAATCTGAGCCCCGGCTCGGCCCCGGTGGCCGAAACTCCCAACCGCATCCGCATCGAGGCGCGATTGAAGATAAATCGCCCCGCTCTGTTTCAGGAGATGTTCGCGGAAGGTTGGCGGAAACTGCGGCATTCTTTTTACGATCCGCGGCTGCACGGCGCCGATTGGGAAGCGGTGCGGGCCAAGTACAGTGCCCTCCTGCCCCATATCGCCTGCGTCGAAGATTTTTACGACCTGGTCAGTCTCATGCTGGGTGAACTCAACGCTTCGCATCTGGGAATCGGTGGCCAGAACCGCAACCCCGAAGAACAGACCGCCGACCTGGGTATCCTGTGGGACGAGAATTATCCCGGCCCGGCGCTGCGAGTACGCGAGATACTCAAAGGGGGCCCGGCGGATCGCAAAGGGATCGAGTTGCGTCCCGGCGAGTACATAGTGGCGATCGAAGGAGAACGGCTGAGCGAGCAAACCAACCTCAGCCGACTTCTCAACGACAAAGCCGGCGAACCCCTCCGCCTTCAGGTCAGCCGCTATCCCGATGGCCGCGAGTCCCGTTGGCTGGAGCTTCGTCCCATTCGCCGACAGGAAGCCGCACCGCTGTATTATCGCCACTGGGTGGCCCGCAACGAACGCCTGGTGCATGAGCTCTCCGGCGGTCGCCTCGGTTACATTCACCTCCGCGCCATGGATGTCGAGAGCCTCGATGAGTTTGTGCGGGCGCTTTACTCGGAGCATTTCGACAAGGATGGGCTGATTCTCGATGTGCGATTCAACGGTGGCGGATTTACGCACGATCAGGTGCTCTCCTTTTTAGGCGGCAAAGAACACACCTACTTCGTCAGCCGCGATGGCCAGTATGGCACGGTGCTTCGCTCATACGATCGCAAGTGGACCAAGCCGGTGGTTGTGATGTGTAATAACCGTTCCTTCAGCGATGCCGAGATTTTCCCCAATGCTTTCCGCGAACTGGGGCTGGGGAAGCTGGTCGGCGTACCGACCGGCGGACTGGTCATTGGCACGGTGAACGAACGGCTGATTGATGGCTCGTTTTTCCGCGTGCCCCGACTCGGTGTGTACACACCGCAGGGAATCAACATGGAAAAAGCGGGGGTGGTTCCCGACATCGTGGTCGAACCCCATCCCGACGATCTTCAGGCAGGCCGCGATCCACAACTCACCAGGGCTGTCGAAGTTCTCAAGCAGGAAGTCCGCGATTTCTTCGCCAAGCGCAAACCGGTGCCGCTACCAGTTCCCGGTGCCAGCGAATCGCGTCCGTGATGCTCCTGGGAGGAAGACCGCATGCGCCGAACCCAAATCTGGCTGGTGGCCATTCTGTTGCTGGTGCAGGCCAGCGCTACACAGGGGCAAAGCGATCCGTACGGCCGGCTGGAAAACGGTGAACGGCGTGGCTTGCAATTTCGGTTGATCGGCCCAGCAGCGGGAGGACGGGTCTGTCGCGTGGCGGGAGTGCCCGGCGATGCACGCATCTACTACGCGGCCACCGCGGCCAGTGGCTTATGGAAATCCACCGACGGGGGCCTGACCTGGAAACCGATCTTCGACGACCAGCCGACCTCCGCCTGCGGTTCGCTCGCGGTTTCGCCGTCGCATCCCCACATCCTCTACGTCGGCACCGGAGAAGCCAATATCCGCAATAACGCCCAGATTGGCGAAGGGATTTTCGTCTCCGAGGACGGTGGCCAGACCTGGCGCCACGCCTGGAAAGCCCGTGCGGTGATCGGCACCTTCGCCGTTCATCCGAGCAATCCGGACATCGCCTACGCGGCGGTGCTGGGAAGCCCGTACGGCCCAGATGAGCATCGTGGGGTTTATCGCACCCGCGATCGCGGTCGCAGCTGGCAGCGAGTCCTCTTCAAGGATGCCGACACCGGTGCCTCCGATGTCTGCATTGACCCGAATAATCCCAGCGTGCTCTTCGCCGGACTCTGGCAAGCGCGACGCCGACCCTGGGAATTGACCAGCGGTGGGCCAGGCAGCGGTCTGTATGTTTCTCGCGATGGCGGTGACACCTGGCAGGAGATAGTCGGCCAGGGATTGCCCGAAAAACCCTACGGCAAGATCGGCGTCGCCGTCGCTCCTTCCGACAGCCGACGGGTTTATGCCATTATCGAGGCCGTCGAAGGGGGCCTTTTCCGGTCCGACGACGGCGGCAAGACCTGGAAACGCATGAGTGGTCAGCGCGGCATCCGCCAGCGCGCCTGGTATTATTCCACCATCACCGTGGACCCAACTAACCCCGACATCGTCTGGTGTCCGAACGTCGCCATGATGCGCAGCACCGACGGCGGCAAAACTTTCCACGCCGTTCGCGGTTTCCATCACGGCGACCATCACGATTTGTGGATCGATCCCAAAGACCCGAAGCGGATGATAGACGGCAACGATGGCGGCGTGGATGTAACCGTCAACGGCGGGGAAACCTGGTACGCGCCCCCGTTGCCCTGGTGTCAGTTTTACCGTATCCACGTGGATAACCGCACGCCTTACTGGGTCTCCGGCACGATTCAAGACATTGGCGCCCTGGCCGGGCCGAGCAATAGCCTCAACCGCCGCGGCATCAGTCATTACGAGTGGTACCCGATCGGAGGCGGAGAAGCGGGCTACACCGCCCACCATCCCCGCGATCCCAACATCATCTATGCCGGTGAGTATGCCGGCATCATCACCCGCTTTGATTACCGCAACCGCCAGGCACCGCATGTCGGCATCTATCCGTACCGGACTTCGGGAGAGGCGGCGGAATTGCGGTATCGGTTTCGCTGGCCGGCACCGATCCTTATTTCCCCGCACGATCCGGATCTCGTCTATCACGCCGGGAATGTGCTGTTCGCCAGTCGCGATGGTGGGCAGACCTGGACAGCCCTGAGTGGCGACCTGACCCGCAATGATAAATCCAAGCAAGGCTGGTCGGGTGGGCCGATCACCGGCGATAACACCTCCGCTGAGCATTATTGCACCATTGCTGCTATCGCGGAATCGCCGGTGCAAAAAGGCGTGCTCTGGGTCGGTTCGGATGACGGTCTGCTGCACCTGTCGCGAGACGGCGGTCGCACCTGGATGAACCTGACCAGTCGGTTGCCGACCTTTCCCGAATGGGCGACCATCAAGTGCATAGAAGCCTCGCCACACGATCCGGGCACGGCTTACGTGGTGGTGGACGCTCACCTGTTGAATGATTTTCGACCCTACTTGTTCAAGACCAGCGACTTCGGACAGAGCTGGGAAGTGTTATCGGCGACGTTGCCGCAGGATGAGTATCTCCACGTAGTCCGCGAAGACCCGAAGCAGAAAGGGCTGCTGTTTTTGGGCAGCGAAAAAGGGTTGTGGTTCTCGCGCGACGCTGGTAAAAGCTGGACACGGCTGCGCCGCAATTTGCCGACCGTGGCCGTGCATGATTTGGTGGTCAAGAACGACGATCTCGTGGTGGGCACCAACGGGCGTTCCCTATACATTCTCGATGACCTGACACCGCTACGTGTAGAGGAATCGAAGTGGCGGACGGAGAAGCCGACGCTTCTGCCGCCGCGTCCGGCGATCCGGTGGCGATATCATAGTGCGGAAGTCGGCCCCGGAGCCGGCGAAAATCCGCCCCGCGGTGCTTTGCTCTACTACTGGCTGCCGGTCAAACCGAAAGGGGAAGTGCGTTTACGGATATGGGATTCGTCTAACCAAGTGGTCAAAACGCTGACCAGCACGCCTCCGCCACAAGAGCCACGCGAACCAGGCGAGTACGAGGAACGTGAACCAAAAAAGCCGCCCTTGATCGCTGAGCCCGGTCTGCAACGCGTGGTCTGGGATTTGACCGCCGAGGGTGCCCGCAAGATTCCCGGTGCCGTTCACGAAGGGGCGGACCCGGAGGCCGGCCCGCTGGTACTGCCGGGAAAGTATCGGTTGGTGCTGGAAGTGGATGGTCAGCGCTCGGAACAGACGCTGGAAGTTCTGCCCGACCCGCGTCTGAATCTGCCGGCGGAAGTTTACCAGCAGCGCTGGCAATTCACACGCATCGTGCAGCAACGTATCGGCAAGGTGGCAGAACTAGTCGAACAAATCCGCATCGTGCGCGAACAATTGCAGCAGCGGCACCGCTGGCTGGGCGACGATCCGGCCTATGCCGAATTCCGCCAGCGTTCCCAGACCCTGCTGAACCAGCTCGACCAACTCGAAGGGCGACTGCACAATCCCAGGGCGCGCGTCTCCTATGATCTCCTGGCCGAGCGCGGTGGGGCCCGGCTGTACTCGAAATTGCTCGTGCTTTACGACGTCTGCCTGGACGCCGATGGGCCGGTTACCCAAGGCATGCGCGAAGTGCTCCGCGACCACGAAACCGAACTGGAGAATTACCGTAGCCAGTGGCAAAAACTCCTCAGCGACGAACTGGCACCGCTCAATCAACTGGCGCAGAAACTCGGCGTGCCTGCGATCTGGTTACGCCCGAAATCACCGCCACGCTGAGACTCGCACTTTGGCCTGGTGTTCATGCGCCAGCCGCGGTGGCCGTAAGCCCGCCTTGGTCATTTTAGCGGTGAGAATCCGGTTGACCGGCGTTCTACCGGGCGGTGTGTTAAAATTGCAACAGCGCTGGCGTTCGGAGTTTGCCCATAGCGAAGGAGGACTAGTCAGCCACGACCAAACCGCTATGGGCTCACGCTTGCCGCACCGGTCTGCAGCAGCGGAGGTCAGCACACCGTCGGTCAAGCGAGGGGAGATTCGCCAGCGTTTGCCTCCTAGCGAAGACGGAACAAGCGGGAGCGCAAACCTCCGTGGCGACTGGAGCGGTGAGCGTCAGCCCGCCAGGATCGAACGGCGGATAATCTCAGCCAACAGGAAATCCGAAAATGACCGGTATTCCCTTGCGAACGTTTGCGGTGCAACCGCGGCTGCCGGAATCGTTGCGGCGACTGCGGGAATTGGCTTACAACCTCTGGTGGACGTGGAATCCGGATGCGGTGCAACTCTTTCGCCGCATTGACGAACGAGTCTTCGAGGAAGTCGAGCATAGCGCCGTCAAACTGCTGGGCGCCATTGACCAGGCACGGTTTGAGGAACTGGCCCGCGATGAAGGGTTCATGGCCCATCTCGATCGCGTCCTGCATGCGTTCGACCAGTACATGTGCTCGCCGACCTGGTACGAGGAAACGTACAAACGTCGGCTGGGCTCGGAACAATTTCCACCGAACAACGGTCCGGGCGACCACGATGGGGCGAGGCCCACCGCGCCGGCCAGCTCTCCCGATTCCCCGGCCACCGGGAGTCGCGACCGTCAGTCCACCACCGATCACGACAGTGGCCAGCCGAAATCCTCCAGCAACCCTGTCGCCGGGGTCTATGCCGGCCATACTGACTTCGGTAAGCCGGAATTCCGCATCGCGTATTTCAGTGCGGAGTTCGGCCTGCACGAGAGCGTGCCGGTTTACTCCGGTGGTCTCGGCGTGCTCGCCGGGGATCATTTGAAGTCGGCCAGCGACCTCGGACTGCCGCTGGTCGGGGTCGGTTTGATGTACCGTATGGGTTACTTCCGCCAGTATCTCAACGTGGACGGCTGGCAGCAGGAGATGTATCCCGAAAATGATTTCTTCAACCTCCCGGTCAGCCCCGAGTTGGACAAGCAGGGACGACCGATCCTCGTTTCCGTGCCCTTTCCCGATCGCGAGGTGTATGCGCGCATCTGGCGGATTCAGGCAGGGCGTGTTTCGCTGTATCTGCTCGACACCAACGTGCCGCAGAACAGTCCCGCCGACCGCGAGATCACAGGGCAGCTTTATGGCGGCGATCAGGACATGCGCATTCGGCAGGAAATGATCCTAGGCATTGGCGGACTGCGGGCACTGTATGCGTTGGGGATTCCGCCCAGCGTCTGCCACATGAACGAGGGGCATTCGGCCTTTTTGGCGCTGGAGCGGATTCACATGGCGATGGAGAAATACGGCCTGAGTTTCGAGGAAGCGCGGGAATGGGTCACCGCCGGGAACATTTTCACCACCCACACCCCTGTCCCTGCTGGCATTGACCTGTTCCCGCCCGGGCTGGTGGAGCATTACCTGTCCGCCTATCTGGGTCGGTTGAAGATTGACCGGCAGCAATTGCTGGCTTTGGGTCGGCAAAACCCCAACGATCCCAATGAGCCGTTCAGCATGGCCATTCTCGCCCTCAAGCTCGCCCACATCAGTAATGGCGTCAGTCAACTGCATGGCCAGGTGGCGCGACGCATGTGGCACGGACTCTGGCCACAACTACCGGAAAACGAGGTTCCTATCATCTCCATTACCAACGGTGTGCACACACCGACCTGGGTCAGCCGCGACATGAATCTGCTTTTTGAACGTTACCTCGGCCTGGATTGGCGCAATCGACTGGCGGACCACAGCATCTGGAAACGGGTCGAAAATATCCCCGATGCGGAATTGTGGCGGACGCATGAACGGCGTCGGGAACGGCTGGTGATCTATGCCCGGCAGCGGTTGAAATGGCAATTACGCCGACGCGGTGCTCCACCTGCCGAGATTGACCGCGCGGACGAAGTGCTCGATCCGGAAGCGCTGACGATTGGTTTTGCCCGGCGGTTCGCCACCTACAAACGGGCCACGCTCATCCTCCGCCAGCTGGATCGACTGGAGAAAATTCTCAACAACAAGGATCGGCCGGTGCAGATCATCTTTGCCGGCAAAGCCCATCCCCGGGATCACGGCGGCAAGGAGTTAATCGCTCAGATCGTGCACGTGTCGCGGCGACCGGAGTTTCGCCGACGGATCGTGTTTCTGGAGGACTACGATTACAGTCTGGCCCGCGCTCTGGTGCAGGGAGTGGATGTCTGGCTCAACAACCCTCGCCGACCTCTGGAAGCCTCCGGCACCAGCGGGATGAAGGTGGCGGTCAACGGCGGGTTGAACCTGAGTGTGCTGGACGGCTGGTGGTGCGAGGGTTACCAGACCGATAACGGCTGGGCCATCGGTGCCGGCGAAGAATACACGGACCTCAACTATCAGGACGAGGTCGAGAGTCGCGCCATCTACGACCTGCTCGAAGACGAGATCGTCCCGCTGTTTTACACCCGGGGCAGCGACGGTTTGCCCCGCGGTTGGATTCGCATGATGAAACGGTCCATGCAGACGATTACTCCCGTCTTCAATACGCATCGGATGTTGCAGGAATACATGGAGCGTTGTTACTGGCCGGCCTGGTTGCACTATGCGGAACTAGGCGGGGAGAATCTGGAGCCAGCGCGTCGGCTGGCCTCCTGGCGTCGCCGCATCGTTGAGAACTGGTCGGCTATCCGCGTCGAAAGTGTCCAGGCCGACCAACTCGAAAACATTGCCGTCGGTCAGGAAATCGAGGTGCAGGCTCTGGTTCACCTTGGGCCGCTTTCCCCGGACGATGTCGAGGTGCAACTCTATCATGGCCGGGTGGATTCCCTCGGGGAAATTCCCGCACCGCAGACGGTGAGCATGGCCCACAGTGGCAGCAAAGGCGACGGGCGACATATCTACGTCGGCTACCTGCTGTGCCAGACCAGCGGCCAGCACGGTTTTGCCGTGCGCGTTTTGCCGAAACCGAAAAATCCCATCAATCCGCTGAGTTTCGGTCTGGTGACCTGGGGCTAATTGCCGACACCCACGAGCAGGTTTGGAGCTTAGCGGCGGCAACACGAAAGTCGCGGCGGGTAAACGCTCTGCCCGACTGCGCTTGGACAGGTAAGCGGCCTGGTCATAGGAAGCCAGTACCCCGTTGCCCGGCGAGATGGAGCATGCTGGACCCGGAGTGGCGCGGGTCGGCCTGCCGTGGGTCGGGACTCGCTTTGGCAACTGCAATTCCGTCCATCCGGACAGACAGACAGCGATCCGGGCACCCTGGTCCCGGTGCATCCGCCGAAGCAGCGGGCGTCCCCCTGCGGTACTCGGAAATCAGTGCACGAAAAAGGAGCAAGTCGTGGCGGAGCGAGCCGTAACCTGGCAACAACTGCCCGGCGGTGAAATCCTGATTTCTATCAGTCAGCCGCACAGCAAAGTCAACGTCGTCAGCCAGTCGGTGCTGGCGGAATTGGAGCAGGTGGTAGGGGAGATTTCCCGAATGTCGCCGCTGACTGGCGTGATTTTGAGCAGCGGCAAACCCGGCATGTTTCTGGCCGGGGCCGACTTGCGGGAGCTGGCACAGGCCTGGCGCCATCCGGAACTGGTGCGGCAACTATTGGAACGTGGCCATCGGCTTTTGCAGCAAATCGAGAATCTCCCCTGCCCCAGCGTAGCCGCCATTGATGGGCCATGCCTGGGCGGCGGACTGGAAATTGCCCTGGCCTTCGACCATCGCCTGCTCAGCACACATCCGCGAACCGAATTGGGGTTGCCGGAAGTCAAAGTCGGCCTGATTCCGGGCTGGGGCGGAACGCAACGATTGCCACGACTAATTGGCCCGTCGCTGGCCCTGGAGATGATTTGCAGCGGCGAAAGCATCTCCGCCACTCGGGCAGTGGAAATCGGGCTGGCCTTCGATGCCGTCCCCGGTGATCGGCTGCTGGAAGAAGCGAAACGCCTGCTCCTGCTATCCCGCCAGCTCCACGATTGGCCTAACATCCGCCGTCGCAAGCAGCAGCCGGTCGGCTTATCGGAAGAGCAGCACGCCTATACCTTCGCCGTGGCTCGCGGCCAGGTTTGGCAGAAAACCCGCGGGCATCCCCAGGCACCGCTGGTGGCCCTAGAGGTGGTGGAAAAGACGGTGAATTTGCCCCTGGCCGACGGTCTGGCTCACGAACGGGAGGCTTTCTTGCGCCTGGCGGTCAGCTCTGAAGCGCGGAATCTCATTGCCGTTTTCTTTCAGCAGCAGCGGCTGCAAAAAGACCCCGGCGTGGACAATTCGCAAGCGGTGCCGCGAAATATCGAACGGGTCGGAGTGCTTGGTGCCGGCGTGATGGGATGCGGAATTGCCAGCGTGCTGGCGCGGCGGGGATTGCTGGTGCAAATGCTCGATGTTTCTTCCGAGATTTTGCAAAATGCTCTCCAGCGCATCGAACGCGGTTTGCTGGAACGGGTGCAACTGGGGCGAATGCGACCGGAAGAAGCCGCCGACACCCTGGCACGAATCGGTACCACACAAGCTCCTGCTGCTATGGCCGACCGCGATCTGGTGATCGAAGCCGTCACCGAAAACGAAGACCTGAAAACGCGGCTCTTCCGGGAACTGGAAAACTATGTCGGTGGGGAGACCCTGATAGTTTCCAATACCTCGACGCTGTCCATATCGCGGATGGCTCGGACGTTGCAGAGGCCGCACCGTTTCGCCGGGCTGCATTTCTTCAACCCGGCCGAACGCATGCCCCTGGTGGAAGTGGTGCGGGGCGAGGCGAGCGACGATGTCACCATCGCCACACTGGTGGCCTTGGCCAAACGCCTCGGCAAAACGCCGATCGTAGTGCGCGACAGTCCCGGTTTTCTCGTGAACCGACTGCTGTTTCCGTACCTGAACGAGGCCATGCTGATGCTCGAAGAGGGAGCCACTCCACGCCAGATTGACCAGGCGGCAGTGGAGTTTGGTATGCCGATGGGGCCGGTGACACTGCAGGATGTGGTCGGGCTGGATACTGCTCTTTATGCGGGCCGGGTCTTGCAGCGGGCCTTTCCCGATCGTTTCGTCGAAAGCCGCATCGTCGCCGAACTGGTACAAGCCGGCCGACTCGGCCAGAAGAGTGGCGCAGGATTCTACAACTATTCCCGCGATCCCAAACACGGCAGCGACGACCCAGCTCTGGAGCCGATCCTCGAACGCTGCCGACGGGCCCACCGTTCCTTCAGCAACGACGAGATTACCGACCGACTCTTCCTCCCCATGTTGCTGGAAGCGACCCGCGTCCTGAGCGAACAAGTCGTCCGCGACGCTGGCGACGTGGATATGGGGCTGATTCTCGGTACGGGTTTCCCGGCCTGGCGAGGTGGTATCCTGCGCTGGGCCGACGATCTCGGTGCCACGTCCATCCTGGAAAAATGCCAACGCTACCAGCACCTTGGCGTCCGCTTCCAACCCACCGAACTGCTCCGCCAGCTCGCCGCTACTAACGGCAAGTTCTACCCGTAAAAAGCGGCCCCAATCGCAGAGGCGATTCGGCCCAACCCGGGCTCGCCTACACCCTCCGATCCTGCAGCTTGTACCACGGGAGTTGCACCCACAATCGCCACTTCGGCAATGCACCAACGCACGTGCACCAAGAGCGGCTGGCGTAACCCAGCCGTGGTGCGGGAAACAGCACTTGGAAAGACGATTCGACTTTCGTTCGACGGCGAACGGCACGCGAACAAGAGCGGGGGGCGTAAGCTCCCGTGTTTGCAGCAACGCGATTGCAACGGCGTGCGCCAACACGGCGGTCGGCAGTGTGCCGAACATTTGCGGAGGCGCCTGCGCAAGTGCGTCAGCGCGACGCACGGCCGGCTCACGCCCGCCGCTCTTGTGCACGGCGTTCGCTCGACGGTGAAAAAGCGACTTTCGCGATGCACAAACGCGTGTACAGCCAAGAGCGGGGGGGCGTAAGCCCCCCGTGGTTCACGGTAATGCGCTCGCAATGACGATGCCCCATACGCGGGAGACTGCCGACGCTGCATCGCCGAACCGCACTGCGATTGCGGTAGTCGCAATGACGGCGGGCTCACGCCCGCCGCTCCTGGTGCGTGCGCGTTTGTGCATCGTAAAAGTCGCAATTCCGTCGGCGAGCGAACGCACGCCAACAAGAGCGGGGGCGTAAGCCCCCGCTGGCCATTGGGCAACGCATTTGCAAAGGCGTCCGCCAAGGCACCGGCGGCAGTCTCCCGCGACTTTGCGGAACCATTCTTGCAAGTACGTCTCCCGAACCACGGCGGGCTCACACCCGCCGCTCTTGGTGCCGCGCGGGACGACGCTGTGCGAACCCGGGCGTAGTCATCCTTGCACGTGCGTTTCCCACAATCACGGCGGGCTTACACCACCGCGAAAGCACCAAGGCACCGGGAGACAAATGCCACACTCTTCTTCCGCGTCCGGATTGTCTTCGTGTTACAGGCCCCATTGTTCCCAGGGTGCTGGGTGTCTTCGCGGCTACACGCCCTGATTTAGCGAAATCTTTTCGGTTGCGCCAGCGGGTGCGATTCGTCTTATCTCTGAGGTCGCCTGGCTGCGGACGGTGGGTAAAGCCCACCGCTGTCTGCTGCGAAGTATACTCCAGAGAGCTCTTCGCGGGGCACAAGCTATGATGGGGGTCTATGCTGGCGGGTGACTGACCGGAACAGATTATCCTCGCCGACTTCAATCGGTCGCACCCCTGACGGAAGACTGCGTCCAGCTCTACCGGGAAGCGGCTGCGGCGCTTACAATCCTACAGGAGGCAAACCCATGATGGTGCGACGGTGGGCGGTGGCCCGAAGTGGTGGGCATGAACTGATCGCAGCGCTGACGAGTCTGCTGGTGTTTGGCCTGGCGCTGACGGCGCTGGCTCAACCCAATGGCAATCCTGCCCCGGAAAACAAGCCCGCGGCCAACAAATCCGCCGACCAGCTCAACGAAGAACTCGCCGCCGAACAGGCCGTCATTGCCGCACGGTACGCCCAACTCGAAGAAGCGTTGTTGCGAATTGCTCAGTTGATGGAACGGCGAAACAATCCCGGCGATGTCGAGAAAGCCCGCATCATCTACCGTGCCCTGCGGGAGGCCCGCGAACGTAATATCCGCCTCAATGTCAGTGAACTGGCAGAGCGGTTCAAACGACCTGGCACGCTGACCAGTTTGAAAGAAATCCAGCAGGTCGTCGAGAAAGGCGGCGATGTCCAGGCAGCTATGCAGCGGTTGCTCGACATCCTCATGTCGCCCGACGACGAATCGCTCAAGAAGAAGGAAATGGAGTTGTACGCGGAGTTGGTCCGTCGGCTGGAGGAAGCGGAACGGGCACAGCGTGTCGCCCAGGCCCGCAACGACAATCCCAACATCAGCAAGGAAGATGCCCAGAAGGCCCAGGCAGCGGTGAGCCGAATCGTTGAGGATATTCTCAACCGCATCCGGCAGCACGAGCAGGGGGGTAAGCCCGACCCCAGCCGGGGTGAAGCGCGCGACATCGGCAAGAACGAACGCCCCGACGCTCAGGCTCGCGGCGACAGTCGGCGCGGCGAAGGTCAGCCCGGTCAGGCGCGCGACGAAGGGCAGGGGGCTCCCAATCCCCAGGCGCGCACTCCGCAGTCCGCAGACAAACCAGGCCGAGAACAATCCGGCCAGAGCCGCAGCGGATCGCCAGATACATCCGCTAGCCAGGCGCGGAGCGGCAATCAGTCCGGGGAAACTTCCAAACCGGGTCAGGCACGCGGCAGCGATAACGCCTCCGGTCAAACGGGCGGTAATAAGCCCGGCGGAAAGCCCGGCGACAGTCAACCCGACGGTAGCAAACCCGGCGAGAAACCGGGTAATCAGGTAGCTCAGGGTCGCGGGCCCGGCGAAGGCACAGCTCAGGGTCAAGCACGCGGCGCCGGCCAGCAAGGTGGACAACAAGGCGGGCAGCAAGGAGGAGGACAACAAGGTGGGCAACAGGGAGGCCAACAGGGCGGTTGCCAAGGTGGACAACAGGCTGGTCAGGCACGCGGTCGTGGTGGTCAGCAAGGCCAACAGCAGCAAGGAGTGCCTGGCCGCGAGCGTGTCGAGGAGGCCCACGATTACCAGCGCAGTGCCGAGAACCGCATTAGCAGGGATGAACGCAAGCCGGCCTCCGAAGATCAGTCCCGAGCCGCCGACTTGCTGCGTCAGGCGCGGCAAAAGCTGGAAGAGTTGTTACGGCAATTGCGTGAAGAGGAGCAGTTGCGTGTGCTGGCCGACCTGCAGCGCCGCTGTGAAAAAATGCTGGCCATGCAGGAGGCCGTCTATCGCGACACCGTCAAACTCGATCAGCGGGTTCAGGCCAACCCTGACAAGAAGCCGACTCGCGAGGAGGAAATTCTTTCGGGCGTGTTGTCCCGGCGGGAAGACGAAATCGTCGCCGAAGCCGATCGCGCTATCGCGCTGATTCAGGCGGAAGGTTCTGCCGTGGCTTTCGCCGAGGTCTTCCAGCAACTCAGACAGGACATGGCCCGGGTCTCGACGCGGCTGTATAAGACCGATCCCGGCGCGGAAACGCAGGCCATCGAGCAGGACATCATCGAAACACTCAAGGAGATGATCGAGGCCCTGAAAAAGGAAATCCAGCGGCGTCAGAGTGGTGGCGGTGGTGGTGGCGGGAGCTCGGACCGAAATCAGCCCCTGGTGGACCTCCTTCAGGAACTCAAGATGATCCGCGCCATGCAGCAACGCATCTACCAGCGCACCGTCCTGTACAGTCGCCGCTACCAGGGAGAAGCCGCGACCGCTCCGGATATTGTGGCGGAATTACGGGAACTGGCGGCCCGGCAACTGAAACTCCATCAGATTACCGAGGCCATCGTCAAGGGGAAGAACCGATGAAACGCGTTATCTGGACAATGGCGGTGGGAATTTGTGCCTGGAGTTGCTACACGGTAGCATCGGCCGAGGAGGGGAGCGGTGGGCGTCCACCCGCCGTGGTCGAAGGGGAATTCGGTCGGCTGTCAGCTCCGAAGCCGGAGACGGTGAAGGAGCAGCTCTTCGCCTGGCTGCGGGATCATGTTCGTGCCGACGCCGAGACGCTGCAGCGTGCGGAACGTATCTGGGCCCAGGAGGGCCGACCCTTGCTCGCCCGCCTTGCCGACATCCTGGCCCTGGGTAGCCCGGACGCCCGGAAACTCCTGGAACAGGCCAGCGATCCGCAAGCGGTAGTACCGGCGGAAGTGCCGACGGTTATCCGCGACGCCCAACCGCCGTTCTTCAAGGCGAATCTGGCGCTGGCCTATGCGCGAGGGCTCTGCTTGCGCAAAGCCTACGACGAGGCCCTGGAGGTGCTGAGGTTGATTCGCCCGGAGCAGGTGGCGGATCCGGCCGCCTATTACTTCTTCCGTGCCGTCGCCGAGCATAAGACCTTACAGCGGGCGGAAACGCTGCGGAGTGTTGATCGGCTTTTGCAGGAAAGCGGCGCCGTCCCCGAACGCTATTTCGTCCTGGCGACGCTGCTCAAATACGACCTGCAAAGCTGGAACGGCCAGAAAAACCTCGATTACATCGCCCGGCGAATGGAGGAAATCTCCGGTCGGCTGGACAATGCCCGCGGCGGACCGAAAACACAGCAACGGCAGAAGGAAATTCTCGACCTGCTCGCCAAAATCATCGAAGACCTGGAGCAACAATGCCAGGCTTGTGCTGGCGGCGGAACCGGCGGCGGAACCGGCGGCGGAACAGTAAAACCGTCGGCTCCGGCGGGCGACAGTGCCATCCTTGGGGGTTCCGGCCAGGGGAAGGTGGATATGAAAGAGTTGGTAAAACGCCCTGACCTCTGGGGCAAGTTGCCGGAAAAAGAACGGGTCAAAGTCTTGGAAGCCATTCGCCGGGATTATCCTCCGCACGTTGCCGAAGCCATCGAAGCCTACCTGCAACAAATCGCCAGAACCAACGAATCCCGATGAGGAAATGCGTTCGCCTGCCGCTTCTTGCAGCGCTAGCTGACCGCGTGGTCGGGGCGCTGGTGGTGTGGACAGCGCTGCTGACAGGAGCGGTGGGCGTCAGTCCACGATGGATAACCTGGGTTAGCCAAAGCCACGGGCAATCCTCCAACCCGCCAGTGGTGGAACTCCGGTTGTTCAGTGGCGAAACGCTGCGTGGCCAGCTGCTGACCATCAACGAGCGGGAAGTGGTTATCCAGATCGGTAAGGAACGCCGCCAGCGAGCGCTGAGCGAGTTGCTGCAAATCAGCTGGGGCGGGAGTTCCGGCAAACCCCTGGTGGCTGCCGATGCCCCGCAGACGCAACTCCGCCTGACCGATGGCACTACCTTGCTCGCTCAGAAATTCGTACTGCGGCAGAAACAGGCAGAATGCCAACTCTTTAATGGCCAGGCGATCTCGGTGGCGCTGGAACGGCTCCACTGGGTACTGGTAACCGCTTCCGAAGCGAAAGCCCGGGAGGAATTGCAGCAGGCGCTGGCCAAAAAGCTGCCTCAGGACGCCGTCCTCGTTCTCAGTCGCGACGGTCAGGCGATCAACACGTTCACCGGTGTGGTGCTGGGCGGTGATGAGCAGGGAACGCGGCTGAACTTCCGGCTCGACGAAGATATTGTGCCGATTGACGCCAGTCGGCTGCGAGGGCTGGTGCTGGCACGACGCCAGCAAGACACCCCACGCGACGCTATTCGTGTCAGCGACCGCTTCGGCAACACCTGGGTGGCCGTCGAAACCACCTGGGAGGCCAACCGCCTGCGCTTGCGAACCGGCGACGGTCTGCGGGCCGAGTTGACCCTCGAGCAAATCGCCAGCGTGGATTTCAATCAGGGACGGCTGGTGTATCTTTCCGATCTCGAACCGCTGCGGGTCGAGGAAAAACCGTTGCTGGCCGATGTCTGGCACTTCCGCCGCGACCGCAACCTGACCGGCGGGCCGATCTCCCTCGGTCAAAAAGTCTATGGCAAGGGCTTGACCGTTCATTCCCGCACCGTGCTCGAATACGCCGCCGAAGGCTATCGCGAGTTCCGCTGTGTGCTGGGGATCGAAGATAGCGTCAGCGTGCCGGCCCAGGCGGTGGTACGAATTGAGGGGGATGGGCGGGAGCTTTTCCAGGCTACTATCCGCACCGGCGACAAACCGCAGGAGCTTCGCCTGCGATTGGAAAATGTCGCCCGCCTCCGCCTGGTGGTGGACTACGGCGACGACCTCGACCTTGGTGATCACGTCGCCTTCGCCGAGGCTCGCTTGCTGAAGTGAGACGGGGGATGAACCCGTGGGGAACCAAAATCCCCGTGCCCATTTGCCCTTCGCTATCGGTTGAGCGCCAACATTCCGCGACTCTTCCGGCAACAATGAGCTGCCATGAGTGCCTCTACTTCTTCTGGGAAAGGCGGTGGATGTCAGCCCGCCGTAGTCGAACCGACACGGCCTGACCACCGGAGGCTCACGCCTCCTGCTCCTGTTGTCCACAAATCCCTGATCAGGCGAAGAACCATGGCCAGTGGCAAGTCCGTGCCTCCGCGATGTCTGTACCGCGTGGTGTGGCTGACGGTGACCGGGCTGCTTTTCGCGTTCCTGGCCCGGGCCGTCGAACCGCAAGTGCTCGAAGAAGAAGCCCGACGGGTGGCGGTGATCGAAAAGATCACGCCCAGCGTTGTGGCGGTGTTCGACCGCCAGGGTCGCGGCGGCGGGTCGGGCGTGCTTATTGACGAGCAAGGATATGCCCTGACCAATTTCCACGTGGTACAGCCCACCGGCCCAACGCCGCGATGTGGCCTGGCCGACGGTCAACTCTACGATGCCGTGGTGGTTGGGCTGGACCCGGTCGGCGATGTCGCCTTGATCAAGCTCATTCCGCCCAGACCGGATTTCCGATTCCCTTACGCACCGCTGGGGGATAGCGACACCGTTCGCGCTGGCGATTGGTCCATAGCAGCCGGCAACCCGTTCTTGCTCGCTACCGACTTTCGTCCAACGATCACCTTCGGCCTGGTTTCCGGCGTGCACCGATACCAGTATCCTTCCGGCACATTCCTGGAGTACACGGATTGCATCCAGATAGACACCTCGATCAATCCGGGCAACAGCGGCGGGCCGCTGTTCAATTTGCGCGGAGAAGTCATCGGCATCAACGGACGTGTTTCCTTCGAAAAGCGAAGCCGTATCAACAGCGGCGTCGGTTACGCCATTTCCATCAACCAGATCAAGAACTTCCTGGGACATCTGCGAGGCGGATTGCTGGCCGACCATGCTACCCTCGGCGCCGCCGCTCGCACGGATGAACAAGGCCGGGCTGTCGTCTTCGATATCCTGGAACGTTCCGATGCTTACCGTCGGGGCCTGCGCGTGGGCGACACTATCCTGGCGCTGAATGGCCGACCCATCGGCAACGCCAATCAATTGAAGAACGTGCTCGGCATTTTTCCCAAAGGCTGGCGTATCCCGGTTCTCTACGAACGATTCGACATGGAGCAGAACCGCACGGTTCGCCGCGAAATTCTCGTTCGCCTCATGGGCCTCATTCCCCGCGAGGTTGTGGAAGGACGCGAAGAGGAGAAACCGCAAAAGCCCGAAGAAAAAGCCCCGGAGAAAAAGCCGACCCCACCCGTACGCAAACCGATCCAACCCGAAGGAGAAGGTGCCAAATACTACGTCGCCCGACCGGGATTCGGCAACTATTACTTCAACGAACTGGAACGGCGGCGGGTGGTGTCGGCGTTACCGCGAGTTCCCCTCGACGCACGAGCTGTCTGGCTGCTGCACGGCGAAGCCGATCTTTACGATGAGATTACCGGCAAGCCGGTGCGGCATCCGTTCACGGCCCGCCTGGACGGTCGGACGGTGCGGCTGCGATTGGGTTCGCTGCAATACGAGTTGGAGCCGCTGCGTGTCGGCGAAGCGGTGGCCAATCTCCGCCAGCCGCCGGGTAGCGGCGGGTTGCTGGTGGCGCTGCATTATTGGCGTGCCTTTCTGGCCGAGCAGGAAAAAGGTTTCGAGCAGGGCCTGTACTACCTCGGCTACGAACCGTTTTATCCCGACGGAACCAGCCAATCCCGCATGTGGACGGAAGTGCTGTACGGCAAAAGCGGTCCATTTGAGATAAAAATTTTCTGCCAGCCGGAGCGAAAGCATCTCGGTGGTTTGGAATGTTACCCCGAAGAGGACGCCGACCCGTGTGAACTGATCTTTTCACCGGAAGCGGAGGCGAAAACCGGCCTGCCCGCGCGGATCGAGGTCCGGTTCGGCGATCGCCGCTGGGCCACTTTGCACCTGCACAAATGCGAAGCGGAGATGCCATGAGGAACCAGGTCCTGATCCTGCCACCCGCTCCGCCAATGCCAGCTAGAGCCGCACCAGGGTGGATGCTGGTACTGGCGGCCTGCTGCTGGCCCGCACTGACGCTGGTCGGTCAACTCGACCCGCAGCACGGTTCCTTTGCCCGACTGGTGCAGGAGGTGCAGCCGAAACTGGTCAAAATCTACGGAGCCGGCGGCTATGTCGGTATCACGGATTATTGCAGTGGCGTGCTAGTGTCCCCGGATGGGTTGATCCTGACGGTCTATTCTCCCACGCTGGACAGCCAGGAATTGCGGGTGCATCTGTACGATGGTACACGGCAGGAATGCGACTTACTGGCGGCGGAACCGGTTCTCGATGCAGCGCTATTGAAGATACGCGATGGCGAAAAAAAATTCCGCGACCTGCCCCTGGCCTATTTCGATCTCGATCGCCCCACGCCGAAAGTGCAGGTCGGGGATTGGGTGCTGGCCTTTAGCAACTGTTTCCAGATCGCCACTCGCGAGGAACCGCTGAGCGTCCAGCGAAGTGTCATCGCCGCCATTACCAACCTCTCCGCCCGTCGTGGTATTCATGAATTGCCCTATCAGGGTACCGTCTATATTCTGGACGGCATTACCAACAACCCCGGTTCCCACGGCGGAGCGTTGGTGACACGTCGCGGCGAACTGATCGGACTGATCGGCAAAGAGGTGCGTAACACCCTCACCGAGACCTGGGTCAATTACGCCATTCCCATCGAGCCGTTGCGGGACTTCGTGAGCAAAGCGCGAAGCGGCAATTACAAACCGCTGGAACGCAAAAAGCCGATCGTGGAAGATCGCGGTGGTTCTACGGGCATCGTGCTGGTGCCCAACCTGCTGGAACGTACTCCCCCCTACATTGACGAAGTCCTGCCAGGATCGCCGGCGGAAAAGGCGGGACTGCGACCCGACGATCTCATCGTGCTGGTCAGGATTCCGGCACGGGATGGGAGTGGCACCTACGAAGAGCATGTCGTCCAGAGTGTCAGCCAGTGGCGCGACCTGACCCTGCCAATCGAGCCCGGCGCTAGGATTCAGGTGGTGGTGCGCCGACAGCAGCAATTGCTCCGCGTAGAACTGGAAGTCGAACGCCGACCCGATTTCCGACCGAAAAAGCCAACGGGCGAAAAAGCCCCGGCCAAATTGTAACCGCCAAGCCACCACGAAAAAAATCCGCGGCTTTTGCCGTCCCGATGCTCAGCGAAGCAATGAACGGAATCCGCAACCGCTCAGCACTGGCCAGTGCGCTGGGCTAAGCGGAGTCATGGAAGAACTGAGCGATCGCCCCAGCAGCACCAGCGGCGAATACGGCGCCGACGACCGACACGCCGCCAGAAACTGGCCGGCAAACTGCTTGCCGCATCCCCTGTGCTTGCACGAGACGAACACAAGCGGGGAGCGTAAGTCCCCCGTGGAATCCAGAGAGTGGAAGCGAACGACCATGCGCCTGGCACTTACGCTTGCAGGGATGATGGGGCTGAGCCTGTGCGGCTGGCTACTGGCTCAGCCGGAAAAGCTCGATGACGCCTGGGAAGAGGCGACACGCGAAGCCGTTCGGCGTGTTGCCCCCAGCGTGGTGCAGATCGTAACCAACTTCGGACTGGAGGCAGTGCCGGCCGGAGGCAAACCGGGCGCTTTAGCCGGGCAGTTCCTGCTGCGCGGTCAGGGGCCGACCACCGGCCTGATTATTACTCCCGATGGCTACGTCATCACCAGTTCGTTCAACATCGCTCACATTCCGCCGGAGGTGAAACCGACGATCCTGGTGCGCATCCCGGGGCGAGCCGAACCTCTACCGGGACGGATCGTGGCGCGGGACGATACGCGGATGCTGACGCTGTTGAAAGTGGAAGCGACGGGGCTGCCCGTACCGACGTTCGTTCCGGTCAAACAAATGCGTGTCGGCCAATGGGCGCTGGCACTGGGACGGACCTTCTCGGAAGACCCGAACGCACCGCCGTCGGTGAGCGTCGGCATGGTCAGCGCACTTGGCCGTATCTGGGGCAAAGCCATTCAGACGGACGCCAAGGTTTCGCCGGTCAACTATGGCGGGCCATTGGTGGATATTCGCGGGCGTGTTCTGGGGGTGCTGGTGCCGATGTCCCCGCGGGGCGACAGCACGCTGAGCGGTGTGGAGTGGTACGATTCCGGTATCGGTTTTGCCGTTCCTCTGGAAGACATCTACCGGGTCTTGCCGCGGCTGCAGCAAGGGGAAAACCTGCGTCCCGGGCAACTCGGTGTCGTCTTCGAACAACCGCCGCCGGTGATCGGCTTCGATCCGACCAAACCGGTTGGCCAGGGAGGCATCTTCGGAGAATGCCGCATTGCCCGCGTGATTCCTGGCAGCCCGGCTGACCGAGCCGGTTTGCGACCCGGCGATGTCATTGTCGAAGCGGATGGCCAACCGGTTCGCTGGCAATTGCAACTCCAGCACGTGCTCGGCCCGAAGTATGATTTTGACACGGTCACGCTGAAAATCCGTCGCGGGGAAAAGCTGCTGGAATTCCCGAAGATTCCGCTCACCGCCCCCAAAGAAATGCCGCGCCCTCCCTTTGCCGGGCTTCTCCCGCTCCGCGATGATCCGCGTCCTGGCGTGGTGATTCGTTACGTTTTCCCGAACAGCCCAGCGGAGAAAGCCGGTCTGCGTGCGGGCGATCACCTCGTGCGGCTGGACGGCACCTATCTCCGCGACCTCGACCAGTTGCGTCAGCTCCTGGCCGGTTTTCGCCCCGGCTCGGAAGTGCAACTGGTGGTCATCCGCGACACGTCCGACCAGGGCCCAGAACGCAAGGCTCCCGCGCCCGCACAAGCACCGCAATTGCATGCCATCTCGCTGAAACTCGGCGAATTCAGCATGGATATTCCGGACAAACTCCCTCCGGCAAGTAGCCGACAGGGCTTGGCGCCGCGTCTGCTCTACACCAAAAGCCTGCTGGCGGGCAAACCGCCTTTCCTCGCCCTGCCGCAAGACGCCAAACCGCTCCCGGCTCCGCCCGGCAAACCCGGTCTGTTCCGAAGACGCGATCCGGCCAGCGGTCGGGAGTTCTGGCTTTACGTGCCCGATACTTACACGCCCCAGGTCGCCCACGGGGTGCTCATCTGGCTGCACCCAGTCGGTAACACCTGGGAAGAGACCATCCGCAAACTGTGGGAACCGATCTGCAAGACCCAGCACTGGATCGTTTATGCCCCGAAAGCGGAAAATGCTGGGGGCTGGCTGGCCAGTGACACCGATGCCATCGTGCAGGACATTCGCCAGCTGCAGCAGCAATATCGCCTCGACCCGCACCGCGTGGTGGCGCATGGACTGGGCAACGGCGCCAGTTTCGCGCTTTACCTGGCTCTGGATGCCCGTGACCTGGTGCGGGGCGCGGTGCTGGTAGGCGGATCCCTGACGGCACGCATCCCAGATTACGATCCCGCCCAGCCCCTGGCGGTATTCTGCGTTGCCGGCGGCCGCGACCCCAACATCGAAACCCTCCGCACACTTCCCCGCGAGCTGCAACGCCGCCATTACCCCTGCATCTTCCGCGAACTGCCCGAGCATGGCACCGGCTATATTCCCGATCCGAGACTGCTCGACGAAATCGCCCGCTGGCTCGATTCGCTGGATCGGTTCTGATTCGGTAAGGGCGCCTTCGCAATCCCCGAAGATACCTAGGGCGCAGGTAGTTGTTCGATGTCTTCCCTGGTGTCCTGGCGGTGAGAGGCCAGGTGGCGTGCTGGCGGGCAATTTTGCCGGAGCAGGGAAACAGGCAGGTTTTCCCGGCGCATTCTCTTCGTGGTTCCTACGCCTGCTTGAGCAGCTGTTTCGCCGATAAATACAATGGCGTGGAAAGCCGCATGGCCATCGGCAGCGAACGGGCAACACGTTGCCGAATCGGTCTGGCAAAGCAGGAGCAGGCGGGCGATCATGACCATCGTGGACACCCTGCCTTTATTGCCGCCGCGACCGCCGGATAGTCACAAAGGGACATTCGGTCGGGTGTTGGTGATTGCTGGCAGTCGCGGGATGAGCGGCGCGGCGGTATTATGCGGTCTGGGAGCATTGCGCGGTGGTGCAGGTCTAGTGCAGGTAGCCACTCCCCAGGAACTGCAGCCGACCGTTGCCCAGGCCAATCCCTGTTATCTGACGGCGGGATTACCGCAGGATGATGCGGGTCGGTTGAGCGTGCGGGCGCTGGACAGTATCCGCGAACTGGCCAGCCTGGCTACTGTCGTTGCCATCGGGCCCGGACTCGGTCAGAGTGCAGCCCTGGCCTTTCTGCTGGCGCGACTGCTCAACGAACTTGCCCGTCCGCTAGTACTGGATGCCGACGCCCTGAACAATCTGGCCCAACTCGGCACGGCGGCGTTGCGAAGCACGTCGGCGGTGCGTATTCTGACACCGCATCCGGGAGAATTCGCCCGTCTGCTTGGCGTTTCGACCGCGGCGGTGCAGACACAGCGGGAAGAACTGGCGGCACGGTTTGCCCGCGAGCATGGCGTGATCGTCGTGCTCAAAGGACACGGCACAATCGTGACCGACGGCGAGCGGATTTATCGCAATAGTACCGGGAATCCCGGTATGGCCACCGGGGGAAGCGGCGATGTGCTGACCGGATTGCTGGCGGCTTTGCTGGCGCAACGCATCGAGCCGTTCACCGCCGCTCAGCTTGCCGTGTTCATTCACGGTCGTGCCGGCGACCTGGCTCGTGAAGCGAAAGGAGAAATCGGTCTTATCGCCAGCGATTTTGCCGATTACCTGCCGCTGGCTATTCGGCAATGCACCGCGAGACTAATTCCGGGGTCGCACGGCCAAATGACACCTGCCGCGCCTGGGTAGAGACGAAGCGGCGAATGACCCCGAATGTAGAAAAATTCCCCCTGCCGCTTTCACGGCAGGCGCACCTTTGCCGCTCTTAGTCCGCGTCGGGATCGCTGGCACTGCCACGGAGGCGAAACTATGCCGCCATTGCCCAACGAGGAATTGTTCCTAGATGGTGTTGGGGCGTTGCCTGTCCACGCGCCGGCCTCGGTATCGGAACTGGCCGAACTGGTGCGGGAAGCGACGACCGTCGGCGCTGCCGTCTATCCCGTGTCCGGGCGAACCATGCTCGATTACGGTCTGCCTCCGACTCGTCCCGGCCGTGCTGTGGACTTACGCGGGCTGAACCGTGTGCTGGAGTATCCCGCCGCCGATATGACCATCACCGTCCAGGCCGGTTTGACCTTCGCCGATTTGCAACGTATCTTAGGGCAAAGCCGGCAATGGTTGCCGATAGATGTTCCGCATCCGGATCGTGCCACCGTAGGCGGAGCGCTGGCGTGCAACCTGCCGGGATTCCGCCGGGCCGGTTATGGTTCCTGGCGGGATTATGTGCTCGGCATGACCGTGATCAACGACCAAGGCGAAGCGGTGCGTTCCGGCGGGCGGGTGGTAAAAAATGTTGCCGGTTACGATTTGCACAAACTGCATATCGGAGCGCTTGGCACGCTGGGTGTGATCGTCGAGGTGACGTTCAAGGTGCGTCCGCTGCCGGAGAGTCGGGCCATCGTTTGCTGCCGCTGTGCCGAAGAAAGTCTGGCAACCCTCCTGGAGCGCTTGCATGCCTCGCGCAGCCGACCGGTGGGCGTGGCCGTGCTCAATGCCGCTGCCGCACGCGATTTCGATCTGCTCCGCCCCTGGGCCGACACCGACTCCTACCTGGTGCTGGTCGGCTATGAGGAAAAATCGAACACCGTAAGCTGGCAGACGCACCAATGGCGGCAGGAACTGGCCGGGCTTGCCGACGCCGAATTCCTGGGGCAATTCGCCGATCCGCAATTGCCGCTGTGGCAGCAACTGGCGGATTTTGTCCTTTCCGCCTCGGCCCAGGTGACTTTTCGCGCCCAGGTGATGCCAAGCCAGACCGTGGCCGTGTTGCGGGCCGCTCGACATCTCGGAGCCATGCGGGTTGTCGCCTACGCAGCCAGTGGGACAATTTACGGTCAATGGCCGCAACTCGGCGATCGGGAGACGCTCCTGCGTTATCTGGAAGCGTTGCGTGCCACCGCGGCAGGGCTTTACCGCATGCAAGCGGAGTCGGCCCCGGCTGCTGGACGCGTGGTGGTGCTGCGCTGTCCAACCGAATGGAAAAGTCCGGAACTCGTCTGGGGCGAACCCACCGCCGACGCCTTCCTCCAGCGCCGCATCAAAGAGACTTTCGACCCGAAAAATCTGTTTAACCCGGGCCGATTTCCCGCCGGCTGGTGAAGGCATTGGCGACACTGGCGAATCCCGCGGATAATGCAGCGCTGGTCGTCCGAGACCAACCAGTGAGCGGCCAGGATTTGCCAGAGAAGTCCGCCGATTTTATCTTCAGGAGGACACCGTCATGCCGGATTATCTGCGGGTCGTGGAACAGGTCTATGCGGAAGCGGCACGCCAACCGGACGCCAACCTCTGCTGCTGGCCAGGTGCGGTGTGGCAGTTGCCCGGCCTGCGCTACCCGGAGCGGATGCTGCAAATGAATTACGGATGCGGCAGCACTGTGGACCCGCGCGATCTACGCCAGGACGACACCGTGCTCTACGTCGGGGTCGGTGGCGGGCTGGAACTGTTGCAATTCGCCTATCTGGTGCGGCGACGGCGTGGAGTGATCGGCGTGGACCCGGTGGCGGAGATGCGCCAGGCCGCTCTCGAAAACCTCCGACTGGCCGAATCCCTCAATCCCTGGTTCCGCCTCGATTTTGTGGAACTCCGCGACGGCAATGCCCTGTCCCTGCCTCTGCCCGACGGTTCCGTCAGCGTGGCGGCACAAAATTGTCTGTTCAACGTCTTCCACGAAAACGAACTGCGGCAGGCCCTGGCCGAGATCATTCGCGTCCTGCAGCCAGAAGGCCGATTCTTCACCAGCGACCCGATCACCCCCGTCCCTTTGCCGCGCAGCCTGACCGAAGACGAGCGCCTGCGCGCTCGCTGTATTTCCGGTTGCACGACACTGGAACGCTATCTGGAGATGCTGATCGAGGCCGGGTTTGGCCGTGTCGAGGTACGTGCACGGTTTCCTTATCGCGTGTTGACACCCGCCGAGTTTCCCCAGCTCCATCAGCCGGTGCTTCTCGAAAGCGTCGAGATAGTCGCCTGCAAAACCGCGCCAGCCGCCGATGGTCCGGCCGTGTTCGTCGGGGAAACAGTTACCTATATCGGCAGCGAACCGGGCTGGCACGACGCCGTCACCGGAACCTATCTGCCGCGTGGTCTGCCGATGCCGGTCTCCCGCAACGCCGCTCAGCGTCTCCGCCAGTTTCCTTTCCTTCTCTACACGCCGCCAACCTGGCACACCCGCACTCCGCCGTGCTGCTGAAGCACGTCTCCTCTCCCTGCCGCTGCCCAACGCCAGAGGAAACACTGGAGCGGCACACGTCAGCCCGCCGTGGCTCGACGACGCACATGCAAGGAAAATCGCAAACCGCAAATAGGCGCGCGTTCACGTAGCATCAGGAGCGGCGGGTGTCAGCCCGCCGTGGTTGCGGTAGCGACTCTGCAACGACGATTCACCAGACATTCGCACCTCGTCATCGTGCCCGGGAACAGGAACGGCACACGTCAGCCCGCCGAGGTTGCGGTTACCGTGATTGCGATGCGGTCCGCCGATGCAGCGTCGGCAGTCTCCCGCATATGGAGCATCGTCGTTGCGAGCGCGTTACCGTGATCCACGGGCGGCTTACGCCCCCCGGTCTTGGTCGTGGCGGCGTTCGTGCATCGCAAAAGTCGCTTTTTCACCGTCCAGGTAAGGACGTCCACCAAGAGCGGCGGCCGTGAGCCCGCCGTGCGGCAGGAAACGCAATTGCAAAGGCGTCGTCGTGATTGCTCAGCAGACTGCCGACCGTGTGTCAGCGAACGCCGTTGCAAACGCGTTGTTGCAACCACGGGGGGCTTACGCCCCCCGCTCTTGGTCGCGAGCGTTCGTCCACCGGCGAAATTGCGACTTTTACGATGCACAAACGCACATGCACAGGAGCGGCGGGCGTCAGCCCGCCGTGGCTGGGGAATCGCACTTGCAACGGCGATTCAGCACACAATCACGGGAATACATCGCACGTGCACATGAGCGGCGGGTGTCAGTTCGCTACGCGTTTCGGAAGCACGCTTGCAGAGGCGATTCGGCGAGCACGACCGGAGACCGCCGACGTTGCGCCGACAAACACCATTGCAGTCGCGGTTTCAGACCCACGGCGGGCTTACGCCCGCTGCTCTTGTACCCTCCGCGCAACGCCATTCCCGAGCAATTGCGCAACGCCCTTGCAAGTGCGTCGCCAGATTCGCCACGGCGGGCTTACGCCCGCCGCTCCTGGATTGGCTACTCGCCATTCGCTACTCGCGACTCGCCATTCGCTACTCGCTACTGCTGAGCGGCAGCGACGCAATCGGCACAGACCAGGTCGGCGTAAAAAATCCCCTCGCGAGTCAGCCGCACTCGTTCGCCGTCGTCCTCCAGCCAGCCGCGAGCCTGATGCCGTGCGATGACGCGACCGAGTAAATAGTCGAGTGGAATTCCCGTCTGCCGCTCAAACTCGCCCCGGTGAATGCCGCAACGTCGGCGCAATTGCAAAGCCGCAGTTTCCGCAGCGCGTTCCCACGGGCGGAGGGTCTCGCTGTCGGCTACGGGAAGGCGACCCGCTTGCAACAGGGTGAAGTATTGACGCAGTGAGCGGGTGTTCGTTTGCCGCGTCCCACACATATACCGGGCGGCTCCAAGTCCAAATCCGAAGTAGGCCTCGCCGGCCCAATAAACGCCATTGTGTCGGCTGTGGAAACCGGGTCGGCAGAAATTGGAAATCTCGTAATGCTCCCAGCCAGCGGATTCTAACGTCTCGATGGTGTGGGCGTAGAAACGGCGTTCGGTTTCTTCGTCGGTTGCTCGCACCAGGCCCCGCTTCACTCGTGCCCATAATGCCGTGCGCGGTTCCACGGTCAGGTTGTAGGTAGAAAGGTGTTGCACTCCCAGGGCCAGCGCCCGTTGCAAGTCGCGGTGCCATTGTTCCAGAGTTTGTCCGGGCACGGCGAAAATCAAATCGAGTGACACATTGGCCAGGTAGCGTTGGGCCAGGCGGACGGCCTGCTCAATCGTGGCCGCCGTGTGCGTACGTTCCAGAAAACGCAGCACTTCCTCCTCGAAGGACTGCGCACCGAGGCTGAGGCGGTTCACGCCGTATTGTGCCAGTATCTCCAGCTTCTCCGCGGTCACGTCGGTCGGGTTGGCTTCGAGCGTGAATTCGACTTCCTCTCGCCGATAACAGAAGTAACGCTGCACCATCTCCAGCAGACGCTGCAGTTGTTTCGCCGACAGGAACGACGGCGTGCCCCCGCCGATATAAATCGTCTCGACGAAAAGCGGTTGGATATGCCCCTGGTAGCCTGCGAATGTCCGTCCAGTGTACAGGGCGATTTCCCGTTCCAGGGCGTCGAGATACGCATCCACCAGCGATGCCGCTCCGCTGACCACGGCGAAATCGCAGTAGCAGCAGTGGTGGGCACAGAACGGAATGTGAATGTAGACGCTGCGGGGCCAGTACCAGCGTGGCCCAGTGCAGCGATCATCGCCAGGATCGGCTGAGTAACTTGGGCGCAAATGCTCTTCACAGACTGGTGCAAGCAGCACACCAACATTGTAGCAGTTGGGAAACCGGGCCGTCAGCTTTATGCCGAGGGACGGTAGGCGCGGAACGCGCGTAGCACCTCGTACAGGTCAGGAGTGATGATTACCTCGTCGTCCTCGAAGTCGTTGAGCCAGAGATAATTCCCGCGCTGTGCCTGCACCAGTAAGGGAAAGAGATCGCCCAGACGCACACGCACGGAAGGTTCCTGAATCGGGTGCTGCTCATCGCGGCGATGGGGATAAATGCGCAAATAGGTCGGCATCCTTTCCTCCGTCCAAGCCGCTGGCCAATTGGCGTTTGCGGACGCCACGGCGGGCTTACGTCCGCCGCTCCTGACGGCGTGCGTTCATCGTCGGAAGACGCATTCGCCTGCCAGCGCGATTATCACGCACCACGGCGGGCTTACGCCCGCCGCTCCTGGATCCGCCATTCGCTATTCGCCATCTTCGTCCTGAGCCGATCGGCCTGGCCGCTACCGATGTGCTCTACCTTCAGCCCCGCGGAGAGTCCGGCTGACGATCGTATCGGCAAAGGTCTCGGCCAGCCTGGAACTTTTCCTCCCCGTCTGCGCATCTAACCTCTGGACAGAAGAACGGAGGGAAAAGCATGAGCTGGAAACCTGCGGCGACTGTACCGGTATTGCTCATCGTAGGGCTGGCTTGTGGGCTTACCGGCGGGGTCGCACCGGCGACTCTGGAGAGGCGCGGCGAAATGTTTTTGGTCAATGGCAACGCATCCGGTCTAGCTCGTTACGGCGATTATCTGTACCTGGTACTGAACGAGAGCACGCATCCGCTGGTGGTTTATGACATTCGTAATCCGGCGGAACCAAAACTGGTGCGCCATTTACCGGCCCCCGGCTGGCCGATGCGTTGCCGTCTTGTCGCTCCCGGTTGGCTTTGGACAGTACACGGAAATGGCGAGGGATTCTTCGATCTGCGGGATCCGGCCAATCCGCGACTGGTCAGCGATGCCGACATCACTGCGGGTCCGCCGCTGCGTCGCCTCAGCCGGAAGGATTTTCGCGTCCATCCCAATTTCACTTACATCACCTGTGCCTGGGAGAACACGCTCTACTACGGCACGGAAAAAGAGACGACGGCGATCTACGACATCAGCCAGCCGCAAAATCCCAAATTGCTCGCCGAGATCGCCGACGGTACGCCGGTGGCACTAGAAGGGAAATGGCTTTTTGTTGTCGGGAAATCGACGCCGGTGCAAGTGTACGATGTCAGCGATCCGGCCAGGCCGAAACTGGTTGGTCGCCTGACGCCACACCAGGATTGGCCATTCGCCTTACGTGGTTCGGCGGTAGCGCTGGAAAAGGACCGGCTCTACGTCGGCATTCGCCGGGATTTGCCGAAATTGTTCGGGCGTGGTCCGTTTGAGCAGGCGCAGACGGGAATCGCAGTCTTCGACGTCCGCGATTGGCAAAATCCACGTTGGCTCGGGCACGCCTGGGTCGAGGATGCGATCTCGGATATCACGACGCTGGCCTGCAAAGACGGTTTTGTGCTGGCCAGCGACGCGGCGTTCGGCTTGCGGGTCTTCGACGCCCGGCAACCGCAGCGGATCCCTCAGGTGGCCGCCGACCGTCAGGGCGGAGAATTGTCGGCCGCGGTCCTGTTGAGCCAACGACGGTTGCTCGCCCTGGGACAAAACATCTCCGGCAGTATTTTCTTGGTGGATGTTCGCGACAGCCAGCGACCGCGACGGCTGGGATATTTCCATCACGGTTTGCGCGTCTGGGGGCAAATGGCCAGCAGTGCCGACGAACGTTTCCTCTATTTCCAGGCGGACATTTCGCGACCGCGGCCAGGGTTCAGTGCCCTGTTCACCCTCGATGTGCAGGACGCGAGCCAGCCACGGTTAGTCAGCGTGGTTGGCGATGTCGCTCGTGCTTACGGGCTGGTACGTGTGGGGAATTATCTCTACAGCAGCGGCGGGGACATTTTTGACCTGAGTCAACCGGATCAACCGCGTCGGCTCAGCCAGCGTTTGCCGGCCAGCGGTTACCAGATCGCCTACCGCGACAACTACCTTTATCTGGCACAATTCGCTGACCAGGACGGGCAGGGTCGGCTTTACGTCATTCACCTGGCCGAACCGCAGAAACCGGAGTTGGTCGGCCAGCTGACTTTGCCGTTCGGGCATCGGGTCATCAGCATGGCTTTCCTGGACAAACGCCTGTACCTGGGCTGGGCGGAACGAGCGAATGGCCGACGGCCACGGGGACTGGTCGTCGAAGTGGATGTTTCCAATCCTCAAAATCCCCGTATCCTCCGCCGACTCGACCCGGAGAAGGACTTGCAACTCACCGGCCATTATTGCCAGGTCTGGAGCGATGGCCAGCACTTGATGGTTGGCAGTTATCACCGACGCATCGGCATCTACGATGTGGACAATCCTCAGCAGCCACCGACCTGCCTGGCACTGGCGGACAATCTGCCGTCCGCCTGGTGGATGACCGGTGAGCCGGGCCGAATTTATCGCGTCTGTCTTGATCGCCTGCTGATCCTCGAATATCCCCTGCGGCAACCCTGATGTAAAAACCGAGTAGCGAGTGGCGAATGGCGAATCCAGGAGCGGCGGGTGTAAGCCCGCCGTGGTTCTGGAGACGTACTTGCACACGCGCTTCCGCAATTGTTCGGCAGACTGTCGTCGGTGCGTTGGCGCACGCCGTTGCAATCGCGTTGCCGCAACCACGGGGGGCTTACGCCCCCCGCTCTTGGTTGCGCGTGGATCGCTCGCCGATGAGACTGCGATTTTTGCGATGCACAAACGCACGTGCTCTAGAGCGGCGGGTGTCAGCCCGCCGTGGCGTTTATCGCAAGGGCTTATTCCGGAGGTAGGATCGAACCGAGGTCGTATTGCCAAGAGCGTGGTTGGCTGGGGCCATTGAGTGAGCGATGCGACTGGTCGGTCTTGGGACGGAGCAGGAATTCGCTTTCGAAGCGGGCGATTTTGTCGAGTCGGCGACTGTGTCGTCCGCCTTCGAACTCGGTTTCAAGCCAGACGCGAACCATCCGCTGCACGACTTCGTCGCCCAGCAGGTCGCCCGACAGGCATAAGATGTTGGCGTCGTTGTGGCGACGGCTCATTTCGGCGGTAATGACATCGTAACACAGAGCGGCCCGCACGCCGGCCACCTTGTTGGCTGCAATGCACATGCCGATCCCGGTCCCGCACACCAGGATGCCGCGGTCAGCCCGACCTTCACTGACGGCCAGGGCCACTTGAAATGCAAAATCGGGATAGTCGCAGGCTTCCCGCACAAACACGCCAAAGTCCAGCACTTCGTGTCCGCTGGCCCGCAAGCATTCCAGAATCCGCATCCGTTTTTCGTAGCCGCGGTGATCGCTGCCCAGAGCAATGCGCATCATGTTGCCTCGTTCTGTCGGAGCCGTTACCTCCTGGCCACCCGGCAAGAGTCGGCGAGTGGCGCGTTGTGAATACAGGAGCGGCCGGTGTCAGCCCACTGTGCCACCGATCTTTTGCCCCCCGGTTCATTTCAACTCGTATTCGGGCGAGGGAAAGATTCCCTGGCGTACCTCCTCGGCATAGCGTCGTACAGCGGCGATGGTCTGTTCGCCGAGTTCCCCATATCTCTTGACAAAGCGTGGACGGAGGTCCGGATACAGACCCAGTAAATCATGTAACACCAAAATCTGGCCATCGCAACCAGCGCCGGCGCCGATGCCGATGGTGGGCACGGGGACGCTGGCGGTAATAGCGCTGGCAATGGCCGCCGGCACACATTCGATGACCAGCGCAAAAGCGCCCGCCTCGACCACAGCTTGCGCATCTTGCAGGAGTTGCTCCTGGCTACGCTGCACGCGGAATCCCCCCAGCCGTCGCACGGATTGGGGTGTCAGCCCGATATGCCCCATGACCGGAATGTCCGCCCGCACCAGAGCGGCAATAATTTCGCGGCTCCGTACGCCGCCCTCCAGTTTCACGGCGTGGGCACCTCCCTCCTTGATGAGCCGACCGGCATTCAGCACTGCCTGTTCCGGGCTCACCTGGTAGGTGAGGAAGGGCATGTCGGCAATCAGCAAGGCGTGTTTCAGTCCGCGGGCGACGCAGCGGGTGTGGTAAATCATTTCCTCGAGCGTGACGCTGAGCACGTCGGGCAACCCCTGCACGACCATGCCCAGCGAATCGCCGACCAGCACCGCGTCCACCCCGGCCTCGTCCACCAGCCGCGCTTGCGTGTAATCGTAAGCCGTCACCAGCACCAGTCGCTGGCCACGACTCTTGGCGGCCAGGAATTCCGGCACCGTGACCGCACGCGCCCGACTGGAAGGGACGGAAGAGTCAACCGCAGGACGGCTCATGAGACTGGCCCCGCCGTGTCGGTTCCTGTTCGGGAATGTTTATTGTACTGGCCGGACTACATGTCGGCTCGGCCGGCGCTTGCTCCCAGGGATTCCCCCGCGCTGGGAACTGCGGCCAAAATAATAAGGCTGGGCGGCCAAGCGGGCGACTTCCGTTCCTTTCCTTGTGACTGAGCGGGTTGGCACCACCGCTCAGAAGGACGGGAACTGCCTCGACACCGTCCATCCTTACGTGGCTGAGCCGATCACGGTTCGCCGCGACGCAGGCTGCGGGCGATTACGGCCAGGTCGGCCAACAAGGCACGCTGCGAATCGGGCACACGACCAGCCACCGTAGCACCACCCCCGGCTTGCCGAATCGCGTAATAATCCAGCACGAGCCGTTCGCCACGCAGGGTGACTTCGTACTGAAAATGCTCGCACGTTGCCGTCGGCATCGGCAACCGTTCGATGGAACTGCGACGATGCACCGTCGCTTGTTCCTGCGCCAGCCAGCGTTCGACCTGTTGCTGATAAACGGCTGCAGGAACGGCCTGGGCTGGTGGGTCGAGCGTGATCAAGACCGTGCCGCCGTTACGTTCGTCCAGGACGATTTGCTGGGGATCGGCTCGGCGCACTGTCCATCGCCGCGGATAGACGAAGGAGACACCCTTTTCAGCGAAGAGCAACCGAGTGTTTTCTTCATCCGGCACCAGTTTCAAGTCGCGCAGAGCGGCGTCGCTCAAGAGCGGCATCGCGCTGACCTGTTGCCGCGTCAGCACGAACTGTCCCTGCAGCTCGCTCACCGCCTGCCCTTCACTGTCCAGCAGCCATTGCTTGCCTTCCAGCGACAGATAGACGATCCGTCGCTGCGTCAGGTCGAAATAAATCAGGCCGCTCAGCTGTTGCCGACTGGGCCCATCTTCGCTTAGTCCGCTGACGGTGCCGCTCAAGCTGATTTGTGCCAACCGCCGACCCTCCCGTTCCACGATTCGCTCCAGCCGACAGGTGATATTTCCATCGCTAATCTTTTCCAGGTCGGTCAATTCCTGGACAGCCGCGTGACTGGCCTGCCATTTCTCGCCGATGGGCACAGCCCGGCCCGGCAGCAATCCCGCCAGCGCCGGCGTAAACACATCGGTGCGGACGCGATCGATTTCCGACCAGGTCAAAGGCCCATCAGGGGAGAACGGCACCTCCAGGTGTCCGGCTCGCACAAGGACCATCCGCCGGGCTGCTGGTCGCAATTCGCTGCTTTGCTCCTGCTCGCCCAGACGCCGACGGAAATCCAACCGATCATAAACGCGAATAGTCCGCCGCACCTCGCCGTTGAACGCCACTTCCAGAATCCGCTCGGTGTAATCTATGGCCGTGCTCCCGGTGAACACTACCGTCTGCCCCTTCGAGGCAGGAAGCGGGGAACGCAAACTCCCGGGGGAAGAGCGAGCGGCATCAGTCCCCGATGGTTGACCGGCTGGTTTGTCTGGGGGCAACCGCAAGGTTCCGTGCAAAGTGGCGCGGCAACTGACACGAAACACATCCCCCACAGCCGGTTTCTCTTCCAAAACGACGGGAGGATTTTCTTGAGCCCCGGCAATCAGCCAGACGGCTTGCATCAGTAACCAGCACAGCGGAATAGCAGTGCCGAGGTTTTTCCGCATGATGTCGCCCGGATTCGCCAGCACGGTTTCAGGAGCGGGAGGCGTAAGCCTTCTGTCGGATTCTGCGGCCCCCGATGACTGTTTCCACACGAACTGGCACGAACAGGCCCCTGGGCCTGTCCCGCTGCCTTTTGCTATTGTAGTCGGCGGCGCCTTCCCGATCAGGAATGGCTGGACTGGCTGCCACAGAAACGGCAGACGTAAGCTTCCCGTGTGGGGACTTCGGGACAAGAAGGAGACCCGGCTTATGCAGCAGACGATGCCGACAGGCGTGGATGTAGTCGCCGTCGCCGCTCACCCGGACGATCTGGAGATCACCTGCGGCGGCACACTGGCGTTGCTGGTACGGCAGGGTTACCGTGTGGCCATGATCGACTTGACCAATGGGGAACCGACCCCACGTGGTTCTCCGGAGATTCGCGCCGCTGAAGCCGAAGCCGCACGACAGGTGTTGGGCGTGCCATGGCGCATCTGCGTCGGCTTGTCCAATCGCCTCTTGATGGACAGCCCGGAAAACCGTTTCGCGCTGGCCACCTGGTTCCGCCGACTCCGCCCGCAAATTGTGCTGGCCATGGCCGGTCGAACCCCAGCCGCTTCCCCCGACCATTACCAGGCCCAGCTCCTGATTGAGGCTGCCCGCTTTTACTCGCAACTGACCAAATGGGACGATCGCTTTGCCAATACTCCGCCGTATCGCGTCCCGCATCTGGTGTACGCCCCCGTTCCCGCCGATGCGGAGATCCGCCACTGGCACACCACCTTCATCGTGGACATCTCGGATACCTTCGAGCAAAAACTCCAGGCGGTGCGTTGCTATCGTTCGCAATTCGACGAAGCCCGGTGGGAACGGCTGCGGCATTTTCTGAGCAGCTACAACGGATATCTGGGCAGCCGGTGCGGTTTTCGCTACGGGGAGTTGTTCGCTCTGCCCCAGCCGATGGGAACCGGCAACTTCGTACAGACGGTGTTGGGCGGTCAACCCGCTTCCCAAGCTGGGATTACCTCGACGGCGGCTACCCATCCGCTGACGCCTCCCGACACATTACCGCACAGCTGAGGATTTAGCCGACCATAACGGCCTTACGCCCGCCGCTTCCGAGCTTCCGCTTGGGCTGCACTGACCTGTCGCGTCCCCGAAAAGGCCAGCGCAACGGTGTCCGTCCGCCTGAAGCGATGGGGGTAAGCCCACCGTGGCCAATCGGACACGCTGGCGACAATTCGAGACACTCCCCGTCGCAGTTCACCTTGTCCGGCGTAGCTGGCTCTCACCTCACAGCACTCGCAGAAAAAGTCGCCCCACTCCCGCGTCGCAGTTCACTTTGTCCGGGGCAGCGGGCTTGAACCCACCGTCGTTGCTGCGCGGACACCGTAAGGCGAAACCTGCAGTGTTGCGCTATCATATTGACGGAAAGAACGGCACGCCTTTCTGGAGGAACCGTCTCCGGAGCGGCAGATGTCCGCCCGCCGTAGTCGGGCAGAGGCGCACGTCGTGGCCACGGAAAAGACGACTGCCCTGGTGCTGCGAACCACCGATTTCAGCGAAACCAGCCGTGTTCTTGTGCTCTGGACTCGCGAATTCGGGAAGGTACGCGCTTTGGCCAAAGGCGCCCGACGACTACGGGGAGCTTTCGAATCTGCTCTTGACCTGCTCAACTGCTGCGATATTGTCCTCATCCGCAAAACCTCCGGTGCCCTGGACCTGCTCACGGAAGCCCGGCTGCGGGAATGCTTCAGCCACCTGCGGGGTCAACTCCAGGCCTATTATGCCGCTTCTTTAATCGCCGAGATTCTCTCCATCTGTGCTCAGGAGAACGATCCGCATCCCGATTGGTTCGACCAGACGATAACGACCTTGCGGGAGCTGGGTGGTCAGGAGGTCTATGCGGTCTTGCTGCACTGGGAACTGCGGGCGCTGCGGGAAGTCGGTTTGCAACCGGTCTTGGATCACTGCGTGCAGTGTCGGCAACCCTTCGTCGCGCCCGTGGCCGACTCGCTCACCTGGAGCGCTGTGGCCGGCGGACTCGTCTGCCCCCGCTGCCACGTCGCGACGCCTGGCCGACGACAACTCCCCCGCGATCTTTTCCTGCAATTGCGCCACCTCGTCGCCGCATCCAACCAGACTCCACGGGCTGCTCACGACCGCAGTCCCCTGACACTGCCGCCGCAGACTTGCCTCGAATTGCTCCATTTGCTCCACGAATATTGGATGCATCAGCTCGGCCAGCCCTTACATCTGGCCGTTTATTTCCAACCCATTCAGCGGAGCGCCGGCCAGTAAAAACGGTGGGCGCAAGCTCACCGGGGCAATCAAGAGTGGTGGGTAGACGCTCACCGGGGCCAATCGGAACGGGGTCATGGCAAACCTACGCTTATGGCGTCAGCCGGGGCACCCTTCAGGAGCAGGGGGCGTGAGGCCCTCGGGGCCGAACTGGAGCTGGCTGGTGTGGGTCAGCCTGGGTTATTGGCTCTCCGGCTGTCAGCAGATGCCGTCCATCTCCTGGTCAGACTGGACGAAACCGCGTGTGGAACTGCCACCACCGCCGCCGGAAAAAGTCTTCCGAGCCGGCCACTGGGAAGAAGAACCCCCGCCGCCTCCGGGTACCTTAGCCGGCGACCTCGCCTCCGCACGCTTGCTCTTCCAGCGAGGCCAGTACGAGGACGCCGAAAAAGTCTGCGCCTGGCTCGCCGATCGCGCCGAACGCGAAAAAGACCCCAATATCTTCGAGGAAGCTCTTTACTGGCAGGCCGAATCGCAATTTGCTCAGCGCAAATATCCCGCGGCCAGCGCCACTTATAAACGCCTCCTGGATAAGTTCCCCAACTCCCGCTTCCGTGCCGAGGTCATCCGCCGCGAAGTCGAGATCGCTGAAAACTGGCTCGAAGTTACACGCGAAGAAATCCTCGCCAAACAGGAAGGCCGATGGTACTGGCCTCGCATCTTCCATCTCGAAAAGGAAAAACCGCTGGTCGGCGTCGAGTCCCAAGCACTGAGCGTTTTACAGGCGGCTTACTTGCAGGACCCGACCGGCCCGCTGGCACCCCATTGCTTGGACCGTCTCGCTGCCGTCAATTACCTGCGCCAGGAATGGGACGAGGCCGACCGCTACTACAGTTTACTCACCGAAACCCATCCCCGTTCCCCCTTGGCGGTATCAGCATTGCGTCGGGCAATCGAAGCGAAGATCAACTCGGTGCCTGGCCCCGAATACGATGACACCAAGTTGGCCGAAGCCCGCCAGCTTATTGATGTCGCCCTGCGGAAATATCCGGAGTTGCGCGATCCCCAGTCGCAAACCTACCTGCAAACTACCCTGACCGCCATCCACGACCGTCAAGCACAGAAGGATTTCAATATCGCCGAATTCTACCGCCGCACAGGTCTCCCCGGCTCGGCGTATTTCTATTATGAACTGGTTCGACGACGCTATAGCGGCACCCGCTGGGCTCAGCTGGCCGAAGAGCGTATCCAGGAACTCCGTGCTCAGGTCGAAAAAGGCCAGTCCGCCAAAGAAAACCCATGACGACTCGCCGTCTCCGCCCCAATATATATATCCTGCTGCTTTCCCTATTGCCCTGCCTGATCTCCGCTTGCACCAGCTCCGGTGGGATCAGCATCCTCGGTTATACTTCCGACTCCAATTTTGACACCAGTATCCACAAAATTCGCGTCCCCGTTTTCAAGAACCTAACTTTTTACCGCGGCATTGAATTTCAACTGACCCAGGCTGTCATTCAGAAAATCGAAGCCCGAACCCCCTGGAAAGTGGTGCAGCAAGGTTATGCCGACGCAGAATTATTAGGTACTATAACGCAACTTCAGAAGCATATTCCCTTAGTGAACCCCCTCAACGAAGTGCGCGAGGGGGAGTACACCATGACCGTGGAAATCAGTTTCCGCGATTTGCGCACTGGTACGAGCCTGCCCGAACCGCTGACCTCACCGGAATCCACCTCACCGCCGGTCAACGGCACCGCGCCAGCGAAGCCAGCTTCTGTCCCGAAATCCACCGTGATCCGGAGCCGACCCTTCGTTCCCGAACTGGGCCAATCCACGGCCACCGCCCGCCAGCAACTCGTCGAAGACCTCGCCGAGCAAATCGTCTCTATGCTGGAGACCCCCTGGTAGGATTCCGCCTGCCGCGTTGCCGTTGCCCACTCTGTGCTTAACAGAACGATTTTCCCACCTATGATCGTTTCCTGGCAGTCGCGGACAGGCACGCCCATCAGCGGGAATGACGTTGCGTCACTTATCACGTTCGATTATAAGACCTTTATTCTTCGATCCACCGGAGGAATGATATGATGCAAGGGAACGCTATCCGACATTCAGGTGCCGCCCTGTTATGGTGTTTCGCTTTTGGCTTATTTACCCCGCTTCCGCCTCAGTTCGCTCAGACTCCGGCGGGGAACCCGGCGCCTGAGAACACAGCTTCCGGCCTGGGCACGGAGGTCGTCGCCCTGGTAAACAATGTCCCGATCACGCGTGCCGAATTAGCTAACGAACTGATTGCCCGTAAAGGCCGACAATTCCTCGAACTCCTTATCAACCGCCGCATCATTGAACAAGCCGCTGCCAGGGCCGGCGTCACCGCTACCGATAAGGAAGTCGAGGAGGAGTTAGCCGAGATCATCCGTTCCCTCAAACTCAAAAACGCCGCCGAGTTTGAAAGAACCGTTCTCAAGGAGCGTCACACCACTCTCTACGAATATAAGGAAGACGTCCTGCGTCCCGCGATCCTGATGCGGAAAATGGCTGAAAAACGCGTTCAGGTTACCGAAGAGGATTTGCGCAAGGCTTTCGAGGCCAACTATGGTGAAAAAGTCCAGTGCCGCATTATCTTGATTCCCAAATCCGATGGCCTCAGCGTCGCACTCAAGATCTATGAAAAGCTGAGAGGTAAAGGACTGGAAGAGTTCATCCGCGAAGCCAGTCAGCAACCTTCGCACCTGGCGGCTACCGGAGGAAGGATTCGTCCCATTAACCGCCACTCCGCCGTTCCCGAACTGGAACGGGCCGCATTCAGTCTTCGCGACGGCGAAATCAGTGAAATCATCGAAGTCCAGGAAGGCTATGTCATCCTCTATCGAGAGCGCTTAATTCCCGCCGATAATACCATCCGTTTCGAGGATGTCCGCGAACAACTCCGCAAGGAAGTCTATAAGCGGAAAATCGAAGCCGAAATTCCTCTCCTCTTCAACGAACTGCGGGCCAGCGCTGTTATCAAGGATTTTCTCAACAATCGCTTCGATGTCCAGGACATCGCCTTACCAGTGCCCAACCGGGATAAACCTTCTTCCGCAAATCCGGCATCGAACCGATAGAATCCGTGCCGCCGATATAGATGTTGCTTGCCGGCCTTGCGGGTGGTCCTTGCGGCCACGGCATGTAAGCTGGCAATATCAGCGGTCAGGCATATACAGGTGCCCGAATAAATCGCATCAGGAAGGCCACCGCAAGGAACCTCTAAAGGCTGGAAGCCAACTCTTTTGACGTTGCCAGAATTTTCGCGGCTCGCCAGAAACGCGATCTTGTCCCCCGTGCACCGATTTGCAGCACCGCTGGTTACAAGCTAAGTTTCCTGTGAGGGCATGGTTCGGATGAACTATCCCACTTGCATGCGGGGATGTCATGACCAGCACGCGAAACACGAAATTAGCAAAATCCGCCGGGCAATGCCACACGCAATCCTGGGAACCGGTCAAGGAAGCTATCCTGCGCCGGGCAGAGAGCCGGGGTTACGTCCTGCCCCGAGAAATTCGCGAGGAACTGCAGCGTCTGGGTTTCGATGGCCGACGGTGGCGCGAATTCATCCGCCAGGCCGGCAGCCTGCTGACTTATAAGAACGGCCGCTATTATTATCTCCCCGCGCTCAATGAAACTCGCCTGCGCGAGGAAGAACGGCAATTACACGTTCGCGCTTTGTTGCAGGCTTTGCTCGAACATCATAAGCGAACTCACCACCGCGAGGAACGCCGCGCCGCCGACCGCATGGAGGTCATCTGGCCCATCACCTTGATTTTAGAGGATGGCAGCGCCCATCGGGCGGTGACTCGCGACATCTCCGCGGCCGGCATTCGCTTTCTCGGCAGCAAGTCCTTACTAGGTCAACGGGTCATCGCTCGCCTGACACTTCAGCCGAGACAGGAACACGTTTTCGCTGTACGCATCCTGTGGACCTGTGAGGCAGGTGATCAGCTCTACGAAAATGGCGGCGTCGTCCTGGAAGTTCTTACCCAGGCCGATGTTAACATCCCGGCACCTTCCACCTGACAGCTCCGCAACACTTAGCGGCCGGGGGTCGCTGGGCAGTTTACTTCGAGCCCTCTAATTTCTCCAGGACCGCCTGCACTGCCCCTAAGGGATCTGCTGCGGTGGCGGAATATTCCCGGCTCCGTCCCGGTTTCTGCGGGTCGGGAACACTGCATTCAAAACGCCAGCTATTCCCTTCCATTTCCAGCCGCTGCCAGGTAATTCCCTTCGCTCTTAACTGGCGGAACGTCTCTTCCCAGGAAACGGATCGCTGTGTTCCATTCGCCCAGGCCGTGGGCTGGAAGGTCTCGCTCGACTTAGTTCTGCTCGGGTCTTGCCCCTCTAAGCTTTTCGTTCCTGCTACTAAGCGGGCATTTTCCACCGGTAAAGAGGACGGGGGTTGCATAGTGACCGTTGGGGAACTCGTCTCGGGACTGGCGGGCATTGGCGTGGGTGGAATTCGCCCCACCGGACTTCCCAGAAAGGGATCGCTGCTTCTGCCTTTTCCTGACTTAGCAGGAAGGCGCGTTCCCTCGAATTGCTGACAACCCGCCAGGCACACTACGAGCAGGGCTACTCCGGCAAAACTCCATTTCGGCTTATAGACGGATGCGGGCATCGGTAGCAGGCTCACTCTGCTCTCATTCGCGCTCACGGGTTATGCGCACGATACCATCGCCGCGCCTGACTATCCCATTCCTATCTTCGGCATGGCGAACGTTCTAAATCAACAAAAAGCAGTCCTACCAGCCCGCCGGTAGCACCGGCAAACTCAGCTTTTTCGCTGGCGATGGATTGGAGCGTTGTAGCTGCGTGTGCGGCCTGGAAAACTCCGGCCGCTTCGGTAATTCCTCCGCATCGCTAGGTTCGGCATATCCGACTAAACTTTTTTCCCAGACCGCAGCAATCCGCACGGGAACCAGTCGCCCCAGCCATTCACTTTTGCCGGGAAAAACCACCCGAACTCCCCGGCAAGCCGTACCCGTGAAGTGTCCGGGTAGCCTTTCCTCCGCCTTTTCCACCAGCACCTCCAGCTTTTTCCCCACCAGGGATTCTAAATACCGTCGCCGCAGTTTTCGGTCTAAGTCGGCTAGCTGTTCCTTGCGCCGCTGCAAGATATGCGTGGGGACTTGATCGGGCATAAGTGCGGCCGGTGTGCCTTGACGCGGACTGAAGGGGAAAATGTGTATCCAGGCAAATCCGACACGTTCCGCCACCTCGAACGTTGCCGCAAAGTCTTCCTCAGTTTCCCCAGGAAAGCCCACTATAACATCGGTTGAGATGGCCGGGTTGTCAAAGGCCTGACGCAGCATCTCGCAATTTTTTACAAAACTTTCCACGCGATAGCGTCGTCGCATCGCCTGCAGTATCCTGTTCGACCCACTCTGCAGGCACACGTGAAAATGCGGGCAAATCCGCGGGTTGCGCCGGCAGGCTTCGAGCAGATCGGCTCGTACCTCCGCTGCTTCTAGACTGCTCAGGCGTATACGGAATTCCCCCGGCAACTCCGCTAGACGATCTAATAAATGCCACAACCGCGACCATTGTTCCTTGGGCTTACCCCGGCTGAGATCAATGCCATAATGCCCGAGGTGAATGCCGGTCAGTACAATTTCGCGGTAACCGTTCGCCACCAGCCGCTCCACCTCGTGGACAATTTCGGCTACCGGTCTGCTGACAAAACGCGGTCGCACATAAGGGATAATGCAGAATGTACAGTTGAGCAGGCAGCCATCCTGTACCTTGACAAAGGCGCGTTGGTGACCGTGAAAATGGGAAATGCCGCGAGGCCAGGCCCGCACACCACATTCCGCCAGGATTTCCGGGAGTCGCTCTTTGTCGGCGACCACACGCACCTGGGCTCCGAGTCCCCGGAGGGCTTCCGGATCACGGCTGACAAAACACCCCAAGACCAGCACACCATAGCGCGGCCTGTCGCGAAGCAGTCGGCGAATCAGGCGTCGGGCCTTGCCTTCGGCCTCGTGAGTAACTGCACATGTGTTCACTATATACAAGTCCGCCGCTCCTGCCTCCGTCACCTGGTAACCATTGCCCTGCAGTGCCTCGAGAACGTACTGGGTTTCATACTGGTTGACTTTGCAGCCCAGAGTGAAGAGGCGGCAGGTTTTCAACTCCGCTGCTGTCTGCAGTGCTACGCTCATGGTTCGGTTCCCGCAAGCATTCGCCGAATCAAGGTGGGGTTTCCGATAATTCAGCGGTCACGGCCATAATGATCGGGGCGGTGTCGTCAGGCCCCTTGATAAATTCGATGCGGCGAATGACCTTTTCCCGTCGCCTAGGCCGAATCGAGAGATAGCGAATCTGTTGCTGTCCCAGGGCGAATGCGAATTCGGAACCCGGTACCTCTATGCGACGTATATAGTCGGCAAAATGCTCACCGTTACGCAGTTCGTGGTCTTCGCTTTGACCGTCTTCATAATGCAAACGTACAATCAGCGAAACGGACCCCTTTTCTCCCAGCGGATAACCCCAGCCACTGACGCCACTGAGGAGGTGGATAGAGTTCGCGGCTACATTACAGGGTACCTCGACGGACTTCGGCATTTTCGGGGGAAAAGTTCCTTGCCGACTGTATAGCAAGATGACATTAGCCACACGACCGCCTTGTGGATCAATCAGGTGAAATGGGACGCCACGAAAGTTTTTCGGTTGCCAATCGGGAAAAACCAAGCGCTCCTGTCTTGCCTCCTCACGGTAAAACATTCCGCGTGCGCTGGATATAGTCGCTGAGCGCTCCAGGGGTAACGGTAGATATTTCCCGCGCTGCGTCAGAAATTCCAGCAGGTCCGCTAATTCCTGCGGCTTGAGCTGCTGCTCAAACCCTTCCGGCATCAGCGACTTAGGCGATGCCTGCAACTGCTCGATTTCATCTCGCGCCAGCACATGTCTCTTGCCCTCAGCATCTAATAATTCGATAGTAGTTCTGCTCTCCGCCACTAATAAGCCGCTCAGTACCCGCCCAGATTTCGTGGCGACGAGATATTGGCGATAGTTTCCCTCAACGCTGCGGCTCGGGTCTAAGATTTCAATTAATAAATGTTCCTTAGTATGGACAGCCATGCCGGTCAGGTCTGGCCCGATTTTGCCGCCGACTCCCTGATAGGCGTGACAGCGAGCGCAATGGGCCTGGAACACGGCCTTGCCGGCCTCGACGTTCCCCTTCTGCCGAGTGACGGCGAGGAGCGAATCAATCACCTTTTGTCGATCCGGGTCCGGCAAGCTTCCCGTCCTGGATAAGGCTTTCCTGGCCAGAGCCGCCAGGCGGCGGTCGGAAATTTGCAGCAGGGCTTGCCGTTGTTCCAGGCTGAGATCGCCTGCGGATATAAGACCTTGATTCATCCCTTCCAAGAAGGCCGGCAGCCAGTCCTGTCGAGTAAGCATGACCTTGACAAGGGCTCTTTTACCGGCCGGTGTCAGGCTAGGCAGAACTTGCATCCAGCGGGGCCCGAGATTGCGCCGGCTGGACTTGGCCAGAATGCTGGCCAAACCTTCGATCCAGTCCGGAGAGGCTTGCGGTGTAATCTGTGTCAGCAGGAACTCAAGCGTGTCCTCGTCGTCGCCCAGGGCCGATGCTAATATCTGAGCCGCCTCCAGCCGTTTGCTAATGTCCCGGGACTCCTCGGCGACTTCGTATCTAAGCTCGCGCACCAGCACCTCCATCTGCTTGCGCGCTAAAGGGCAGTGCCAGCGTGCTGCCAGGCTTAGTAACTGCCGCGAGGTCGCCTTGGGCAATTTCCCCAGCAGCTCTTCCATACGACGCTGCGCCTCTTGACCGACTTCGATAGGCCCGGACGCGTGCGCAAGCCAGACGGTCAGTACGGATTCCTGGACACTGGCCGGCCATTGATCCAGGCGACTTAGTAAAGTGCTAATATCCTCCTTGCTGTGGCGTCGGGCCGTGTGCTCGACGACACGTAGCAGGACAGTTCGCCATTCGGGCTGGAGATCGGTCAGTTGATGACTGTCCGGTGCCGTTAACCAGAGATTTGCATGAGCGGCGGCAGCAATCGTATAAGCATCGAGCAGACCTCGGTCACCGGTAGCGGACTTATCCTGGAATTGCTGTGCCAGGAACCGGATGGATGCAGCATCCGCCGGCATATCGGCCAGGCGCAGCCAGGCAACCTTGCGCACCAGGGCATCCGGATCCTGGAGAATGCCGGACTGGACTAACAAATCCAGTCCCTGGCGAGTCGTCGGGAGAACTTGAACGGCGTTTTTTCGCACGGCGTACGAGGGATGGCGCAAGGCTCGGCCCACAGCGGTGAGCACCGCTTCCTCGTCTCCGCGGATGGCACCAAGACCATGCAGCGTCCACAGCGCGTGAATCACCCCGACATTCAGGCCGCAGCTATCCACCGATTGGTCATTTAGCATACTAACCAGGTCGGAAATAGCATCTAAACTTTTCTTTTCGACCAGCAGTCGCTGAGCATGCAGACGCCAAAAGAGATTGTCCCGACGAAGTTGCTCTGTCCATCGGGAAACCCTGGGGGGTGCCAGGTCGCCCGGTCGCTGCTGGCGGGCATCTTTTTGCACCAGGCGATAGATACGCCCATGCGTCTTATCCCGAAGGGGCGTTTCATAGGCATTGCCGCGACCAGTGCGGAAACCCGGTGGTGTGGGGTTATGTTGTACGATATAGCTATACCAATCAATCACCCAGACGTTTCCGTCAGGTCCGACTGCGGCGGCAATGGGGGCGCACCATTCATCATCGCTGGCTAACAGGTTCCAGCCATAGCGGGAGCGGTAGCCGCTGCCAGCACGCTCCAGCCAGAGAGCAGCGACTAAGTGACCAGTGGGGTCGGCTACAAAGGCGACGCGGTTCCAATAAATCGCCGGATAAGAGCGAGCCGTATATAGGAGATGGCCCGAGGCCGCGGTAAAGCTCCCGTGATAATCTACCTGGCGAATTTTATTCGTGATCGGATAGAAACGGGCGCTATTGGCGATCATCGGCAGAGGTCCGGGCGACCAACCCAGCACCTTTTCATAGTACCGGTTTGGAATATCTAAATAGACGCTGGGATTGCCATTGGCAGTGGAAGCAAAAATTTCGCCTTCTTCGGAAATACCTAGTCCCCAGGTATTATTCGTCGTGCTGCGGAGAAACTCGAATTGAGTAACACGAGGTGGCGCTTGCGGATCAGCAGGGTCCTTCTCCAGACGGAAACGGTAAATGCCCTGTCCGAAACGAAGCGTTTCGCCCGCAATAGTACCTTGAAAGCCGGCATAACCGACCGTACCGTAAATCCAGTTGTCCAGACCATAGAGCAGATTACTGGGGCCGGCATGGGTATCATAAGTGCCCCAACCGGTAATGAGTACGTGGCGCTCATCCGCACGGTCATCACCATCGGTGTCCCGAAGATACAGCGTATGTGGTGGACAGTGCACGAGAATGCCATCGTAAGCGAAGAGAAAGGATGTCGGGATGCTTAGTCCGTCCGCAAAGACCTTGATTTTATCGATTTTCCCATCGCCGTCGGTATCTTCACAAATCAAGATGCGGTCATTGCCCTTACCCTGTGGCTGCAGGTTGTTGGGATAATCCACGGTGACGGCGACCCATAGCCGGCCTCGCTCGTCCCAGTTGAAGGCAATGGGCTTACCTCCTAAATCTGGCTCCGAAACCACCAGTTGCACTTCCAAATGCTGCGGATGCACGAAGTGTTTACTCGATTCGAGCGGATCGAGAGGTTTCTGCATTTGCGTGGCCAATTCGGTGCGTCCGCCGACGCGATAGATCGGCACCTTGGCTTCCACATACTCGAAGGGGCGGACGTCTGACCGCGGCGAAGTCAAGGGGGGTGGGGTCAGTTCCGCAGGTTGTCCGTCGGCCCCGGCAAACAGGAGTAAGAGCGGTAATATACTAAGTCCCGCTGGCAGCGCCGGGCGTTGCATGGTTATTCATCCTCCGGTCGGGTACTCGGGTCTCCTAGCGAGTTCGGCGGCTGGTCTTCCGGAATATAGATGCCCAGTTGCGCCAGGCGGCCCGCTGATTGAGCCCGCAAGCGCTGCAAAACATAATCGCGGCCCCAATCTTCGTTTTCCACGGCTTCCAGAGGGGGCACTTCCTCGCCCAGTTCCTCGGCGAGCAGTCGCCAGGCTTCCTCTGTCGAGAGATCGAAAATACTGCGCATCGTGACTGGACCCAATGGTGGAAGGGCAGACAAATTCACCGACCGCAACTATATTAATCAGCGGCGCGCAATTCGGCAACGGGAGGCCAGCCATGACCGACAGGGTGGTGGATCGACTGCGAGTTGTCCGGGGCGATATTACGAAGCTGGCGGTGGATGCGATTGTGAATGCGGCCAATGAGGAACTGCGTCCCGGCGGTGGCGTGGATGGCGCTATCCGCCGCGCTGCCGGTCCCGAACTCAACGAAGCTTGCCGGCGCCTCGGTGGTTGTCCCACCGGCGAAGCACGCATTACTCCGGGCTTCCGTTTGCCGGCCAAATATGTCATTCACACCGTCGGTCCTATCTATCAAGATGGCTCTCAGAATGAGGCGGAACTTCTTCGCTCCTGTTACCTCAATTCCTTGCGCCTGGCCGAGCAATATCAGCTGCGGAGCATCGCCTTTCCCTGTATCTCGACAGGCGTCTATGGCTATCCGAAAGCGGAAGCCTGCGCCATTGCCGTCGAGGCAACGCTGGACTGGCTCCGCGAGCATGACTTGCCCGCTGAGGTTATTTTCTGCTGCTTCGAGGAGGAAGATTATCGTCTCTATCAGCAATATTTAGAACAGTTGCAGCAATCCAGCTCCGGCTAGCCGATGGTGACTTGTCTCGTGCAGCCTACACTTAGAAGGTGTGTGCCTTCCCGCTAAACTAAACAAGGATTGCCCCGTGCCAGACTTGAAACCAGGCAAGACCATCACCATAAAGGAGGAGTCCCCGTGAAGCAAATGATGATTCTGGCGGCAAGCGTAGTGGCGACGGTGATGCTGACAACAGGTATCCCGGCACAGTATGGGGATATAAGTGGTCTCAAGCTCTTGAAACCGGAAGACGGAATGGATGTCAAGAGCCAGCCGCCACCTCCCGGTGCCATCGTGCTTTTTTCCGGAAAAGATTTAGACGGTTGGACAAAGACCGACGGCAAATCCCCGCCGGGTTGGAAAATTGTGAACGGCGCCATGGAGGTAGTGCCGGGCACAGGGAATATCATAACCCGGCAACGGTTCGCCGGGGCCTTCCACTTGCATGTGGAGTTTCGCGTTCCCTATATGCCCCAGGCGAAAGGGCAGGCACGGGGCAACAGTGGCGTTTACGTTCAGGGACGTTATGAGGTGCAGATATTAGATAGTTACGGTTTGAAGAGCGAGAAAAACGGCTGTGGAGCGATTTATGGCGTGGCGGCGCCTCTGGTCAATGCCTGCAAGGCGCCAACCGTCTGGCAGAGCTACGATATCTATTTCCGCGCACCCGTGTGCGAAAACGGGAAGAAGAAGGAACCGGCACGCATGACCGTGTACCACAATGGTATCAAGATTCACGACAATGTCAGCATACCGATAGATAACACCACCGCTGGCCTGGGCGGTGACCCATGCAAGCCAGGTCCGATCATGTTGCAGGATCACGGTGACCCGGTGCAGTTCCGCAATCTCTGGCTTATGCCGCTCAAGGACTAAGCTTCGTTCACCTCTATACCGAGGTCTGCCGAACTGAAGCGGCTGCTGAATCGAGTCGTCTTAGAGCTTTGCCAAGTCGGAAATGCGACCACGGTGAAGTGCTGTGCGCCTTATGAAGAGGGCATTTGCAGGCAGCAAGCGTGCGTTCAGCTGGGTGCAGGCCGGTCGCGAATTGCTGGCTGTGGCCCTGCCGCTTATGGTATCGAGCAGTTGCTGGACTATCGAAGTCACCGTGGATCGGATGTTTCTTAGCTGGTATCATCCCCTAGCGGTAGGCGCGACCGTGCAGTCGGCGATGCTTTTCTGGGCTGTGCTGGTACTGTTCCATAATTGTGCCAGCTACGTGACGACCTTCGTAGCCCAGTATTCTGGTGCCGGCCAGCCGGAGCGGATTGGGCCCGTCGTTTGGCAGGCACTCTATTGGAGCACAGGTAGCGGCTTGCTTTTCCTGGCCATGATTCCGCTGGTTCCACTGGCCGTCGCACGGTTAGGGGCCGACCCTCGGCTGACGGAATGGCAGAGTCAATACTTAGTCTCTCTTTGCGTTTCAGCCTTGCCGACCTTGATCACGGCTGCGGTGAGCGGATTCTTCGCGGGTCGAGGAGACAGCTGGACAGTGTTAGGAATTAACGTCGTCGGAATGGTTGCGAATGTGGTGCTGGATTATATCTTGATTTTTGGCGGGCTGGGAATACCGTCCCTCGGGGTCTTCGGCGCGGGCCTGGCTACGGCATTGTCGGCATGTTTATCGGCCGTAGTGGGATTGGCTTTATTCTGGCGCGAACCGCATCGGCGCATCTACCGGACATGGGTGGGCCGGGCGTTCGATGGCGGACTGATGATGCGGCTGCTGCGATTTGGTGTTCCTGCCGGTCTGCAATGGTGGTTTGATAGCCTCGCCTGGACGGTATTTCTCATTGCCATCGGCTGGATGGGAGCGGTGGAACTCAGCGCCACCAGCATTGCCTTTGCGATCAACACGCTGGCCTATGTGCCTATGCTGGGATTAGGCCAGGCAGTTACTATATTAGTCGGACAACATCTTGGCGAGAACTCGCCGGCGCGGGCGACGCAAACTACCTGGGTGGGCTTTCTGTTTACCTGGATATATATGAGCACAGTGGCGGCGCTATATTACTGGACACCTGGCGTTTTCGTGGACTGGTTTTCCGGCACCCCCACCGGTACTGCAGACGATCCCCAGTTGCGGGAAAATGTCCGGCAACTTACCTGCCGGTTATTGCAATTCGTCGCGGCGTATTGTTTGTTCGATAGTATGAACATCGTCTTTTCGTCGGCACTGCGGGGAGCTGGAGATACCGTTTACGTGACGTGGGTCTCCGCGGGGCTGTCCCTGCCATTATTAGTCTTTCCGAGTTGGGCGAGCTGGTACTGGAACTGGGGACTAGGTGCGGCGTGGATGTTCGCCACGCTCTACGTCATAGTGCTCGGCATGGTGTTCCTGGGACGGTTTCTAAAGGGCAAATGGCAAACGATGCGCGTTATCGAACCCGTCGGAGACTTAGATTTTATCGCGGCCAGCAAGTCGGTGTGGCTGGACCTGAATGGCTGCTGATTCGGATCTAATATCGGCGAGGCCAGCAGATTCTAAGTTCGGGAGCGACTAACGACGATGTTTATAGAGTGGGCGCAGGTGCGCTACTGCGGCGAGGACTCGTTACTGGGGAACCTAGAGGTTCGCCAGAGCTTTTCCGCCAGGCGCAATTCCTCGTGATAATAGCGGCGGATCTCCTCCGCATCGGGAATATGGCCTTGCAGAACGGCGGCATAGTAGTAACAGAAAGCCCGGCCAAGAGCATAGGTGGTAGAGGCGGCCAGCGTAGCGGCGACGACACTGCCCACACCGGGAATCAGTTTCGCCAACTCGCGGATAGCCTGACGCACTAATAAACCAATGCCGAGCGTGGCAGCCAGTTCACGAAACCGCTGACCAGTCAGAGGCTGCCCATAGAGTTCGGCCAAATGATACACCATGCGGGTCTGGATGGCCGGCAGCACTAGTAAATCCACCCACGGTACAGGCAGGGCAGCAGCGGCGGCGGCCAGGGAACTATAAGCGATTATATAGGGCAGGGCGCTGCGCTCGTGGGCGGCCCGGAGAATTTTCTGCGCGGAATCGAGTTGTATAAGGGGTTGGCGATACACCTCGGGCAGCCAGCGCAACAACGCTTCTTTCAGTGCCGAACCGCCGTAGTAAGGATCGGCGAATCCCTCTTCGGCCGGGGTGAAATCTATCGGCACGATGGCATCCACCAGGCCGGCGAAGGCCTGGCGATGGGCATCTAATAGTCGGCGCACCGGAGCAGGGACTGATTCCTGCTCGGCTGCCGTGCCGAACGGATAAGGCTCGATATGCGATTGGCCGGGATAAGCCTCATGCAGGCAGGTAACCAGCAGCAGGATCGGTCGTGCTGGCCGGGCTGCTCGCACTTTTCGCACCACCGTGAGTAACCGCTCCAGGGCCTGGTCGGTAATGCGGACGGTGACCAACACGGCATGGGCCTGCTCATGGAACTTAGCAAGGTCTTCGCTAGGGTCGTAGTCTGGCTCCTCCAGACCGCGGGTATCGAGGAAGGCCAGGAGCGGTGTTGCTTCGCTCGGGAAATAGTAAATGCGGGAAAAGCGTGTGGTGGCACGAAATCCCTGGCCAATCTCGGCGTCGGTAGCGCCGGTGAGGTAGCGAATCACCGAAGTCTTCCCGCTCTGGGTCTTGCCGAGTAGCCAGAACAGAGGGACGGGCAGCCGCTGCCGAATCTCTTGGAACTGCTGTTTTAATTGCTCATCCGAAGGCGGGTGCCGCCAGCGCGACCACCAGGAGAACCAGCGTCGCATAGGTTGACTCGCGGTCGAAAAGTTCGCGTGCCATTAGCTGGTAAGCAAACCGTAATCTTGCAAAGAGCGGCGAATGCGAGCCTCACCGCTGGCATCGAGCGGGCACAGGGGCAGACGCAATTCCCCCGTGTCCATGTGGAGCAGCTTCATCGCGGTCTTGATCGGAATCGGGTTGGTGGCGACACCAAGCAGATCGCGACACAGCGGAAAGAGACGGCGGTGCCAGGCAATGGCTTCCTGGATGCGGCCCGATTCGAATGCCGTAATCATGGCTTTCATATCGCGGGGCAGGATATTGCCGACTACCGAAACCACGCCACGACCGCCCACACTCAGGATCGGCAAAGTCAAGCTGTCGTCGCCGCTTAGGATGGTCAGGTTGGTGGTCAGAGCGATTTGCGAAACCTGGTCGAGAGAACCGCTGGCTTCTTTAATGGCGACGATGTTAGGAATTTCCGCGAGTCGGGCAATGGTCTCTGGCAGGATGTTCGAGCCGGTGCGGCCCGGGATGTTGTACAAAACGATGGGAATATCCACCGCTTCGGCAACCGCGGCGAAGTGGCGGAAGTAGCCTTCCTGAGTCGGCTTATTGTAATACGGACCGACCATCAGAGCGGCGTCGGCACCGGCACGCTTGGCGAAGCGGGTCAGGCGAAGCGCCTCGCGCGTACTGTTGGAACCGGTACCGGCCATGACTCGAATGCGTCCGCGGGCGCGTTCGACGACGGCGGCAATCACCCGTTCGTGCTCCTCATGATCGAGGGTCGGCGATTCCCCGGTTGTACCCACGGGGGCCAGGCAATCGGTGCCCTGCTCGATGTGCCAATCCACGAGCTGAGCCAGCCGTTGCCAGTCAATTTCGCCGTTGCGGAAAGGAGTGATCAAAGCGACGGTCAAACCCGCAAAGCGTTCCCCTTTAGTGTTTGGCCGATCGGAAGCGGTGGACATGGCGTGACTCATTTTTGCTCCAGGCGGTTCCCTGTGGCAGCTCCCACCACCAGGACACCAAGACGCCAGGAAAGCGTTCGAGTTGGTGCCTTTGCATGTTTGCCGCGGCCGGCTCACGCTCGCTGCTTTCCAAAGAGTATCAGTCTGGTGGTGAGCGGCATCGGTCAACTAGGGATTAGCCTACTGCAATCCTTTGTAGTCAGCCGGCCCGGTTAGTGCAAGTGGCAACGGGAACAATGGCCATTTGGGATTGGCACATAGCGGGCGGCGAAGCTGCAGCAAATGCGGTCCGGAAGCAACGATGTTCGTAGAATGGTGTTGGGGAAACTGCCACGACTCCAGCGCTTCTTGCATTCGGCGACAAGCGGGGAGGGAAGTGGCGGCAAGCAATTTTCGGGGTCAGGGATGGCCAGGACAGAACGATCGCCGGGGGAACTGTGGCTCGGCCGTCGGAAGGTTCGAGCTGGAGATGCCAAGCGGGCAAAGGCGGACTCCTTTTGTCGCCGCCAGGGCATCGCGGACGCCGATAACGCTATGGGGCCGGAAACCATCGTCCTGAAAATTCGCTGGATCGGCGTGGTGCTGGGTTTGCTGTGGGTCAATCTGGCACCCACGCTGGCGCACCGCGCTATGCTCAACGGCATCCTGTTCCTGGGGCTGGCTTATGCCCTCTGGGATACCTGGGCGACAATGCGGGGCTGGAGACTGGCGCAGCGGTACCCGCTGATCATTTCGCTGCTGGAAGCCATGTTCATCGGGCTGCTGTGTTATTACGATGCCGGCGTTCACAGTCCGTTCCGCTACTACTACCTGCTGTCGCTGATCATCTGTGCCCTGCGTTATGAGCCGCTGGTTACCTACGTCACCTTCGGTCTGCATAGCGCGAGTTTTGGCGTGCTGTACCTGGCACGTTCCTGGGGCGAGGAGGATGCTCGCGAATTGTTGCTGGGACTGGTGCTGATGGGGTGGGTGAGCTGGGCAGCCGATGCCCTCGCTTCGTGGTTGAAAGAGACGGGGGAGAGGTTGCGGCGTCTGAATGCCGAGCTGGAACGAGAGCGGCAGACGCTGGAAGCACGCGTGCAAGAAAGGACGCGGCAACTGCAGGAGGCGCAGGCGAGCCTATTGCATCAGGAAAAGATGGCGGCCTTTGGTTTGCTGGCGGCTGGCATTGCCCATGAGGTCGGCAATCCGCTGGCTTCCATCAGTTCCCTGGTGCAATTGCTGCAACGCCGACTGGCCGACGCCACGCTTCGTCTCCGCTCACCCGATCAAGGCGGACTTCCCTCCTCGGCTGACGGCGAGCACGACGGACTGGCCTTGCCCGCTTATGCGGCTCTGACAAAAGAGATGCAGGGCAAGCTCGCCCTGGTCAATGAGCAACTGCAGCGGATCCAGACGATTCTGCGGGAATTGATTGATTTCAGCCGACCCGCCAGTCGGGAACGAATCTGGACAAATGTCGAGACCATCGTCCACCAGGCGCTGAACATCGCCAAATACTACAAGCGGACGCGCGGCAAGACGATCACCACGGAGCTGTCGGCGGATTTGCCCGGTATCTATGTAGTGCAGGATCAGCTGGTGCAGGCGTTATTGAACCTGGTGCTCAACGCCATTGATGCCACGCCGCCGGGCGGACATATCACCGTTGCTGCGGCCATCGAGGAAGGCGAGCTGCGATTGCGGGTTCGCGATGACGGACCGGGGATTCGTCCCGAAGACCATGCGAGGCTGTTCCAGCCATATTTCACTACCAAGCCGCATGGCACCGGATTGGGCCTGTTCGTGACCAAACGCCTGGTCGAGGAGCACCAGGGACGGGTTACATTCCGCTCGGCGCCGGGACAAACGGAATTCTGCATCGCTCTGCCGCTGGAGGCGACCACGGCGAGTTCGAGCGGTTCGCACCCCCCGCGCTTCGATCGCGATAGCGTCCCCAGGGCCCCTCAAGACAAAAGCATCCGGGAGAAGGACGATGAAATTGCCGTGTCAGACAGCGGCTCCGGAATCGGTCAGCCCAATGACCGCACAGGTGCTCATCGTGGATGACGAGGCGGTGTTGCGGGAAACCCTCGCGGAATTCCTCACGCAGGAGGGATTTCCCGTCAAGACCGCGGAGTCCGCCCAGGCAGCGCTGCAACTGGTGGGGCAGGAACATTTCGACATCGTATTCTGCGACCTGCAATTGCCGGATCAGGACGGGGTTACGCTGCTGGAAAAAATCCTGCAAATCAGCCCGGATACGTTTGTGCTGGTGCTGACGGCCTACGGGAGCCTGGACACGGCCATCGAGGCCTTCAAGCGGGGGGCCCATGATTACCTGACCAAACCGGTACGCCTGGATGAAGTGCTGGCCAAGTTGCGACAGTTACTGCGATACCGCCAGCTTTATTTGGAGAACCAATGGCTGCGTCGGGAATTGCACCGCCGCTACGATTTCGACCAAATCGTTGGCGAAAGCCCGGCCATGCAGGCGGTCTTTGACATGGTGCGGAAAGTAGCCCCGACGCGTTCCACGGTCCTGATTATCGGGGAAAGCGGCACCGGGAAAGAACTGATTGCCCGAGCGATCCATTATCACAGTGGCGAGCGGCAGGAGAAGTTTCTGGCGGTCAACTGTGCCGCCATTCCCCACGATTTGCTGGAGAACCAGCTGTTCGGCCACAAGCGCGGTGCCTACACGGGAGCGGATCGCGATCAGGAAGGTTTGTTCGTGCACGCAGGGCGGGGTACGCTGTTTTTCGACGAGATTGCGGAATTGCCGCTACCCATGCAGGCCAAGCTGCTGCGCGCCATCGAGCAAAAGGAAATCCTGCCGGTCGGCGCCAACGAACCGGTGCGGGTGCAGGCGCGGATTCTGGCCGCTACCAACCGCGATCTGGCCCAGCTGGTCGAACAGGGGAAATTCCGCGAAGACCTGTACTACCGGTTGAACATTGTCACCATCCGTCTGCCGCCGTTGCGCGAACGCCGCGAGGATATTCCCGCCCTGGTGGAGCACTTCATCGCCCGCCATCGCCGTGAGTTGAAGAAACACTTTGTCGGCGTGGACCGCGAAGCCATGCGTATCCTGCTCAGCGCCCCGTGGAAAGGCAATGTGCGGGAACTGGAAAATGTCATCCAGCGAGCCATGATCCTCGGTGAAGGGCCGCTCATCACCGCCAAAGACCTGCCGCCGGGACTGGCTCCAGACCCCGACGTCTGTCTGAGCGATGATCTGCGGGAGGCGGTGGCGCATTTCGAGCGCCGGCACATCAGCCGCATCCTCCGGGAAACTCCGGACAAGCGGGAGGCGGCGCGTCGGCTTGGGCTGGCCTTGAGCTCGCTGTATCGCAAGATCGAGGAACTGGGGATCGAGGTCGAACCACGCCAACGAGTGGCGAGCAGCGACTAGCGAGTGGCGAATCAAGAGCGGCGGGCGTCAGCCCGCCGTGGTTACGGCAACGCGATTGCAACGGTGTTCGCTGACACACGATCGGCGGTCTGCTGAACAATCACGGCCACGCCTCTGCAATGGCGTTTCCCGACACACGGCGGGCTTACACCGGCCCCTCCTGTGCACGTGCGTTTGTGCATCGCAAAAGGCGCAATTCCGTCGGTGGGCGAACAACGCCCCAACAAGAGCGGCGAGCGTAAGCCCGCCGTGGCGTTAGCAGACGGCGAGCAGCGAGTGGCCAGTAGGGAGTGGCGAGTGCAGAATCAAGAGCGGCGGGCGTCAGCCCACCGTAGTTGCGGCAACGCGATTGCAACGGTGTTCGCTGACACACGATCGGCAGTCTGCTGAGCAATCACAGCCACGCCTCTGCAATGGCGTTTCCCGACACACGGCGGGCTCACGCCCGCCGCTCCTGTGCATGTGCGTGTGTGCATCGCAAAAGGCGCAATTCCGTCGGTGGGCGAACAACGCCCCAACAAGAGCGGCGAGCGTAAGCCGCCGTGGCGTTAGCAGACGGCGAATAGCGAGTGGCGGATCGTAAACGGTTCGTCAAAATCGCCTACAAGCTGGCACTGCAGATCGTATTGGTATCCAACCGGTCGCCAGGGTTACTACTCGGCGTTGGCTCCGTTGGCGGGGCATCCACGGTGCGTGGCGCGGTCGAGGTCGGGCAGTGTTACCAAAACGCGAATCGGCCAGGGCTTCACGGTCGCAGCCACCATAGTAGCAACCAGATCAGCACATGAAACACGCCCAGACCCAGCAGAATCGCACCGAGCAGAAACAGTATGGGCACGAGCGTGCGATCGGCTTCTTTTTCCGCCAAGCAGCGTTGCAAAGTTTGCTCGACGATTCGCTGCCAGTCCTCGTTCCCCTGCAGCCAGCGCAGCGTCGCCGTGCGTAGCCAGGGGGAAATGGCGACCTCCAGCAAGGCATGCTGCTGGGGCCAGTAAATCCGCCTCGGAATCCTCCAACTTGCGCTGGAAGCAATCCCACCCTGAGGGGCGTCGTCATGAACAGGAATGGCGGACGTATCTTCCCCGTGGCCGACAGGAGCGGAGGGCGTCAGCTCCCCGGGGCTGAGATGTTTGGCAAGTTCGGCCAAAGCTTGTTGAGCGTCGGCGGCATTCACGCCATAAATGACCTGGGTCCGTCGTTGGCGACGTAGCAGCCACCGCATCAGCAACAGCAGCAGCGCTACATAAACGCCGTAACCAACCCAGTACCATTCATCGCCACGCCAGCGCAACCGATACACCAGCCAGGTCGGTGGACCGACCAGGAAAAATCCCGACAGCCCCAACAGCAGTCCCAGCAGGTCACGCTGTCCCGACACCAACACAGGAGAGCTCAACCGATATTGCCAGATGCCCAGTAACAGCAGATAAATTCCCAACGGCAAACCAATCACCGACCATTCCAGTGAATAGCGGAGCCAGTCGGGCAGGATCAGCATGGGATACTAGCACGCGATAGGGGCACAGCGACGCTGCGTCTGGGGCGTCAGTTAGTTTGGGGCCATCGGCGTACGTGCCTGCCAAGCAGCCAGGTTCGCTGCATTGCGCCACGGGAGCTTTTGCCCGCCGACCCTGTCGGCCACCAGAGAGATGACGCCTGCCGCTCTTTTCCACCTAAGCGGATGGTCCCTATTTCAATTCGACCGACCAATAGGCCTCGCTCAGAAACGCCTTCCAGGATTGGTATTTGGCCTGGGTGAGTTTCTGGGCCAGGATCGGGCTGCGTTTGGGTTTTTCCGGTTTGCGGATCAGGGTCATGCCCGCCTCTTTGGGAGTGCGTCCTCCTTTGCGGATGTTGCATTCGAGGCAGGCACAAACGACGTTTTCCCAGGTGCTCTCGCCGCCGCGACTGCGGGGGATGACGTGGTCGAGACTCAGTTCGCTGGTAGGGAACCGCCGACCACAGTACTGGCAGGTGTTGTTATCGCGGGCGAAGATATTGCGGCGATTGAATTTGACCCCGGTTCGCGGTACGCGATCGTAATGGAGCAAACGGATAATGCGTGGCACCTGAATGGTGCGTTTGACGGTCCGCACCCATTCGCCGTCCATCTGACGAAAGTGTTTGGCGCGATACTCACTCAATTCCTGCCAGCTGGCGAAATCGTAGCCGACAAACTGGCCGTCCTCGAAATCTACTACTTCCGCCACGTTCTTCGACAACAGGCAAAACGCGCGGTACGCCGACACCACGTGAATCGCCAGATACAGGCGATTCAGCACCAGCACACTCGATTCCAGGGCTGGAGGCAATCCCTCTCGCACGGTCGGCGTACCTCGGCTAAGCAGTGGCGGTGATCGCCAGCCCACCGCATGGGCTGCTCCCGATCAGCCCGGCGCATCCGAGCCGGCCCGACGTCGCAGTCCTTTTAGCCTTTTTACGCAATACGTCCCATTGTACGCAGGATGCGCCAGCCTTGCCAGGCAGTGGTGGAGCGTGGGGGGTGCGGGAAGATTCTTCCGAGGGGCTTGCGGCCACAAATCCCGCCAATTACGTGGCGATTGCCGCCTGTACCGGTCGCTGCGGTTGTCGCGTCGGCTGGTGTAGCTATCATCACCACTGCCCCTGCCACCACGACCTTATTAGGAAACAGCGCACGGGCCGGGAGCTGCGCGCCGGAGCGGTCATTATCCAACAGGCGACATTCCGGGAATGCGCCATGAACACGGCGGTGGACATCGCTGCGACCGACGACCTGGGCGAGTGGCGGCACCGTCATCTCCTGACCCTGGAGGAGTTATCGCGCGAGGAAATCGAGACGGTGCTGCGCTGGACCGATCGCTTTCGCACGCTGTTGACCACAGAGCCTGGCAAACTGACCTGGCTCAGCGGTCGGCTGGTGGTCAATCTCTTTTTCGAGCCGAGCACACGGACACGCATCAGCTTCTCGCTGGCAGCCCGGCGACTCGGAGCCGATACCGTGGATTTCACCGTCAGCGGTTCGAGCGTGGCCAAAGGGGAATCGTTCATAGACACGGCCAGGAACCTGGAAGCCATGGGGGTGGACGTGATGGTGGTGCGGCACAGCGCCGCTGGTGCGCCACAACTCCTGGCCCAGCGCCTTTCCTGCGCCATTGTCAATGCCGGCGATGGTGCCCACGAACATCCGACCCAGGGACTCCTCGATGTGTACACCATTCGCCGCATCAAAGGTCGCATCGCTGGGCTTACCGTGGCGCTGGTCGGTGACATCCTGCACAGCCGCGTTGCCCGTAGTAACATCCACGCCTTGAAAAAGCTCGGCGCCCACGTGATTGTCTGCGGGCCTTCTACCTTGGTGCCGCCGCAACTCGCTACTCTCGGCGTGGAAATCAGCCATAACCTCGACGAAATCCTGCCCCGCTGCGACGTGGTCAATCTGCTGCGAATCCAGTTTGAACGGCAACGCACGGGGTTGTTCCCCTCGATTCACGAATACGCCCGGCTGTTCGGCATGGACGGGGCCAGGCTTACGCGAGCACGACCCGATATTCTGATCCTCGCCCCCGGGCCAATCAACCGCGGCGTCGAGATTACGCCGGAGGTCGCCGACGGACCCCACTCCGCCATCCTGCACCAGGTCACCAACGGTCTGGCGGTGCGCATGGCCGTGCTCTATCTGCTCTGCCAGCAGAGAAAACGAGAAAACTCGTGAGCGGCGGGCGTCAGCCCGCCGTGGACATATTGGCGAACGGCGGGCGTAAGCCCACCGTGGTTACCGGAGCAACGATCGGTCAGCAACCATGCCGCGAACGCTCATCCATGGTGGTCGAATCATAGACCCGTCTCAGGGGCTGGATACGGTCGCCGACCTGTGGCTGGAAGGCGAGCGCGTTTTGCATATCGGTCATCGCCCCGACTGGCAGGCGGATTGCACACTGGATGCCACGGGAAAAATCGTCTGCCCTGGTTTGATTGACATGCACGTGCACCTGCGCGAACCAGGACGCGAAGAGGATGAGACGATTGCCACAGGGACGGCAGCAGCGCTGGCCGGCGGCGTGACCAGTGTCGCCTGCATGCCGAACACCGAACCGGCCATTGACAATCAGGCGGCAGCGGAGTTTGTGATTCTCCAGGCTCGCCGCGCGGGGAACGCCAACGTCTTCCCCATCGGTGCCATTACCAAGGGGAGACGCGGCGAGGAGCTGGCGGAACTGGGCGGGCTGGCGGAAGGCGGAGCCGTCGGGTTTTCCGATGACGGCAGCCCAGTGCGCAGTGCCGAAATCATGCGCCGCGCCCTCGAATACGCCCGCATGTTTGATCGCGTCGTCATGGATCACTGCGAAGACACGGAACTGACCCGCGATGGCATCATGCACGAAGGCGCAGTGAGCCTGGCTCTGGGCCTGCGCGGGATGCCAGCTGCTGCCGAAGAAATCATGGTTGCCCGCGATCTTATCCTGGCGGAACAAACCGGCGGCCGTCTGCATATCCTGCACGTTTCCACAGCGGGCAGTGTCGAGCTGATTCGGCGAGCGAAACAACGTGGCGTAGCCGTGACCTGCGAGGCCTGCGTACACCATTTCGCCCTCACCGACGAGGCCCTGCGGAGTTTCGACAGCAATTTCAAAATGAACCCGCCCTTACGCACACGCCGCGATGTCGAAGCCATCCTGGAAGGCTTGCGCGACGGCACCATTGACGCCATTGTTACCGACCACGCGCCCCACGCCCCGGAAAAGAAGTTGCGCGAACTCGACCAGGCCCCCTTCGGCGTAATTGGCCTGGAAACCCTTTTGCCGATCTGCATCCAGACGCTGATCGAGCCCGGCGTGCTCACCTGGAGCGAGTTGATTGGGAAGTTGACCATTCAGCCAGCGCGAATTCTGGGGATTGACCGCGGCACGTTGCGGCCTGGCGCTGTTGCCGATGTAACGATCATCGACCCGTACGTGGAGTGGACGATAGACCCGAACCGGTTCCGCAGCAAGAGCCGCAACTGTCCGTTTGCCGACTGGCGGGTGCGTGGCCGAGCACATGCCGTCTTCGTTGCCGGCCAGCTCAAATACACGGCACCGATCTTCACGACGTACTGACGCCTGCCGCTCCTGCTGGTCTGCCGATTCCCCGAGGATAGTTGGTAATCCGCCCTCGGCCTCATTCGCTCCTGGCGGCTTGGTTGGGGCACAGCGGCGCCGCGCCTCCTACCTCTGCCGGCGCTGTCATCCACAGTCTGGAGATGCGGACTAATTCTCCAGGACGTCGGTGGAGTCCTGGCGGCACAATGGGCCATGACCGGGGGATGAAGGAAGATGGCTAACGACACAGTTCGATCCAGCTACGATCCAGCGGAGTAGGTTGACCGATACGGGAATATGCTCATTCGCGTGGCCCTGATGCAGGTCAGCGATCGGGAGCTAGCGGAGGAACTGGTGCAGGAAACGCTTCTGCAGGAGCACCGCGCGTCAGCCAACCGTGGTGTCGCGAAGCGCGTTTGCAAGTGCGCTGCGCATCCGTTCGCAGACCGACATCCCACGCACCAGGAGCGGCGGGTGTGAGCCCGCCGTGCGGTTGGGAATCGCGTGGCCGGCACGATTACGTACACATTCGGACACAGTCGTCGCACGCAGCGCCAGGAACGGCGGATGTGAGCCCGCCGTGGTGTTGCGCTGACGCACTTGCACAGGCGCCTCCGCAATCGTTCGGAAGAGTGCCGACGGTGCGCTGAGGAACGCCGTTGCGATCGCGTTGTCGCAACCACGGGGGGCTTACGCCCCCCGCTCTTGTTCGCGTGTGCGACTGCCACCGGGCAATGGAGCGTTGTCTATTGCAAGAGCGTTTCGTTTCACCACGGGGGGGCTCACGCCCCCGCTCTTGTTCGCAGAAGTCCGCCTTTGTGCACCGTAAAAGTCGTCTTTCGCCGGCAACCGAACGACGTGCACCAGGAGCGGCTGCTTGTGCCTGGGTCCGCGATGACAGCCCTTGTCCGCACCTTCAGCGGGAAACCAGCGTGAGCTGGAAAACTTGCCCCGGTTTAGGATTCGTCGTGATACGGTGGGCCCGTGCTCGCAGTCTCAGCGGGAAGTCAGGGCGAACTGGAACGGTAAAGTCAATGTCGTCGGCGCGTGATTCAGGATGACGAGTCGCGAGGGTTTGGCCGTGGCTTTCGGCAGCCAGAATGTCAGCTCCATCTGGATAGCGACAGTGTTATTGCCAGCGGCCTGGGTAAAATTCATGTGGCACGACGCAAGGCGGCAGACCTGGTCATTGTCATCGAAGAGTTGGATGTCCTGGTTGGGGTTGGGCATCAGGCCCGGTCCGGCGCCGATCGGGACAGCGTTGCCTTGTGGCACCTGGGATGTTTCCAGGGTAATCTTGACTTGCTGGCCGTTTTGCGAGGCGCGCACGAGACGCACCTGAAAGCGATTCGGATCACCATAGGCCTTGGGTTCTGCATGGACCGGGTTGGCGATGACCAACTCGGTACGGGTCAGCACCCGCACATCGAGTTGACCGCGAACGGCCGCAGCCTTCTGCAGCGTGTCCTTTTCGACGGTCAGTATGGCCAGGACGCGCCAGCGTGATTGCCGTGGACGATTCCCCGGCGCGATAATCCGGGCATTGACCTGGATCTGGCCGCCTGGCTGAGGTACGATGACAATAGGCGGCTGTTGTTCCGACCGGTCCTCGGGAGTTTCGGCAGGCGCGAGTCGGGCTTTAGCCTGGATGGGCAGTCCTTTTTCGTCGAGCAGCTGCGCCTCGCTTATGCCCGGCTCACCCTCCGCAATGAAACGTTGCGGCTCGATGCAGACTTCCAGCGGGATGGGCTGGGGTATCGAGGTCGCGGGCCGTCCCTCCGGCGGCTTAAGCTCAATCCTATACTTGACGAGCCGGCGGATGCGGGCTGCCCCGCTGTACCAGAGGAGATCCCTGTCCAGGGCGCCTTCTTCGACAGTGAACACCTGCTCATTCGGGTCGCATTCCACCTGCCGCAAACCACACGCAGCCAATACCTGGTCCACGACTTCCCAGAGCGGCTTCTGATCCAATCGGATGGTAACGAGTTTGTGACGCACCTGGGCCTCGCGGTTGGGGGATACCTGTAAGCGGAAGGGCACGCCGGTTTTCGCCGTCAGATCTTTCAATACATCGGCCAGGGGCGTGTTGTGATAGGCGACGGAAATCAACGTGGGCCTGCGGAGTTTTTCCGCGGCGAGGCGGGCTTCGATCACCCGCACGAGATCGCTGGCCCGGCGGCGCACTTCCGGATCCTGGCTCTTGGCTGCGGCTTCCTTGAGCGCGGGCAGCGCTGCTTCCCCGATGGCAGCCAGCGCCTGCGTGGCTTTCTCGCGATCGGCAAACGTAGCCGCTCCGAGCTGGCGAATCAATTGGGCAATGCTCTCGGGCGAGACATCCTGGGGATTGTGCTGGGCTTGCAGGGCAGCCGCCACCAATAGTCCCATCATCGCAGTTATGAGCCCGCTAAGGCGTATCACGGTCAGCACTCCTTTCGATCCAGAGCCGGCCAGAAAACATTGACGCCGACCAGCAATATCGCCCGATTTAAGACGATTCATTCTGCACAGGCTAACTTCCCGGTGAGGTCTGGGGCGTTCAAAGTTCGGGCAAGATGTCGGGTTCGACCTGGTAAGCGTCGGCCAGGCAGTTCATCTGGTTGAACAAGCCGACGACCGCCAGCACCTCGCCCAGGGCTTCGTTGTCCAGACCCAATTTCTTGACGGCAGCCGTGTGGCTGTTGATGCAATAGGTGCAGCCGTTGGTAACCGATACAGCCAGGGCGATGATCTCCTTGGTGAGCAGGTCGATCTTGCCTGGCCGCATGATGGCTTTCAGGCGTGTCCAGCATAATTCGAGGTGTTCGGGATTGGTAGCCAGCGCTCGCCAGATATTGGGCACGCGGTCAATTTTCTTGGTCGCCTTGATGTCTTCAAAAATGGCACGGACACGCGGATCGGCGGTGTGTTCATCCACGAGCTTCACGGTGGGCATGGCCAGACTCCTTCGGGATCAGCGGGAGAATTCTCGGCCTGCTTACGCCGGCTGCTCCTGCACGGGCGGTTGCAAAAGCAGGACGCGCAGATCCATAACGTTGGTTTCAGTCAAGCCGGGGCGGAATAATGCACCGATTCGGTCGAAGAAAGTGTAGGCGTCGTGGCGGGCGAGGAAATCGGTCATATCCAGTCCCTGCGTTTGCGCCTGCTTGAGTGCTTCGGCATCGGCGAAAGCCCCGGCCGCATCGGTGGGACCATCTTCGCCATCGGTACCTGCGGCCAGCAGCAGGATTCCTTCCCAATAGTCGCCCGCATCGGCAGCTTCGCATTTTTGTCTATCACGGGTGGCTGACGCTCCCCGCTCCTGTTGGTCACGGGGGGCTGATGACCCGTGCTCCTGCGCGATAGCGCTGAAGCGATGCAGAAAAGCGAGGGCGAATTCCTGATTGCGGCCGCCTTTACCGTGATTGGGCGGGAGCGTGACGGTGGTTTCGCCACCGCTGAGAACTGCCGTCGGCCTGGCGATGGTGTGTCGCCAGCAGTCGGCTTGCTGGGCCAATTCCTCGGCGACCTGCCTTGTTTCGCCTTCGATATACGGCCCCAGGCTCAGCACCTCGAAGCCGAGGGAAGCGGCCGATTGTGCCGCCGCCTCCAGTGCCTGGCGATTGCTGGCGAGGATGAAATGGGCAACGCGTGGCTGACCATCGGGGCCAAGCGGCAACTGTTTCGGTGTCTCGGGAACCTCGCCCCGCAACCCGCGCTGCAGATGGTCCCGCACGCTGCCGGGAACTTCCGCCAGCAGGTGGTATTTTTCCAGCACCGCCCAGGCATCGGCGTAGGTCGTCGGATCAGGAGCCGTCGGCCCGGAGGCGATCACGTCCAACGGGTCGCCGATCACGTCCGAAATAATCAACGTCAGGCAGAGCCGACCGGCGAATCGTTCGGCGAGTCGCCCACCTTTGACGCGGGAGAGATGCTTGCGGACAGCATTCATTTCCCGAATAGTCGCGCCGCAACGATGCAGCAGCCGCACCACCTGCTGCTTCTCGGCCAGACTGATGCCTTCCGCCGGCAACGGCAACAGGGCCGAACCACCGCCGGAGATCAGGCAAATGAGCAAATCGTCAGGCCCCGCTGCCTGCACTATCTCCAGGATGCGCTGGGCGCCGAACATCGCTTCGGGTGTCGGTTCGTTGACGCCCATCGGTCGCGCGGGATGCAGATGAATCCGCTTCAGCGGCCGAACCGTCTCGCTGGGCACGTTGACCCAGCCCTGGATGCGGCTGGAATCTACACCGGCGTCGGCTAACGCTTGCTCCAGAGCGGCACTCATGGCAGCACCCGCCTTGCCCGCCCCGACCACCAGGATGCGCGCGTAGCGGGAGAAATCGAACCGGGGATCGCCCCGCTCGATATGCTGGGAGATAAACCGGGGCAGGCAGAATTGAGGTTGCACGGCCTGAACGCCGGCTCGCCAGATGGTCTCCGCATGGGCGCGGGTCAGTGCCGACATTAGCGAGCGCTCGCGACGATGAGATACGGCAGTTGCTCGGGCGATTGGCTAATAGTTTCGCCTCGGAGGCGGGCTTGTAATCGGTGCACGCCATGTTCGGCCAGGGGTAACAACTGGGCCACCGCTCGTTCCCATTGTCGGCGTGAGCGTGTCGCGGTCAACGCTTGATAACGTTTCAGCCAGTACGCTGCTGTTTCGTATTCTCGGCGAACTTCCTGCAATTGGGCCGGGCTGGGATTCTCCGGCAGTCGCATCTCCAGGCGAATCGCCCAATCCAGCCGACCCAGGGCCATGAAATACGTTATTTGCTCCAGCAGTTCCGGAGCCGCCCAGTCGTAATTCAGGTAGTACAGCGTGGCGGTGTGCAGTTTCCAGGCAGCCTCAATTTGGCTGCTGAGTTTATCCAGAGTTGGGCCGCGCGAACCAGGCAGCTGCGCCAGCCGCAATTCCTCTAATTGCTGATACAGGGCGATGATATCTGGCGCCCACTTGTTGCGCAAAACCACGACAGGGTCCTGCGTGCCCGTGGTGGAGAAGTCGCCGCCCATGCGGCGGTAGAAGGTGGCGAGTTTCTCGTCGAGATCGCGCTCGGTTCGTTCCAGTTCGGCCAGCGCCTGCAACACCTGGCCACGCACCAGCAAGTCGCGAGCTCCGCCAGGCTCAATCCGCAGCTTCAGAATGAGATGGTCGAAGACGCGAAAGAGGCGATCGGCAGCGTAGGGAGGCAAGCGTTCGGCGATCTCCAGGGCCCAACGGGGCACCCAGTAGGTGCGCGGGACAATCGGCCCATCGAGAAACCGCACCTGACGCCGACCCTGAAAATCGCTTTCGACAACCATGCGGGGTTGATATCGCAACTGCCGCAACGGATTGACCACGAATCGTGCCGTGCACATGGCCGGAAACCACGCCCGTCGCCGATCCCGCCAGTAGATCGTCGGTACGCCCAGCTGCGCTTGCTCTAGCTGTTGCCGCCGCGCCGACACGTCCATGTACAGCCGAACTTTCCGCTCTTCTCCCAGCCAGGTTTCTAGAGTTTTCATTTTCGGCGACAGGGCCGGCAGGTCGGTAAACAAGCCCAGACGCAACTCCTTCAGCTCCTCGGCCGTGGGGCGGTCACCTTCGGGGAGTTGTCGCAGGCACTCGGGTTGGGTAAGCAGTCGGCGAAGCGTTAAAGGCTCGCCACCTCCGCCATGGTGTTCCGACGTCCCCGGCTCCTGCCGTTGCCGTAACATTTCCCCACGACGCGGGTCGAACAGCAATAAGTCGTCGCCGACCAGCACCCCGACGAGCCAGATGGTATAGATCGGCTCGTCAGCGGTACTCTCGGGTTGTCGGCGAAGCACCACGCAGCCAGTCAGGTCGGTTTGTTCGAGCAGGGCGAGATAGACCAGAGCCCGCTCCTCGGCATCACCGGTGCCGCGACGCAATACTTCGTGTGGAGGCCAGGTGTCCATCTCCCCACGCCGGGCTTCGTATTGCACATGCCGCATGCACCAGGCGAACGCATGTTCGGCGAATCGGCGTTGCCAGCGCTGCAACGGTTCGCCTGGGGCCCGCGGCTTCTGCCCCACATCCTCCTGCAATTCCTCGACCGCGTCCTGAAACAAAAACGCCCGGTTCAGATACGCCGCATCTACGGGACCAAACGCCAGCTGCTCCAGTGAACGTAGCTGAAATTCCTGGGTGAACGGTTCTTCCTCACCGCTGGCACGCTTGATCGCGCGTGGGGGTAAACCAGCCGTCAGTTCCTCCGCCACCGCTCGGTTCTGCGGCGATAGACGCCAGTCCAGATTCCCCTTCTCGATCAGGCTCAGATAGGTATTGAGCTGTTGCACGGCGTTGGTGTAGGTGGCCTGGCTGGGCGTCGCTTCCCGTAGAAGAGTTAACGCCTGCCGCAGCACTTGTTCGGGGGTCTGGCGCTGGGTTTGCGGCAAACCGACGGAGCCCCCGCCGCATCCGACCAGCAGAACCATCCAGACGAACCCTGCCAGGCAGGACACTCCCTGGCAGAAGCGCTGGACACGAACCCCCAGTAAGTGCTGGAAAAAGTTACGCATCTTCGCTGCCCCCACGGCTCGACACCTCGTTTTATCCGGCCGACTATCTCGGAAGACAAGGGCAATAATACCGTCCGCTCCTTCGCCGCTTCGCTTTCCGCACAGCGGCTGAAGAATCATGAGCTGGAGGCGACCTTGCCTCCTTTACCTTGATCATAACCTTCGAAGGCAGAAACGGCAGGCGGCAGGAAGGGCTGCAGTTGCGGGAGCAGTTTTTCGATGGCCCGCGCGCGATGGCTCAATACACGTTTCACCAACGGACTCAGTTCGCCGAAGGTTCGGTGGTATTCGACAATCTCAAAGAGCGGGTCGTAGCCGAATCCGTTACTGCCGCGCGGCTCCAAAGCGATGCGCCCATGACAACGTCCCTCGGCACAGGCCCGCACGGTGCCGGTCGGGTCCGCCACAACCGCGACGCAGACGTAATAGGCTTCGCGTTTTTCTAACGGTACGCCAGCCAGTCGCTGCAAAAGCAAAGCATTATTGGCGGCGTCATCCCCGTGCTTGCCGGCATAGCTGGCCGAATGCACTCCGGGTTCATCTCCCAGTGCCGATACCACTAGGCCGCTGTCCTCACCGAGTACCCATTCGCCCAGGGCCTGGGCCAGCGTAACTGCTTTCAGCGTGGCATTTTCTTCAAAAGTCTGTCCCGTCTCCTCGACGGTTGGCGCCTGCGGAAATTCGCTCAAGGGAAGAATCGGAATCGGTAAGTCGCGAAGCAATTCCACTAGCTCCGCCACCTTGTGTGGGTTTCGTGTTCCCAGCACCAGCCGCGTCATCGTTTCTCCGATCCTCTCGGCCACGGAACTTACGTCTCCTGCTGCTGTGGGCCACCGTCCTTTACCATGCGTCCCGTGCTGGTTGTCGGCAAGTCGGAGGCGAACTGATTTGTGAACCGCTAAGACACCCAGGCACGAAGATGCCAGAATCCAACCTTCCCTCGCTGGGTTTGTCTCCCGGTGGTGAAAGGTTGCGTGATTTCTGGCTGTTTCGGGAGATCGATTTCCGGCGATTCTTGCGCGAAGCCTTGGCTATCCCGCGGCTGCAGCAGGTAGGGTTGGTCGGAATAGTTGCTACCGGCGGAAAAGTTACCCGGTTCCTGCCCAGTTACGGATTTGCAGCATTTTTGCTGGTCGGCGAATCTGTCCCGCCCTCGCCGACACAGATTTCCGCCTTTCTCCGAGCCGCAAACATTTCCCCCTCTTAGAATGCCGATAACAGGACAAACTTTCGCCAGGGTGGGCCTTCTGCTCACCGTGCCAGCTAACCGAGACCTGTCATGCTGGAAACAGTTCGATTGGTGGGGCGTGGTCTGCAGCAAAAAGCGGCCTTATGGGATGGTCGGCGGGTGATTGACTGGTTACAGACTCGCCGTCTGCGTTGCCTCATCGCTCACGCCAAGTCGCGCTCTCCTTTTTATGCAGAACGTCTTCGGCAGATCAATCCGGACCGGTTCCGCCTGGAGGATTTGCCGCCGATTACCAAAACCGAGTTAATGGAGCATTTCGACGATGTCGTCACGGACCGGCGGTTAAAACTCCGCGACCTCGAGGCGTTCATGAGCGATCCGCAACGTTTGGGGCAATGGTATCTCGGCGAGTATGCCGTTAGCCGAACCTCCGGAACCCAGGGCGTGCAGGCAGTTATCGTGCAGAATCGCCGGATGATGGAATTGCTCTTCGCCCTGCAAATGACGCGTGGCACGGTCTTCCCGACCACGCCGTGGGGAATCGTGCTGCGCCTGTTCCAGCGGGTACGTCTGGCGGTGATTACCATCGGTCGCGGCTTTTTCCCCAGCGCTGCCGCCCTGGCTTACGCCCCGAAAGCCTCCCGGCGATTCGTTAAGCGTTTGTGGCTGCAGGATATTGAACCGCTGGAAGAGGTCGTGGCCAGGCTCAATCGCTTCCGGCCGCAAGTGTTGTTGGCCTACGCGAATGTGCTGGTCATTTTGGCCCGTGAGGCTCTAGCTGGACGCTTGATTCTTCCCGATCTCCGCCAGGTGATCAACATGAGCGAACCCCTCTCCGATGGTGCTCGCGCTTTGATCAGCCGCGCTTTCGGTTTGCCGGTCACCAACAACTACGCCCTGGGTGAGTGCATGGCCTTGACTACGGGTTGTCCGCGGGGCATCGGCATGCACGTGCAAGCGGATTGGGCCATCCTGGAAGTCGTGGACAAGAATTATCGCCCGGTTCCGCCCGGTCAGCCTGGCGACAAGGTGCTGGTCACCAACCTTTATAACACGGTGCAGCCGTTCATTCGTTACGAAGTTAACGATGTGGTTACGCTCAGCCCCTCCGCCTGCCCGTGTGGTTCTCCTTTGCCTCTGGTGCTCCACGTCGAAGGCCGCACTGACGAAGTCCTCTGGATTCGCGTCGGCGATCGCTATAAGCTCCTGCATCCTTACGTGCTGGTGGATTTTCTCGACGAATATCCGCCCGTCGGATGGTACCAGATCATTCAGACGGAACGCAATCGCTTCCTGCTGCGGGCCCAGCCGGCTCCCAAACGCACGGTCAGCCCCGAAGAGTTGCGCCAGGTAATCGAGCGCGGGCTGAAACATTACCATCTGGACGGCTTGCTGCAGTTCGACATCGAAATCACTGACCAGGTCGCTCCCGATCCCCGTTCCGGCAAACTTCGCCGCATCACCAGCCGCGTTGGGCCACCGGCCGACCTGTCCGAAGAAGAACGTCTCCTGGCCGAACAGAGCGCTGCTTCCGATCCTCACTTTCCTCTCGGCCAGGCCGGGCTAACGCCCTCCGCTCCGGTTAGTGAAAATCGCGGCGCCGCTTGAAACGCTGCGATTGGAAACGCGAATCGCGAATGGCGAGTGGCGAGTGGTTCGTGGGGGGTTAGTTTTGCTATTGCCTGGCTGCTTTAAACCCCGAAACTGTCGCGCAGAGGAACTCGATGTACGAAAGTGAGTTACCACCCCGGCGAGATCACGGTGCGATGAGTGGTCCGCTTTTCAGCGTTCGTCTAACCGGACATCGTCACTGCGTCGGGTTCCGCTGCCGCCGGTGCCATTGCCAGACATCGAACAGGTACAGCCAGAACGGCAGCCACCAGACCAGGTCGTTGGTCGCGCATCCGATGAGCGTGGCGGCTGGCCAGCGCCCAACCCAGACCAGATAAAACCAGGCCAGCGCCCCCAGCGTTTTACCCGCCAGTCCGACCGCAGCGATCGGCCAGTGGTCCTCCGGACACCAAGCCACCCGCAGGAAGAGTACGCCGTACAGCCCGATCGCCATGCCCAGGCAGGCAAAGACTTCGGGATAATTGACAGGCTCCATAGCGAACACACGGAAAAACCACGCCGGGTAAACCGTCGTGAGTGATCCCCACGCTAGGTTGTAAATCCCGGCCAGGAGGAAAACCGTTCGATGCCAGCGGCGCCTCGGCATTCCGGCTGCTCCTGCGGGGTTCTATCCACGGAGGAAAAGTCGGAGGCGGTGCCTGAGTAATTTTGGGTGGCCATGCCTTAGGGGACAACGGAATGCATCGAATGCGGCGAATCAGCCGCTGCCATTTTCTCCCATGCCCAGGCTCCGTAAGGCAATTCGCAAGCCGCGTACAGGTCCTGTCATCCCGACACGAATTACGCCCGGGCCAACAGTGCGTTGTATAGACCGGGAGCTTAGGCGTAAGCCAGCGGGGCAGAACTGTGCTTGACGTGGGCGGCCAGGGACGGTACAAGGCCGGGTATGTCGCTGCTGCGGAAGCTGCCTGATCGGCTGGGACGCGACTTGGCAAGGAAAACCCGCGCTTTGTGCGATCGAGGCCTTCCTGTCGGGGCAGGACTTCTCGCCGGCCGTGTGCATGAGCACAGCCATGGTGCGGGAAATCCGACCGCGGCACCAGCGCCGGGTAAGCCCGACGTGGTCGGCCCATCCGACCGGCAGCAATCGGGCGATCTCGCCAACTGCTTGCCACTCATTGGTCGCAAACGCACCATTTCGGCAATTGACAAACAAAGGGAATCGCTATGAAACGCCTCGGTACATGGACCGCTGCTTTTGTTCTGGGTTGGCTGGCGGGAATCTGCGGCTGGCACTGGCTTCGCGCTCAGGCGCCGGCCACCCCACGCCCGCCCACTATTGCCTTCCTCAACTACGCCGAAGTCATGCGCCAATATGCCGAGTGCAACGATGTCCGCAAGCTCATTCAGGCCGAAGAACAAAAGTTTCTCGATCAGTTGCAGGCGAAACAGAAAGAAATTGACGAAACCCGCAAACAGTGGGCCGCCGCTGATCCCTCTCAGCGTGACCCGCTCGAACGCAAAATCAAAGACCTGGAATACCAGTTCAACAACATCCGCTCCGACGCCCAGAAACAGTTGACCCGCTTCGCCAACGAACGCTGGTCGCAGGTTTATTTCAAGGTCTGGAATAAGGTCAAGGCCATCGCCGAATCCAGCGGCTACGAGGTCGTTTTTCGTTTCAACGAGGACTGGCGCGACGCTAATAAGCCGGAAGTCTTCTACCATCCTGATCGGGTCATGGCCCGGCTGATGGCTTCCAATCTCTGGCCCATGTATTACAACCGTACCGCCGACATTACCGCCCAGGTTATTAACGTCCTGAACCGGGAATATCAAGGGTCGGGCACCGCCCCACGCAGCGGCAACTGAATTCCCAGCGGCTCCTCGTCCTTAGTCCAATGCCTGACCGAAACCAGTACGAGGTACACCTCGGAATGGCCGACGATCCTACCACCATCTTTTCCTCCGGCACACTGCGTTGTGACCCGCCTCATGCTAACCTGCCGCAGCCTGCGGTCCACGTGGTAGGCTGGCGCCGGCAACGTACCCTAGCCGCACCTATCCGACTCCAGGCCCGCGGATTAGTGTACGGAAATATCGTTAATCTGTCCCTTTCCCCGGCTCCAGCCAATACTGGCCGGATTTTCCGCCGCTTGGACCTGCCGAACTCCGCTCCTATTCCGGCCCTGGCAGAGCACGTCTTTTCCACCGCCCGGCGCACTGTGCTGGGCCAGCCGCCGAATCAAGTGGAACTGGTTGAACATGTTCTGGCCGCACTCGTCGCTCTGATGGTGGACAATTGTATCCTTGATGTTGACGCTCAGGAAATGCCTGGTTGGGATGGTTCCGTCCAACCGCTGACGGAGGCTCTGCTGGCAACCGGCACGGTGGAACAGGACGCGCTCATCCCGATTGTTACTCCACAGCAAACCCTGGTGGTTCGCCATAAGCACGCCTCGATGGTTCTCCACCCGCTGCCGCAACCTGAACTTCATGTTCATTACTTTCTCGATTACGGTGGCCTGGCCGCTATTCCCCCACAACGCTTCGGTTGCCGCATCACTCCCGAAAACTTCCTCAATCATCTCGCTGCCAGCCGGACTTTCCTGCTTTTAGAGGAAGTGGAAGCCCTGCGTCGGCAAGGTATTGGCGTGGACACCGGGCCGGAACAGGTATTGGTTTTTGGTCGCCACGGGGTGCTCGGCAATCGGCTCCGCTGGGCCGATGAACCCGCACGCCATAAAACCCTCGATCTAATCGGCGATCTCGCTCTGGTCGGGCTGCCTCTGGCCGGACGCGTTGTCGCCTGTCGCTCGGGACACACCCTGAACATTTCCCTGGCTAACCACCTCCGCATTGCCATTTTATCAAGTGGTATTAAGATCACTAGAGAAACGCTCCCGCACATCTCGGCGGCATGAAAGCCGGAAACTATAAAGTATGCCCCGCCTGCGCGTCGGTGTGGTCGGACTGGGTCACATGGGCAAGGAACACGCCCGAATTCTGGCCACCTTGCCGGAAGCTGAACTCGTTGCCGTCGCCGATATTGACGCCAACACCCGCGACACCATCGCCCGCAAGTACCAGACCCGGGCCTTCGCCGATCATCGCCAGTTAATCGGGCTGGTGGACGCCGTCATTATCGCCGTCCCGACTTTTGCTCACCACGAGGTCGCCTGTGATTTTTTATGTCACGGCGTGCCCTGCCTGGTGGAAAAACCGCTGGCCAGCAACCTTGCTCAGGCCGAACACCTGGTACAACTTAGTCGCCAGTATAGTACCCTGTTGCAAGTCGGTCACATCGAACGCTTCAATCCCGCTATGCTCGACCTGGAGAAACGCTCGCTACGACCACGTTTCATCCAGGGACAGAGGCTGTCCATGTATAGTGGGCGATGTTTAGATGTTGGCGTCGTCCTCGATCTCATGATCCATGACCTGGATGTGCTCCTGGCGCTAGTGCGTAGCCCGGTAGTGCAGGTCGAGGCCGTGGGGGTCAGTTTGTTCGGCGGCCATGAGGATATTGCAGAAGCGCGACTCACGTTTGCCAATGGCTGCGTTGCTACTCTAACCGCCAGCCGCATCAGTGTCCGACCCTGTCGCCGCATGATCGTCTATTCCCCCGAAGGTTATGTCGAGCTGGATTTTTTCAAAAAACACACCCTGATTGTTCAGCCGTCGCAAAAAGCCCGACGGCTCGGCTGGCGACCGGAACAGCTGGATATCAGTCTCGTTGGCTTGCTGCGGGAAAAACTGTTTGGTCAATGGCTGGAAGTCCAGGAGTTCGACCACAACGAAGGCGACCAGCTTACCGAGGAAATTCGCCACTTCCTGCACTGTGTGCGCACCGGCAATCGCCCACGCGTCAGTGGGGAAGATGGTCGCGATGCCATCGCCCTGGCCGAACGAATCCTGCACAAAATTCGCTTCGCTCCCGGTCACTACCAGTCCTGCGCTGCCTGATCCAGCATGGCCTCTTAGTAATGAAAGGCACCAGTCGGGCACTAAGCATTTGGCGCCAGATGGTTACCTTCGGCTCGATTCCATCGCATGCATGAGAAAGACGCCTGTTAGGCTCTGTTATTGCTCTAAGAAAACTAACCGCCAATTCGGCAACTACCATCGAGCGGCTCAGGGAAACACCTATTGTCTCTAGGCCCTGGCATCTGTCGTTCACCTGCTGGCGATAAGTATAGTATCCTTATAAAAGAGCAAACTCGCGAAACTGACACTTTCGAACCCATTGGGCGCAACATACTGGTCGTAATGCAACAGCCGACCACGAGTCGGTTCGAGAACCGACATCAAGGTATAAGTCGGAGGAAAGCCGCAGATGCGCCTTCGGTCTCGCTCTTCGAGCAAGGCACGGAAAAAGGCGTGCCGGTCCGCGTGAGTCAATCGCTCCAGCAAATCCTGATCGCGTTGGCGACTTTCCAGCAACCAATCGTCGTAAACCGGAGTCGGGTCGCCAAACTTAGGCCCGATATGCGCCAAATCCCCACTCGATATATAGAAGACCCGTGCTCCGCTTTCCCGTTCCGCCGATTGCAACGCCGCCAGCATCTGCGCGATATCGGGCATCTCCTCGGGCGGGCGCTCTCGAATAATGCAGTCCTGAAACGAACCAACCACGATGGGCACAATGCGAAACGGTCGATCAGGAAAACAGTATTGCAGAAAGACGACCTGGAGTTCGATAGAATGTTCCGGCCAATGGGTAGGTTCATCGTCAAAAAGTCCATCCCCGTAGGCATCGGCAATCAGCTGAATATAGTCCCGGTCGGTGGTGACACACCCCAGCGGCGTCTCGAAATCACGATCTGTTATAGTGAACCTCCGTCCACTATAGTGCGCGGTGCCGAGGATGACAAAAATCTCCGCGTGTGCCTGCTCGATAAGCTCTTTATAAGCCCAGGCGTAACTATGCCCGCCGCGATGATAATCAATGTGCGGGATCAAGGCGCCTCGCAGTGAACTGGTCAATGTACCATTACGAGGCAGGCCCTCGGGGTCAACGCCCGGCCCGCCAGAACGCAAAAATTGCTGACGTAGATGCTGCTTTATGCGGTCCGGCTCCGGAGGATAAACACCGATACATGCAGGAGGTCGTACACGAATGTGGGCGAAGTGTTCGCGGAACCGCCCGCCGTCCAGGAGTAGTGCCTCATTCAGATGCCGGACCAAATTTTCCAACCATTCCAACGGCACCAGGGCTCCCCCGGTCGCTCGCATTAATTCGAGTTGTAAATCGCGCAGGCTCCGGCTGCCGTCCAGCATTTCCACAATCGGCAACAACTCCAGAGGAAGGCGCACTGCCCGATCGCTCAAGCGTGCCTGGTCGAATAGCCAGACGAAGTGCTGATCTTCCTGATCGGGCACCGCACCTATAGAAGGCCGCAATCGCGGTTTTTCCGGTAATTCCGAGGTCATAGCCGCTCCTCTAAGCTAGGAATCCGATCCGGGGTATTTGCTGCCGCAGAAACATTTTTGGTAAGTACCTGACAGAAATCAAGTCATCCCCTCAGCCCTCTTTTTCCGGGCCATTGACCAGCCCAAACAAATCCTACAGTGTCCAGCCGCAATCGCCGCGAGCAGAACCGACTAAGGGGATGGGTTCCCTGGTGCACTGTTGAGCAGTTGCTGTGCGTATTATGAATGGCTAGCCGCAGCGCGATTAGCGCAAACGGCCAGCAGCTTTTAAAAAGCCAGCAGGGATGCCGAAGCATCCCCGCTGACCAGGAAAGGAGGAGGAACCGGCTCGATCAGGGAGTGGTGGCTAGTCCTACCTGGTCGCCTTTTACGGGCTCCTCGGCGGCCAGGGCTTCGAGCTGATGGACAAGTTCCCGCACGCTTTTGCGCATTTGCTGGAGCTGGGCGAGGGCTTGATCCCGCTCCTTAGTGCGTTCGCCCAACTGTTGCCTGGTCTCCTGCAATTGCCGGGCTAACTCGCGCAATTGTTGCACTTCGGCGACGAGCCGATCACGCTCCCCCTTGACATCTTTCAACTCTTTTCGCAGTGCGGTCGCCTGCTGTTGCAGGTTGGCTAACTCCTCCTCCAGAATTTGCATCTTCTGTTTAGCCTGGGAACCCGAGCCGCTCTGGGCGCAACCCCAGATTGTGACCGCGGCCAGCAATCCCATCACTAAAGTAGCGCGATGTCGCTGCATGGTGCACTCCTTTGTGTTCCTGCTGGTGTTTTCAGCCCGGTTAGCTTCTGCCTCGATCGGCGTCAAAGTTTATGTCGGCATCCCGGTCGCCCCACTTGACGGGAATCTAGCCAGTTTTTATGTTCCCCTTGCCTTGACACGACGCCATTCGCTAGCATAATGAGTAAAGGATATATAATCGCTAAATTCAATACTTAGCATGCAACTAGAGTGAATAAGTGCGGGAGCGCTCCCAGGTTCCATCGGAGGTCCGGACATCCAGGGGCACCGCAATTTCCGGCTCCTTATCGGAGATTAGGCCATGGGTTTTATCCTGCCGTATCATGTCGACGTGCCGATGCAACGTATTCCCTGGGCCAACTGGATTCTCATCGGTGTCACGAGTTTACTGAGTCTGGCCGGGATCGGTGCCAACTGGGAGTTCGGGGACGAGGCCTGGGTCTGGAAGTGGTGCCTGCACCGTCAGGATTTCCACCTGTACCAATTACTTACTTTTCAGCTGGTGCATGCCGATTTGCCGCACCTGATTGCCAATATGTTTTTTCTGTTTCTTTTCGGCAATGCGGTGAATGCGAAAATCGGTCATGGCCGATTTCTAGTCCTTTATTTTGCTCTCGGAACGTTTACCGGATTAGTCTGGACAGTTACTAAGTCGGGTGAGATGCTCCTGGGTGCCTCCGGGGCTGTGTGCGTGATCACCGGTATGTTTCTGGTGCTGTATCCGTTCAACGAAGTGGCAGTCTTTTACGCCTGGTTTTTCTACAGGATGGGTGACATGGGCATTTTTTACATGAGTTCCATCTGGTTGATCCTGGCCTATATACTTTACGACCTGATCGGTAGCTTTTTGTGGTATTACGAGCCGATCGCTTATATCTCGCATCTCACCGGTTACTTCCTGGGCATAGCAGCAGCGATAGCATTACTGCTTGGCGGCTGGGTCCGACCAACGGAAGATGAGGAAACATTGTTGCAATATCTTAATATATACGGGCTGCCACCTGCGAAACGGCAACGCCGGAAACAGCGATCCCTGCTACAGCGCGAGCAAGCCGCCCAAGGCCCCGATGCGCAACCCGGCGGCACCGCCTGGAGTGATTGGAATCGCTGAGGCTAAGCGTACGAAGTCTCACCTTTCGGGAGGAGGTCATGAAATTCTGGTCAGCACGCGAAGAACAGGCGGCCCAGTACTTGGTCGACCGGGCACTGGAAGAGGACTTAGATGCTGCCGGTGATCTAACGACGCAAGCACTTATTCCTGATCAGGCGACAGGCAAGGCACGTTGGCTAGCACGGCAGGCAGGGGTGATATGTGGGTTACCCATCGTAGAACTGGTCTGGCGACGACTTAGTGTCGCAGTGAAGGCCTCGTGGCACGTCCAGGATGGTGACAGCGTCCCTGCTGAAGCCATCCTTGGTGAAATACGAGGGCCGACCTCCGCTATCCTCACTGCAGAGCGAACTATCCTTAATTTTCTGCAACGCCTGAGCGGGATAGCGACGTTGACGCGAAAGTTTGTCGAGGCGGTACACGGAACAAGCTGCGCTATCCTAGACACCCGAAAAACTACGCCCGGTTGGCGTATCCTCGAAAAATATGCTGTGCGCTGCGGTGGCGGACACAATCATCGCCTGGGACTTTATGACGGCATTCTTATCAAGGATAATCACTTGGCGGTGCTCGCCGAGCATGGCGTTTCCTTGAAAGAAGCTGTGCGCCGTGTCCGGGAACGATTCGGTCAGCGTTTGCCTGTTGAAATTGAAGCGGATTCTTTAGATCAATTGACGGCGGCGATTCGGGCGGGAGCAGATATCGTCTTATTAGATAACATGGACGTCCTAACTTTAAGACAGGCTGTTGCTCTCCGGAACGAAATAGCACCGCATGTTTTGTTAGAGGCTTCGGGAGGAATTACCCTGGCCAATGTGCGGGCGGTTGCCGAGACCGGCGTGGATCGTATTAGTATTGGGGCACTCACGCATTCGGCCCCGGCGCTCGACATTGCCCTGGATTTTGCGGGTCGAGACTAGATAATGCCCTCGCGTTTTTTGCTCTAGGTGCTTTAGATCGCCGTGTACTGTTACGGAGGGCCAGGCATATCATTGCCATGAAGCTGAGTAACCGGCTGGGGAAAGAGCGTGTTACTCTTAGAACCCGGGCGAAGAGCTTCCGGACCGCCGAGAAAGCTTAGCGAGATGAGGTGCGTCTGCTTGTGGTCGGGATCTTCGAATAAGATGCAACCGAGAGCACGGTCGTTTTCGTGATTGGCGCCCAGAAGCAAAGTCTCCTGAGGCCGCAGCGTGATGCTGGCTGCCAGGAATGGAAAGCGGGTTTCGCTGTGTTGTACAGTTAGAGGCCAGGCGGACTGTGTCGGCCATAGTAAGCGGGTCGGATCGGTTTGCTGGTGGCGAATCACCGGTTCAACACGCAAACCAACGCCATCTCTTTGCCAATCTATCATTTCCACCAGCAACCCACCCTGTGCCTGGCTGAACTCGGCGACGCAACTTTCGCCAGCATAATAAATGGGACAGGCTAAATAAACGACAGGATCGCCCATAGGAACGAAGTGGTTCTTGCCTGGGCGGAGCAATAACTGAAATAATTTCGGTGGCGGGGAGGCCGGCATCACAGTTGGTGGCCAGCGATTCCCGTAGCCGCGAGCCAGCACCCCGATGCGAAAACCGTTAGCTCGCAGCAAAGGTCGCAGGTGCGCAGCAATCACCTGCTCATCTGCATCATCCCAGATCGCTTGCAGAACCTGTCGGGGAGCTTGGGACAAAGTGATGTCGCATAACTGAAATACGGCGGCATCCGCGGGAAGAGGCAACTGAAAGGCCTTACGAAAATCGTGCTGGGGAAAGTCCTGGGGCAGCCAGGACTCTAAACTCCAGCAGCCGAGCATACTTAGCACGGGGAGAACTGCCCATGATGGCCAGCGCCAGACGAGAGGCATATAGGTCGCCATATAGGCATCTTTTCCGAGCGGTAAATGTATCTAAATCTCCGCCAGGCGAAGCAGGCAGCGTACCGACCGCCAAGGCATGGGCGAGGGAAGGTGTTTCTCTGGCGTTCGGGCATACCGGGAGCCGCTCGGCGTTGTGGTAGGAAAGGCTCAGTAAGTCGGCTGGGTTGCGGCATGGTGCCGGCGTGGCCAGAGCCGTTTCACGAAGGCCGATAACCGGTGTCGCCAGATTTCTCGCTGCATCTGCCAGCGGCTGGTCATCCAGTTCATTTGCAAGACGCGGCGTGGGCCACAATATGGTTTGTGCCCATGCCAGGAGTTATCGCTGCGGCGAAAAGCCAGCAGAGTGCCCTCGATCGGTGGCACCTCGGCGAGGACATCGTCGAGATCGTGAGCAGAACGAAGCAAGCGAAGGCGCCCTCCGTCCGCTTCCCAGTTTCGGTTGAGATACACGAGCACGGTAATCAGCTTGGCGGGCGTGTCGGTGTGAATCTGCCCGTCGGTCTCCCGGCACATGCCGCGCACGGTGATCATGACCGGACGGTGCCGCAAGGACAAACCGAATTTTTCTTCAAAAGCGCAGCAGACGACGTCGCTGGTCATTTCTTCCACGAGCCGACGAAACGCCGGGCCATACGTCAACTCCGCCAGCGGAAAACTGCCGGGCTGGTCAATCGGAGGAAAATCCGCATGGATCGCAGCCAGCGCCTCCTTGCGGACAAAGCCAGGGACAATGAGATATGGGAACGGATCCTGCACCAGGGGCGTGGCACGAAACGCCTCCAGGTTCAAGTACTTCATCGGCCTGCCTCCTGTGTTCCTTCGGGAAATGGGCGGCGGGACTGTAGGTTGGTCAAACAGTTTTGTCAAGACTGCTCGGCAAGCCCACTGCCGAACTCGGTCAGAACCTCGCGCTCAACTCGCACGGCGACGGAAACGGTGTGGGTCAGCGCACCGTCCGCAGTCCTCCGGGCCTGAGTCGGAACATCGCCGTGTCTGCCTTACAGCACCACCGCGGGCTCACGCCCGCCGCTCCTGGTGCGCCGGCGTTTGTGCATCGTAAAAGTCGTAATTATGCCGACGGGCGAACGCGCGCGAAGATGAGCGGGGGGGGTGTAAGCCCTCCGTGGTTACACGACCGCGATTGCAACACAAGACGCTCTATCGCACGGTGGCCCTCGCACACGCGAACAAGAGCGGCTGGCGTAAGCCCCCCGTGGTTTCACGAACGCGATTGCAACGGCGTCCGCCAACGCACCGGTCGGCAGTCTGCCGAACATTTGCGGAGGCGCCTGTGCAAGTTTGTCAGCGCAACACATGGTGGGCTCACGCCCGCCGCTCCTGGCGCTGCGTGCGACGACTGTGTCCGAATATGTGCGTCATCGTGCCGGCCACGCGATTCCCAACCACACGGCGGGCTGACGCCCGCTGCTCTTGTGTCGGAAGGCGAACATTGGCCGGCAAATGTGCGATTTTCGCGCTGCACAAACGCGTGTGCGACAGGCGGCTCTTTAGAGCATCAGGCGATGTAATAGGTCAGATAGACATACGACCAGATGGCCGCGGTAGCACAGCCGGTCAGAAGCAGTCCGAAAAACACGATCCAGCCGCGACGATATCCGCCTGTCCAGCGATCGAGTCCGGCCATAGAGAGCAGAGCTGCGATCCACAGCAGCGCAGTAGCGGCGATGCCGAGGAGCAAACCGTGGACCCAGGCGGCGTGGTGCTGCCGGAGCCGATCCGTCCAGCTTTCCAGCACGTCGGGCGGAATGGAAAGAATCAACCGCCGTACGACCCGTGTTTGCCCGGTGAGGGGATCAACAGCTTCCTCGCGGAGCTGGCGTTCAATGACGTTGGGCTGACGGCGAAGCCAGGAAACCTCTCGCTCGATGGTCGTTTCCCGAAAGCTCAGTTCGGTGAGTTCCTCGGCCAGCTGGTGGATTTTTCTACGCAGGTCGCGATCGAGTTGCCGCTGGGTTGTGTCGTCATCGCGGAGATCGTAGGCCTCGGCGATGACGAGCCGATAGCCGGGTAGTTCAACGCCTTCCGTGGCGGGTTTCGTGGCTGCTGCCTCAGCGGCGGTGCCAGAAGAGCTCTCGACGCCTCCGTGCGCCACGAGGGGCTTTTGCGCACCGCCCGTGCTGGATTTTGAAGTCGCTGGGTTGGGTTTAGTACCGAGGGGCAGTTCCCGCCCGGGTACCGATATCGAGGCAGCGGTGCTCCAGCGCTGGCGTTGCTCCAGGGCAGCGGCTGATTCCGAGACCCAGAGCCACGCCGACGTCAACATAGCCGCAGTAAAGTGGCCTGCCATTACTGCGATTGCAGCCGATGTCTTCATGGCTCTCCCTTTTTGCGGGCCTGTGGGCAGTTGGGGGCTGGGAAGTACCCGTCGGCGCAAAGTGCCAGGCGCCCCCGATCTCCGAGAGCGCCTGGCCGGACGTTGTTCTTGCTGGATTACTTATCCTTGAGAATCTCGTCTACGCGTTGCACCACCGGACGATCGTCGTCTTCCACCGGGATGAAGCCGCCGGCAGTTGTATTTTCGCGCATCTTCTGGCGAGTTCGCAATTCCTTTTCGATTTCGTCGGCAAGTCGGGTGGCATCCTGCAATTTGCTGCTATCCACGGTTACACTAGTAGTCGGGTGCATATCTTCCAGCCGTTTCAGCTCCCTGAGTTCATCCCGCTTCTGGGCCAGTCGCTCCGTGTGAAGGCGGACACTTTCAATAGCCGACTTGGCATCGTCGAGAGCCTGGCGGCGCTTTTCCAGGGTTTCCTTTCTCGTGGCCAGCATTTTCTGCGTGGATTGGAAACGGTTGAGTCGTCGTTTGAGGTCATTTTCCACCTCTTTGCGTGTATAGGTTTTGCCGCCGAACTCAAAGGTCTGTCGTTCTTCGTCTTTCAAGGCATCGCGGAGCTTGGCCATGTCTGCTTTTTGGCGGTTGAGGTCGGCTTCCATCTGGGTGACATCCCTCTGGAGATACTCGACTTCCACTTCGAGGCGAGCGATGGCCTGCTCATTCTGGCGTAGTTCGTTTTCAGCGTCGCGGATGAGCGTGCTCAAGCGGTCGATCTCGAAATCGAGGGGTACGTTCTCGCGGATGGTTTGGCCGGTCTTGTGCCAAGCGGTTCGCACATAGCTCCAGAAGGTGCCGACTCCGATGCTGGAGATGGCCAATCCCAGCGCCCCAACAGCCGTCCACAGTTTCCAAGACTTCAGCATGGTTAGACCCTCCGTTGTAAGTGGTGGCAAAGGTTTGGCGAATGCTGGCCCAGTTCACTCCGGAGGCTGCGTTTTCGTCAGCCTCTACCCTTTAATGCGAAGCAGCGGGCAAAAATCTGACAGCCGGAAGCAAAAATTTTTCCATTTCGCCCGACTAGCGTTCGAGTTCGGCCAGGCAAATGCAGCATTTCGCCTCGCGGACGTGGTAGTGCACATCGTGGAAGGCTGGGTTTTCGGGGTCGCTGTGATAGTGCCAGAGCCGGGTTTCGCTCGGACACAACGCCCCCATTTCGTGGACGACAAAATCGAGTACGTCGGCAAAATTCGCAAACCTGCCTGCCCCGGCTTTCGTAGCCGGCGCTCGGCCGCCAACTGGCCCTGCCAGCGTAATAAAGATGCTGTGATGCACATCGCGTTTTTCAATCTCGTTCCTGATCCAGTCGCGGACACGCTTGATGAGCTGGTCCACGTGGTTACGTTGCAGGTGTAAGGCGTGAGCAATGGTTTTGGCGTTCTGGCCACGCAGACGTCGTTCGTACACTTCCTTTTTCAGTCCCTGGCCGTCCTGCTCGCACCAGGCCACAAAATCGCGGAAAATATCGCTGAGCAACCGCACCTGTCGCCAGCGGCGTTCGCCTTCTTCCAGAGCTGACGAAGGCGAGGCTGCCGCCGAGTCGCGTAGTTCGCCGAGAGTACGGGACGCACTCGAGGTACTTTCGCTCAGGCTGTTGAAGTATTCCAACTCCACGCCGCGGAGTCGGTCAATCGCGCGCCAGCGGAGCAGTCGCTGCAGGTAAATCCGCCAAGCCTCCGGCCAACTCCAGCCATGCTGGAGGTACCAGTCCAGTTGGCTGACCAATCTGTCGCGGCGCTGGCGGAGTCGCCTGGATTTGTCACCGCTGGCCTGCAATACCTCGACGACTTCCTTCAACGCGTCCTGGAGCACATCCTCCGGGTCAGCGGAGAAATCTCTCAGGCGCGGAAAAGCCCTATCTAAGAACCTCTCCAGACGCTTACGCGTCCGGCTGTCTTGGAGGAATCGTTCCAACTCCTGCCGGGCCTGTTCAGAGCTAACTGGCATACCCAAGCCTCCCCCGCCAGCGTCCTCGCGCTCCGGCTGTCCGAGCAGGACTTCGTCACAGACGGCCAGGTTCTGGGGGAGGCTGCACAAAGCTGCCAACGCCTCCCCCGGCTGTTACTCCTACGCCATCCTGCGACAAAAGACAAGCCTGTCCCAGACTGTCGTAGTCGCAGCAACGTGCGGCCACTAAGGGGGATCCCAGTTGCCGAACTCGTGATTTCCGGAGAATTGCCGCCGACCTGGACTATATCACGACCACCTCGCTAACAGCTGGGGTTGCTGCGCCGACTGCGAGCCAAGTTTTTCAGGACCGACAGCAGCCCAGGCTTCGTGCCGGCCTTCCGCACCAGGGTGGGAAAGCGGAGCACGAACGGAGGGGGCGATTGCTTTGCTGGGCTTGAGCCGATTACGAAACGGCTTGGCGGCAATCAGCCGGACTTGCCGTTCTTCTGCTGGCCGGCGATCTGGCGTTTGAGGAAGTCCACGGCCATTTGCAGTTGCCGGTCGGTGAATGGTTCTTGCGGTTCGGTTTTGACCGGCTCGCGTGGGGGGATGACTTCCCCTTGTCGCAAATGCTCAAACAGCTGAGCCCGTTCGCCGGGTTCCAGTTTGAGGGTGTAATCGGGGTGCGGACGAACTCCCCAATCGTCCTCCTCTTTCGATTTGCGATCGCGGGCGAGGTTCTTGCCACTGGGCCGCCAGAAAGTGGCGGTGGTGAGTTTGACCTCACTGGGGCCTTCGCTGCGGTCGAATTGCAGCTCGATGATGTTCTGCACGCTGCCTTTCCCGAAGCTGCGCTCGCCCATGATGATGCCACGGTCGTGATCCTGAATGCAGGCGGAAACGATCTCGCTGGCGCTGGCACTGCCGCCGTTAATCAGCACCACCAGCGGGAAATCGAGATAGCTCCCCTCATGACGGCCGGTGAATTCAACTGGCTGACCACGCCGCGGTCGCACTGTCACAATCAAGCCATCGTCCACAAACAAGTCGGCGATCTTGACGGCGGCGTCCAGGTATCCCCCCGGATTGAAACGCAGGTCGAGAATCAGCCCGTTCAATCCGTTCTGCCGCAGTTCCTCCAGGGCCCGTTGCAGATCGCGGGCGGTGAAGCGGGCAAACTGGCTGAGACGGATGTAACCGATTTTGTTCTGCGGATCGATGTAAAAGTCCCAACTGTCATCGGGTTTCCGCCGCACGCCGAAAACGGTTTCGACTTCGATGCGGCTGCGTGTCAGGCGAAATTGCAGTTGTTTTTTGGTGCCATCGGCCAGTTCCCGCTCTACGTGCAACTGCACTTCCGTGCCTTCCTTGCCCAGGATTTTGTTGACGACATCGCGGATGCTCATGCCGCGGGTATCGGTGTATTCGGGTTTTGGTAAACGGTTGCCTTCCTTGTCCACGAAATTGGTGACCCCGACGATCAGGTCGTCCTTTTGAATGCCCGCGCGATAGGCCGGCGAGCCGCGTAATGGCGTGACCACCCGGACGGTGTCGGTGGCTAGGTCTTTTTGAATCTGCACGCCCACGCCAATAAAGACCTGCTGAGTCTGGCGTTCGATTTCAGCCACCGTGTCCGGATCGATGAAGGCCGAGTAATTGTCCAGGGAATGAAGCATGGCTTCGCAGGCACGGTAGCTGGCTTTGGCGCCTTGCAGGTCGTCGCGCTGGCCAACGGCCATGCGTACCTCCACCAGCAATTGCCGCAACTGCTCGCGGTTCAGCTCGCCCACCTCTTCCAGGCGTTTTTCCAGCGTCGGCGGAACTTTCTCGTCTAGGTAGCGGTAGAGCCCGCGCACTGCCGCTGGAATCAAGTCCGCGTAGGTGAGCGGCTTGACGTAATTCTGCCGGGCAATGTCGGCCACACGCAGCACGCGATCGGCAAAGAGTTCCGCTTCTTTTCGGCTGACCTGCAAGGCCTGCAAGTAGCGCTGCCGCTGCTGCAGCAAACCCTGGGCATCCAGCTGGCCAGCGGCAAAAGCGAGATAGTGTTTGCGCATCTGGCGAGGTTGCTCGAAGCGGGGCACTTGCAGAAGTAACCGCCGACCTTCTTCCACCACTTCGTTGGGCAGCCCGGCTGCCTTCGCTCGCTTTTCAAACTCGGCAATGCGAGCACGGACTGCGTCAAAGGCTTTGGGATTGATGGTCAGGGCAAAATGGCTGCGGGTTTCGGAGTAAAAAGCCAGGGGGGCTACCGCTTTGCCGGTCTGGCGTTTGGCCCGGGGCGGAAATTCCTTGCGGACATACTGGAACAGTTCCCCCACGGTGATGATCCCGTCCGCTTCGCCGGCCTCATTGTCGGCCTGGCCGGTAAGTCCATCTAGCACCACCTGCAACAGTAAACCGTGTCCTGCCTGTTTATCCTCCGGCGAAGGGCCCAGGCCATCGTTGGCGGAGAGTACCCAAGCCGGCGTCTGCCGCTGATCCGCATGGCGTTCCTGCTCCTCATCGCTGAGCCGATCAAACTCCTGAAACCGCTTCTCCAGACCAAGCGTGGAAATCTTCTCTTTTTTGTCGTCGTAGCCGCGGAAATTCACGTCTAAAATCGCGACGATGCGATTGCTTTTGGATTGTTCCAGGAGTTGCTCGAGTTGCGTGGCGCTGATGGCGTTCTTGCCGCGATCTTTGAGGGTAGAATCGGCAGCGAAGTAGCAGGTGCGATCGCCCACCGGTGCCCCCTGACCAAACCACGCTACTAGAACGACCTCTTCTTCTTTCGCGTTGTCCAATGCCCAATGCAAGGCCTTGAGAATTTCCTCGCGGCGAGCGGGCAAAGCCCGGGGATGCCCCTGAGGTCGTCCGAGCAATAACCGCACGCGCTCCGCCGGCACCTGTCCGCCATGCTCGCTGGTCAGCCATTGATACAACGCCACCGCATCCGCTTCGGCAAACGAACGGGGTAAAATCGCAGCATCGGCATACTGGTTGACGCCAACAATGACCGTGTAGGCGGGGCCAGGTGTCTCAGCTGCCTGCAGGGGTTGACCCAAACCCAGTAGGCCACCACAAGCCGCTTGCCATAGCCCTAGCGCCAGGATACCTGCCCAGCAGCGTCCCAGCTTGCTCCGTCTCGACGAGCTGCCGCTCGCTCCTTCCGCCAGCCAACTCGCTAGCCGCATAGCTGACCTCTCATTCCTGAATGACGCATTGGACGGCTGACATCAGCCGCCCGGAATTCTCCAGCTCAGTTATCGCAGCGCTCACGGGACTAAAGTGCCGCGCCGCCCTTTCGATCAATCCGGCGGAGCCCGATTCCTGTGGGCGACGCCAATCCCACCTGCTGCGGGCACAGCCCGACATGCTGGTTGCAGCACTGCTCAGGCGGCACACCCCGTGCCTCCCAGCCGGCACCCAGCGTTTCGATGGCGCCTCCTGCGGGCGTTAACCCGCCGGCCAATGCACACCCGCCTTTCGCCGTTGCTCAGCTCGCGGGCTTCCGGCCAGCAGCACGGTCGGCGCCCGACTCTAATCCGCAAGCAATCCCCATTATTTTGCCGAGCCGCGCCACGATAGTCAATGCTATCGCCGGCCGGTTTCGGCGAGGCGCTTGGCCGAAGGATGCCAGCCTGCGATGAAGCGAAAAAACCATTTGACAAGGACGCGGTTCCCCGCTACACTATGCTCCCCGAACGGAATCCGGCTCAAACCACGGAGGGACAAGTCATGTCGCAAATGCTCAACGAGACTAAGCCGCAGGTTTGGCGAGCCTTGGTAGTGTTCACCGACGGTTCCGAGATGTTGCTGTATCTGGGGCGTTCGTCAGCACAAGTGCGTGCCGGCTACCAAGCCGCATTTCAAGAATTACTCGACGACGACGAACGTAGCCGCGTCCAGACGATTCAGATGCAGCGCTGGCATGGCACGCCTGACGCCGGTCACTGGATCACCCAGGCCACGCTAAGCATCCCACTGGTCAAACTGGCGAAAACGGCTAGCTGAGTTCGGAAACCCGGCGTGCTGCCAGCTCCCGCCCTCGCAAAAAGCATCGCCTGGTTAGCCGATGCAACTGGGCAATGGCCGAAATGGCCGGCTTTAGCTCTCGGTCCGCGCTACCAGCCGCTGCCCAGTTCGATTCGCCTCAATCGGCGTTTTGCGATTGGCCGGAAGCCCTGTGCCTTGGCGCTTTTGGCCGGATTGTTGCTGCTGGGTTGTACGACACCCAGGCCGACTCTCCTGCCGGAGTTGCCGTTGCCTCCGGGCCGATTGGAACTGCGTGTCGGCGGGCGTTACCTCTTTCACTCGGATGTATCCTTGCAGGCGGATCATCCGGTGCTTCGCGAAGTGGCACGCTTGCCGGAACGCCTTCACCGCGAGTTACAACTGCCGGATAACGCCAGCCTGGTACACGTGTACCTTTTTGCCGACCGGGATGCGTATGAGCGATACCTGCACGCGCACTTTCGTCATTTACCACCGCGACGAGCATTTTTCATGGCACGGCCCGGAGCAAGTGGCGAGGAGCTGCTGGTGTATGCGTTCTGGGGCGAGCGTATCCTCGAGGATTTGCGGCACGAACTGACCCATGCCGAACTGCACAGCGCCTGCCCGCACATTCCCATGTGGTTAGACGAAGGGCTGGCCGAATTCTTCGAGGTGCCGGCCGAGCTGGATGGAGTTCATTACCGTCATCTGGCAGCGTTGCGGGCGGAACTGGCCAGCCCCTGGTCGCCCAGCCTGGAACGCCTCGAAAAAATTACCCTGCTCCGCGAACTCACCCCGCAGGATTACCGCGAAGCCTGGGCCTGGACGCATTTTCTGCTCCGTGGCCCGGCTGCGGTGCGGGAAGTTCTGTTGGCCTACCTTCGCGACCTTCACCAGCTGAAAAATCCTGCACCCGGCAGTGCATCCGCTCCTGCAGCGCAAGAACCAATCCCGCCCCTGTCCTCGCGACTGCGTCCCATTTTGCCCGCACCCGAAACCGCCCTGCGGCAACATCTGGCTCAACTCGATCAACGTTCCGCGCAGTTGACCCTGGACGATCCGGTTCCGCGGTAGTATTACAGTTTTCGACTTCCGTAATACCCAGCCACCGACCGATGCTCTGGCCCGGCAGTGCACCTGAGGAAATCGACCGGGCACTGACGCTCCACTGTCTTCGACGCATGACGATCGCCGTGAGGAGCCAACACCATGCTCAAATGGAGCGACCAACCAACAGCGTCGGCTACATCGCACCTGGGTCTGCTACGGCTATCCGGATACCGGCGGCATTTGCACTTCCGCCCGGGCCACGCGTTTACGCTTATCGAGTTGCTGGTGGTCATCACCATCATCGGGCTGTTGCTGGCACTGTTATTGCCGGCCATCCAGCGGGTGCGTGAGGCCATGAACCGCATGCGCTGCGGCTACAACCTGCGGCAGATCGGCATCGCCCTGATGAACTACCACAACGATTTTGGCCGACTTCCACCCGGGTATTTGTACGCCTACAGTCCGCAAGGCAATGCCCTGGGCCACGGCTGGGCTGCTCACCTCCTGCCCTACGTCGAACAGGATGCCTTGCATCGCCAGATCCACTGGCAAGCACCGATCTGGGACCCCGCCAACGCCGCTCCCAGGGTTCAGCACCTGCGTATTTATCTGTGCCCCAGCGATGGCCGGTCCCCTAATCAGTTTGTCGAGATCGGTTCGGAGCAATACGCGATGGCCTGCTATGTCGGGTCATTCGGGCCGGGCGATATGGATGACAACCCGGAAGACGATCGCGGCGTATTTTTCCGCAACAGCAAAATCCGCATCGAGGAGGTCTTCGACGGCACTTCCAACACCTTCTTCGTCGGCGAGCGTATCAACGGGCCTTTCCTGACCGAGCACAGGCACGGCGTGCATGTTTATTACGAGACCACCTGGATCGGAGCCGTCCGCGAAATCACCAACCCGGAAGATGATCACCCCCACCTGGTGCTGTTCCAGACTGGCCATTTGCCGAATGCTCCTGACAGCGACGATCGCGACGTCGTTGCACCGCATCCGCAGGGAGCACAATTCCTGCTCGGTGACGGCTCGGTGCATTTCCTGCGGCAGACGATCAGCCTGAGCGTGTACCAGGCGCTCAGCACCCGCGCCGGCGGCGAACCGATCAACCTCACGCACGCCCTGCAGTGACACCGGTTTCCGCCACGACTTTCTCCCTGCGTACCACTGGCTGTCGCACCCAGGCATACAAGAGCGGCGGGCGTAAGCCCGCCGTGGTGAATCGGGCGACGCACTTGCAACGGCGTTCGTCGGCGCAACATGGGCGTTCTCCTTCCGGATTCCAGTCGCGTCTTTGCAACTGCGATTCCGCACATCTTCGCAGACCGACACCGTGCGGCGAATCCAGGAGCGGCGGGCGTAAGCCCGCCGTGATGCACGATAATCGCGCTGGCACGGGAATGCATCTTCCGACGATGAACGCACGCCGCCAAGAGCGGCGGGCGTGAGCCCGCCGTAGTGCGGGAACTGGATCTGCAAAGGCGTTACCGAGATTGTTCTGGAGATTGTCCCCGGTGTGTTGAGGAACGCTGTTGCAATCGCGTCTGCGTAACCACGGCGGGCTGACGCCCGCCGCTCTTAGTTGCGTGCCATGTATTCCCGTGATTGTGTGCCGAATCGCCGTTGCAAGCGCGCTTCCGAACAGCACGGCGAGCTGACGTTCGCCGCTCTTGGGTATCGGAGTAGAGCGTTTGCCGGCGAAATTGCGACTTTTGCGATGCACGAACGCATGTGCACAGGCGTCTCGGGCTGCTGCCAATCGGTGCAAGAACATCCTCTGGTGTCGGGCTGAGTGATGAATTGGCCGGTCGGTAGCTTCACGAGTTGTCGGTAGCTGGCAGGGTTGCACATGGCGTTCGGGTGGCTGATTTTTGCTGTTGCGTCGTGCCACCTTCTTGTGAAGGGTTGCACATGCTGTCCGGCTGACCGGTCGCCTGCAGCAAGGACAGCCATAACGGGCCACACGGATCCACACGCTTGATTCCCTGGGTAACGGCTTCCAGGGGGACGTGAACAAAGACGTTATTCCACAAACCGACCAGCATGCGGGTTCGGCCGCTCATGCCGGCATGCACCGCATGCTGCGCCAACTGCAAACAGAAGACGGCATCGCTGGGGATCGCGGGTGCTGCTCGAATCATGTAGCTGGGGTCAATGTAACGAACAGGCACACGCAACCGCGTTTCGATCTGTTGCCGCAAATACCGGCCAATATCCCCCAGCCTGGGATTGCCCGATTCATCCTGGCCGAGACGCTTTTGTTCTTCCTGGAGAACGGGGAGATGCTGTCCGGCACCTTCGGCGACAGCGATGAGGGCATGCTGCCGACGCTGCAAACGCTTTTCCAGGTGGCTGAGCAGGCCGTTCGGCCCGTCCAGCTCGAACTGCACCTCTGGGATGAGCACAAAATTGGTGTTGCCTTCGGCGAGTGCGGCCAGGGTGGTGATGTACCCGGAATTTCGCCCCATTAACTTGACTAGCCCGACGCCGTTGCGAACGCTGAGCGCCTCTTGGTGAGCGGCCCGCAGTGCCTGGGTGGCCAGCGAAAACGCTGTCTCAAACCCGAACGTTTTTTCCACGTAAAGCAGGTCATTGTCAATGGTTTTCGGCAGGGCGATGACGGCGATGGGCAACTGGCGGTTCTCGATTTCCCGGGCAATGGCCAGCGCTGCCCTGGCCGTGCCGTCCCCGCCGATAAGAAACAGTAGTTGCACCCGATGGGCCACGAGAAAATCCACCATGGCGGCAACGTCCTGGGGCCCACGGGAAGTGCCCAGAAACGATCCGCCGTGCTCGTGAATATCGCGCACCAGTTCCGGGGTCAGGAGCAACGGCTCTGGCCCACCAGACACTAGACCGGCCAATCCGTAACGAATTCCCAAGACCTGCCGCACTCCGTACTGCCAGACCAGCTCCATCGTCAGGGCGCGGATGACGTTATTCATGCCGGGGCACAATCCGCCGCAGGTTACGATCGCCGCTACCGTCTCGCAAGGATTGAAGAATAGCCACTCCCGTGGTCCGGCCAGTTCGAGGTATTGTGGCTGCAAGGATTGAGCAGGCATCGCGAAATGCCAGGCCGGCTGGATGATGTCGTAGAGCACGCGTGCGTCTTCGGCGACAAAAAACCGACAAGCCTTCCCTCCCAGCCGGTCACGAAATGGCGAAGGGTACCTCGCTGGACCCAACCGTGCTATACGGAAATCGGGAAAATTCGCCTGGCTCATAGTTGGGCTGTCTCCGCTCGTTAGCATTTGCCCAACCGCCCACTGCCGGTTGCTCTGATACATTGTGGAAGCGCCGGTGGTTTACGGCCATGCGCGAGCGCTAACGCCCTCGTTTTCCGCAGGCGCAAAGAACCGCGTTTGCGTTTTGTGATGAGGCTAAGTTCCTCGGCCGTGCAGGAAATTCCCGTCCGAGTTTCACGCCAGCTCTGAAATAAGCAAAGACGCACCGCCTCGGAGCTGCTCAATGCGTTTTGGCACAGCCCCTGCGTGGTTTGGATACCGAACGGACACTCGTCGCGCGAGCGCTCAGCCCCTCGCGGGAACTCCCCAATTCCGACATGGGACAGCTTCACCTTCAGCAACAAAGGAGGAACTACCGATGTGCGCACTGGCTCGGCAACTGTGGCAAGATGACAGCGGTGCTCTGCTGTCGTTCGAGTGGATCCTATTGGCCACCATTCTGGTGCTGGCGATGGTCGTCGGACTCAAGAGCGTTCAGCAAGCGGTGCTCAATGAATTCGAGGATGTCGCTAACGCTATCGGCGCGTTGAATCAGTCGTTTCGGTTCGGTGGCGCCTGTGGGTGCTGCGCCCATGTCGGCGGGTCCCGCTTCCAGGACCATGGCCGCACCTTCGATATTGACACCTGCACCGACGCCGGCCATCGTTTCAGCGTTCCGTGCGAAGAGTAACGCACCGCCTGCCCAGGTCTATCGCGGTATAGCATAGCCGCTCTGCTACAGTGAGGACAATTCCCTCTTTCTCGGCAGCACCGTAGCCGGCGGTTGAACCAATCATTGGCAAAGGCGATGCCTACTGCACCAACGCCAGGACGTATCAGCGCACCGGCTGATGCCGGATAGCCACGGTCTGGCACAAGCCTGCAACACCAGTAAACAGCACTTCTCCCATCGTGCCAATGCAGGCGTGTTGGCCGCCGAGCGTCGCAGCCTGGCAGATCAGGTCTGGCTTCTGTTCTGGCAAATTGCGGCCTTCGGGATATGATCTTGCGCTCCCAAAACCTGCCAGGATGGGGTGAGCGCAAATGCGTCAGGTACTGATCCGCATACCGACGCCCTTTGGCCAGGTACCGATTTTTTCCTTCGGCGTCATGTTGTTGCTGGCGTTTTTGAGCGGGACCTGGCTGGCCTCACGCCGCGCGCGTCGGGAAAATGTGCCTGCAGAAGCCCTCTGGGACATCGCCCTGTACATCTTTTTCGCGGGGATCATCGGGGCTCGACTGCTGCACATGATCCTGTTTCCGCAACCGGGCGATCTCGGGCAGCAGGTGCTGCGTTTCGTCAAGATTTGGGAAGGTGGGCTGGTCTTCTATGGGTCGTTGCTCGGCGGGGTCGTGGGGTTTCTGCTGGCCTACGTGTTAGTAATTCGCCGACTCGCTTTACGCACCTTTCAAATTGCCGACCTCATTGCTCCCTCGATCGCTTTGGGGATTTTTTTCGGGCGTATTGGCTGCTTTCTGAACGGCTGCTGTTTCGGCAATGTGGCAGACCCGGTCGTGCCTCGTTGGCTCACGGTTCGCTTTCCTCCGCTCAGCATTCCTCACCGGGCCCTGGCGGAACGGGGCTATCAGACGCTTTTGGGGTTCGGAGTGCTCGGTCATCCGGAACCAGAGCGCGATAGTCGCACCGTGGTTTTCGTGGAAAGGGAGACCCCGGCCGAGCGAGCCGGTCTGCGACCCGGCGACGTGATTCTGGCAATCAATCAGGAGCCAGTCCCCACTGGTAGTCAGTTGCTACAGCGGCTGCACGAACTGGCGAGCGAAGCCAGTGGCCCGCACGCTACCCTGGCGGAGCTTCGCCTGTCCCTGACCGTGCTGCGTGAGGGTCGAGCTCTGCAGCCCGATAGCGGTATCGGTGTCGTCCCGTTCACGCCACCCTGGAGTTTGCCGCTTTACCCAGCACAGCTCCTCAGCGCTGCCGACGGGTTGCTCCTGTGGGCGCTTTTGAGTCTGTTATATCCGCTGCGGCGACGCTACGGAGAAATCTTCGCGGTCTTCCTCACCGCCTATGCCTTCAGCCGGTTCTTCATCGAACAACTCCGCAGCGACACGCCCCGGCTCTGGTATGGCATGACTTTTTCCCAACTGGTCAGCATCGCCCTGCTCATCGTCGCGGTGGGATTCTGGCTGGCACTGTATCGCTGGGGTGAAAAACCGGCCGATGGCTGAATGTGAACACTGAAGCGGGCCCTCTTCCGCCAATTTCCTGTCAAGCGGCTTTGCTTGTCAGCCCGGACGCTTCTCGACACAAACCGCGGGCGTCAACCCGCCTGCTCGAGGGGTAACTGGTACCAGCTCCGTTAGCGAATCGCCGACTTGTCCCGACCCGGCACGGGCGATTACAACAGGTTCGGGAGGCAGCTATGCGATCGGCTTCTGGCGAGCCCCGGCCTGAAAATCGCTGGTGTGCGGCCAACGACGGACGACCGCGGCAGTATGCCTGGATGTTCAACATACGCCACAGGATTTCCTGGTTAGCGTTCGTCACGGTTTGCGAGCATACGTTGGTGCTGTGCCGAGCCGGACTCTGGCGGATAATGTTGCTGCTATTGGCTGGGCTGGCGTTCGGTTGTGCAGCTCGCCCGGACTTCACGCACATGCTTATTTTCATTTCCCCGCACCGCGATGAAATCCGTTACGAAGCGGAACGCGGTTTTTCCCGCTGGCTGGGACAGCAACCCGGCTGGGAACACGCTCGCGTCCAGTTTGTCTGGCGGGACATCGGGGGCGGAACCTCCCAGATTATCCGCTACCTCGACGCGCACTACCAGGCTCATCCGGACGGCTGCGGCATTGATATCCTGTGGGGTGGCGGCACCGACATTTATCTCGACTTGAAACACAAGGGATTCTTGCAGCATTGCCCTCTGCCGGCAGAAGTCCTGGATTTTCTCGGCCCAGGCGAACTGGCCGGGATCGAGTTGCGCGATCCGGATGGTTACTGGTACGGCTGTATGCTGACCACGTTGGGGATTTTCTACCATGAGGGAGTGCTGGAGCGAATCGGCCTGGGCGACTGGCGACCCCAGCGCTGGTGGGACCTGACTGATCCGCGTCTGGCCGGGCATGTCTCCGCGGGAGACCCACGTTTCAGCGGCAGTGTGCATTTGCTCTACGAGTGGATTCTGCAGGTGTACGGTTGGCCACGCGGTATGGAATTACTCCTGCGCCTGGGCGCCAACGCCCGTGCCTTCGGCCGATCCAGCGACAGCGTCAGTCGCGACGTGGTTATCGGCAAGGCCGCGTGCGCCGGCACCCTGGACTTCTATGCCCTGACCGCTATGGCACGGGAACAGGAACAGGTGCGACGCGGTTGGGCCGATTCCACACGACTTCGCCTGGTTTTTCCCGCCGGCGAGACCATTCTCAATCCCGACAGCATCGCCATCCTCAAAGGCGCACCGCATTACGACCTGGCCAGGATGTTTATTATCTGGAGCCTAAGCGAAGTCGGGCAGCAGACCTGGATGCTGGAACCCATCCCGGGTGATCCGGTCGCCGATAGCGATAGGCTCGGTTCTGAAAACCCCCGGCAACGTTATCCAGGTGCCCCGCTACGCTACCGTATTTGCCGACTGAGTATTGCCGAGAAACTTTACAATCCAGCCACGTATCCGCCGGAGGTACGTTCGATCCACATCAATCCGTTTGCCCTGGCACGCCAGACTGGGCCCGGTCAGGAGCTACGCCGCTATGATAACCGTCTGGCCGAATCGCGACGACGGGCACTCGATGATTTAGTGGGCGCATGGATACTTGATTCCCATGCCGAATTGCGTGCCGCCTGGGATGCCCTTCGCGCTCTACCCCCGCCTGAGCGATTGGAACTCGAGCAACAACTCTTCGCACCCCCTTGCAGTGAATCTGAGTTGTTTGCCCTGCGATCGCAACTTGCCGACCCTCGCCGTCGTATAGACATCATTGCCAACTGGCTGCGCCAGGCTCACGAACGCTATCGCTCCTTACGCAGCGCCGCCACTCGGCAGATGTGATGAAATAACTCTCGCAGGAAGTCTTCCCGGTAGGCACGGTCATTTAGCAAGCGCATCAATTCAAACGTCTTGCGCACTTGACCATCGCTCTTGATTAAGCTTTTGACGGCGTCAGTAAGGCAGTTAGCAATGTAAATAGTTTCGCAACGCGGGTTTTTCTTTAAAGCCTTCTCGAAGCTTTTCTTCGCTTCACCGTAGCGTGTTTGCGCGCCGGCCGGGTCTAAACTGCCCTTGATTTCGATAACCGCTATTAACTCTACTCCCTTTTGGATTTCTATGTCGGGCTCACTGCCACGACGTAACGCCACGTCATTTATAAGCGTGTACGTCGTCTTATTCCGGGACTTGCTTAGAAAGCTTTTCTGCCTCGCATAATCTACGATGATTCGCCAGACTTCATCAGCTGCTTTTACGCCGATCCGGTTGACCCACGCCCCCTGAATCTCCGTTCCTGCCTGTGCCATGATAAAGCTCAAGATGGTCATGTCAGAGTAGCTGAATGGATCTAGCACCATTGCGCTCAACAGTTGGTTTAATATGCATATTTGTCGCTCCATGCGCAAATCTGCCCTTTTTATGCCTCGAACGAGTTGATTTAGACCTTTCTGCGGCAAGCAAGCCAACAGGCAATAGTAGTCAAGTAACTCCGGGTGCTGCTGGACAAGCTCCGGGTGCACGAAAACCATATGCGGAACCGTGCGCGATTGTTTTATCTGATTGTAGGCAGCCTCCACAATGCCCCAACGAGAACGGTTAACCCACTTGTTATCATCGAGAGTCTTGCCTCTGAGAGTTTCCAGCCATCGGTCAAGCCGGTTCTTGTAATTGCCGATTTCTCTGGCAAAGAACTGGGAGCGTTCGCTATAGGAAGCGAGTAATTGTTCCGTTCCTGGGGCAACTGATTCGCGTGAAGGCGCGCCTTGCTTCTTTAGCTTCCGCTTGCCCATAGGTTCAATTACACGGGAAATGCCGGCTTTCGCCAGACGTAAATGCACTTGCGGAGTTCGACGCGACCATGTCGGCCCATTTGCTGGGAACTGTTCCCTTTTCCACGAGGCAGGGTCCAGATCGCCTCTACCTTAAGGCCCAGCTGCTCCGCTAGGTCGCTGCAAATCAAATCGACCGGTATCTCTTCGCCAGAATAGCGAACGTTATCGTTGACCACCAGTACATAGCCACCCGGCCGAATAATACGCGCACATTCTGCGACCCAAAAAGCGGTTTCGTAAAAATAATTGCGCACCATGCGCGGGATGTTGTTGTTGTTTAGCCGGCCAGCGACACGGTCGGCCTCCAGGAGTTCCAGGACCTCCTGAAGCGCGGTCTGCCGCCTGAATACGTTTACAATGCGGTCATAGTCCTGGAGGCGTTGAAGCGCGTTATAAAAGTCTCTAAGCTTTGCATCTTTTTCATGGCTTTCGACAGTGCAAGCCAGCAGAGCCTGACGGAGGGACTTGACATCTCGCTCAGTACAACCTAGCCAGGCCAGTTCCAGGCCATAGGTACGCGTATAGTCGTAACGATTGCAGTAAGGCGGCGAGGTGAATATAAGTTCAGCGCTTTGGCTGGGCAGCCTTGGTAAGACCTCCAGGCACGAGCCAGTTATCATTTTCGGCTCTGGGGCCGATGGACTAGATTTGGAGGTCCGAAGGTATTTCCAGGTTTGCAGGTCGCTTAGTATCAGGTGCAGCTTACGTGTCAGGGCCTCCGTGAAGGAAGGAATCGGCCCTTTATCAAACCGCCGCGACGCACGACTCCGGCCAGAACGCCAATCCCAACGCAAATATTGCCCGTCTTTGCGGGTATAGCTCACTTCTTCCAGCACACTTAGCGCAGCTAGGTGAATCACCTGCAAAACGGCCTGGGGAATTACTCCTCTGGCTTGCTGCTTGTGCAACCAGGCCCGGAAGCCAGCTAGCTCTTGTTCTGTGTCCGCGGGAAAAGCGTTTCGGGTAATGCGCAAGTGCGGAAAGCTGAATTGCTTGCGAGCGTATTTGCTCCAGCAGACGCTGGCTAGCTTACGAGTCCAGAGTTGCAGAGTGGCCAGGTTGACTTGCTCAGCAGCAAGCCAAGCGGACAAGACAAACGGCCCGATGGGCAACAACTCCACGCCCAACGTTTGCCAATGCAAGTCGCGTCCTGCCAGGAGGGCTGTACCTACCCCGGCAAACGGGTCGAGAAGTCGGGCAGGGCATAGGCCAAACTCCTGGATAAGGGATGTCACTACGGGCTGAGAACCCTTCTTTGTAGTGAAACCAGCGCAACACTGGTGTTTCGCGGTTGGCCTGGTAGCTGACCAGGGCGCGGTTCAGGTGTGGGTAGGGGTAGATGCGGTCGGCGAATCGTTGCAACAACTCGCTCCGATGCCGGGTCTGCCGTCCAGCCACGGTGAGCCGAGTTCCGGCGCTCGGCCAGAATGCACCATGAGCATTGTGTATGGGTTGTCGGATCATTCTAAGCCGACCAGCCTCGTTTGAGCCAAAATGGACCTGGAGCATTCCGCATGGCCATACACGCCGTTGCGGAGAACAAGACCGTTTGCTTTCCGTTTATGATAGCCGGAGATGTCTGACAAGCACGAGGCCGGACAGTAGGGCCTCCGGGTCGGGTGGCCAGATTGCCAGCGAATGGCGAATGATAAATAGCGAGTAGCCAGTGGTGAATCCAGGAGCGGCGAGCGTAAGCCCACCGTGGCGAGTAACGAGTAGCAACCCAGGAGCGGCGAGCGTAAGCCCACCGTGCCGAGTAGCCAGTGGCGAACCCAGGAGCGGCGGGCGTAAGCCCACCGTGCCGAGTAGCCAGTGGTGATCAATGTGATTTGCCCGCTCTTTGGCGCTTTCCCAACAGAAGAGGGAACATGCAGCATTACACCAGACCCCAGGAACGGCGGAAGGTCCATTCGGCAATGATCAGCAACGCGAAAAGGAGCAAGGCGGTACCCTGAGCCAGGGGCATGGGTTTTTCCCAATCGGGAAAGGTTTCGGTAATGCGTCGGGTGGTGGATTCGCCACCGCGGTATTGCTCCAGCAGCGTACTCAGACCGGTGTGGGCCAGGAAGATGCCGCCAGTACGCACGCAAAGTTGCTCCAGCAGTTCGTAATTGGCGGAGCGGTTGAGGTCTTCTCGGTTGAGATCGGTGACGATGAAGGAGACGGTGAGCCGTTCGCCAAACGGTTTGCCGTCCAGTTCGGCAGAGATGTGCAGGATATACTGACCGGGTTCAAGCGTTTCCTCGCGGGGGATGGTGACCTTGACCTTGCCGTCGGCTCCGGAACGGGGCTGGACGGAGAGGCGTTGCGGCTGAGGCTGGTTGGGCTTCTGCAATTCCAGACGGAAAAGGACGCCTTCTACTGGCCGGCGTTCGTCCCGGGCGCCGCCGGGCTGAACGCGCATCGCCTGTAACAGGACGCTTTGCGTAGAACCGCGGGGCAGATCGAGCAATTCCAGATCGGCATAAATGGCGTCGCCTTGCTGTTCCTGGTGCGCCAGCCACAGCAACAATTGACGCCAGAACCGGATAAATGCCAGCTGACCATCGCTGAGTTGACCCGGAGGCAGCGGTTTGAGGAGCAAATTGGGTTCGAGGCGTGGCATAGTCCAGCGCCAGGTGGTGTCCACAGCGAGTGCCGCGGATCGGCCTTTGCCGATACCGTCGAGGACTGCCAGGAGGATGTCGCCCTTGCCGTCGGGTTGGCTGGTGGCCAGCACCTGGGCACGGACTACCGGGCGACCGACTTTGCTGCCGCCGGATAGCGGTGGGAGTTGCCGCCAGCGTTCCAGGGACGCTTTGGCATCGCCGCCCTGGCGGAGGATGAAATGGTGCTCGGCCAGGGCCCGCGGTTCCGGGATGAACGGCACTTCGAGTATCTGCCCTGGCCCTCCTTCCAGCGAACCACTTTCGCTCATGTCCACGGGAAGGAGATGGGCCAGCGGCGTCTGGTTCCAGCCACCGGCGGCGAAACTGTGATGCCCGCCAATCATCAGCAGGCCGGCCCCTTGCCGATCCACGGCATCCGCGATATGGCGGAGGATCTCCGGACTGAACTGCGAGGCGGGAATGTCGCCGAGGATAAACACGTCATAACGATTGTTGCGCAAGTTTTGCAACAGCTTGTCGCGCCACTCCTGCGGTCTGGCCAGACGGTAGTCGAAATCGGTGAACAGAGAGATGCGCTCATCGCTTTTGAGAGCCCGGGTGATTTCCCGGGGTTCCCAGGCACGCAAGCGATCGAGATAGAGTACACTCACTCCTTCTTTGGTTACGGTGATGGTGGTGACTTTTTCGTTATTGCTGAGATCGCGTTCGTTGGGTTTGGGGTCGGCCCGGAGGGTAACGCGAATGTTGCCGGGTTGCTCCGGTGTTTTGGCTGCCGGCAGGGCAAAGCGGAAAGTCTGCCCGGAACGCTGCGGCGTGACAGTGTAGGTAACCTCCTCGCCCGGTTTGTCGGCCTGGACAGCAGGTTTGCCGTCAATGAAAAGGCGAACGGTGATCGGCTCGTTGACGAACTGCTGGGTAGTGACGACTCCGGTCACGACCAGCCGATCCTTGACGCGGACGTGCCGGGGGGCATCGAGCTGGACCACCTCGACATCGGGGAGCAGGGCGGTGCCGCCGGGATGCCCGAACGCCAGCGCGTGGATGCGGATGGAGCGTTCCCGGGCCTTTTGTACCACCTCGTCGAGTTTGGGAAACTGGAAGGTGTCGCGGCCATCGGAGAGGACAAGGACGGCCAGCACCGGCTTATCGGATTGATCGTGTTGCTGGATGGTGCGGACGATGGCATCGAGGAGAGCGGTGTTTGGTCCTTCCGGCTTGTCGGTAGCGGTGGGGAGTTGGTCGAGACGAAGCGAGCGCAAACGGCCCATGCTGTGGAAAGCGTACAGCACCGGTTCGATTTGCTGGCCGCGTTGCAATTCTTCCAACAGCGGGCGGGCGTGCTGCAGTTCCTCGATGGCTTTTTCCCAGCGGGACGACTGGGGTGGTTCGTCGCGTTCCTGCATACTGCGACTTTCATCGAGCAGGAGGACGACGACCCCATAGAGCTTTTCCGTGTAGGTGTATTGCCAGGTGGGTCGCAATAAGATCAGGCTCAACACCACCAGCGCCAGCATGCGCAGGGCCAAAAGGACTGCTACCTGGTGAGGCCGGGCGTGCATCGGGCCACAGCGCGCTAGAACGGCGCTGAACCGTAAGGCCGCCAGCAAACCGACCACGACCAGAGCACTGCCGGTCAGGTTCCAGATTTGTTCGCGAAGTACCTCGTACATGGCGGAAAACTGCCAGTCGCGAGCCGCCCAGGAACCGGTCAAACAGCTCAAGGCATACCCGATCGCCGCGGCCACACCGAGCCAGAGGGCCAGGCGCACCGCCCTACCCAGGCCGCAATAACTCCAGACGGTGAGCACAGCGGCCAGTCCGGCCACAGCCAGTACCAGGGGCGAAGTCAGCGGTTCCCAAGGATGGTTAAGGCGAGGTAACAGTTCCAACATGCTCGTCCTCCGGTGCGGTTTCGGGCTTATAAAAACGGTTGGCAACCCAGCATTCGACGGCCAGCAGGACCACGACCAGCATCAGCAGCCAGGGAAGCAGTTCCAGAGGTGGCGCCTGGCCGAGTCGCGTTCGCGCCAGTTCTACCAGTTCGACCGGGCTGTCCGCCTCCAGGAGACTGAACTCGCCGAAAGTGCTGCGGATTTCGTCATCGGAGATGCGGCCATCGAGGAATTCGGTTTCGTGTGGCGGAAGGTTGACGCTGAAACCGCACAGCCAACGCTCCTGTAAATCGCGAACCGTGTAATTCCCGTATCGGTCCAGCTTGTCGAAGAAAAGTTCGCGCTGGCGATGTTCCAGAGTGCCACTCCGCGTTTCCGGGCCCCGCAATTCCCAGCTGAAGCCCGGTTCCGCAAAACCTGGCAAAAGCACCGACGGCGTCTCTTCACCGAGCAGCCAATTGCTGCGTTGGCCTTGCGCTTGCAACAGATACCGGACGGTCACCAGCGGCAAGGCAAAATTCGTCTGCCAGGGGACGTGGAAATTGTTCCAATCGCTCCAGTTGGGGGTAGTGCGGCGATAAAGCGGGGTGGTAAAAACGAGCACCCGTCCGCTTCCGTGTGGCGAATCGAAATAACGCTCGATCACCAGAGGCCTGGCTTCGTGGCTGACTCGCGCCAGCACCAGACCGAGCGGCTGCTCGCCTTTGCGCAGCAATTCCACCTGCCACACTCGGTACACTCGACCCACGCTCAGGTCGGTATTCCAGTCGCGGTAAGCACTGAACAGCGGATGGGTGCCCCGATCCGGCAGTTCGACAAAAGTGTCCAGCGGAAGATCGAGCGGCACCAAAACCCGCAGCGGCAAAACTTCGGCAGCGGCGTCGGTGTTATAAGCGGCAGGAGCCAGATCCGCGCCCAGCGCCAGCACTAGCCGACCTCCCAGTTTGACATATTGGCTCAGACGCTGCCACAGCTCCTCCGTCGGCCGGGACACATTCAGTATGCACAGTACCTGAGGCGACTCCTTAGCCAGTGCGGCTGCCAATTGCTCGGTCGTGAACACCGAGACTTCCACTGGTAATAAACCATGCTGGCTCAGCGTCTCCAGAGCGTTCCGCCAGATCTGGGTGTCAGCGGCCTGCTCGGCGACAAGCCAGACTCGTTGCTGTTGTGCCACCAGCGTCCAGTAACGGACGGTATCTGCGTCGAGCATATCGGGACTCTTGAGGCGAACACGCCCCTGCAGCATGGGCGCTTCGATGGTGAACGGACGAAATCGCACCGTGGTGGCTTTGGACTGGCCCTCTGGCGGTTGAATTTGGAAGCGCTTGACATCGTAAACCTGCTCGCCGAGCAGCAGTTCCACTTCCGTGTCCACGGGCGCACCGACCCCGCGCACTTCCACCTGCAACTGCACCTTTTGTTTCCAGCCCAGGCCGTAGGGAAGCTTCTCCAGTGGCAAGGCTCCCTCGCCGATTACCAGACTGATCCCGGTGATCGCCACATTGATCGGCCGGGGCGGCGCCAGGTCGAAATAGAGGATCGGCAATTCCGGAGCGGGGGAGGTCAGTCCCTCGTGGCCGAGCGGCTCCTGGCGCGATTCAAGTTCATCCGTGGGAAGCTGCAGATTCCTGGCCAGTTCCGCCCGCAACTCCCGGATCTCCGACGCCAATCCGGAGTTCCATGACCCTGCCGTGCGGTCGGAGAAAATGCAGATCACCAGCGGCAGATCCGGCCACTTCCGATCGGGCTGCTGCAGACGGCGTAACACTTCGCGCACGGCGTAAAGCACGGGGCGGTTGTGGTAGCGAATTTGCAAACTCTCCAATACTACCTGAGCTTCTTTGCGTTCGCGAAACTGAATGGTGGGCTCGGCGCTGTCCACCACGGCCACCTTGCTTCCCTCCGGCAAACGCCGCAAATATTCCGTGGCCAACGCCTGGGCTTTTTGTAATCGCGTTTGCCCCTCCAGCTGGTAACCCATGCTGGCACTGGTGTCGAAAACCAGGAGGGCTGCGATCGGATTATTCGTGGGCAGCAAACGTGAACCACCGGTGATGATCGGGCGTCCGAGAGCGATAATAGCTCCGCCCAGCAACAGGATGCGTAACGCCAATAGCAGCAAGTGCCGCAGTCGCAGTTTGCGTATCAGAGTGCGTTGCCGTTGCTGAATCAGGCGCAAGGCCGGGAAAGGGAGGCGCTTCGGCTTCTGGCGAAAAAGCAAATGAACAATGATCGGTGCTGCCAGAAGCGCCGAACCCACGATAGTGATTGTCGGCACCAGCCATGTCAGTCCCATGGTGCCATTCTCCGCCATTTCGGCGATCGGGGCCCCGCTTGGCGAACTGATGCCCGCCACTGCTGTCGGGTGCGGCCACGGTGGTCTTACGCTCGCCGCTCCCGCTTACGCCCACCGCTCCTGTCTATGGTAGTTCCTGCTGTTCAGAAGCGTTTTTGCCGTTCCGTGAGATACTGAATCAATGCCCGGTCGAAGTTCTGACCGGTGTGTACGCGAATGATGTCAATATTGGCCTTGCGACACTCCTGGTCGAGGTACTCGGTGAAATCGCGCAGTGCCTGCAGGTAGCCGTCTCGCACACCGCGTGCGTCCAGGGTCAGGCGCTGGAGGGTTTCCGGGTCCTCCAGTTCCACTACCTGGCGAAAGGGGAAGTGCACCTCGGCCTCGTCGAGGATATGAAAAATGATGACCTCGTTGCCATCGTGACGAAGGTGGTGCAAGGCATGAATGACAGGCGGCAGATCGGTGAGCAGGTCGCTGAACAGGATCACCAGACTGCGTTTGCGGATAATGCGGGCGATCTGGTGCAGGCAGTTGGCGACATCGGTTTGCCCTTGTGGGCGAGCGGTATCCAGCACGCTCAGGATGGCGCCGATCTGCGTCCGTTTGCTCTTGGGAGGTAGGAAGGTGCGAATCTGGGTATCGAACGTGACTAGGCCAGTCGGATCTTGTTGTTGGATCATCAAAAAACTCATCGCCGCCGCCAAATTGATGGCGTAGCCGAATTTTGTCAGTGCCTGGCGGTAGGTGTAGTCCATGGACTGGCTCAAATCCATAGCTAGGTAGCAGGTGAGGTTGGTTTCGGCCTGGAACTTTTTGATGTACAGACGGTCGGTGCGGGCATAGACATTCCAGTCAATATCCTTGACGTCGTCGCCGGGTTCGTATTTGCGATGCTCACTGAATTCGACACTGAAACCGTGAAAAGGACTGACGTGGAGGCCGGCCAGAAACCCCTGGACGATGAATTTCGCCCGCAGGTCAAGCCGGCTCACCTGACGAATGACATCCGGGCGCAGGTATTGCTGAACGTTGGCCATGGGATCGTTGGGGCGAGCGTCACGAACCTGCCCGCACGCGTGTGGGTTTGTCGTATTTGCGTGGCTCCGGCTCGGGCACGTGTTGCAGCAGCATCTGGATGATGTCCTCGGAAGTCTTGCCTTCGGCCTGGGCCTGGAAATTGACGCTGATGCGGTGCCGCAGTACCGGGATGGCCACCCGCCGAACATCGTCGAAGGAGACGGTGAATCGGCCGTCCATCGCGGCCAGGGCCTTGGCGCCCAGGATCAAGTACTGTCCGGCACGCGGGCCAGCTCCCCAGTCCACCCATTGGTTCACAAATTCCGGGGCTTCCGGAGTGCGTGGCCGCGTCGCACGGACCAGTCGGGCTACGTAATCCACGACCAGATCGCTTACCGGCACACTCCGCACCAACCGTTGCAAATTCAGGATCGCCTTGCTGCTCAGCACCTTGACCAATTCGGGTTGGTCATCTTTGGTAGTCGTGGCCAGGATGCGTTTTTCTTCTTCGTAGGAGGGATAATCTACTTTGATGTTGAACATGAAGCGGTCGAGCTGGGCTTCGGGAAGCGGATAGGTGCCTTCCTGTTCGATGGGGTTTTGAGTGGCCAGGACGAAGAAAGGTTCGGGGAGGTTGTACGTCTGCTGACCGACAGTCACCTGCCGTTCCTGCATGGCCTGGAGCAAAGCGGCCTGGGTTTTCGGTGGGGTACGGTTAATTTCATCGGCCAGGACGATATTGGCGAAGACCGGCCCCGGAACAAACCGGAAATTGCGTCGCCCCGTTTGCTCCTCTATGTCTAGGATCATCGTGCCAGTGATGTCGGTCGGCATTAAGTCGGGCGTAAACTGAATCCGCTTGAACGAGAGGTCGAGAATCTGGCTGATGGTGCTGACCATTAACGTTTTGGCCAATCCCGGCACGCCTACCAGCAAACAATGTCCGCGAGCGAAAATGGCGGCGAAAATCTGTTCGATAACCTCGCTCTGGCCAACAATGACGCGGCGGAGCTGTTCCAGCATCCGTTGCCGTGTCTGGGCGAATTGTTCGAGAATGGCCGCCAGTTGATCCCCTGCTGCCGACACGAGCCTTCTCCTTGCCAGCGTGGCGATTGCTTCCAGTCAACTCATTCTAAACTGAAATGCCGGGGAGAGCAACCGAACGAACCGCGAACAATCGGAACTCAACTCGGCGAACGCCGATTGGATGGTTGACCCGCCCGGCCTGGTCGTGAACCCGGGGATAGGCCACAGCGCAGTGTCGCTGTCCCATCACCATCCACGGGGACACCAGGGCACCGACGTTTCCCGAAGTCACACTTAGCAAGCGTGTAGGCCACTGAAGCCACCAGCTTCTCCGGTCTCTCCGTGTCTTCGCGGTTCTTATTTACCGCCCACGGTACCATCCCTTGCTGCCAGGGCAACGTCCGGGAATCGGCGCGGCTATCGGGAACATTCCAAGTCGGCAGTTCCGTGGGGAATTGCCTGGCCCGATCGGATTCGGTACTTCTATCGAAGAAGGCCAATCCAGTGCTGCCAATAAGGAGCGAAGTATGGTCGGTGAGAAAAAGGCGCGAACGCGGCGGGAATTTTTGCGTGCGACGGCTCTGGGAGCGGCGGCAGCGGCGGCGTTGCGACCTGGGGAAGAAACGCCCGCAGTTCACGTGGCCGGTAGCGACATTCTCCGCGTTGGTCTGATCGGCTGTGGCGGACGCGGGACAGGTGCCGCGTACAATTGCCTGCGGGCCGATCCGCATACGCGATTGGTGGCGATGGCCGACCTGTTCCGCGATCGCCTCGATGGCAGTTTGCAGACCCTGCGCAATACCGAAGCCATCGCCAAGCAGGTTACGGTCCCACCCGAGCATTGTTTTGTCGGCTTTGACGCCTACAAGCAGTTGCTCAGCACCGAGGTGGATATAGTCCTGCTGTGCACCCCGCCGCATTTCCGCCCATTGCATCTGCAGGCAGCCGTCGAGGCGGGCAAGCATGTCTTCGCGGAGAAACCTGTGGCCGTTGATGCCCCGGGGGTGCGGAAAGTCCTCGCCGCCTGCGAGCTGGCTAGGCAGAAACGGCTGGCCGTCGTTTCGGGATTGTGTTGGCGTTACCATCGCGGCATGCGGGAAACGATGAAGCGTGTCCACGACGGTTCCATCGGCGAAATCGTTACCATGCAGTGCACTTACAATGTCGGCTACCTATGGGTACGGACGCTGGCGGAAAAACAAAAGCACGGCTGGAGCGACATGGAATGGCAGTGCCGCAATTGGCTGTATTTCACCTGGTTGTCCGGCGACCACATCGTGGAGCAGCACATCCACAGTCTCGACAAGATGGCCTGGGCGATGCAGAACCAGTATCCGGTGCGGTGCTGGGGAATGGGCGGACGCCAGGTGCGTGTCGAGCCGGATTTTGGCCACATCTTCGATCATCACGCCGTAGTGTACGAGTTTGCCAACGGCGTGCGTTTGTACAGTTTCTGCCGCCAGCAGAAGGACACCTTCGCCAACATCTCCGACCAGATTTTCGGTACGCAGGGGACCTGTGACATTCAGGCGTCGCGCGGCGAGGGAATTCTGCTGTCACGGCGGGGTGAGCGAAAGTGGTCGTCACGCCAGGACATTCGCGGGCCGGACGACATGTACCAGAACGAACATGATGAGTTGCTCGCCAGCATCCGATCCGGTCGGCCGATCAATGACGGCGACTGGATGGCGAAAAGCACGCTTATGGCCATCATGGGTCGGATGGCCACTTACACCGGCAAACTGATCACTTGGGAAATGGCCTTCAACTCCAAAGAGGATTTGACGCCGCCGAAATACGAATTCGGGCCCTTGCCAGTTCCGCCGGTAGCCAAGCCGGGATTGACTCCTTTTGTGTAAACGGCGAAGGCGAAGCGAAGGTACTCCGTCCCACCTGGTGCGTCCAGGCCGACTCCAATCGAGCGCATCCCGGTGCACTGGTTCGACCTGACCCTGCCTGGGATTGAAGCCAATCTGGCTCTGGACGAAGCGCTGCTGCTGGCTGCGGAAGGCGACGAAATCGCCCCGACACTGCGCTTCTGGGAGATGGCTCAGCCAGCTGTCGTGCTTGGTATGAACAGCCGCTTGACCGAAGAAGTCCTCCTAGGAGCGTGCCGAGCTGACGGGGTGGCCATCGCCCGCCGATGTAGCGGTGGCGGCGCGGTGGTGCTGGCACCGGGTTGTCTGATTTTTTCGCTGGTTCTGCCCTCTACCGGCAGCAGTCCGCTGGACGCTCGCAGTTCCATAACCGAAGTACTGAACCGGTTGGCGGCGAAGTTACGCGACCACGGCCTGGAAGTGCGACCGGCAGGGATCAGCGATCTGGCCTGGCAGGAACGTAAGGTGTCCGGCAATTCCCAGCGACGGCTCCGCCGGTATTTCTTGCATCACGGCACCCTGCTTTACGACTTCGATGTGCACCTGGCGGAACGCTATTTGCCCATGCCGCCACGCCAACCCGAATATCGCCGTGGCCGATCGCATCGGCAATTTCTTACGAATCTGCCCCGGAAGCGTGAGCAACTGGTCTCATGCGTGTGCCAGGCATTCGCGGCAGAGGAACTGCCATACCGCGGCGGACTCAACCCTGCTCCTGGTGATCCGAAGTGGCACCAGATGACGGATTTACCCCGGCCGATTCTGGATTCCGTGCGGCAGCTGATACAGATGAAGTATGGGCGACCGGAGTGGTTGACACGGCGTTGAGAAGTTCCTCGATTTGCTGTACACATCCGCTCAGCGACAACGCCGCCATTGCAAAATTGGTGTGATCCGAAACCTGCCGATACTGCGAGGCCAATAATTCGGCCACGCGTTTCAATCTGGGCAATTTGCCCCGGGCTCGCCGCAGGTATTCCTGGGCATCCTGGCGTTGCCAACTCGGTTCCAGCGCTCGCACGTAATCGAAAATCTGCCGATGGACTTCGTGCAAGTGCGGCGCTTGCTCCAATTCCTCTGCATGCTTCAGGAATCGCCGCACCATCCACAGATGCGCTGTAATGATGTTCAGCCGTCGCATCGCTTCGTCGGCAGTCATGTCGCAGCTCCGCCAGACGCAACCAGTCCGGATAACCGACTTCGGGTCAGGGACGCTAGTGCGGCGTTGCCCTGGTCACGAGATTTCCCAGCCGCGACGGTATTCCTTGCGGAGGAAGCGTTCGGCTTGCGGATCGTTAATTGCCTGAGCGCGTGCTGCATCCCAGTGGATCGGCCGTTGCAATCGGTAAGCGGCCACGCCCAGAAGCACTGTTTCGGTCAGCGGGCCAGCATAATCGAAATGGCACAGTGGCTGGCCGTTGTTCTTGCAAGCTTCTACCCACTCCCGGTGGTGGCCGATCGATTCTGGGAGCGACGATTTGGGGCGCGGGACGTCAGCAAATTGCTTTTCCGGCAACAAACGATGCTGGCTGTAGTCGGCGATGAGCATTCCCTTACTGCCGACAAACAGCACCCCATCGCCCCATTTCGGCAGCAAGCCAGGCTCGTCGAAATACTTCGGCCGTTTGCCGCCGTCATACCAAGTTAGTTTGACCGCTGGCAGCTGGTCGCGGGCGGGGAACTCATAATGCACGATCAGCCAGACCGCGGCCGATTCCGGATGGGGTGTCGGTCCCTCCGCGGCAATGACGGTGGGATGGCGCAATTTCAGCGCCCAGAACGCCAGGTCAATGTAATGGCAACCCATATCGGCCAAGGTGCCGCCACCGAAGTCCCACCACCGCCGCCACCAGAACGGCACGTAGCTCGGATGATAAGGTCGGTAAGGTGCCGGCCCCAGCCACAGGTCCCAGTGCAGCCCTTCGGGCACCGGCGGAGTATCTTTCGGGCGATCTACACCACCGAACGACCGGCCGCACCACACATGCACTTCGCGAACCTCACCGATCGCCCCGCTCTCGATCCACTCCACGACGCGACGATAATTGCTGCCGGCGTGGATTTGCGTCCCCATCTGAGTAACCCGCTTGTATTTCCTGGCCGTCTCGCTTACCAGCCGCGCTTCGTGCACCGTGTGGGTCAGTGGTTTCTCGCAATAAACATGGCAGCCGGCCCGCAGCGCCATTAGCGTCGCCGGCGCATGCGTATGATCGGGCGTGGAAACGATGACGGCGTCCAATTTTTCTTTGTCCAGCAAACGGCGAAAGTCCGTATAGAACGGCACATCCGGGAATTTCTGCCGCATGGCAACGACTTCCTTGCGGCTCTCGTGGACATCACACAAAGCCACCAGCTGGCCACCCGCAGCGACGACATTGTTGATGTTGTAGGTTCCCTGGCCGGCGATGCCGATGGCACCGACCCGCAGCTTCTCGTTGGCTGCGTAGCTGCGTGCTCCGCCTGTCATAACAAGCAAGCCCGTTCCACAACCCAGCGCCTGCAAAAAGGTTCGCCGTCGCATTTCTTGTCCCCCCTGGGAATCTGTCCTGGCAGGAGCGGTGGGCGTATGGCCCCTGTAGATCGCCCGCTCTCTGGTCGAGCCAGGCAATGTCTATGCTGCTTCAGGCCGATTGTAGCGAAACGGTCGTAGCCCGGCAGCTTCGCTCGTGTTTCTGCGAACGTGGATTTCGTCTCCTTCGAGTTTCCGCTCCTGGCCGCTAAAGGAATCGCAATGCCTGCCGCCGACCCAAGCTACAAACGCACTGTAGCAGTTCGGGCGGTTTTGCCGATAGTAGCCAGTGTAACGTGCCCGCTGCGGCACGGCCGGGACATTTTCTCCTGGCCTGCCCAGGGGTGTGCGGACACTCGCCAGAACGCAGGGAAGGAGAGCGAGAATGCGACAGTGGCTTCGGCGTGTACAGGATCGGTCGACAGTAGTCACCCGGACGGCCTGTCGGCTGGGACTGGTGCTGATGATTAGTGGCAGCATTAGCCAGTGTCTCCGCGCGGCTCCGACGGTCGAACAAATGCTCGCTTTCCAGCCCCGACAAAAGGGCGTGGCCATTTCTATCCCCGCGCAGGCCGACTACCCTCTCTGTAAAGTCGAACTTGTCCAGGGAACGTCCCCGGGTTCCAGTGGCTGGGCCTTACGCGACCCGCAAGGCCGACTCCTTCGCCGCTACATGGACACCAATGGCGACCGTTATCCCGATCAATGGTGCTACTACAAGGACGGCGTTGAGGTGTACCGCGAGGTGGACAGCAATTTCAACGGTAAACCAGACCGTTACTACTGGCTGAACACTGCCGGCATGAAAATCGGGCTCGACCGCGATGAGGATGGCGTTATTGACGACTGGCTGGCCCTATCGCCGGAAGAGTTGAGTCAGCTTGCGGCTCAGGCTATTGCTACCCGCGACTACCGACTGTTTCAGACCCTATTAGTCAAGGAAGAAGACTTGCAGGCCCTGGGTCTGCCGAACCGCGAGATCGAACGCATCCGGGAATTACGCAAACAGACCGAACAGAAATTCCGCCAGGCCTGCGCGGCGTTACCCCAACTGAACGAGACCACCCGCTGGATGCACTTTGAAGCTGGGCCTCCCGGTCGCATTCCCGCCGACACCTATGGTATGAAACGCGACGTCCTGATGCTGTATCGCGGGCTGGTCATTGTCGAAACCGCCGGCAAGCAGGACGTGATTCAACTCGGCGAGATGGTGCTGGTGGGTGAGGCCTGGAAACTCATTGACGCTCCTGGCAACCCGATGATTGCCGAGAACACCCAGGCCAGCGTTCCGGATGAACTGCAGCTGCTACTGAAAAAGTTGGCGGACCTCGATCAGCGACATCCCCCGTCGCAAGGAACCGGTCCGAATCCTGCCCTGGCGCGCTTCTATCTCGACCGGGCCCAGTTGATCGAGTCCATCCTGACCAAAACCAAGGAACCGGCGGATCGCGCTCTCTGGGTCAAACAACTGGCCGATACCCTCAGCTCGGCCGCGCAGGCCAGTCCACAGAGTGACCGCACGGCTTTGCAACGCCTGCAAGCCCTGGCCGATCAACTCCAACGCAGTGAACCGGGCAGCGATTTAGCCGCCTATGTCGCCTTCCGTGAGCTGAACACGGATTACACTATCAAATCGGCTCTGGCTATGAAGCCGGAAGATGTCCTCACCCTGCAAAATCGCCACGTCGAACGCCTGATCCAGTTTGCCCGCACCTTCCCCAAAGCCCCTGAAACTGCCGACGCCCTCTGGCAGATTGCCATGCATCTGGAACTGCAGAATAAAGAAGCCGAGGCTAAGAACTACTATCAGCAACTCACTCGCACTTTCCCGCCTAGCAATCCGAACGCCGCTAAGGCTGCTGGCGCTCTTCGTCGCCTCGAACTGGAAGGCAAACCCTGGGAACTCTCCGTACCGGTCACCAGTCTAAACGGCCAGACCTATAACCCCCAGTCTCTCCGGGGTAAAGTAGTGCTCGTTTACTATTGGGCGAGTTGGTGCAAATCCGTCCCGGAAGATTTCGCCCGCTTACGCAAATTGCAGCAAGACCTGGGTAGTCAGACCGTCGAAATCGTGGCCATCAATATAGATGAAAATCAGGCGGAGGCTCTGGCCATCGTCAAATCCACCAACGCCCCGGGTATCCAGCTTTATGCCGGCGGTGGCCCGGATGGTCCTGCTGCTACCTATTACGGCTTGATGGCGTTCCCGCATCTGTTTCTCATTGGCCGCGATGGTAAAGTCTTAGATCATGCCCTCGAACTCAGCAGCCTCGAAGCGGCTGTGCGCAAGGCCGCCAGCAAGTAGGGACGCCTCTATATATAGCCCCGCTGCTTCCGCTAGCCTTCAGCCTCCTCACCGGTTCGCCCTATCTGCTTAGCCTGGTGCAAGCACTAACTAACTCCCCACCGAGCCGCCTTAGCCCATCGCCGACTGCCACTAAGAACCGGCCTCCTCCAGTCGGCTTCAGGGATATATTTATGCAGGCAACGCAGAAACTGCCTGCACGAAGCTGCATCGTGGGTCACAATCCGATTGGAGAATCCATGCAGGTGGCTGGCGTGATCCTGTGTGGTGGGGAAAGTCGGCGGATGGGCCGACCGAAAGCTATGCTGCCATTCGGTTCCCAAACGGTTCTGGCGCGCATTGTCCTTGCTTTAGCCACTGTAGCTGATCCAATTGTCCTTGTCCGCCGACCGCAACAGCAATTGCCGCCGCTTCCTGCCGTGTGGCCGATGCCCGACCAACCGCCTGATTTCTCCCAGGGAAGGGCACCGCGTCTGATCGTGGCGGAAGACATTTTCGCCGGGCTGGGACCCCTCGCCGGGATGCACGCTGCCTTCGTGGCCCTGCAAGGTAAGGCCTCCCACGCCTTGGTTGTTTCTTGCGATGTGCCCTTGATTCGTGCCGCATTTCTCTCCCGCCTGATGGCGTTGCTCGAACAAGCTAATAACTCCCGACCACCGGAAACACCTCCTTTTCTGGCCTGCGTTCCCATAACTGGCCAGCAACAGCATCCCCTGGTGGCCCTCTATGCTTGCGATGTATTACCGGTGGTGGAACGCCTTTTACAGGCTGGCCGGCTCCGCCCCGCCTTTTTATTGCAGGAAATTCTCGTTCGGTGGGTCGAGGAACAGGAATGGCAGGATATAGACCCCGATTCGCTCTCACTTTTCAACATCAATACACCGGCCGACTATGAAGCCGCTCTTCGCCATGCAACTTAGTTAATGGCCTGCACCTGCAATTTATTAGATGACGTTCCGCACAAGCACCAGTGACAGAACCGAAGCCTTTATCCCGATGCTCTTTCTAAGCCGTCAGTTCGTCTTTCAGCCACCGGCGGCATGCTGGGCTTGCGTCTCGGTTTGCCTTATGAACTCACATCCTGACCTGCCCCTTCCGATTCGGTGCCGCGCGGTTGCGACTCATATATTTGCCGAATCAAGCTCCGCCAGGCTTCTAAACGCCGACGAATCTCCACTTCATAGCCACGGTCGCTCGGTTCATAATAGATTCGCGGTTCGGGTAAGAATCGCTGGGGCACAAACCCGCCTGGGAAATCGTGACTATATAAGTATCCTTCACCGCGACCGAGTTGCTTAGCTCCTGGATAACTGGCATCGCGCAGGGCTTGCGGAACCGGCAAAGTTCGTCCCTGCCGAACATCGTTCCGCGCGGATTGAATTGCTCGCGCCACCGCGTTGGATTTGGGAGCGGTCGCAACATATATAGTTGCTTGCGCCAGGGCGAAGACACATTCCGGCAGCCCAAGAAACTCGACAGCCTGTTGCGCGGCTATCGCTACTAATAACGCCTGCGGATCGGCGTTCCCGATATCTTCCGAGGCACAAATCACAATCCGCCGGGCTATGAAACGAACATCCTCGCCCGATTCTAACATTCGCGCCAGCCAGTACAGGGCCGCATCTACATCACTGCCACGCATGCTTTTGATAAACGCACTCGCCAGGTCGTAATGGGTATCTCCACTCTTATCAAACTCCAGAGCCTTACGCTGAATCGAATCCCGCGCCACCTCTAAGCTAAGGTGTACCGGTCGCTCCTGCGAAGACAGCACGGCTACTTCCAGAGCGTTCAGCGCCCGCCGGGCATCTCCATCGCACATCTCCGCCAGGTAGCGCAACGCCTGCGGATCCGCCTGCACTTCGATCATCCCCAATCCCCGGTCCTTGTCTGCCAGTGCCCGCTTCAGCAGCAACTCGATCTGCTCCACGCTCAGAGGCTCGAACGTAAAAAGCTGGCTCCGACTCACCAGCGGTGCGTTCAGGGCAAAGAACGGATTCTGGGTCGTCGCTCCGATCAGCGTTACGATTCCCGATTCGATATCCGACAGCAGTACATCCTGCTGCGTGCGGTTGAAATGATGAATTTCATCTATAAACAGGATCGTCCTTATACCCGTAGCCTCGGCGTGGTGTCGAGCTTCCTGGAGTTCCTGTCGCACTTCCTTCAAGCCGACGGCCGCAGCATTGAGTTCGCGAAACCGGCAGTGAGTTATACGAGCAATAATATAGGCGAGCGTGGTCTTACCAGTTCCAGGCGGCCCGTAGAAGATGAGTGAACTCAGTTTGTCAGATTCTAACAACCGCCGCAATAGTTTCCCCGGCCCCAGGAAATGCTCCTGGCCGACAAATTCATCGAGCGTACGCGGACGCATCCGCACTGCCAGCGGTTCCAGCGTCCGTAGCCGTTCCCGCATCGCTTCCGCATACAGTCCCCGCCCGGGCATACCGATTATCCTCCAGTCTGCCGCCGGATTATTATAGCAACTTTACCCACGATAGATACATCAAACTAGCGGGACGGAACTTTGGTAGCTCATCCACGTTGGCCACAATACATAGGTGCCGGCCCGCTTCTGGTGGACAAAGTGTGGAACTCCCACAGCCAAACTTATTACATGGCCACCAGCGCTTAGCTGACTTAGAAGTTTACTCGTTGCCATCAGCATCAATTTCGGAATGAATGCGACCGGTGTGGCGGAAGTCTTCGTGGAAGGGATACGGCTCCACCGATATCTTAAGCGACCGCTTTTGCGGTTCGGATTGCCACAAAAGTTCCAGTTCCTGACCTTCGCGCATACTCGCTGGGGGAGATTGTGGTGGGGTCTCAGAGTATGGCGGGCCACTATCATTGTGGAATAGCTGTACCGAGTGCAGGTAGATATCTGAGGTCGAGCGTTGGCGGAAATTGAAACGCAATTTGCGGAACGCCCCACGTTCACCCCCATGAATCCGCACACGCAAGAACGGCAACGGCGGATCGTAGGAAATGGATTTGTTAGTGTTCGTGCTCGTGAAATTGAAACCGATGAAGAAGCCCGTACAGGTGTCGTTGGTTTCTTCATAAACCAGGTCCTGATTGGGATCAACAGTAGAGCCATCTGCCTCTACTAGTAAGTTGCATTCTGGATGGAATTCCGCAGCTGGTTTCGCCGTTCTGGGATCCTGGCGCAAAATACCGATGGCCAGGTCACGGCGGGTGGAATCGGGTGGGTTGCAAGTCAAGGCTCGGGTACGCGGCAGAATGCGGTTCTTATAAAGCAGCAGCAACCCGTGCTGCACCAGCGTTTTCATCGCTTCCCCCTGGAACAGGCCTTCGCCTGGCGGATAGAAGAACAGATTCTCCGAAGTGACCTGGTCGAACCGGTACGGCTGGTGTTCTTCAGGTATAGCGCCCAGAATCACTTTATGCAAACCCGGCAGCATACTGGATCGCCCGGCCAGGATCAACAAATCAAGCCGACGACCGCGCAGTTCCTCGCGCAGCGACTTCAGGCTGAACCAGCGGCGGATTTGTTCTACTACAGGCTTATACACTTCTTTTATGGTATTACAAAAACCCGCCATCGTTATCTTCAAGTGTTCGGCGCCTCTTTTTTCCTCGAGATACTCTTTGAGCTTCTTCTTGTCGGATTGATCGAAAACTTTTTCGAATAGATATGGGTCCCGTTGCCAGTCCACCGCCAAAGCTATATCAGGACACTTATCCTGGGCGTCCTGGGGATTGCGCTTTTTGTATTCGTGATATTGTTTCGACATTTCCAATTTGAGTTCTTCGGCGGCCGCGTAGAAGGCCTTGATTTTGCGTTTGCGAAACTCGAGTTCGGTCAGCGGCTGATTGGTAGTTTCGTCCTTTATGGGTAGCAACGTGCTACGGTCCTCAATGTTTTCGTCTTCTAAGTTCGTTCGCAGCAACGTCTGAATGCGCTGGAGGTCACATTTGGCCTCCTGGGCTGCGCGCAAAAGCATTCCTTTCATTTGTTCCGCAATCCTGCGGGTGACTTCGAGTCCAGCTTTCGGCATACCGAAGTAATGCTGTACATAGGACTGCACAGGACTACCTTCTTGTCCGGTATCTACAACCTTGAGCAGAGCTACGTCTGTAGTCCCACCTCCGCTATCCACGACTAACACCCAGCACAACTTAGGGTACTCCTTGGCGCGCTGGGGATGAGGCTCAAAAGGTTGATAAGCCAAGACCAATTTTTGTCCCTCCAGGCCACGCATCCGGTACACGACGAATCCTAAAAATGCGGCGCTGGCCTCCTCTAAGCTAAAGGCCTCGTGAAAGGGGTCCACAGACCGTTCCGATTCCGGTAACAGGCGGCTTCGAAAATAACTGCCCTTGAGAGCCTCTTCTAAGCATTGCTTGAGCGTGTCGCGTTGATGTTTTACCCAGGCCACCGGATAACTGTAACAAATCCTCTGCACCTGATGAAAGGCGGCACCATCACGCAAAAGCTTACTATGCAGCTGGTCGAAATACTCCTGCAGAAACTGTACCACCGGCTGGGTTTGCTTTTTTCGGTCTTGCCAATAGCCAGTTTCGGCGCATAGCAAGGCTCGAAATCATAGGTACTCGGTTTATTTGTCCAGTCAAATAGCAGGTTCGCTGCTTCATGGCCGATAACATAGCTTCGGGCTGCCGACTCCGGAGCGGATATAGGCTGATCGGACGGTACGGAATCCGCATCGCCGTTGGACCTGGGCGATAATAAAAGGCTGGGAATAGTCCCGCTGTTTCTGGCCTGTTCGGGAGCAATAGCGGCGCGCTCCCCCGTGTAAAATTCGGGGATTAGATGAGCGTAGGTAATCGGTTGATTACCCGACCAAGTTTCACCACGATGCCAGGTCACGCGGATTTCCTGATTCTGCCCCGGACGCAAGACGGGCCGGATTGGTTGTTCGTACTCCGGAACGCCAATTATGTGACTCCAGGGATACAGGTCGCGGATCGGTGCATGTTCGCTCAAGGTCACTTCTGTGGCAACTTCCGGCACATAACCGGCTGCCGTTGTGCTCGTACCAAAGTCTATACATACGACTGCCGACCTTCTGGTGTCCGGTCTATCGTCGTGAATCTCCAGAGCGGTGTCATGCTTCAGACGGCAAATCCAGCGCGCGTGGAACAGCGCCCACAAGCGCGTTACAGGACTTAACCTAGTTTCAATTGGTGTCTTACTCTTATCCCCTGGTTCAGCCATGCCGATAATCTGGAATTCGGGTATAGATACGACTAATTCTCGCGGGTGCGGTTGCCGTTCCTGGCCTGCTGTCAATAAGGTCAACCATGTGTACTCCTGTGCATCCCGGTCCAAAGGCCAGCTGATTAGAAGACCGACATCATTGTAATTGCGGAAGGCGATGCGCGCTTCGAAGGGCAGAACGTTTAACTTAGTGGTGGCCGACGACGAACCATTCCCGCTATGGCGGATAGAGAAGATGGATGGAGGTAACGGCAACGAAATCAGCGGTGCAGACAGAAAATCGAGGGCGAATTGCCACACTCTCGTCGTGTCAGATGCGCCTGGCCAGAATACTGTCATGCGTTGATAACGACCCGGTGCGCGAGCAGGGCTTTTCTTGGTTAGCTGCTGATATAGAGCAAGCGCCCGCTTGTTCGCTTTAGTTACCAGCGGGATCCAGAACCGCCTTGGCAGCTTAGAAGGCAGGCGAATGACATAAAGGCTCATGGTCTTCGCTCCTTGATTGTAATGCTCAGTTCCCTTATCTATAGGCCAAGCAATACTGTGCTGAGTCCATCTTGCGCAGCAGATCGGCAGCGGCTTGCGACACTTGGTCCAGCACTTCGCGGTCTTTTTCCTCCTCTGGCCGGACGACTTTTTCGTAAACATAGCGCACTACAGAATTGCGGGTCAGGTCGCGCCGGTAGCAATAGCGCACGATCTGGCGCAGCTGAAATTCGCCGGCTTGCACAAGGTAATCTATAACACGCGTCAAACGTTCGAAACCAAAGGCTTGCAATCGTGCGAGCGCATTTGGATCGTGAACGATTCCCGTGCCATACATTTTTTCCATCTCCTGCATCGGAAAATCGCTCTGCAGGCATTGCAATAGCGCATTGGTGACGTTTAGTTTCTGATCTGGATTAGCGACAACCGGGCTCGCCCCTTCCGTACCACTACCCGCAGTCCGACTTGAACGCTCCAGTTGAATGATAGCATCCTCCACCAGATCACTCAGGGCTTCAGCGTAAGTAAATTCTTGATGGCGGGCTCGGTCCGGCCCTTTATTGATCTGGGCTTGCTGCATACGCATCTTGCAGCGTTCTTCCGGCTGCCAATTGGGGCCAACACGGGGTTCCCATCGTTGCTTCAACCAGGCATGAGCGGCTTCCAATTCGCGGAGAATGTTATGATAATCCGGCTCATTGAGGTCGTTCAACAAACGCAAGTATTCATTTTTGAGAGCGTTATACATCTGAACGCGCTCTTCGAGATAATTCCTCGCTACGGGGCCCTTTTTCGCCCAGTCCAGGACGAATTGCGTCAACAGCCCCAGCCCTTGATCGTTATCGTTGAGCAACCGGCACAGAGTATGGATAATCCAGCGTTGAATCCGGCGGATTTTATCCGGCGGCCAGCGTGCACTTATTCCTTTTGCCAATCAGCGGCGATTTTGAGGATGCACTGTTCCCCAGGCACAAGCGTTTGCCACTCTTGTTGCGGACTGTCGAGCAAGGCGAAAAGTTCCGATTCTCGCTGGGGATCTATAGGCTTCGGCGGCAGGAAGGGTTCTAACTGCCTGCGATCATTTTCGATGAAGAACATCGGAGGCCAGTCGTTTACATCACCGTCTAAGTCCAGGAACCCTAAATTCGCGAGTGGATCGAGGAGATTGCCTACGAGTTTGCGTGCCGGGCTACGCTCCTCAGTAACCGAACTGCCCAACTCGCTATGGACGTCGTGGAACAGTTGGGCGGCGTGGGTGATGACAATGAGCAGCCGCCCCTGGGTGCGGCGTTGACAGCGTTCGCGCCAGGGCCGGAGAATTTCATCTTGCATTTGACCGCCAAGCTGGATAGCCGCAGTCTCCACGGAAGCGACTAACAACAGCAGGTCCATGCGCTGTGCACCCAGCCGGAAAATCTCCTTGCTTTTGTTGCGAATCCATTTGCCGAACGTTCCCTTCTCAGCCGGGTCAGCGCCTGGAGCATCCACGACGTCCAGATTACGCAACAAATCGCGGGCGTAACCTCCTAATTGGTCAGGATGAAAGTTTACCATCACCTCTTTGGCGTGGTACTGCACCAGCGGCAGCGGAGTCGCCCCACTCTTGCCGACCACGTAATAGTCCCCCTGTTTCTCCAGGTAGAGTTCCGTATCGCGTCCTTCGACGGGATAGCGCATCACAACGAACGGCGACACTTCGGGGTCGGACGTTCGGGAGGCGATCCGCAACATGCTGCCGTCCTCAGGCAGGGCAGGCCGAGGCGGACGCGGTTGGACTTCCACCAGGCTCTCCTCTGGCAGAAGCTGGACCTCGATATACTCCGTCTTTCTGTTGGGGAAACAGCTCAACCGCACCAGGGCGCCCGTGGTTTCATCCACGCCGGTGGGCAAGGGCAGCGGTTCCTGAGGTCCGTGGGTCACAATCCCGCGACCGAGCCAGGTACGCAACAAAGTGCTTTTGCCCTGGCCACGTTTGCCCACCACTACCAGCGTTTGCCGCACCTCAGCTTTGGCCTGGAGTTCCTGTAAGCGCGCGAATAGCTGGCTCAAGCGCTGGTTCCATCCGCCTTCTTCCAGCGATTCCATTAACTCCGCATTGCCCTGCGATTTCTCGTCCAACTTCTTCCGGATTTCGTCCAGGCGGCCCCGTATGCGGCCCACGGCTTGGTAAAGCTGATCCATGAATTTTTGCTGCAAATTGTCCAACTCGCTGCTTTCGCCTTTCATCATTTCCATTTCCGACCCCCCCTTTTGGCGACCTCTACTGGATTAAACGAAAGTTTCCGTCCAGGAGTGACAAAGATTTTGTTTCATCGCCTCGCCGGATAACCCCCGGAACTGAAAAAGAGGAGAACCAAGCTTCGCGGGTGGCCAAGTTTCGTTGCGCCAGGCACTCGGTGTTGGTTCGGCTTCCCAGTTCGCGACATGTTCGCGTGCAAATGCCCGGCGATTCGGCACCGATGGTGGGCGATCCGCGCCGATACTCTGTATGCATCCCGTTGCTGATTCGCTAGATGCTTGTGCCGTGGGCAGGGGCGATCGCTGATGCCGTCGGGCGACTGTTAAACCCAGCTGGCGGACTCTTCTACCACCAGGGTGCGCAGGGCGTCCAACCAGCATGGATGATCGTTCAGGCAGGGACACCTGTGTAAATGCGTGCCGCCCGCCTGTTGGAAAAGTTCGCGCATTTCCCGACCGATTTCGTCTATGGTTTCAAGACAGTCGGTGGTGAATCCCGGTGTAACTACCAGCACGCGTCGAACACCACTTCGGGCCAGTTCTATCAGCGTTTCATCCAAGTATGGTCGCAACCAGGGCTCGCGACCAAATCGCGACTGGTAGGCAATCAAGTATTGCTGCGGTTCGAGACCTAATCGTGCAACCAGGACAGCCACTGTGCGCTCGACCTGTTGCGGATAAGGATCGCCCGCTTGAGCATAACGCACGGGAATACCGTGAAAACTAAAAATCAGTTTCTGAGGTGGGTCGCCCAGCTTATCCAGGGCTTCGCGAATCATCTGACATTCCGCATTTATATAGGCAGGATGTTCGTAAAAAGCTGGTACAATCCGCAAGGCAGGAACAAGCCGTTGTCCCATGAGGGTCTGAAATAATGCGTCCAGGGCGGAGCCAGTCGTTGTCGCAGAATATTGCGGGTATAGAGGTAAAACAATAAGCTTATTTACCCCCTGTCGTATCATGTCGGGGACTACCTGATCGGTGGCGGGCTGACCATATCGCATGGCGTAGCGAACTAAGAACCTCTGCCCCAGTTGTTCCTGCAATCCCATCGCCTGTCGTCGTGTATAGAACTTGAGTGGGAAACCTCGCTCGGGGTCCCAGATGCGCTGATATTTCGCAGCCGATTCCTTCGGACGTCGCCGGAGGACAATTCCATAGAGGATTGGCCACCAACGCCACCTCGGGAGCTCGATAACTCGCGGGTCGCTGAGAAACTGCCGGAGATAGCGTCGCACCGCCGGTACGCCCGGATGGTCGGGAGACCCTAATTGCAAAAGCAGCACGCCTATGCGATTATTGTTCGCCATAGCTAAGGCCTGCCGATTGCCCGTTCCAACCTGCTAAGCTGGCTCCTGCATGGTCAGGCAATGAAGAGCACCCAAACCCAAAATCAGGTCGCCACTATAAATCCCCACCACGCTGCGATCCGGGAACAGTTCTGCAAGCAGGTTGAGCGCGATGCGATCCGCCGGGTCGTTGAAGGTCGGCACCAGCACTACGTGATTACCAATATAGAAATTCGCATAGCTGGCTGGTAGACGCTGGCCCCGGAATAACCGTGGCGCAGGCATCGGCAGTTCCACAATTTGCCACGGTAATCCTTCACGCTGCAGTTGGCGTTGTAGTCGCTGGTAATTTTCCTCATAGACCAGGTAGTTAGGATCGTTGCGATCTGCAGGTTTTACTAATAAGATAGTGTCGGGATTCGCGAAACGTGCAACATCATCTATGTGTCCATGGGTATCATCGCCGACGAGCCCGCGCGCCAGCCAGAGAACTCTCTGCGCACCTAGCCACTCGCGAAAGAGGGTCTCATAATCGCGATGGGTGAATCCAGGATTGCGTTGCTGTTCCGCACTAAGCAAACATTCCTCCGTGGCCAGAATAACGCCGGCGCCATTTCCGTCTATAGCCCCGCCTTCTAATACGACGGGCTTACCCTGATAGGTTACGCGAATCAGATTCGCCTGAGCAATTTTGGCGATTTCTTCACCGGCATGATCGTCATCATACCAGTCGGGATACTTAGACCAGCCGCGGAAGCACCATTTCAGCGCTTGTTTGCGACGCTGGTGATCGTGGACAAAGATAGGGGCATAATCGCGGGTCCACACGCGGTTTGTTGGCACTATATGAAAAGTGATCCGATCAAGGGGAACATGAGCGCTTTCGAGCACCCCAAGGGCTACATGCTGATGAGCTGCGCCCTGAACCAGGATGTGCACCGGTTCCGAACGCACCAGCCAGCGAACGATTTCTGCATAGACCCAGGGGATCGGCTCGAATTTACCGGGCCAATCCTCTTGATTATGTGGCCAGGCGATCCAGGTGGCGCAATGTTTTTCCCACTCCGCTGGCCAGCGATATCTGGAATCGGGAGCTCCCTTATCAGCTCTCGTCATTTTCGGAAATCCAGGAACCGACTGCATAGCCCCTGATAAGCGTCAATACGCCGATCGCGAAGGAAAGGCCAGTTGCGGCGGATGCTTTCGATCAAGGACTTATCAATTCGACATAGTAATGTTTCCTCCTGCTGGTGGTCGGCCTGAGCCAGGACGCGACCGAACGGATCGCAGACAAACGAGCCACCCCAGAATTCCAGTCCGCCCGAGGGCGGGCCTTCCTGACCTACGCGATTTACCGCCGCGACGAATACACCATTCGCGATAGCATGGCTACGCTGGATAGTCTGCCACGCACTATATTGTGCAGCCCCCCAGGAGGCTTTTTCCTGTGGATGCCAGCCGATCGCCGTCGGATACACTAATATTTCTGCTCCCTGCAAAGCCGTTAAACGTGCTGCCTCGGGGAACCATTGATCCCAGCAAATCAAGATACCTACCTGACCTACCGCTGTGGCAAAGCTGCGAAATCCTGTGTCGCCCGGTGTGAAATAATACTTCTCGTAATAAAGCGGGTCGTCGGGAATATGCATCTTGCGATAGACACCCAAAAGGGCACCATCCGCGTTGATAACCACGGCCGAATTGTGATACAGTCCTGGTGCGCGGCGCTCGAAAACAGGCACGACGAGTACCGCACGGCAATCGTCCGCCAGTTGCTGCATCAACTCGGTAGTCGGTCCTGGTATAGGCTCGGCCAAGTCAAAGGAACGGGGATCTTCCGTCTGGCAGAAATAGGACGTCTTGAAAAGCTCGGGCAAACAAATCAACAAGGCGCCCTGCTCGCGAGCTTGCAGGATTTTTTCCCTGGCCCGTTGCAGGTTTCGTTCCGGGTCATTCTCACAGCGCATCTGGATCAAGGCTATTGTAAATTCGTTCACAGGCGCTGACATCTAATCACTCCCTCCGGAACAGAGACGCATAAAGTTCCATCACCGATGTTCGGCCGTTCTATTGTAGCATGCATGTATAAGTGCTAGGCGAGCGGAAACAGAACTTTGCGTATTCCCGGTCTAGCGGGACTGGCATTGCGGCAGAGAAATAGATTGGTGGCCTGCCGATCGAGTTCCGCTATCTTATAATGGAACCCTGCCCGGAGGCAAGACAAGGAGAGCAGAGATGCTGCCAAGACAACCTGCGATGCTTGTGATGCTGGTGTGGCTGACAGTGGTTTCGGCGGCTGACTGGCCCAACTGGCTCGGACCAAACCGCAACGGCAGTTCGCCGGAAATGGGCTTGCTGACGTCCTGGCCAACCGGCGGACCTAAACTGCTGTGGAAAATTGAAGGTGGGGATGGCTACTCCTCCGTTGCCGTCGCCCGTGGCCGCGCTTATACGCTGGTACAGCGCCAGGATCGCGAGGTGGTGCTCTGCCTGGACGCCGCTACCGGCAAGACTCTATGGACGTACGATATCGGCCCAGGGTTTCACAACGAATACGGAAATGGCCCGCGCAGCACGCCCGCTATAGATGGTAACCGGGTCTATGTTACTTCTGTCCATGGGCCGGTTCTTTGCTTAGATGCTGCCAGCGGCCAGCGAGTCTGGCAGCGCGACTTGGTAAAAGATTTTGGCGGAAAAAGGATTACCTGGGGAATGTCTGCATCCCCGCTGGTGGAAGAAGACTTAGTGCTGGTGATCCCCGGTGCTCCGGGCGCCAGTGTCGCGGCACTGGACAAAAGGAGCGGAGCAGTGGTATGGAAAACCGGTGACGACCAAGCTGCTTACGCCTCGCCAAGTATAGCGATTATTAAAGGTAGAAAAATAGCCCTATTCTTCACGGCTTCTGGCTTGCAGGGCGTGGATTTCCGTACCGGCAAGCCACTGTGGCAGATCCCTTGGAAGACGGACTACGGTTGCAATATCTGTACCCCGCTGGTGGTAGGCGACCTGGTTTTTATAGCTTCCGGCGAACAGATGGGCTGTGCGGTATATCGCCTGAATTCCACGCGACCGCAACTGCTCTGGGAGAGTCGCGGGGCTAAAAGTGTCCTGAAGACCTATTGGGCCAATGCCGTTCATCAGGACGGTTATCTCTACGGAGTGTCCGGCGAATTCAGTGGCGTGATTAACCTGAACTGTGTGGAGCTGAAAACCGGTCGACTGGTCTGGTCGCAACCGCGCTTTGGCAAAGCGGCCATCACCTTGGCCAACGGCCACCTCTTTATAGTCACCAAGACCGGCGATGTGGTCTTAGCGGAGGCGAGCCCGAAAGGCTATGTCGAAAAGGCTCGATTGACAGGTTACCTGGGCGATAACCGCACGGTGCCGACCATTGCCGACGGCAGACTTTATCTTCGGGATCGCCGCTATATTTACTGTCTCGACATCCGCAGCAACTAGGTTTTGTCCAGGCCGCGATGTAATTCGAAAGTTTATAATTGAGGCTGCGATATGGGAGCGTGGCTTGGCTCATTATGTCGCTTATTTGGAAAGTGCGTGGGACGGCACGCGATTCCCAGCGGGAAGTTGGCTAGGGACGCATCTGGACCGTCCGATTCTGGCTCGGTATGACCTGGATAAAGTGCGACTGGCGATCACCCTGCAGGAAATCGCCTTACGCCCGCCGACACTGTGGCGTTACCGCGAATTGTTACCCTTACCCACGGATGTAGAGCCCGTGAGTTTGGGAGAAGGCTGGACCCCAATTGTGGAATGTCGGCGCCTGGCGGCAGAGTTAGGTCTCGACCGGTTATTAGTAAAGGACGAATCCCAGTTGCCCAGTGGTAGTTTCAAGAGTCGGGGCATGACGGTAGCGGTGAGCATGGCGCGGTGGCTAGGTGCCAAGCGTCTGGCCGTTCCGAGTGCGGGTAATGCTGGCGGCGCGTTAGCGCTCTATGCAGCGCGAGCGGGTATCGAGGCCTATATTTTTATGCCCCAGGACACACCGCGAATTAACATACTCGAAGCTAGCCTAGCAGGTGCTCGAGTTTATCTGGTACCAGGACGAATCACCGATTGTGCTCGCCTGGTGAGAGCCCGGACATCGCGATTTGGCTGGCTCGATGTATCTACCTTGCGAGAACCGTATCGCGTGGAAGGTAAGAAAACCATGGGTCTGGAACTAGCGGAGCAACTCGGCTGGCGCTTGCCCGATGTCATTCTTTATCCCACGGGCGGCGGAACCGGACTGATAGGCATGTGGAAAGCATTTCAGGAGTTAATCCAGTTAGGTTGGTTGCAGACAGAGAAACTGCCTCGGCTCTATGCCTGTCAGTCCGATGGCTGTGCGCCGATTGTGTGTGCTTATGAACGAGGGCAGCGCACGGCAGAACCTTTCCCGAATCCGCGAACCGAGGCCAGTGGCTTATGCGTACCGGTAGCGGTTGGGGACTTTCTAATATTAGAGGCGATCCGACAAAGTGGTGGGGCGGCGGTTGCCGGCCGGGAAACTCATATCCGATTCTGGATGCACACGCTGGCCTGCAAGGAAGGTTTAGCAATCTGCCCGGAAACAGCTATATGCTTCGACGCCTTGCAACGTCTCCTAGAAGCCCGAAAGGTCCGTCCCGACGAGACAGTCCTAGTCTTCAACACGGGCGCCGCTCAAAAATATCCCGAACTTTTCGAACCGCATTGCCCAATTCTAGAGAGTATTGACGATGTGAAAATATAGACGTGAATACGAGCACAACTTAGAGCGACAGGATATCGGTGAAAGCTTCGCGCGCGATGGCAAGAGTCTGGTCAACAATGGCATCGTCGTGGGCGATGGAAACGAATGCCGCCTCGAACTGGCTGCAGGGAAGATATACGCCGTGTTCGAGCATGGCCCAGAAAAATCGAGCGAAACGCTGGGTATCGCTTTGCAAGGCACGACGATAATCGGTAACAGGTTGATCATTGAAAAACAGCGTCCACATACTGCCGGCCTGCTGCAGCTGGTGCGGAATATGACAGGAGCGGGCCAATTCACTGAGACCTTGACAAAGACGCCTGGTTTGCTGTTCGAGAAGATTATAAGGCTGCAATTTTTGCAGTTCGCGCAGCGTAGCCAGGCCGCAGGCAACCGCGACGGGATTTCCGGAAAGTGTTCCCGCTTGAAACACCGGCCCTGCAGGAGCGACCTTTTTCATGATCTCGGCCCGACCACCATAAGCGCCCACGGGTAATCCACCACCTATAATCTTGCCGAGGATGACTAAGTCGGGCCCATCCTTGGGTTGCAGTTGCTGTCGGCGCAGGAACTCCTGCGCTCCACCCCAGGCGAGACGGAAGCCGGTCATCACTTCATCGTAGATGAGCAAGGCACCATATCGCTGGGTGATGTCGCGTGCCGAGTGCAGGAACTCGCGGGTTGGCATAACCACACCCATGTTGCCGACGACCGGCTCTAAAATAACGGCAGCAATGGTCGCCCCATATTGCCGGAACGCTTCCTCAAGTGCTGTGACATCGTTGTATTGCAAGCAGATAGTGTCCGAAGTGCAGCCGGGTGGAACCCCTGGACTGTTAGGGACGCCTAGAGTAGTAGCGCTGGAACCGGCCTGGACTAATAAACTATCGACATGACCGTGATAGCATCCGGCAAACTTAACAATGCGATCCCTCCCCGTAAAACCGCGGGCCAGACGGATCGCACTCATGGCGGCTTCTGTGCCGGAATTGACCAGGCGTACCATTTCCACGCCCGGGACAGCCTGGCAAATCAGTTCGGCCAACTCGGTTTCCCGTTCCGTAGGCGCACCGAAACTGGTACCGAGTCGTGCCGCCTCCTCGATCGCCGCCAGCACAGCCGGATGGGCATGCCCTAGGATCAGCGGTCCCCAGGAGCCGACGTAATCTATATAGCGGTTACCATCTAAATCCCAAATATAGGCTCCCTGGCCGCGAGCGATAAAGATGGGCTCGCCGCCGACCGCTCCGAAAGCGCGAGCCGGGCTGTTCACCCCTCCAGGAATAACACGTGTGGCTCGCTGGTAAGCTTCGCGACTGCGCTGCCAAGAAGGCGTGGGGTTCATACTTAGTTTCCATCCGCGATCCGGCGATCCTTAGTCGGTCGCGCTTGGGGCTAGGCAGGACATCCCGGGACTGGTTTACTTCTGGAGCGCTTGCAATTTGGCCTCGGCCAGGAGAATCCAGCCGTCTAAGTCGCGGACACCGACAAACCGCTGCCAATCCTCTGGAATATCTTGTCCGGACCGCAAGGCGGCAATCTGTTGCCAGCGCGAGCGAGCTGGTTCCGTTTCACCGATTTGCTCATATTCCAGTGCCTGCAAAGCCGTTTCGATGACTGGGTGCGAATGAATCTCCCGAGGCTGCTTGCGGCGAAGCCAGTCCAGTGCGAACTGGTGCGCGTCGAGCCGCAGTTGAATTCGCTCAAGGATTTCCCTGGCCTGTTGCGCTTCCGGCCGTTGCCGATAACGTTCGTTGAAATACTGGATTTTCTGGCGGGCTTCCGGCCAGCCTTTCGGCTCCTGGACATTGGCCAGCTTTTGAATTTCTGTAACCAGAAAGGGTACCTCCAGCTTGGCGATACTGGACCTGGCCCGTTCGGCGAACTCGACATGGTCAAATTCGCTCGCCCAGATACGTTCGAGGTCTTTACGCACGCGCTGGCCCTCACTTCCCAGCGCCCGCTGCACCTCCCCCCAGGATTCTTTCTCTTGCAGAAGGGTCTGGATGCGGTGACTCATCATGGCAGCCTCTATGCGGCGAAGATAAGTTCTGGCCTCCTCAGCGCGTTCCCCTTCCTCCTGACCGGCAATCCATTCCAATTTCCGGATAGCATCGTACCAGACGGCAAAGGCTTCGCCGGTCTGGCCATGCTTATAGAAGGCTTCGCCTCTATCATAAAGGGCTTTGGCTTCGCGGAGCGGCTTATCTGGGTCAGGCCAGAGAATATAGGTGAGCAAGCCCACAATTAGCAGCAGCAGAAAAGACAGGCCAAGGGCGGTAAAAAGTTTTTCCTTCTGTTTCCGTGTCCAGCGTCGGCGAGCGGTTTTTCTTTCCCGTGTCGTCAGGATAGCTCGGGCTGCGCTTTTATCTTCTTCGGAACTGGCTCGCGTGATTTGCTTAGCTGCTTCGGCAGCCAGGCTCTTGCCGTGCTTATATTGCTCTAGGATGCGCTCTAAGCTCTGGGCGACGGTGCGGGCGTCGCGGGGCCGGTGATCGCGTTTTTTCTCCATCAGCTGGTCAATCAACGTGTCCAATTCCGCCGGTATATCCGGAACCAGTTCCCGCAACCGTGGCGGCTTAGTCCGCAGATGTTTCATTAACATCTGCACAGGACTATCGGCTTCAAACGGTCGGCGTCCCGCTATAAGTTCAAAGAGCATGACGCCCAGCGAATAAAGGTCGGTGCGATGGTCAATATCCGATTCACCGCGACATTGCTCCGGGGACATGTAGGCAGCAGTGCCCACAGTATAGTTAGCGGAAGTCAGAGCGGTGCGATCCAGGTCCTTGGCGATACCAAAGTCGGTGAGCTTGACGGTCCCGTCCTTGGTTAGCATGACGTTACTCGGTTTCAGGTCGCGGTGGAGAATGCCTTTGTCATGGACGTGTTGCAAGGCAATGCAAACTTGCTTAGCGATTTCGGCAGCCTCCTGCCAGCTGAGCCGGCCGCGCCGTTCCAACAGCCGATCCAGACTTTCCCCTTCGATGAACTCCATGGCATAAAAAGGCCGGCCACGAAACCGCCCGATGGCGATGAGGCGAACTACATTCGGGTGGCGCAACTGCTTGAGCACGTCCGCTTCGCGCTCGAAACGTGCTTGCGCTTTGGGATTGGAGTCCAGCCCGGCGAGCATGAGTTTGACGGCGACCCGCTGGCCGGTTTCCTCATGCCGGGCCAGATACACAGCTCCCATAGCCCCCTGGCCGAGCTCTTTTTCTATCGTGAATATACCTAATCGTTCACCGGCTTGCATCGCGGCAACTCCGGGTCATCCTCGGAAGTTAGTGTAAGCGTGGCCCGCCTGCTCGCAAAGAGTGGCGCCTACAGCATTGTTCCGCCAGGGCCGCGGAGCCGTTAGCGCTTCGGCCCGCGTGTGCCGGTGGCGCATTTGACAACGATTGCTCCGCGTAGTAAGAATGTATCGGAAATGATGAACAAGCCATCCCACCGGGCTTTACCGATTTCGCCGAACCCATGAAATTCGCAGGTGGTCGGGGCTAGCGTGCCGCGGTTGGGCCCGGCTCCCCATGGCTTTCCCGTCCAAGCCTGGGAGAACGACATGCTTTTTCGCGATCGGCGTCCGAGCCGGGGGTCGGATTCTGCCCCATTGCTGGTCGAGGTTCTCGAACCACGATGCACTCCGGCTCGCTATCCGGTCTGGCAACTAGCGGTTCAGCCACAGAGTTATGCTAGCGATACTGTTCTGGTGCGGACACGTAGTGACACAACGCTGACACTGCCGCCCGTGCTTGCCATGGAATTCCGCGGTATCACGAGAATCGCCCCCGGAGTTTATGAGCTGCACCTCGCACCATTCACCACGGTCGCGGATGCCTTGACCAGTTTGCATTCTCTACCCGGTGTGCAGGCAGTCGAGCCGAACTATCGCATTCAGCTCGTTGCCACTCCTGATGATCCTCTTTTTCCATCGCAATGGGCCCTGGCGAACGCTCAGAATCCTGGAGCCGATATTCACGCCCTGGCTGCTTGGAACACTAATACCAGCGCCTCAAATATCACGGTAGCAGTGATTGATACAGGCATTGATTACACGCATCCCGACCTGGCCGCTAATCTCTGGCGCAACCCGGGCGAGATTCCTAACAATGGCATAGATGACGACGGTAACGGCTACGTAGATGATGTTTTCGGATACGATTTCGTACATAATGACGGCAATCCCATGGACGATCATGGGCATGGCACGCATGTGGCCGGAATTATCGGGGCCGTCGGAAATAACCATCTGGGTATCGCTGGCGTGGCCTGGAATGTTCGCCTGATGGCCCTGAAGTTTCTCAACGCCAGTGGCTCAGGAACTGTAGCCGATGCGGTGCGGGCAATTGATTATGCGGTACAGATGGGTGCCCGCATCATCAATGCCAGTTGGGGCGGTGCGGGTTACAGCACTATCCTGGCCCAGGCCATCAGCCGGGCCGAAAACGCCGGCGTCCTCTTCGTTACTGCCGCTGGAAACAATGGTACTAACAACGACCAGACACCGAGCTATCCGGCCAGTTTTGCCAACGCCAACATTATAGCAGTCGCAGCAACCGATCGCTACGATAAACTGGCGGCCTTTTCCAATTATGGTGCGAACACAGTCCATCTTGCGGCTCCGGGCGTCGGCATTCTAAGCACGCTGCCTAATAATCAATACGCCGCCTGGAGCGGTACTTCCATGGCCGCTCCCCATGTAAGTGGGGCTGCCGCTTTACTGTGGGCCCTGCATCCAGATTGGAATTTCCGCCAGATCAAGGAACGGCTGTTGCAAACTGTTGACCCGATCCCGGCGTTACAGGGTAAGTTAATCAGCGGCGGCCGACTGAATTTAGAGCGTGCCTTACAGTCCGGCCCGGATCAGGATCGTATCGGCCCAAAAGTATCGCGGATCACCTGGAACACCAGTGCGAACACACTTTACGGAGCCAGGGTCACTTTCAGCGAAACTATAGCCAGTCTTTCGGCGGATGCGGTACAGGTAACCGGCCCCGGAAATCAGCGGGTGCAGCTTCTTTCCATCCGCCGACTCGATAATAATCCACCCGGCAGCACCTTTGAGTTAACTTTCGCTCCGCAAACGGCACCAGGTACTTATACTCTGCAAATTGGACCGAATGTCGCCGACCTCGCAGGAAACTTGATGGACCAGAACGGCGATGGCGTTCAAGGCGATCCTACCCAGGATCGTTACACAGCACAAATGACTCTGATGCCGACTTATATCTATCGCACGGGCACCGTGAATGCTCCTATTCGCGACTATGCCACGACCAGCAGTTCGCTTAGCGTGACGCAGCATCTCAATATTGCCAGACTGCAAGTTCGGGTCTATATCGAGCATACCTGGACCGGAGATTTAGTCATCACCTTGACTTCTCCAGCAGGTCGGACTGTAACGCTGGCCTATCGGCGGGGAGGTTCCGGCAACGATTATGCGAACACTATATTCAGCGATGATGCGGATATACCGATTGCTGCGGGGGTAGCTCCCTTTCGTGGGAGTTACCGACCCGAGCAGCCGCTGGCCAGCTTCCGTAATCAAGACGCATTCGGCACCTGGACATTGCGGGTGCAAGACTTGGCCCGCGGCGACACTGGGCGAATCGTGAACTGGGGTCTCATTATAGATGGTTTGCCGATAGCGAATGCCACGACCCGGCGCATTCCCACGCGCTCCTTAGTCCCGGTCCGACCTGGACTGCGAAGCGTGACAGGTTTGATGGCGGGAAACTCTTGCGGGTTTTTCAGCGAAGACGCGACCGAATTTTCTCCCAGGACGGCTTGGCCTGCACACTCCGCTCTCCAGTTCGAATCCAGTGGACGCGACTTTGCTCACTTAGTGATAGACACGCGCTTCGCATTGCAGGACCTGACCAATATGGATACCTTGCTGCGGATGAATTCCCTAGCGGATGTGAGCAGCGGTTCAAACCATATCGAAGGCCCCAGTGCGTGGAGACTTAGCGATCAAGACCTGGGGTTGCTCGCTGTGCTCGACAGGCCTATCGCTAGCTTAGACATAGTCCTGACTCGTTTCAGGCGGCTTGACGCAGTGTCGCGGGACTAGCATCCTGGTCCGGCAGTGGCAAGTCGAACAGGCGGAACAAATCTGCCTGAGACAATCCCAAGGAACCCGGCCCCAGCTGGTCACCGATCAGCTCTTGAAATAATAAGCGTTTCTGCTCAAGGATTTGCTGAACGCGCTGCTCAATGGTGTCGGGGACGAGATAGCGGGTAATAAAAACGGGTTCTTTCTGACCGATGCGGTGGACGCGGTTGATGGCCTGTTCCTCGACGGCCGGGTTCCACCAGCGGTCGAAAAGAAAAACATAGTTGGCACATTGTAAATTTAATCCCACGCCACCACTGCTATAGGTCAGCAGCAGCAAGCGGGAGGTGGGGTCGTGTTGAAAGCGAGCTAAGTTCGCCTGGCGCGTCGCGGGTGCTAAGCCACCGTGAAACAATAGCGGACTCCAGTGCTGCAGTTCTTGCGCCATCCGATTGAGCGGCTCGACCCACTGCGAAAATATCAGAGCCTTTCTGCCATTGGCGATCACTTCTTCTAAGTCCGACCGCAGTTGTTCGAGCTTAGCACTTTCGCCGGTTATCGGGTCGAAATTGCAGATTTGCTTGAGCCGGATTATCAACTCGAAAACGTGCTGGACAGTGACTTGCCGACCGAGGTGGCGGAGAAAAATAACGCCCTCGCGTTCGGCGCGGTGATAACTTTCCCGCTGACCTGGAGTCAGTTCGATCGCGACATCGCGAATGATTTTTGGAGGCAAGTCAGGAGCGGCCTGGTCCTTAGTTCGCCGCAATATATAGTCGCGGAGCAACTCCTTAATTTGCGGGACAGGCAAGTCGGGCGGAAGTAGCTTCGGTTGCAGAAACTGAAAGATGCTATAGATGTCTGCCAGGCTGTTTTCCACAGGTGTGCCGGTCAAGGCCCAGTTGCGCTGGCCGCGAAGCTGACTGATTACTGCTGCCGTTTTCGATTCAGCATTCTTGATGCGCTGGGCTTCATCGAGGATCACCAGGTCCCATTGCTGCTGCGGCAACCGTTCGACGTCGCGCTGCAGAAGTTCGTAGTTGGCAATCTTTACGACTGCCGGGCCGGTCCAGAGCAAGCTGCGCATGGAACTTTCCCCGGCAATCGCTTCCACAGAAACATCCGGTGCCCAGAAATGAAACTCCCGAAGCCAGTTCGACACCAGCGGTTTGGGGCAGATAACTAATGCATGCTGAATTTCCCCAAGATGATAGAGGAGACGAAGCGTCAAGATGGCCTGCATGGTTTTGCCCAGGCCCATTTCATCCGCGAGCAGAGCGGACTTGCGTGGTAGCAGAAAAGCGATCCCCTGCCATTGATACGCAAAGGGACGCGCGGGTAACGGTAATCGCTGGTGACGGAAGAAAGTCTGTAGAGGAGGTTGCAAGAGGTAGAACAAGCGTTCGTGAAAGGCCACTAAGTTTCTAGGCAGTTTCGGCCGGGCCGGATTTTCCTTTTCCCTCGGCGCGCTTCGCGCATTAGTGTTGATGGAGTCATGGGCTTTGTCCGCCTGCACGTTTAGCGAAGCTGACGCCCGCGATTCCGCCTGGGGAAAGCGATAAGATTTCACGCCCGGCAGGCTGGTCGGCAGAGAAACTGTGCGAATGCGACAGCCGCCTGCAAATATAGGTTCGCAGCGCACCACCGCAGGAGGTCGCACCGGAATCAAGGTACTGTGCACCGTACATCCGACGTCGGGCCGCAAACTGTAAACGGTCGCGGGCTCTTGATTGGCAGAGCGATCTTCATCGCTTAGCCCGTAGCCCACCAGACACATTTCCGCAAGGTAAGAGGACGGGAGCTTAGAGCTAAGCGGCACGGGCTGTGACTCCTAAGCGTCGGGATTCGCGGATAGCCTCGCGCAGTCGGTCAAACGGTTCGGCGAAATCCAGGGCAGAGAGGGTTGATAACAGGTTGCGGATGGTCTGTTCTTGCGAAGTCTGCGACTGGGGTAAAATCAACTGGCAGCTGTCGGTGGTCAGCAAGCAAACACCGGGAATGCCGGTTTCGCTGTTGGGATTCGTTTCCAGGAACAAGAGCGGAACGGTAACGGCTTCGTTAGCGACTACTTCCGGAATGTCCGTAATGACGAAATTAAGGGGAACGGTCACTTTTTCCAGTAAAGCTTTGGCAAGGACTTCGCCGCAAACATAGGCCGTCCACGTCGGGCCGTAAAGAATCTGCTGAATACGCGAAGGCAGAACGGGGCTGGTAATGTGGAACTCGAGTGGGCGACCCCAGTGATTAGTAATCAAGAGTGCCCCGATCCAGCCGGCGGGTTCCTGTTGCACGGTCAAAAAGCCGAGGTTTGGTGTTCTGTCCAAGCGAGTCCTCCTTGACCGGCGTCAATCTTCTAGTCGAACAGCGCCCGGACAAACTTGAGCCGACGCCAATTTTGCTGACCGGGATAAGTTAGCGAAACTGTAGGGGATGAACTCGCGTTTCTCGTGGCCTCAACCTGGACAGCGAGGTGGAAAATACAGTTGGCCAGTATGGGCATCCACCGGCCCGATTCAGTTAGTCAAATCACGGGCAGGCTGGTCAGCGAGGATAATTCCCGCCGTGGCGGAACGGGCTCATGCGGTTCTGGGTCTATATATTCGTAAAAAACATTGCGCTGGCGTGGAATGTATCCGGCCTCGCGGATAGCGTTTTTGATTTCCTCCAGGGTCAGGTAGTAAATAGTGCCGGCGGCCGCGACGACGTTCTCCTCGATCATTAGGCTTCCCATATCGTTGGCACCGAAAAAGAGGGCGAGTTGTCCGATTTTCGGGCCCTGAGTGACCCAGGAGGACTGAATGTTGCGGATGTTGTCTAAATAAAGTCGGGCGACGGCCTGGGTTTTCAAATATTCGAAAGCACCGGCCGGAGGAATGTGGGCCAGCTCGGTATTTTCCGGCTGGAAAGTCCAGCAGATAAACGCGGTAAATCCGCCGGTTTCATCCTGCAGTTGCCTCAACCGCTCTAAAGTTTCGATGCGGTCGGCAAGGGTTTCGACGTGGCCGAACATCATGGTACAGGTGGATTTCCCGCCCAGTTCGTGCCAGACGCGGTGCACCTGGAGCCATTCGTCGGTGAGGCATTTATTGACGGTAATGGCTTTGCGGACGCGGTCCACGAGGATTTCAGCACCACCACCGGGCAAGCTACCCATGCCGGCTTCCTTAAGTCGACGCAACACCTCGCGGAGCGGTAGCTTGTTGATCTTGTGAAAGTGCCAGATTTCCGGCGCACTGAAGGCGTGAATGTTGATCTGGGGAAAGCGGCTCTTGATATCGCGGAGTAATTCCTCGTACCATTCGAGCTTCAAAGAGGGATGTAAGCCGCCCTGCAGCAGAATTTGGTCGCCGCCCAGTGCGATGGTTTCCTCAATTTTCTGATAGAGCACTTCGCGGGGCAGGACGTAGGCGTCGGGGTCGGTGCTCTTACGATAAAATGCGCAGAAATCGCACACAGCCGCACAGATGTTGCTATAGTTGATGTTGCGGTCGATGTTGTAAGTGCGATAAGGTTCGGGATGGAGTCTGCGGCAGACGGCATCGGCAGCCTGACCGAGGGCTAACAAATCCGGCGATTGCAGAAGCGCCAGCCCCTCTTCGGGGCTGAGGCGTTCCCCATTGACCGCTTTATCCAGGATGTAGCGAAGCGAAAGGTTGGGCATGGGCGGATCCCCGTCACGAGGGAAATCGGCTGGTGGAACGAGCAGGCCGACTTGCCGGTGTTTCTTTCTTAGCACGAAGCAGCCGGACCGGTACACCCGGCAGTGCCAGACCGAGTTCGCAGGCCAGGAGATAAAACCGCCGCAGGCCCCGCAGCTCAGGCCGACCCAGGTCGTAATGGATTACGGTGTCGAGGTAGCGGCGACAAAAAGCGGGGTCAAGCCCCAGCCGACGCGATTCTTCCCAGGCAATTTGCGCCAGCCTGGCCAATCCCCGGCGTTTGGACTCCTGAAGAGCGGACAGTAATGGTTGGGCCGGGACACCCTCACGCACGGCCCAGACAGCGTAAACGAAAGGCAAACCGATCCACTCGTGCCATTCGCGTCCGAGGTCGTAACTGTAGGGAAATCCCGGCAGAGCGGCGCGCATAGCGCGGTCACCGATAAGCAGGACGGCGTCCGCAGGGCTGAGCTCTGCGGGCTGGTCGAGCGGGAGCGTTTGCCAGTGCGGACGCAGGCGGTAACGCTGTTGCAATAGGATTTGCGCCAGGGCCACGCTCGTGCGCGAGCCGACGTCCAGGGCAACGCTGGCAATTTCCGGAAGCGGTTTGCGAGCAAACAAGGTAACACTAAGTACCGCGCCTGCCGAAGCAATGGCGATACCTGGAACTATTCGGTAATGGACGCCGCGAAAATATTCGATGGCCGGAATCAGGGCGACGTCGAGTTTTCCGTCGGCCAAGTCATCAGCGAGCCGGCTGGGCACCTCCAGCCGCAGCTCGCATTCGGGCAGCAGGTCAGGCAAATCGCAGATGAGCGGCTTGGCATTGAGATATTCGACCGCGCCAATGCGTAAGACGGTGGACATGCTTTCGGCTCCTGACACTGGAGCCATTATAGAACCCCGGCAAGAATTTTCAAACTTTTCTGAAAAGAGAAAACCACCTGCCATCGCTCCGCCGATGATGTCCAACTTTCCCGTTGGCCAGAGCCAACGCTCGCGTGGGCGAACTGACGCCCGCCAAGGATAGTTCGACTTGCGGAGTAGCTGACGTGAAACTGGCACCGGTTGGACACACCCGTAAGGGCAGTCGCGAGTTGACCCGGAGGCAGATTTGGAGGTCGGCGAGGCAAGCGCGTCCGCGACTATGATAGGCGACCGATCGGGCGAAAGTGCTGATCACTCGAAAACCGGTAGGGCACTTGGCGATGCAGCGAGGATATGCGACAATGAAAGCGGAGTCGGTTAGGTGTGCTGCCGGGCTTTGCCGGGTTGCGGGGGAGCAACCAATGATTGGGCTGGAAGATCGGGCGGGAATGGTGGAATCGTCGAAAGGCGACGCCGTTGGTACCGTAGCTGCGGGAAACAGCCGACACGTCCTGGCTGTTGGCGTGCGTCGCGGTGGCGGGTCGGGCCTGCGTGATTGTGCCAAGGCGCAAAGTGCAACGCGGTGTTGGTCGGTTCTGCTACGGTGGATTTTGGCGCTGGCGGTAGCGGTGGGCTTGCTGGGAGTCGGCCAACCGGGTAATGCGCCTATCAGTTCGCCGTCGCTTCACGCACAACAGCAGGGGTTGACTCCGCAGAAGGTGAATGAGGCGATCAATCGGGCGATGGATTATCTGCGGCGGGCGCAACGTAACGGCAACTGGGAAAGTGCCGCCGGGCCCATCCGCGTCCTGGGATTGCTCGAAGGAGGACATACCGCACTGGCGACCCTGGCCTTGTTGGAAGCCGGCGAAGATCCCAACTCGCGTGTGATCCAGCAGGCGCTGGATTATCTGCGGAAACTGCCGCCCCGTTCCACCTACGTGGTGGCGTTGCAGACTATGGTGCTCAGCCGCGCTGAGCCGGAAAAAGATCGGCTGCTAATCGCCCGTAATGCGGACTGGCTCAAGCAGAGTTTTCATCCGCAGCGGGGCTGGTCATACGGGGCGGGTGCCGGCCTGGGCCTCGGTGGCGGGGACAATTCTAACAGCCAGTATGCGGTGCTCGGTCTTTATTACGCCCAGGTATATGGCGGGGTGAAAATCGAGCCGCAGTTCTGGCTGCTCGTGCAGAATTTTTATCTGGCTAATCAGAATCCGGCCAATGGGGGTTGGGGTTACGGAACTGGCGGCATTGCCCAGAACGAGACGATCACGATGACCGCGGCGGGAGTCAGCGGGTTGCTGATTACTGGCCAGATGGTGCGGCGGAGTTGGGAGAAACCACGCCCCGACGGTTCGTTTGAGAATTGCGGCCAGCAGCTGATGGACAAAGCACTGGCGGCGGGATTGATTCGCCTGGGGCAGTTATTCACCTTTCACGTGCGGCCGTGGTTATACTACAACTACTACGGCATCGAGCGGGTCGGGCGCTTGTCGGGGTTGCGGTTTTTCGTCGGGCCGGCGGGTCCCCACGACTGGTATCGCGAGGGGGCTAATCTCCTCTTATCCACGCAACGTGCCGACGGTTCCTGGGGCAATGACGGCGGCGGACTGGACAGTGATCCGGTCCTAGCAACGAGCTTCGCCCTGTTATTCCTGGCCAAAGGCAAAACCCCCGTGCTGGTGCACAAACTCATGCATGGGCCGGTCGTTCCAGGCTGGGGTCGACCACTGGTCGGCGACTGGAACAATGACCCGGACGACATGCGGCACCTGACGGAGTTCTGCAGTCAGCATCTGTTCAAGAAGGATGGCCGTCCCGTACCGGTTACCTGGCAGATTTTCGATGGCAGCCGGCTCGACCCGGGCCGACCCGATTCGGTCGCCGCCCTGTTGCAGGCACCGATCGCCTATTTTAATGGCCATCGCGCACCGATGTTCACCGAGGGGGAAAAGCGACTCTTGCGGGCCTTTGTCGAGCAAGGGGGATTCCTCTTCTGCGAGGCCTGCTGTGGCAAGAAGGAATTCGATGCCGCCATGCCGCAATTGGTGCGCGACTTATTCGGCGAGGATGCTACGCTGGAAGAACTGGGGCCGGGCGACCCCGTCTGGACGGCTTTTTATCAGGTGCCACCCGGCTCGTTTGGGCTGAAAGGTGTCCGGAAAGGTTGCCGTCTACATCTTATTTACTCGCCGCAAGACATTAGTTGCTACCTGGAGATCAACGACCAAGAGAGTCCTAAAGGCCAGCTGGCGTTTCGCACAGCCGCGAACGTGATTGCCTACGCCACCGGTCTGGAATTGCCTCCGCCAAAGGAAATCACTCCGGAAGTAGTTGTCGAGCAACCCGACCCGATCCTGCGGAACGTTTTCCAGGCGGCACAGATTCAATATGGCCGTGACTGGCAACCAGCTCCGAAGGCGATGACCAATCTCACCAACTATCTGCTCAAGGAATACAAGCTCGACGTGGTGCGGCAGACGCGGCCGATCACGCTGGGTAGTCCCAATCTGTTTGCCTATCGGTTTGTGTATATGCACGGGCGGCGAAGTTTCACCAGCGGCGACGAACCCGGAGCCGATATCCCTACGCCGCACCTCATCAATCTCCGCCGACACCTGGAAGCCGGTGGTTTGCTCCTGGCGGATGCCTGCTGCGGCAGTAAAGCCTTCGATCAGTCGTTCCGAGCTATGATGCAAAAGATGTTTCCTGATCGCAAACTGGAGCCGATTCCACTTGACGACCCGCTCTTCAGCGAGCAGATCGGCAAGCGGATCGACACCCTGTTGTGCCGAACCGAACCGGGCAAACCGTACGTGCCCGTGCAGCCACGCCTGGAAGGCCTCCGTATCAATCCCAACGACCCACGCAGCCGCTGGATGGTCATTTACAGTCCCTACGATATCGGCTGCGCTTTGGAAAAACATGCGGCCGCAGATTGCGTTGGTTATAAGCACGAAAGTGCCCTCGACCTGGCGGCTCAAATTGTCTTATACGCTTTGAAAGAATGACCAAGGCACGCTACGTCGCCGCCATTGATCAAGGAACTACCAGCACCCGTTGTGCGCTGGTGGATCGTGCTGGACAGATTGTCACGCTGGCTCGGCGAGAACATCGGCAAATCTTTCCGCGTCCCGGTTGGGTCGAGCACGATCCGCTAGAAATCTGGGAGAACACCCGCGAGGTGATCCGTGAGGCGCTGGCCTCGGCGCAGGCCACGCCCCAGGACATCGCAGCCGTCGGGATCACTAACCAGCGGGAGACTACCGTGTTATGGCTGCGGAGCACCGGGCAACCGATCGCCCCAGCCATCGTTTGGCAGGATACCCGCACCGACGCCCTGGTTCGCGAGCTAGCCCAAAACGGTGGCACGGATCGGTTTCGCTCCCGTACCGGCTTGCCGCTGGCTACCTATTTCTCCGGGCCGAAAATCCGCTGGTTACTTGATGCCCTGCCGCAGTACCGTCACGCCGCCGAACAGGGCGAAGTGCTCTTCGGTACGATGGATACCTGGCTGATCTGGCAACTTAGCGGCGGACCAGGACACGGCTGCCACGTGACGGATGTGACCAACGCCAGCCGAACCTTGCTGTTCCATCTCCACACGTTGCAGTGGGATGAGGAAATCCTGCGAGCACTGGACATTCCCAAAGCCATGTTGCCGCAGGTACGCAGCAGCAGCGAGGTCTATGCCTTGGCCAGCGAGGAACTGGCAGGCGTGCCCATCGCTGGCGACCTGGGCGATCAGCAGGCGGCCCTGGTCGGACAGACAGCGTTCCGTCCGGGCGAAGCGAAAAACACTTACGGAACCGGCTGCTTTGTCCTGCTGAACACGGGCAACCGACCACTCGAATCGCAGCAGGGTCTGCTGACCACGCTGGCCTACCGCTTCGGCAACCAGCCTGCCGTCTATGCCCTGGAAGGCTCCGTCGCCATCGCCGGTGCGCTGGTGCAGTGGTTGCGCGACAATCTCGGTTTGATCGCCAGCTCGGCAGAGGTGGAATCCCTGGCGGGCAGCGTCGAGGACAACGGCGGCGTTTATTTTGTGCCGGCGTTCTCCGGGTTATTTGCTCCCTACTGGGACGCCAGTGCCCGCGGACTGGTGATCGGGCTGACGCGCTATGCCACGAAAGGACATCTGGCCCGAGCCGCTCTCGAAGCCACCGCTTTTCAGACCGCTGATGTCCTCGAAGCCATGCTCGTCGATGCCGGCATGGACCTGCAGTGTCTGAAAGTCGACGGGGGCATGGTGCACAACGAGCTGCTCATGCAATTTCAGGCCGACATCCTCGGTGTGCCGATCATTCGCCCGGTCGTAACCGAAACCACGGTTCTGGGTGCGGCCTTTGCCGCCGGTCTGGCGGTCGGCTTCTGGCGCGATGAAGAAGAATTGCGTCAGCTCTGGCGAGCGGACAAGCAATGGCTGCCGCAGCTGGCCCATTCCCGCAGCCAGCAATTACGCCGTTGGTGGCGCAAAGCCGTCGAGCGCGCCCGACACTGGCTGAGCGACTGAGCCAGCCGGTGGCACGCAGGGTGTTTGCGGGCCGGCCTTACCGTGTGGATCGCACGCCAGTAATGCCGAAAAATGGTGCAGGGCAATCGAGCTGAAAAAGGTTTGTCCTCTTACCAGAAGCTGACCTTCCCCGCTCACGGGCTGGTGAATGAGACCAGATGGGTAGTCCAATTGGATAAGCCAACGGGACACTGCGGTGCGCGAACTACTCTGGGAACAATTGCGGGGTGAATTCGATCTGCTGGTCATCGGCGGTGGCGCCACCGGGGCCGGGGTCGCGTTGTCGGCGGCGCGACGCGGCTTGCGGGTGGCTTTGGTCGAGCGTCATGATTTTTCCGAGGGAACCAGTTCGCGTTCGACCAAGTTGATCCACGGCGGGATTCGCTATCTGGAGTTGTGTTTTCGCAGCGGCGACTTGCGGCATCTGCGGTTGGTGGCGGAGGCGCTGCAGGAACGCCATTGGCTCCTCCACTGGGCGCCGCACCTGATCCATGGCCTGTGGCTGGTCACCCCGTGTCGCAATCTCCCAGAGCGCTGCTACTATTCTGCCGGGGTGCAGCTTTACGATTTGCTAGCCGGAAAGGCTCGCCTGCACCGACCGCGTTACCTTTCGGCCGAGGCACTGGCGGTCTGGCTCGCCGGCTTGCAGGCACCGGCCGGAGGCGTGGCTTTCCCAGACGGACAATTCGACGATGCCCGTTTCAACTGGGAACTGATCCGCACGGCAGTGGCTCAGGGAGCGTTGGCGGTCAATCATGTCGAGGTCGTTGCTCTGGAACAGCGGCATGGCCGGGTTTGCGGAGCCGTGGTTCGCGATCGTCTCAGCGGCGAAACCCGTTCGCTGGCCGCCAGGCTCGTCGTCAATGCCGCCGGGCCCTTCGCGGACGCCATTCGCCGACTCGCCGATCCTCATGCCGAGCCGATTCTGCAGACTAGTGCCGGCGCCCATCTGGTGCTGCGAGCGACCCCAGCAGGAGTGGAGGATGTCAGCTCCGCGGCGTTGCCGGTGCCGCGCTGCGGCCTGCTGATCCCCCACACTGAAGATCGCCGCGTCGTGTTCCTGCTGCCGTGGTACGGCCACTGGCTGCTGGGTACGACTGATGTTGCCGTGCCACCGTCGGATTATCCGACGGTCAGCCCGGCGGAGGTGGAATACCTGCTGCGACAAGTGCGGCCTTACGTAGCCAATGTGGACAGCATGACCATCACCGCTCGCTGGTCGGGAATTCGCCCACTGGTGCGCAGCCAGCAGAGCAACACTGCCCAGACGGTTCGCGAGCACTGCATCGAGGAGTTGCGCGGGTTGGTAACACTGGTCGGGGGCAAATGGACGACTTTTCGCGTGATGGCGGAAGAGCTGCTCGATTGGTTGCACAGTCGCGGTTGGCGCTGGCGTCGGGCGAGCACCTGGCCGCCACCATTTTCTGCCACACCTCTTACGACCAGCTCGGCTAAACTCCAAAGCACACCCCACAGTTCGCCTGGCTCCTTGTCCAATTCCCAGTTCCGCGAAGCAACAGACGAAGATGTGCGGCGGCATCTACGGCAATACGGTCGCCAGGCCGCCACCGTGCTGGAACTGTCCCGAGATTTTCCCGGTCGGCTCCTGGAAGGCTGGCCCTATTTGCGAGCCGAGGTCGTTTTCGCCACTCGCTACGAGATGGCACGCATGCCCCTGGATTTCCTGGCTCGGCGGATTCGCCTGGCCTTCCTGGACACGAACGCCACTCTGCGAGCCTTGCCTGAAGTTGTCCGCTTGATGGCGAAAGAGCTGGGCTGGTCTGCCCCTCAGGCGGAGACCATGCAGTCGCAGGCGCGGCAAAGGTTGCAGGCAGGCGTTTAGTTGCCGAACATGCTGCAGGCCACAAATCGGCCAGAGGCCCATGGGCTACTTCCCGACCTGTTGAGCCGGCCACGCGTCCAATAAGGGAATGGTTTCGCTCTTGACCTATCCCCCTTTGCGTTTCTCCACGGGGCATCCACCAGGGCGCTAGGTGCTTGTAACAGACGGATTTCCAAAGAGGCGATCCTCTTCCTGCGAATGAACCCTCACCACTCGCTACTTGCTCCTTGCTACTCTTGACAGGCAACGTCGGCCGGGCCGGTTTGCGCGCAACCGCCTTTGCGTGGGCGACTCCCGGGAGCCGCGGCGGGCGTCAGCCCGCCGCCCCTGTGTACGTCGTTCGCTCGCCGGTGAAAAAGCGACTTCTGCGATGCACTAACGCGTGTTCCCGGAAACGGCAGCGGCGGGCGTCAGCCCGCCGTGGGACGGGAAACGCACTTGCAACACGGACGCCGCACAGGTTCGCGGACACTCGTCGCGTGCGAAAGCAAGAGCGGCGGGCGTAAGCCCGCCGGGGCTGCAAGAAGGAAAGTCCCGGCAACGGAACACGCGCTTCTTGGCAGGCCCATCGTGCTTGCGGTAACACCAGTGGAACGTCGCTGGCCAACATTAGAGGCGGACATGCATGGCCGCGCCGATGCCGTGTGGTGAGTCGCCAGCGAGTCGGAGCCGACACGTCCATTCGCGAAGCGTGGGCCAGCTCTTATACTGAGGGCGAGGCACCGCTTCGCAGTCCTGAACGCGGAGGGCCGGAGCATGAGCGAGCTGTTTACGGACAATGCAGCACAGGCCGGATTTGACCCCGCCCGATTGCAGCGAGCCTATGACTGGCTGGCACGCTGGACGAAGGAGGACAAAATTCCAGCGGCGGCACTGTGTGTGGGTGGTCGCGGCAAAATCGTACGTCCGCGGTTTTTCGGTCGGCAGGACTTGCACCAAGATCGCCCTCTGCGTCCCGATGCACTGTTTCTGGTAGCGTCGATCACCAAACCGGTAACGGCAACGGCGGTCATGCTCCTGGTAGAGCGCGGATACATCCGGCTGGAGGATCGGGTAGCTGAGTTCGTGCCACGCTTTGCCCAGCACGGCAAAGAGGCGGTGCAAATTCGCCACCTGCTGACCCATACTTCCGGTTTGCCGGACATGCTGCCCAACAACGAACAACTCCGCGCTGCCCATCGGCCATTGTCGGACTTTATCGAGGAAATTTGTCGCACACCGTTGCTCTTTCCGCCGGGCACGAAAGTCAGCTACCAGAGCATGGGTATAGCGATGCTGGCGGAAATTGTCCACCAGGTCAGCGGGATGACCCTGCGGGAGTTTCTGCAGAAGGAAATCTTCGGCCCGCTGGGCATGCACGATACCTCGCTGGGCTGGCAGCCCGAGAAGCGCGACCGTATTGCCCGCATCCGCCTGACACCTGAGCAGGAAAAGACCGACTGGAACTGGAACAGTCCCTATTGGCTGGGTTTCGGAGCGCCCTGGGGCGGCCTGATTACGTCACCAGGGGATTTCGCCCGATTCTGCCTGATGATGCTGGAGAGCAGCAAGGGTGCGTCTGGTCGGGCCATCCCAGAAAGCCAGCTGGGCACGGTACGACTCCTGAGTCCGGCTACAGTGCGGGCTATGACCAGTAATCAACTCGCCGCCATGCCTCACCTCCCCGAGGAGGATCGCCGCTGCCGACCCTGGGGATTGGGCTGGCGGTTGAACTGGCCAGCTTCCAGCGCCAACTTTGGCGATCTGCTCGGCCCACGCACTTATGGTCACTGGGGCGCCACCGGCACGTTATGCTGGATTGACCCGGATGCGGATGCCTTTTTGGTGCTGTTCACCACCCAGCCGCAGGAACCGGAAGGCCGATTCCTTTCCCTTGTCTCCAATTGCGTCGCCGCCGCGCTGCTGCCACACTGACGTCCCCGGTCGGCTTGGCAGGGCATTACTGCAATTTCCCAAACTACGACCGTTACGGCCACACTAACGTTCCTGGTCGGCGCAGCCGAACGGTGCCAAGCTTGCGCTTCAGCAGCCGGGATGCAGGTCAGCCATGGTGTGACTTGTTCGGCAAACTCTGTGAGCCTATCCGCGGGAACGGCTTATTGTCCTCCTCCACGTGTACGGGTCCTGCGCCGCTACGGGAGTATGGCTACCTACGAGGGATCGCGAGCGGCCGGCGTGAAGATGTGGTGGATGCCGGTTGCATCCTTCCTTACGGTCAGTGTTCGTTCCGCGTACCGCTTCAGTGCCACAAGGCGTTTCCGCATCTCCGCGGCGAACCTTCTGGCCAGCAGCGGCGTGAGGAATCTGCTCAGCCAGCGAGGACGCGCTTCCAGGTGGTAGGCGAAAATCACGCGCGTCCGGTCGGGAGAAAGCGGCTCGAAACGCCAGGAGGCAGCAAAGCTAGCGACAATCCACGGCCCGCGCGTCATCTTGACGGCACAGACCCGCGGGGGTTGATAGGAGACGTAAACGGTTTCCATCCACCGCCCGCGCTTATCCTTGCACAAGGCGCGCACTCCAACCGCCGGCTCCCGTGCGCCATCCAGCAACTGGGCCAAGCTCAGGAACGGGTCCCATTGCAGGCGTACGGAGTAGTCCTGCGTCAGGGCAAACAAATCCTCAGCTGGTGCGCCGATAATTTCGCTCAGGGTAAACGACATGGGGCAATCTCACTCATGCGCTGAGCCTGGGCCTCTCAGGAGGGCGGATTTTCCCAGGATAGGCGGCTTGCCGGCCAGGATGTCCTGCTCCCATTCGTCGAGCAACGGCCAGGAAACCGCACACGTGCCGAAATCCGCCATGTATTGATAGCGCTGCAAACGCTCGATGGTGCGCTGGATCATCGCCCGGTTATGGGGAAAAACCGGGCCATGGCTCGGCAACAGATATTCCAGTTCGGCGTCGCGGATGCGTTCCAGCGAGCGAATAAAGTCAGGGATGCTCGACCCGTGATGGGCATCTATTACGCCGACGCAGCCATCGGCAAAAAGATTGTCGCCGCTGAACAGGAGCTTATCCAACTGCAAGGCAATCTGGCCGGGAGTGTGTCCGGGGGTGTGCCAGACCTTCAACCGCAGTTCCCCCACCTCGATTTCGTCGCCGTCCTGCAGACGAATATCCACACGACAGGGGGGCATCTCCAGCTCAATTCCCTGCGCCTTGATTTGTGCGAAGGTAAGAATCGGGTCGCCGCTTTCCAAAGCCTCCACACTCAGCGGATGTGCCGCCACTTTCGTCTTGAACAGACTGCTGGCTCGGGCCAACCCCTGGGCGTGATCGGCGTCGGCGTGACTGGCGATAATCATCTTGCACGCCGATAAACTGTAGTCCATCCGCAGCAGCAGGTCCGCGATCTCTTGCACGGTGTCGGCGTAACCGATGTCAAAGAGGACGTATTCCCGGCCACCGTCAATCAGATAGATGTTGGCACCTAAGCGGCGTCCGGCCTGATAATTCAGCTCCAGCACACGATGATCGGGAAAAAGGTATTTACGTCGCGTCATGGTTCGTCATTCCCCGCCAGATTGGCGAATGGCGGAGCTGTTAGCCGCTCCAGCAGGGGCGTCTGCCCCACGGTCTGTTATAGCGTTGGCCGATAGCCACGGCAGGCCGATACCCGCCGCCCTTGTGTAGGCGCTCCGATGTGCCGCGCTCACGAGCGCGGCGCATACAGGTGCATGTGAGCAATATAGCATTCGACGGCTCGCGGCACCAGATAGCGGATCGAACGCCCTTGCTGCACCCGCTGGCGAATGTCCGTGCTGGAAATCTCGATAAGCGGAGCGGCGATGCGGCGAACGCGGAAATCGGAAGGAAGCGATTGCGGCCAGGAATAGCCTGGCCGAGCCGCCACCACCAGTGTCGCCAACCGGGCGATCTCGAACGGCTCATACCAACTCGAAAATTCGCACAAGCTGTCCGCCCCCAGCAACAGGAACCATTCCTCGCCCGGCCGCTGCCGATGCAACTCCCGCAGCGTCTGCACCGTGTAATTCGGCGCCGGCAAGTGATTCTCCAAGTCGCTGACCAGGAAGGCTTCGTGCCCACCCACCGCCAGACGCAGCATCTCCAAACGGTGTTCAAACGGTGTGAGCACTCGACCGAGTTTATGCGGCGGATGGGCGGCCGGCATAAACCACACCTGATCGAGTTCCGCCTGTTCGCGACACTGCTCCGCCACGATCAGGTGGGCCAGATGCACCGGGTCAAATGTGCCCCCAAAAATCCCAATCCGCATCCCCTTCCCTCACTGCCGCAGCACCGACAGCCCCAACGCTACCCGCATCTCTGAGCGACGGCGCGACGCATATAAGCCTCCCAAGCCTTCGCACCCCGGTTTCATCATACACACCCGCTGCTTGCCCCAACGCTTCCCTCGGCACAGCATACTCCCGCGATACAGCAGAGCATTCACGTTTGGCTCGCCTTCTCGCCCTCGGTCCGTGCTTCTACCCCGGGCAGACGGAACAGTTCCCCTACCACGCACGCAAACCCCGGCAATACATCCTCCCCCTCCAGCACTTCGTTTTCCTCCAGCACCCGCACCTCCCGCCCCGGCCGATACACCGCCACGTTCCGACTCTCCCCATCCACTACCCACACCATCGCTATCCCCGCACGCAAATACTGCTGCACCTTCCGCAGCACCGCTCCCACCCGATCCGATGGCGATAACACCTCTACCACCAATTCCGGCAACCGCTTCGGCAACCCCGGCGATATCTCCTCCAGCGGCACGCTCTCCCGATAATACGCCAAGTCCGGCGCCCGCACCGTGTCCGGGTCGCGACTCAATAGCAGCCCGGGATCATTTGTGGAAAGGCGGCCTATTCCCGTCGCTTCGATGTAGCGGGTCAAGAGCCGAATGATGAGCCAGCATTGCGTACCATGCGCATCCCCCGCTGGTGGCATGACGATGAGCCTCCCTTCGTCCAGTTCCAGTCGCTTGTCCGCATACTCCGGCCGCTCGCACAACGCCAGAAATTCGTCAACAGTCAGCGGCGTGGCTGGAGGGGCTGTTGGGAAGGAACGACGTGCAACGGTTTCGGACTGGGTCGCGATCACACTCATGGTCAAGCTCTCCGCAGATTAAGAAATCGCCACTGGCATTGTAGCATCGGGCGGAATTGACCATGGGGCAGAGCGTGGCTTGGCGGCGCTGATGCCGGTTCGAGAACACATCATGCCGCGGGGGATAGGACGAACCGATGGTGGACTCACCACGGCGAGGCAGAGGTATCCAGGCACCGAGCCGAACGGTTTTTGGTGTTTTCGCGATCCGCCATCGTGCGCGGCAGCGCACGTGGTAGGGCGGGTCGCTCCCGTTTAGATATCCAGGTTGCGGACTTCGAGGGCGTGTTTCTCGATGAATTCGCGGCGCGGCTCGACTTGGTCGCCCATGAGGATGCGGAACATTTCGTCGGCTTTCATGGCGTCGGAAAGCTGCACTTTCAGCAACGTTCGCCGGGCCGGGTCCAGCGTGGTCTCCCAGAGTTCTTCGGGGTTCATCTCGCCGAGACCCTTGAAGCGAGTGATGGTACGCCCTTTTTCGCCGAGCTGGCGAATCAGGGCGGGCAACTCGCGCAGGTGCAGCAGCGGCTGGCTGCGTCCGTCACTGTCGAGGAAGAACCGCGGCGGGGGTTCTTGCCCGGCGACTGATTTCGGGGGCAACAGACAATCCGGCTCCAGGCCGAGCTGGCGGAGCTTTTCGAGATTGCGCGCCAGGGCCTTGACTTCGTGCAACTCCTGGACCTCGATGGTCTCGTGATGGTCGGCGGAAACGGCATCATCCGCGACTTCGAATTCCTGGCCCCGCCGGGCTTTTTCTGCCTGGACGAAAGCCTCGACCTCGGCGGCATTGTAGAACCAGTGCTCGTGGGTGCCGATCAGGACACGGAACTGCGGCAATTGCCAGCCACGCTCCTGGGCCTGCGCTTTGCTGAGTAAACTCGGCAAGCTGAACCCCCGGCGTTCGAGTATGCGCATGGCCTCTTCCAGCTGGGAGAGTACCTCCACCAGTTGCCGCAAGGTCTCGCCTTCGAAACCGCGTGCCGGTTCTACCTGCCGCAGCGTCGCTCCCTTCAGTCCGCGTGCGAGCAACTCGCGGTTCATCTCCTCCTGCGTCTGCACGTAGCGCACCTGGTTTTTCTCGGTGATTTTGTAGAGCGGGGGCTGAGCAAGATAGACGTGTCCCTCGGCGATTAAGCGCGGCATCTGGCGATAGAAGAAGGTCAACAGCAGCGTGCGAATGTGGCTGCCGTCCACATCGGCGTCCGTGAGGATGATGATGCGTTCATAGTTGCGTTTGCTGACGTCCTGGTCTTCCCCGATGTCGGTGCCGACAGCAGCGATGATGCTGCAAATCTCGTCGTTGGCCAGCATCTTTTCGATGCGAGCTTTTTCGACATTGAGGATTTTACCCCGCAGCGGCAGAATCGCCTGGAAGACGCGGTCGCGACCACCGTCGGCCGAGCCCCCTGCGGAATCGCCTTCGACCAGGAACAATTCGCATTCGTCGCGGTCTTTCGAGGTGCAGTCCATGAGCTTGCCGGGCAGACCGTTGCTATTGAGGATATTTTTCCTCTCTTTGAGCTGCTTTCTGGCCCGGGCAGCTGCTTCCCGTGCTTCCGCCGTCAGTGCCACCCGCTGGACAATTCTTTTGGCGACCTGGGGATTTTCTTCCAGGAAGCGGCTGAGGTGTTCGTTGACGACGCTGGTGACGATGCCCTCCACTTCCGGGTTATTGAGCCGCACTTTCGTTTGGCTCTCGAACTGCGGATGGGCGACGCGTACACTGACGATGGCGGTCAGTCCTTCGCGAAAATCCTCGCCGGTCAGATTCAGTCCCTCCTTGACCAGTCCTTCGCGGCCGGCATAGAAGTTGACCGTTCGGGTCAGGGCAGCGCGGAAGCCGGTCAGATGCGTTCCGCCCAGCGGCGTATGAACATTGTTGACGTAGGAATGGACGCGCTCGTCTTCCCCCTGGGTGTACTGGAAGGCGATCTCGACCCAGACCCCCTCGCGGACCTCGTGGATGTAGATGGGTTTATGAAGCGTCGCTTCGCCGCGATTGAGCCACTCGACGAACTCCACGATTCCGCCGTCGTAGCGATAAACTTCTTCGCGGCCATCGCGCTCGTCGGTGAGTTTGATGGTCAGTCCCTTGTTCAAGAAAGCCAACTCCCGGAGCCGACTCGACAGCGTCTCGAAATCGAAACTGAGCTCACCGAAAATTTCCGGGTCGGGCTTGAAGGTGATGCGGGTGCCGGTGCGTTTGCTTACGCCGATCTCGCGCACCTCACTGACCGGCAAGCCTCGCTCGTAATCCTGCTGGAAGACCTTGCCCTCGCGGCGAACCTCGACTTCGAGCCACTCGCTGAGTGCGTTGACCGCCTTGACGCCGATGCCATGCAGTCCGGCAGACATGGCATAGACATCTTTCTTGAACTTACCGCCTGCCCCTACCTCGCACATGACCAGTTCGAGGGTGTTCCGCCCTTCCGTGGGGTGCATGCCGACGGGGATACCGCGGCCGTCGTCAGCCACGGTCACGCTGCCGTCCACGCCGAGCTTGATGTGGATATTTCTGCAATATCCGGCCATCGCCTCGTCCACGCTGTTATGTACCAACTCGTAGACTAGGTGATGCAAACCGCGTGGCCCGACATCACCGATATACATGCCGGGATTGGCGCGGACGTGAGCGGCGTTCTTCAGGACCTCGATATTAGCTGCCGTATAGCCCCCATCGCCCGCGACAGCGCTGGCAAGCCCATCTGCCTCCTGCACTGCGGCAGTCGCCGCCGAAGGGGATTCGGCAGGCGTCGCAGACGGCTCCCTCACTGCCGTCAGGCTGACGGTCTCCGCTTCGATCTTCGCCATGTCCATCGCTTTCTCGTCCATGGTTATCCAGCCCGCGGATACTTCCGCATCAGCGTCCAGGCTCGCCACTGCCTGGCGTGCAGCAGAGGCTGACCGCTTAGCCGAACCGCAGCCCACTGCGGCTGCACAAGTCCGCACAGGCCATGCGGTCGCCGGCATAAGTCCAGCCTGGCTCGGCGACGGCACTATCGGGCCTACTCGGCCTCAGCCGAGACGGAAGCGCAAGCCCGTGACCAGGCCCGGGCCGAGCTGCTGCTGCAATTGCTCTAGCAATAGCCGCCCATCGAAGTGGGCCAGCCGGTGCACGAGTGCGGCGTCCGAGGAGACAATCTCCAGCACGCCACGCCGCCAGGCACCAAGCCGAAGTCGCCCAGCCAGTTCGGCACCGACGACCCGCTCCCATGCCGATTCCAGCCGACGCCGGGCTTCCACGCGTCGCCAACCACGCCGCCAGAAGAGCTCCGCCAGCACTTCGGCCAGCGGAACCGGCGTGTTGGCTGGGAGCAAGTTCGATTTTGCAGGGCGGCTGGGCATAGCTTCCCACTCCCTACTGCCGGACACCACAGCGGGCTTGCCCCCGCCGCTCCTTCCGTCTAAGCTCCTTCGCGTGACATCGGCATGACCACGTAAAGGTAATCGCTGCCGACGCGAAACGCCGCTGCTTTCTCCCGACCCTGGTACTCAAACACCAGCTCCTGGTCAGCATCGAGCACGGACAGCATGTCGGTCAGGAAACGTGGATTGAAACGCACTTCGAGTTTTTCCCCGCCGTACTCAATCGGCACCTGCACCTTAGCACGCCCGCCGCGTTCCTGTGAACTGGCCTCGATCACCAGTTTGTTCTTGTGGAAGGTCAAATCCACCCCTTGACCCCGCTCCGGGTCAGCGACGACGGCAGCCTGCCGGACTGCGGCGAGCAACGGGCCAGCCGTCAGGGTTACTTTCGCCTGGACGTTTTTGGGGATGACCTCGCGGTACGGCGGAAATCTCCCCTCCACCAATCGGGCGTGCAATACCAGCCGCGATGTGCGAAACAGACAATCCTGCGCCCGCAGGCGAACGAAAACCGGCTCGGCGGGATCACCGAGGTTTCGCTCCAGAATGGTCATGGCACGCGTCGGCACTACGGGAGTTCCCTCGCTAGCGTGTTTCCCGTGCAGCATGCCAATCCCATCAGCGACAGCCAATCGGCGGCCGTCCGTCGCCACCAGCCGAACCTTCTCGCCTTCCAGTTCCCAGAGCACCCCGTTCATGGCGTACCGGAAACTCTCCTGAGCGGTAGCAAAGCTTACGCGTTCGATCAACCGCCGCAACACCTCTGCCTGGATCTGGTGGCTATTCCCCTCCTCGAACTCCGCCACCTCCGGATAAAGCTCCGGGTCTTCGATCGGAAGCTCATATTCGCTGTACTCGCCGGAGATGGTCACTCCCCGCTGCGAGCTTTCGAGTTGAATCTCCTCGTCGGTCAGGGCTCGCAGCATCTGAACCAGCTGCGCTGCCGGTAACAAAATGTCCCCCGGCTCGTCCACCTGGACGCTGCGAAGCTCCAAGGTCAAGCCGATCGTTTCCAGATCGGTCGCCTGAAGCCGAGCCGTGTTGTCAGCCACAACCAGCCGCAGGTTTTCCAGGATCGGCCGAGGAGTGCGGCTCGGCACCACGGAGTTGACTACATTGGCGGCTTGCAAGAAAGCTTCCCGGTCGAATTTCGCCTTCACGAGGTTGGTTCTCCTGATCGACAAAGATTTAATACAGTAAGCCTGCAATAAGGGCAGCAGCGCAGAGCTGGACCGGTTTGTTTGCAGTAAGAAGCAAGGTCAGGTAGCTACTGCGGTTGGCATTGTTCGCGATTGTGCATGGCAGCGTTGGTGTCCGTATGGGTTCGGTTGAGCGGCTGGCAGCAGCTGAAGTAGCCGGGCAGGGGCTAAGCAGCTGCCGACGCCAACCAACACCCGCGGACCCCCGGCACCGACACCGGCTACCGCGAACCGACGCAGCATACAACAGAACCATAGTTGCGTCGGTCAGGTCGCTGGTCTGCCGGCATTTCCCGGGGTTGGCATGCGGCTCTGCATGTAATTTTACGAAATTTCGCCGTTTCGGGAAAGGCGACGATCCTTGGCGTAAGACATTTGCCTGTAAGGACTTGCATTCGGTGTTGATTTAGGACGACAGTCTTGCTGTGCTGGTAATTGGCGATGCCCTGTGGTGGCTGGCACGGGCGATACCGCGATGGGGGTTGGGCAGCAGGACAGGACGCGGGTCGGTAAATGCCGTCGAGCGCCACGGAAATCGGATACGATAACGCAGGGAGCCCCGGTGCAAAACGTACCGGAGATGGTCGAAAGTGGAGGCAGGGAAGCGCCTTGCCGTGGCGCGAGACTGAGGAATGCACATGCAGGTCCAGTATCGGCCGGTGGCATTGCGGCGAGTGGGCGAGACCGGCCTGGTCATTGAGTGGAGCGATGGACACCGCAGCGAGTACCGCTGGCGGTGGTTACGGGAAAACTGTCCCTGCGCTACCTGCCGCGAACATCGCCACGCTGGCGGCAGCGAAGGCGACACGGGACCAGCTACGGTAAGTTCCAGCGGCAGGATTTCACTGGCGCTTGTGCGGTCGGGCGAAGTGGCTGGGAGCCCATTCCAGGCGGTTTCGGTTACTCCGGTGGGACGCTATGCCTACAAAATTGTCTGGGCCGATGGCCACGATACGGGCATTTACAGTTTCGAGTTGCTGCGTCAGTTGTGTGAGTGTGCCGCCTGTCGTTCTGCGAACCGCTCGGCCTGAACCGAAAACGGAGATCGTTGCTAAACCATGGGCTGCTGGCACGTGAACGTGAACCCGAGCGTCTCGAATTATCCCAAGGGAGGAATAAACTAGCAGCGTCGCTGAGGTGATCAACCACAGATCGGCGTTCCGGCTGGCGGGAAAATGGCGGGACCTGCCACCAGAACGGTCTCGCTGAGCCGAAAGGAGAAGATCATGTCCATGCCAGGGGCTGCGGCACAGAAAATTGTGCTGCCCGGCGTACGCTATACGCTGGCGGTCGCCAGTGGCAAAGGGGGTGTCGGCAAATCTACGGTGGCGGTGAACCTGGCCCTGGCGTTACGCCAGAAAGCGAGTCGGGTCGGCCTGCTCGACGCCGACATCTACGGGCCGAGTATTCCCATGATGCTGGGCCTGGGCACGGTGGACCCGCGGCTGGCGAAGTTTCCGCTCGAAAAGTTCGGCATGAAGGTGATGTCCATGGGCTTTCTAGTTCCGCCGGATCGCGCTGTCATCTGGCGTGGGCCGATGGTGCACAAGGCGGTCGCTCAGTTCCTCAGCGATATTGATTGGGGTGAACTCGACTTCCTGGTGGTGGATTTGCCTCCGGGCACCGGCGATGCGCAACTGACGTTGACGCAGTCAGCTTCGCTGACCGGGGCAATCATCGTCACCACCCCGCAGGATGTCAGCCTCATTGACGCACGCAAAGGGCTGCGCATGTTCCAAGAGGTGCGGGTGCCGGTGCTTGGCATCGTCGAAAACATGAGCTACTTTATCTGTCCGAAATGTGGGGAGCGATGGGAAATCTTTCGGCACGGCGGGGGAAAGCGTTGTGCCGAGGAACTCGGCGTGCCGTTCCTGGCTGCGATCCCCATCGATCCAACGGTGGCCGTGCAAGGCGACAGTGGCGTGCCCATCGTCGAAAGTCATCCCGACTCCGAGGTCGCCCGCGTCTATCGCCAACTCGCCGACCGCGTCCTGGCCGCCGCTGCCTCAGCCGAGGCCGAGCAGCCACCTATTCCGTCGCTGTGACCAGCAGGCGGAGTGGTGCGTGATTCAGGGACTGCTACGGTAGGCGAAGTGCCAGCGGGCTGGCTTCAGTGAGATTCGAGCTTCGGTAGTTGTGGCCGGTCAGTGCTCACCTGGGTGCGGGTCTTGACCTCCTGGGCAATGTCCATGGTGAAATCGAGGCTGGCCTGCCCAGGCTTGGTGCCCGCTGGAGTCAGGGTCAGGCGGAGTTTGTAACGGGCGATTCCTTCGGAAGCGACGAGTCGCCCAGCCTCCCGGTCGAACCAGTGAGTCCCTTTCCAATCGGAGGCGAGAAGTTCGCCCTTGGAGACACGTACGGGCAGCTCGGCATCCGGTTTTGGCGGTGCGTAGGTCGTGCTGGCCACGCCGCTGATACGATCCAGTACCTTCCCGTCGCGAGTTTCCGTTCCCTCGTAAGTCAGAGTCTGGCGGAGCGTAAAGGTGCCCAGTGGGCCGGCCGGAATCTGAAGCTGCCGGTCCCATTTATCCCCGCGACGCACCGGCTTGTCGGGCAGGAAATTGAATTCCGCCTGGATTTGTTCGCGTAGAGCCGATTCGCTCACCAACTCCTGCAGTGCCTTACCTACCACCGGGTCGTCAGCACCGATGCGTTTAGCCAGTTCGGCATGGCCTTCGAGCTTGGTGACTTTGAAGTTGCGGTCGGTATGGACCTTGAGTTTCACGCCACGCATCTGCAACGCCAGGCCTCCGAGAAAGTCGCGACTATCCGTGGCCACCTCCTCTACCGTTTGTTCCAGCACGTAGCCGTTCGCTGTCGCTTCCAGCACCTGATAGCGGTACAGCATCACCAGCCGCATCCGCTGGTTGATCGTCTGGTCTTTAATCACGGTGTCGGTCTTGGCTTCGGTGTCGAAGAGCAGATAAAACACCTCGCCAGGTCGCAATTTCCACGCCAGGGTGACCTCCTGAGCGTGCAGGGACGCGGTCCAAAATGCGAGCCAGACTGCCACCACACCGGCAACGCACCAGCCCAAGCCCAGGCCTGCAATTTGCAGCGAGGCGAACCGGCGGAAAGGATTGTGCGACATCGCTTTCTCCTTTGCACGGGTTGGTGCCGACGGGCCTCTGGCACCCGTCCGGCGATAGTATCCGGCACAGACACCCAGCCACCTGGTGAACCAGCTACGGCTAGCAGAATTGAGGACATTGTACCGGAACGTGTTGGCCTTTACCAGGGAGATTCGTCGCCGTTCGCAAGACCCGCTTCGAAAGGAAATCGCAAGACACGAGTCGGCCTGGTTGATTCGACACAGGAGCGGCGGGTGTGAGCCCGCCGTGTGTGTGGGTAACGCAGTTGCAACGGGGTACGTCTTCGTCGAGAGCGGCGGGCGTCAGCCCGCCCTGCGTGCGAGTAACGCCGGTGCAATTGCGGTTGCTTTGCCACGGCTGGCTTACGCCAGCCGCTCTTGGCGTTGCACAACGTTTCGCTCACCGGAAGAAACGCCATTTTCGATACACCGCCGTACATCCGTCCAGGAGCGGCGGGTGTAAGCCCGCCGTGGGTCGCGCTGACGCAGTTGCAAAGGCGCCTCCGCAATTGCTCGGCAGACTACCGACCGCCGTCTTGACGGACGCCCTTGCAATCGCGTTCATGCAACCACGGGGGCTTACGTCCCCCGCTCTTGTTCGCGCGAGTTCGCCCGCCGACGCAATTGCGACTTGTGCGATGCACAAACGCACGGGCACAGGAGCGGCGGGTGTGAGCCCGCCGTGCGAGGTATGCATGTGTTCGTGGTGAGTCGGTTGGGTTTCTGGCCTCGGCAAACCGACGGTGTAAAGAACTGGCCGACGCTGGGCCTGTTGCAAAAAAGGCTTCTCTTTTTCAGCTACTGCTTTATACTGCGGTGTTCATGAGAAAGGATAAATTG